>Ga0190271_10003333_pt1 | contig 10046 bp, 6 predicted proteins | sample Popmic356T_FD_133747 | JGI IMG/M metagenome (GOLD analysis project Ga0190271, IMG submission 133747) | Populus adjacent soil microbial communities from riparian zone of Weber River, Utah, USA - 356 T | ecosystem: Environmental > Terrestrial > Soil > Riparian zone | place: USA: Utah | collected... | reverse complement strand
GACGAGGTCGAAGTTGAGTCGGGACTCCTCATCTGCTCATGCGAGCGCTGGTTTCCCATCGAGCGGAGTATTCCCGAGCTCCTGCCTGACCACTTGCGTGACGCGACACGGGACGCGGGGTGGTTGGAGGCGATGGCGCCGGCGCTTCCCGAGGTGCTCGCGAGCGCGCTCAGGCGCTCGCCCCGCCGCGACGTGGCGGAAGACACAGATATCGGGACGGTTCACAAACGGGCCGAGATCGGCATCGCGCACAAGGTCGCCGACCAGATGTTCTTCGCGCCCGGCTACAGCTCTCCCTTTGCCGACTGGGATCCGCCGTTCTCGATTTACTTGATCAAGCTCTTCGGCGCCGTCGCGCCTCTGCTCGGCCTGTCGAAGGGCGACTGCGTCGTCGACAGTGGGTGCGGCTTTGCGTGGACGACGGAGTGGCTCTTTCGATCCGGGTTCGACCCGATCGGTGTCGACATCTGTCGCACGTACCTCGACGTCGGGCTCACGCGCATGGGCGTGCCGCGGCCGCACCTCGTGATTGGCGACGTGGAGTCGCTGCCGCTCGCCGACGCATCGGCAAAGGCCGTGCTCGCCTACGAGAGCTTCCACCACATCCCCGACCGGCCGCGCGCGATTCGCGCCTTCGAGCGCGTCCTCGAGGACGGCGGCACCGTCATCCTCGCCGAGCCCGGCGCAGCGCACCAGCACGCGCCAGTGGCCATCGATGCGATGCAGAAGTATGGCATCCTCGAAAAAGGCATGGAACTCGTCGACGTGCGCGCGTACGCCGGGGAGACGACGTTCGGCGTGGAGCAGGTGTACCTGCTGCGGCTGTCGCACGCGGAGATTGGAGGCCGCGTGGATTCGGCCTTCGTGGCGGGACACTCCGCCGTCGAAGGCAATCTGTTCAAGCTCACGAAGGGGGGCCGGCCCACCACCGGCAGCGTCGCGGTAAACATCCCGGCGCGCGCGGGTCTGATACGGCGGCTGCAACGGTACTTGAAGTCGACAGACACGGCGCTTCGGCAACCGGCAGGCGACCGATGACGCCGACGCTCGAAGCCGATGGCGAACCCATCGCGTGCGCGATCTGCGCCGGTCGCGACACGCGACACCTGTACGCCAAGTCCGGTTACGGCATTGCCGCGTGCGTGCGGTGCGGCCTCGTTTACGCCAACCCGCGAGCACCGGCGGAGAAGATCCTCGCGCGCTACAACCGGGACTACTTCTGGAACGAATACCTCCCGTCGCTCGGAGCAGCGAACGGCACGTTCGATCTGACGCAGTTCGACAAGCGGCACGCGCTGCTCTTGCAGATGATGGAGGAGCGAGCGCCAGGCCGTCGGCTGCTCGAGGTCGGGTGCGGCGCGGGCTTCTTCCTCAAGGCAGCCGCGCGCGCGGGATGGCAGGTCGAAGGGATTGAGCTTTCAGACGAGGCGGCGCGGTTTGCGGCCGAGCGCCTGCAGCTGCCCATCCGTCGCGAACGCGCCGAGACCGCCCCGATCGTGGCCGGGTCTTTCGCTGCGGCGGCGATGTTCGACGTGATCGAGCATCTCTTTGATCCTCGCGCGGTCCTCGGCGCCATCGCGCGCGCGCTGGTGCCGGGCGGGCTGTTGGTCATCAGCACGCCCAACTTCGAATCGGCGAGCCGATACCTGCTCGGCGTCGACTGGGCCGTGCTCAGCCCGCTCGAGCACGTCTACTACTTCACCGAGGACAGCTTGCGACGGATCCTCGAGGCAACGGGCTTCTCTGAAGTGCGGTTCGTCCGTCGGCACGCGCCGTGGAGCCCGCAGGAGACGATCAACTTCCGCTACACGCATGCGCCGAACGGCTGGCGGGCGCGGACGACCGAAGCGCTCGTGCGCACGGGCGGCATGCCGCTCGCACGAACGCTCCAGCACGCGGGGCGCCAGGACGCGCTGCTGTGCTTTGCGCGGCGCGCGGGTCCCCGTTGACCAGATGTCACTGACAGGACAACGCGGTCAACGGCGTGGTTCGATCGGTTCCTTCTTCAACGACTGAGCCTCCAGGCTCCTGATCTCTCGCTTTGCCTCCAGCAACACCGCCGTCATCTCGCGAACACGTGCCTCGAGGGAGTCATGGAGATGTTCCTGGCGGCGCAACGCGACGGTCACCTGACGCAACGCCCCAATCAGCTGCCGGTGCAGCTGGTACTGTTGGAACGCGTAAGGCCGCAGAACCCGAAAGAGCACGCGCTGAGCAAACCTCCGCAGGCTGCCCAACGGTCCTGGCGCCCCTTCCCGCAGCGTCGTCATAGCGTCGAGGTGCGGCAGCATCGACTCCAGAGGAGCGATACCCGATCCATCCTCGGCAACCCCTTCATTCTGGCGGGCGGCAACGTTCCTGGTGTCTGGACGCGAGCGTGGCATCAGTTCTAGCGGTATGTTCTCGCGCAGGTCGCTGTCGCGCCATATCCAGTCAGAGAGTCTGTCAGCGTCGCCGCCGTTGAGATCGGGAAACTGTATCTGCAGGTCGAGTCGGTCGCGGTAGATGGAGAACAGAAACCGCGAGAGGTGACCGGGTCCGGCGACGGGTGACGCGTTGAGCCAATCGACGAAAGCGTTGGGATTCGCCGCGTCAAACGGGTCCGGGGGCTGCGGACCACGCTGGGCTTCGGACTCGATCAGCGCGGTCCGGTAGAGACGCCGCATTCTTGTGGTCAGATTGAGACCGGACGCGCTTCTGCTCCAGCCATATCGGAGACGATCCAGCGGATCGGGACCGGCGCGCTGCACCGCCGCCAAGTACTCTTGGCACAGCTCGGCGAGAACCGGACGATCTTCGAGCAACACGCGTGGACGATCGCCCTGGTGCGAGCTGAGCAGGCCGGGCCGCGCCGTGTCGAAGCCACTGAAATGAAAGAACCGCAAAGCCACACCGTCGACGAGATAGCGACCGCCGACGCGCGTCAGCTCCCGGCCATGCAGATTCCAATACGCGACGTTGTAGCCGGGATCTTTCAGGATGAAGTGATCGTAGAAGCTCGGAACGAAATCAATCCACCGCTGGTCGGTGAACATCTGCTGACTCAGGTCGGCCAGGGCTTCGCGTCGAGTAACGTGCCACCACCAGTCGAGAAATGCTCCTGCGGCGGCGGAAACGGCGATAAATCCAAGGTTGTAGACGCCCGCCGACAGCACGAAGTAGCCGTCAACCTGACGATCGTCGCGTGGATACGGCGTCATCGTGTGCGGCGTCAACACGATGCCGTGGGTGGCGACCAGATCGGCAACCGGCTCGAGCGAATCGTAGACTCGAATATCGGGATCGAGATAGATGGCCGCCCGCGCGCCCCGGTTGAGCAGGTGCCGCAAGAGGAGGGGCTTGACCGACGTGGCAAGCTCGGTCACGTCGTAGATGCCCGCCAGACGCGCGATCTCGACCGTGTCGAGTCCGATGTCGGCGAGTCTCAGCCAGCTGATGCGATCGTCAATCGCCGTCCCCGGACTGAATGCCTTCCACTCGTCGTCAACCAGCAGGACAGTGAAGCGTCCGTCAGGATGGTACGCCAGAAAGGAATCGGTGAGCACCTTCGCGAACGGAAGGTAGTTGCACGCGATGATGGTGCATGCGTTCAGCATGGCTCACGCCCCGTGAGCCGGGCGGTGTCCTGGTCAGTAGTTGACGGCGGCCTGATCCCGGAGGTCGAGGGGATCGCGGATCGCCCCAAGAATTCTGGAGAACCCACCGTCGCCAAACGCCTGGTGAGCGCCCGCGGCGACAAGACCGCGGTGCCCGGCAAAATAGGTAGCAGCCGAGGGTCAAGGGCGTGTGCCGGCACGGACAGATCTTACCTGCGAAACTGACGGAGCCCACGAGGAAGAGCATACGACGGCCCACTCGAGCGCCACGCACGACCCAGAGTTCGCGAGCGCGGACAGTGTCGGGGACGCTCGGACGGTGGACGGACCGAGAACGTACAGCGTGCCGTCGTCGAGGAGAGGATTTCCCTGCCAGACGGCCTCGCGGGCGCAATCTTTCAGGGCGCGCGACATGTACACGCTGTTGGTCGGTCGACCAGCCCGCGCGGCGCCGCGCTGGAGTTGGAGCTCGCGGTTCGAATCATCGCTCGGCCACCTGCGGTTCGAGCCGACCAACCCGCCACACTCCCAGGACGGAAACTGCCAGACGCGCTGGTGCGCCGACAGCCATTCCTGCATCCGCGGCTCGTCGATCAGGTCCGGATACGACTGCCTCGTCAGCGTGCGTCGGTACTGAATGCCGGGCAACGCTTCCGACATTTGCAACGATACGGCCACCAGGGCCGCGGCGACCGCGCCGAACGAGGGCCACCATCGAAAGAGGCATGCCATCGGCAAAAGCGTCAGGGCGTAGGCGACCGGCCAGATGAAGCGGCCCGTGGCGCGAAAGTAGCTCGCGAGGTCGAGCACCGAGCCTGGCAGGTCGTAGGAGACGAGGAGCGTGCCGCCTGCGTAAACGCGATTGGACGCGGCGTAAATCGAGAACGCGACGAGCATCGCCGAGAACACCCAGTAGCGACGCACGTAACCGGTGATCCGTCGCGGTGCCCATCCCACCGCAAGCACGAGCAGCAGCAGGGCGCCCAGCCCGATGTAGGCTTCGCCCTCGTACTGACCGTTGGTCGAGTCGCGTGTGACGCCCCGCAGCACGCCGAAGCCCCCCTCCGGAGGGAGCAGCAGCGTGGCGAGATTCCACGAATACTTTCCAAAGCCCTCGGTTCTCATGCTGGACGGGTTGGTGAAGACAAGGCCGTATCCTGCCGCCAATCCCAAGCCGACGACGGCCGCCACCGACAGCGCCAGGTAGCCGGCGTCAGACTTCCTCAAGTCCTGTTGGTGCCACAGGGCAACCGCTGTGATCGCCACGACGACGAACACCATGGCAAACAGATAGGCGTTCACGAGGAGCGTCACGGCTAGCAGACACGTTGACTCGAGAATGCGCGGACGGCGCCCCCGAAGCGACGAGAAGTGAAGGGCCATGGCCCACAACAGCAGCGCGTGCGTGGAGAGCGCCGTGTGCCCCATCCGCATGACGAAGGACGTGCTCACGACAGCGAGCGCTGCTGCCGATGCACCCGCCCAGACCGAGCGAACGCCAACCGACTGTACGACTCGCGCGGCCATCAGGCCCTGGAGCACATACGTGATGAAGATCCACCAGCCAAACGGGTTGATGACGGATCCGGTAATCTTATAAACGACCTTCGTAGCCAGCGCGGTAAGCGGCAGCGCGTCGTTGAAGAGGACGCTCCCGCCTTCGGGATAGCCCATCTGAGGCAGGCTGAAGATGGGGAAACGCCACGAGTCCAGGATGTAGTAGTTCCAGGCGACAAGATAGGCGTTGTAGTCGTTCTCGGGCCGGGTCCACCTGCCGCCAGTCCCGACGATGAACGACAGGTCCAGCGCTTGCAGCCCGATGACGAGTCCGACGAGCGCGCCGGCAACAAGCCCGGCGACTATTGCAGGTTCACGTCGGCGGGCCTTCATTGCTGTGGAACCGGTTCGCGACTCTATAATCAGGCCCACATGATCTCGTCTGGGAGTTCACGGACCTCGCCTTCGGGCCCGGTCCTTATCGTTGAAGGTGACCGCTCGTCAGGAACGGCACTGGATTTGACGGTTCTGATCCCCGTGACAGGGGCGCAACACAACCTTGCCCGCCTGCTGCCACAACTACACCATACTCTCGTGCCGTTCGGGGTCTCGTACGAGATTCTGGTACTCCTGCAGAACTCGGACCACGCCACCACGGACGCGGTCGCGGCGCACCGCGCTCGAGTGGTCCCGGCACCATCCGGGTACGGTGACGCGCTCAGGGCCGGTTTTGCCGCTGCGCTCGGCGACTACCTGCTCACCGTCGACGCAGACCTGTCGGATCCCCGTGAAATCGTCGAACGACTGTGGCGCGAGCGCGAGACCGCCGATGTCACAATCGCCTCGCGCTACGTGCCTGGCGGCAGCGCCGACATGGGCCTGGCCCGGCAGGTCGGCAGCCGTCTGCTCAACCAGGCGTTTTCTCGCGGGCTGGACGTGCCCATTCGGGACCTGTCGAGCGGCGTTCGAATCTACCGGACGGCTGTCATTCGGGAACAACAGATCACCAGCCGAGGGTTCGACATCCTGCAACAGACGATCGTTCAGGCGTTCGCCGATGGATGGCTCGTACGCGAAGTGCCATTTGACTATCGACCATGCTCGCGCGGAGGCGCATACGGGCGACTCCAAGTCGGGCTGGCCTGGCTGCGGACGTTCGGGCAGCTCTGGCTGCTCCGCAACTCCATCCTGACGGCCGACTACGACGACCGCGCCCACGACAGTCGTATTTTTCTCCAACGCTACTGGCAGCGAACGCGTCACCGGCACGTCATGGATCTCATCGCAGGTGAGGGTCCAGTCCTCGATGTCGGCTGCGGCTCGAGCCGTATCATCGGGGATCTGCCTGCCGGGAGCGTCGCCGTCGACGTCCTGCACCGCAAGCTCCGCTATGCACGGCGTTTCCACAAGCCGCTCGTTCGTGGTTCTGGCTTTGCTTTGCCCTTCCCCGACGCCTCGTTCTCGTGCGTGCTCTGCTCGCAGGTCATCGAACACGTGCCGAAAGACTCGCCGATTCTGGATGAGCTGTGTCGTGTGCTCCGACCCGGTGGGCGTCTAGTGCTGGGAACGCCAGACTACGCCAACTGGCAGTGGGTCTACATCGAGAAGCTGTACGGTCTGGTGCCTGGCGGATACAAGGACGAGCACATCTCGCACTACACCAATAACGAACTCGTGCGCGTGATGCGCGACCGGGGACTTGGCTTCGAGGAGGAGCGCTACATCCTGCAAGGCGAGCTCATTCAGGCCTTTCGCAAGCCGGATCGCCCCTGACTCGGCCGCGCGGGTCGCTCACACGGAAGGCTTGCGCGCCACGAACCACGTCTGCTGGCCCATGAACCACCAGGCAGGACGTACGGCCAGGTAGAGGCGGACGAGCCACGGTGATTGCGGGATGGCGCTGCGCGTCGTGTAGGGAAGAAACCGGGGAATGACCTCGACGACCTCGTAGCCCAGACTCCCAGCAGCCTCGACGAGCGTCACGTGCGTCAGCGGCAGGTAATGGTCCACGACGTCCCAGTAGGCGCCCCCGACATACCGGATGTTGGGCTGGAGCGCGAGCAGTTTGCCCCCGGGCCGAAGCACCGTGTGGATCTCCTTGAGCGTCGCTAGAAACGTGGCCTTGTCGGGCAGATGCTCGAAGAAGTTGCTGCAGAAGACCACGTCCACCGAGTTCGCCTCGACGTGCGCGGACAACTGATGGCTGGGCGCGAAGATTTCCCGCGTGCCCGGCGGCAAGGTGCGGCCCGAAAGGCGCTCGATGTCGACCGCGATGCGCGTTCCGCAGTGGATGTGGCGCAGAAACTCACCGAAGCCCGCCCCGATGTCGAGCACCACGTCGTCGGGTCTGACGTAACGCTGGAAGAAATGCGGGCAGAGGACACGCCAGATGGCGTCTTTGGCGTCGCGATCGGCCTCGGGAAAACGGGTGGCGTAGAACGGGTCGAGACTCACTGGATCACTCGCGGCTTCCGCATGCGTCGGACTACGGTTTGGCCAGGTACTTGCCATACTGCGACGCCTCGACGAACGACGCGAAGAACGGCCCCCACGCCGGGGACGGCGCGACAGGGTTCTCTACCGGCCGGTTTCGGCATAGAAAGAGGTAGTTCTTCAGAATCGATTCCGAATCACTCGCTGACGCCGCAGTGCCCGGCAGGTTCTCGCCACCGCGCAGCCGATAGTAGTAAAGGGGCTCGGGCACGAAGAGCGGCTCGGTGACAAGAACACACCGCAGGGCAAAATCCCAGCCGTAGCCGATCTCGTGTTCTCCGAATCCGCCGACGTGCGCGGCCAGTCGTCGGCTGAAGAAGAGATTCGCGGTGGCGAGCGCGCACTGACTGCGCAACAGCGCATACCCGACGGTCGGCAGGAACTCGATATCGTCTTGGACGCTGTAGAGAGCGGCGGCCTCGGTTGACCAGCGCGCCGAGGTGTCGCTCAGAATCTCGACACGGGAGAACGCGAGCTCGGCCCCGCTCTCGGCGCAGGCGCGCAGCAGGTGCGAAAATCGCGAGACAGCCAAAGCATCGCCTGCCTCGAGAATATTGATGTAGTCTCCGCGGCATTCCCGCAGCCCGCGATTGATCGCGCGGGACGCATTCGAGACGGAGCTCTCCTCGACGAACACGATGCGGCTGAACCGTGCGGCCACATTGGCCCGCCGCAGGAAGCCGCGGGTGACATCCCTGGCGGCCGAGCGAGACCCATCGTCCACCACGATGATTTCGACGCCCTCGCAGTCCTGGTCGTACACGCATTGAAGGGTCGCTTCCGCGTCTTGTACTCCCTGCCACGCCGGCACGATCACACTGACGCGCGCTGTCTCCCGCGGAGCGGTCATGGCAGTCACAGCACCGTAATCGACGAGTGGAGCGACAGCAGTGCACCACTGCGACCGTCCGACGCTGGTACGATGGCGTCGAGCTTGTACGGACCGGGCTCGACGGCCGAGATGTTCAAGTAGGCCCGATACCCGCTGTAGAGCGAGCACGCCTCGGACATGTGGCGGTATACCCGCTGCGACTTGAGATGCGCGACCACGTCGTCCCGTCGCGTGCGCGCGCGCACTTGTGCGATGTGGCGCACGCCGGACTCGAGGTTCGAGAGCTGGAACAGGATGGGCGAGTTCGAATTCACTTCGATGCCGCTCGTCGCAATCCACCCCATGAGCAGCACGTCGTACGACCGGTTGAGAGTAACGCCCCCGGCGTAGTTCGGCGAGTTCAGGGCATCCAGGAACCCCGTGACCTCCTTCGCCAGCAGTTTCGCCGGAAGCGTGACGCCGGAGCGCTCAAGCGTGTGGAACCTGCCATAGGAGCCGGTACGGGTCGAATCGGTCCTCAGCAGCTTCCGCGCGTCGATCAGGTTGACGATACGCTCGTTGACGCGGATGGCGTGCTCGAGCTCGGAGAGGGCCCCGAGCGCCTCGTCGTTGCCGGCGTTGATCTGCCGCAGCGTCGAAAGCAGGGCTGCGGGGGTCGGGACGCCGAACACGGCTCGCGATGTCGCTTCGAGAAACGCGTAGCCGTTCTGCTCGTCCGGTTCGAGATAGGCACCCTCGCCCCACTCGTTCCAGGCGTTGACGAACACCAGGCGGTGATCGCCCTGGTGGTGTCGGCGGGTGTAGTCAAGAAGGCGCCGCAGCCAGACTTCGTAATTCTCCGCCGTGCCGTCGTGAAAGACGTGACTGCTGTAGCCTCGCCGCGCTGTGTTGTCCCAGCCGCTCATCAATCCGCGGTATACCGGCAGACCGATGCCTGAGCCTTGAGCGAGGCAATATCGGATCACGTCGGTGTACGAGGAGACCTTGCCTTTGAACTCCGGAACCACGTCTGGCATCGTGCCGGTCACTTCGCCAACGCCGATGCTGTGCGGAGGGAACTCCACCATGGCGTCGAAGCCATCTTCGAGGCTGGACGTGTAGCCGAAGCTCTGCACAGCGCACAGGTGGAGAGGGCCAATCCCGAGATCCGCGGCCGTCTGGCGCCAGGTGCGGAGGACACTCGTGATGGCCGGAATGATATCCGGGCGATAGACGAGCACGACCGAAGCGCCGTTGACCCGCAGATAGCGCCGGTCCCGCAGCACCGGCGCCAGATCCTCGATGAACCTCACCGGATCGTCGGGCAGGTGCTTTTGCTCCATCAGGATGTCCTGCTCGGAGCCGTCCCAACGCCGCGACCAGTTCTCGTTCGCCCAGCAGATGCAGAAGGGAAAATCGGATTCTCGATCGGCGAGCATGAGGTCGAGCGGGCGCTCGAGCAGCCGCTGACCGGAGAACCAATAGTAGTAGTAGCAGAACCCGTGTATACCGTACTTGCGGGCCAGATCTTCCTGCCGGCGTCTGACTTCCGGCACGCGCAGATCGTAGTAGCCGAGCTCGCCTGGCCGACGTGGCTGGTAGTGTCCCGCGTACATCGGCCGGCCGCGCGTGACATTAGTCCACTCCGT
>Ga0190271_10003332_pt1 | contig 10047 bp, 8 predicted proteins | sample Popmic356T_FD_133747 | JGI IMG/M metagenome (GOLD analysis project Ga0190271, IMG submission 133747) | Populus adjacent soil microbial communities from riparian zone of Weber River, Utah, USA - 356 T | ecosystem: Environmental > Terrestrial > Soil > Riparian zone | place: USA: Utah | collected... | reverse complement strand
GTCCAGCGCATCCAGGCGCGCGTCCAGATCGGCGCGTTCCGTGGCGTTGATCGTCCCGTCCGAATTATATCGCGTCTCGACCTGGATCAGAGCTTGGTAATCGGTCTTCAGGCGCGTGGCCTCGGTGCGGGTCAGGCGGCGAGCGGTCACGGCGGCGTCAACGCGCGCATTGAAGGCGGCGCGGCCCTGGGCGACCGTGTCGGTCTCTTCATAACCCGAAGCGCCGGACTGCAACGTCTGGGTCAGCGCCGCGTAGCGGGCGTTCAGGTCCGCGCGTTCCTGAGTATTGATGCCATCGGCGGCGTAACGGGTCTCCAGATCGACCAGGGCCGTATAGTCTGACCGCAACCGCGTCGCGGCCGAGCTGGACACCGATCCGGCGCGCAGGCTGGCGTCCACCTGGGTCGAGAATTGGCTCTGGCCGTCACGCAAAGGGCGGCCGCCGCGCAGCCAGGCCTGGTCCATCGCAGACAAGCCGAGCCGATCCCCGAACAAGGCGCCGACGACGGCGCCGAGGCGGTCCTGCGTCGTGGAGGGATACTGCGTCTGAGCCGCAGCGGCCCCGGCGGCGAGGGTCAGGGCGGTCGTGGCGACCAGGGCGAGGCGGATATGGGACATGGATGCGGCTTTCGGGCGTCTGTGTAAGGCCACGTTAACGGCGAGCGTCGCCGTTAGTTGCCGCCCACGGCCCCGATCCCCTTAGCCACGAATGAAGTGCGGCACGAAGCGCGAGGTGTTGCGGGTGATCCGGCCCGTATCTTCGCGCAGGCTGATCCCCGCCGGCTCCGTCCCGACCACCCATGATCCGACGATGACGTGATTGCCGTCGAACAGGGGCGGATCGCACAGCGCCTGGCGGATATAGCGCCCCTCGCCGTAGCCGCCGTCCACGACCTCGGCCGCGCTGAGGCCTTGGTCGATCAGTTCGACATTGTCGCCCTCGCGCGAGAACAGAGGCTTGCGGACGTAGGATGATCCCAGCGCGTCTTCTGCCGGATCGCCCTCGAAATAGGATTCCAGCAGGTTGGGGTGGCCCGCATGCCGCTCCCACAACAGGGGCAGGATGGCCTTGTTGGACAAGATGCTCTTCCAGGCCGGCTCCAGCACCGTGACCTCGGCGGTGGGCAGGGGGGCGGCGTACTCGTCGCGCAGCATCTGCTCCCACGGATAGAGCTTGAACATCGCCTGGATGATCCAGTTGTCGTGGTCCACAAACCGGCCGTCGGCGTTCAGGCCGATCTGGTCGATGGCGACGAACTGCGGGTCCAGCCCGGCCTGACGCGCCAGGTCTTCGAGGAAGCGCACCGTCTGGCGGTCCTCGACGAACTCGGCGTCCGAGGCGCAGTGGACGAAGCCGCCGTTCGGGAAGATGGCCCGGAACCGATCGACCAGCTTCTCATGCAGGCTGTTGAACTGGTCGGCGTCGGCGGGCAGGGCGCCGGCCGCGATCTGGTCCTCCAGCCACAGCCATTGGAACACCGCCGTCTCATAGATGCTGGTCGGGGTGTCGGCGTTGTATTCATAGAGCTTGGCCGGACCCGTTCCATCATAGGCGAAGTCGAACCGGCCATAGAGGGATGGATCGCCCCGCTTCCAGCTGTCGGCCACGTAGTCCCGCATGGTCTCGGGAATATCGAGCTGCTCCATCAGCCGCTCGGACTGAACCGCCTCATCGACCAGCTCCAGGCACAGGCCGTGCAGTTCCTCGGTCGGCGCCTCGATCCCCTCCTCGATCTCGGCCAGCGAGAAGGCGTAGGCGGCCGTCTCGTCCCAATAGGGTTTGCCGTCGGTATGGCGCCAGGTGAAGCCCAGTTCCTCGGCCTTGGCGTCCCAGTCGGTGCGGGGATCGAAGCGCAGACGCTCCATGGATCAGGCCGGGTCTTTGTCGGGCGCTGATTGCCCGATGCGCGGCGTGACCACGGTCACCTCCGGCTGGCTCAGTCGGGCCAGGACGTCGTCGGCCGACGAATGGCCGGGCAGGATGCCGGCCTCGCGCAGCTTGGCGTCCAGATCCGCGCCGGTGCGGCGGTCTTCCAGGGCCTGGTTGGCGTTCAGCTTTTCTTCCTGGATCGCCTGGCGTTGCTTGATGCGTTGCAGGCTGTCGGCGGCCGAGCCGATGCGCGACTGCGCCCCGGCCGAGTTCAGGGCGACAGAGGTCTGGGCGCGCTGAACGGAGTCGTTGACCTTGACGATGTCGATCTCGCGACGAAGCGTCTCGATCTTCTGGTCGGTCGCCGAGATGGCGGTGCGCAGCCGAGTTTCGGCCGTCTTCATGTCCTCGATCAACGGGCCGCGGCTGGTGATCTCGACCTCCAGCTCGGCGATGCGGCCGGCGACTTCGCGGGCCAGGTCGGTCTTGCCCTGGCTCATGGCCGAGCGGGCCGAGCTTTCGTATTTGGCGATCTGGTCGCGGAAGCTGACCATCTCGTTTTCGGCCATGCGGCGGCGCGCCACCAGGCCGGCCAGGTCGTCGCGCGCCTTGCCTTGCGCATTGTCGGCGTCGCGGATTTCCTGATCGAGGATTTTCAGCGCATTGGCGTCGACGACGCCCTGGGCCGCATCATGGGCCGAACCCCGAAACAGGGCGGACAGTTTTCTGAGCATGGACATGGTCGGTCTTCCGGGATCAGGCGGCGTCGGCGCCGAAGGTTTCACGCAGTTCGGTGGCGTCGATCGCATTCTCGGCCAGGGTGCGCAGTTCGATGAGGATGGTCTGAAGCGTCGTCTTGCAAGAGAGTTCGCCCATCAGCTCATACACGTCTTCGCCGCCGACGTTGGTGATGGCGAAGTTGGACAGGGGCACCACGCGCTGGGCCTTCAGCAGGAATTCGTTGAAGGCGTGGCGGTCAGCCTGTTCGGCGACGGGCCACAGCAGGACCGAACAGACGATCTGGGCGCCGCCGACGCTCAGATAGACCGGCAGGTCGCCGTATTCATGCATGGTCGCCAGCAGCACGGGCTCGGCGCCCTCGACCACGCGCACGGTCATTTCGCCCTCGCGCAACAGGGCGGAACCGTCCAGCGCCGACTTGATGGCGGGCACGGTCCAGGGGGTCTCGATCACGGCGTCCATGTGGTGGTCGTCTCCAGGGGTGATGGGATCAGAAGTGGGGCGGCGCGGGCGTTGGGCAAGCTGTGGCCCGCGTGTGGAATCGGTGACGATGGCGCGCACGGCCGCCTTGACGTCGTCGCGGGCGGATTCGGGCACCCAAAGCTCCAGCTTGACCAGTCCTGCCTCGCGACGCGCCTGTCGCCACGCACGGATGCGATCGTTGGCGGCGGAGGAGGGCGGGCTGGCGCTGGGCATGTCGTTACATGAAACGCGTAACATGAACGCTTGACTTGATGCAAGTTCGGACGGAAGTTGTGGGCATGAACCGCCTCATTCGGTCGCATCGTCTCTGTTCGCTCGCCGTCGCCGCGCATCGGGCCTAGATAGTCGCCCATGTTCAAGAAGCTTTTCGGATCGTCGGAGAAGGCCGCACCCGCCAATCGGCTGGCGACGGTGCGCAACATCACCGTGGGCCGCACCGTATCGCTGGACCCGCTGGCCTGGCGTCGGCTGGGCGAAGAGACCCATTTCACCCTGGATCGCGACGTGCTGGACATCTCTGCGCAGGGGCTGGTCAGCCTGGACAGCGGTCAGTTCGTCCATCGCTTCTACACCGACGACCACGTCATGCTTCAGGCCATGAGCGACGACGAGGCGGGGCTGGAATCCTATGACTTCAGTCTGTTCGTGCCCTGGACCTCGGCCTATCCGCCAGGCGAGCGGGAACGCCGCATCTGGCGCGACCGGCTGTCGGCGCCGGTCTTCCACGGCGCGGCCGAGGAACTGCCCGACTATCCGCGCTTCTGGTTCGCCGAAAGCGACGCGATCCAGCCGCCCGTCACCTTGTGGGAGACCATCTGGGACGACCGCGCCGCGACCACCCCCTACGCCAAGATTTTCCAGACCTGCATGCTGTATGCTCGCGAGCTGGGCGGCGGACGCGAACTGATGATCGCCCTGGAGCAGCAGCCCGACGGCGGCGAGACGACGCACGAAATCATGATCGGCATTCCGCTGGAAATGGCCGAGTTCCGCGCCTGAGCGCACAATCTTAAGGGGCAAGACAGATGTTCGACTGGTTCGTATTTCAGCAGGGGGCGATCGCCTTCCTGATCGCCTTCGCCATGGCGGGCGCCTTCACCCTGGCCTTCAAACTGGTCTATCAGTGGGTCACGCCGTATCACGAGCATACGCTGATCCGGCAAGGCAACACCGCCGCCGCCATTGCTCTCGGTGGCGCCCTGATCGGTTACGTCCTGCCCTTGGCCTCGGCCCTGTCGCACACCGTCAGCCTGATGGAGTTCGCCGCCTGGGCCCTGCTGGCCGGGATCATCCAGATCGTCGTCTTCGTCGCCATCAGCCGCATGGCCTTCCGCAATCTGGTCGTCCGCATCGAGGCGGGCGAGATCGCCGCGGCCGTCTATCTGGCCTCCATCTCCATCTGCGTTGGCCTGCTCAACGCCGCCTGCATGACGTCGTGACCGCCATGACCGATCCCAAGGACCTGCCCAAGACAGAGACCATGCGCCGGCTTAAGCGCTCGCGCGTGCTGCATGTCAGCAGCCTGATGGCGACGGCCAGCTTCTCCCTGGCCGCCTGCGGCTCGCCCCAGCGCGTCCCGGCGCCCGATCCCGAACCGACCCTGGCCTATCAGTCGCTGGACGAGTGCAAGGCCGCCAACGACATCCCGGACGATCAGTGCAACGCCGCCCGGGCCAAGGCCCAGGAAGAGGCCGCCAAGACCGCGCCCCGCTACGCCACGCGCGAGGAGTGCGAAGGCCAGTGGGGACCGTCCCAGTGCCAGCCCAACAATCAGGGCGGCAACGGCTCCTTCTTCACCCCTTTGCTGACCGGATTCATCATCGGGCAAATGCTGAACGGCGGCGGCTATCGCGGCGGCGGGCCGCTGTATCGCGACCGGGAGGGCCGGCTGTCGAACGGCTACGGCGGCGGCTACACCTACCGCGACTACCGCACCGGCAAGACCCTGACCAACGGGCGCGAGCATGGCGACGTGGCGCGTCAGGCGCCCAGCCGTGTGCAAAGCCGCACCACCGTCGTCTCGCGCGGCGGCTTCGGCGGCGGCGGTCGGAGCTACGGCGGCTGAGACGTCTCTGGCGTCCGCCGCCTGACTTCCCCTATTAGTGATCGCCTTTCGCTTCACGACTGACCGGACCGCTCCGCCCCATGACCGCATCGCCGCCCCGGATCGGAGGCCTGGACGTCGAAAGCTGGGGCGACCCGGAGGATCCCATCGTCCTGCTGGTCGGCGCGCCCGAGCGCTTGTCTGGCGACTGGCGGCGCTCGGTGCGGGCGCTGGTCGAGGCCGGGCGTCATGTCGTTCTGGCAGCCGGTTTCGACGATGCCGAAGACGGTTCCGCCGCCTTGCGCCGGCTGCTGACCGAACTTCCTTCTCGCCCGGCCATCGTCTGTTCGAACGTGACGCTGGAAGCCATCGCGCCTGCGCTCGCTGTAACCGGCCCGTCCCTAGCCAGTTGTCTCGTGATCGTGGCCGAAGGGCAGGGCGCCGTCTCGCCTGAGGTCGAGGCGCAGTTGGCCGGCGTGCCGACGCAGACGATTGTGCGTGCGGAGGCGCCCGATGCGGTCGAGGCCGAGAACGCCGCCCTGCTGGGCTTCCTGGAACGCCAGGCCCCGCGCGAGGCCCTGCACTATCAGGCCGGGTCCGACCCGCGCACCCTGCGCGACGCCCTGGGCTGTTTCGCGACCGGGGTGACGGTGGTGACGACGCTGGACGAGGCCGGGCAGCCCGTCGGCCTGACCGCCAACTCCTTCTCCTCGGTGTCGCTGGACCCGCCGCTGATCCTGTTCTGCCTGGCCCGCTCGTCCACCAATGTCGATCGCTTCCGTCAGGCCGAGCATTTCGCCATCAACGTCCTGCACATCGGGCAACAGCCGACCTCCGGCGTCTTCGCCCGGTCCCAGGCCGACCGGTTCCAGGACGTGGCGTGGGAGACCTGGGACACCGGCGCGCCCATCCTGTCGGGCGCCCTGGCCAGTTTCGAATGCGGGACCGAACAGATCGTCGAGGCCGGCGATCACCTGGTCATCATCGGCCGGGTCACGCGCGCGCGGTTCGAGCCGCGACGCGATCCGCTGCTCTATTTCCGGGGCAAGTATCGGCGGCTGCACTTTTCCTGACGCTTTGAATTGATCGGGCGGATCGCTATCTGTCGCCGCAAGCAAGAGGAACCGCTCCATGTCCGATCCCGTCGTCATCGTCTCCTACGCCAGAACCCCGATGGGCGGTTTCCAGGGCGCGCTGTCGGACGCCAAGTCCACCGACCTGGGCGCCGTGGCGGTCAAGGCGGCGCTGGAGCGCGCGGGGCTGGACCCGAACAAGGTCGAGCAGATCATCATGGGCTGCGTCCTGCCCGCGGGCCTCGGCCAGGCGCCGGCGCGTCAGGCGGGCATGGGCGCGGGCCTGCCCGTCTCGACCGAGGCGACCACGATCAACAAGATGTGCGGCTCGGGCATGCAGGCGGCCATGATGGCGCACGACGCCCTGGTGGCCGGGTCTGCCGACGTCATCGTGGCGGGCGGCATGGAGTCGATGACCAACGCCCCGTACCTGATGCAAAAGCACCGGGGCGGCGCGCGCATCGGCCACGACGTCATTTCCGACAGCATGTATCTGGACGGGCTTGAGGACGCCTACACCCCCGGCAAGCTGATGGGTCAGTTCGCCGAGGACACGGCCAAGGTCTATCAGTTCACCCGCGAGCAACAGGATGCCTACGCCATCGAAAGCGCCGGCCGGGCCAAGCGCGCTCAGGACAGCGGCGCCTTCGACGCTGAGATCGCCCCGGTCGAGGTCAAGACGCGCAAGGGCCCCGTCATCGTCGATCGCGACGAACAGCCGACCAAGTCCGATCCCTCCAAGATCCCCAACCTGAAGCCCGCCTTCGGCAAGGACGGCACCATCACCGCCGCCTCGGCCGCCTCGATCTCGGACGGCGCCGCCGCCCTGGTCATGATGCGCCAGTCGACGGCCCAGGCCCTGGGCCTGACGCCCATCGCCCGCGTCGTCAGCCAGGCCGCCCACGCCCAGGAGCCCAGCCTGTTCACCACCGCCCCGGTCTTCGCCCTGCAAAAGGCGTTGAAGAAGGCGGGCTGGAGCGCCGACGACGTCGATCTGTGGGAGGTCAACGAGGCCTTCGCCATCGTGCCGATGATCGCCATGCGCGAACTCGGCATCCCCCACGACAAGATCAACGTCAACGGCGGCGCCTGCGCCCTGGGCCACCCGCTCGGCGCATCCGGCGCCCGCGTCCTGACCACCCTCCTGTCCGCCCTGAAAGCCCACGGCAAGACCAAGGGCATGGCCGCCCTCTGCATCGGCGGCGGCGAAGCGACCGCGATGGGCGTGGAGTTGGTTTAGGGTTTTTGCAGTTGGATCGGTCGCGCGAGGTGGGCTTCCTCTCGTCGGCTCCAGCTTCTAGCGTCGGGTGATGGACCAACTCCAACTCGATTTCGGATGGCGAACGGCGCTTCTCGGCCTAATCGCCGTTCAGATAATCGCCCTCGCCATCGCCCTCGTCACCGCCTCGACGCGACGGACGGCCAACCGCCTTTTGGCCGGCGCCCTCTTGGTCATTGCAGGCCTTCTGATCCCCTATGCCATTGGGTTCGCGGGCGCCTATGATCTCTGGCGCGGCCTGACCTTCGCGCCCTTCGCCATCCCCCTGGCTCTAGGCCCCCTGCTTTACGCTTATGCCCATGCGCTACAGGCCGGTCGACTGCCTCGCCGCATGGCTTGGCACATGGCCCTGCCGCTTGCGCAGTTCCTCTATTTCGGGACCTGCTTCCTCCTGCCGCTGGACGTTAAATGGGCCTGGTACACAGGCGCTCACCGCGAGGTGGCGGCCCCGGTCCTCGACGTGCTCGCCATGGCCAGCCTCGGCGCTTACGCCTGGGCCATCGGCCAGGTGCTCAAGGATTATCGCCGCCGCTTGGCCGACGCCCGCAGCGACGACGACCTGTTCTCCGCGCGCTGGCTCGGGCGAGTGCGGGCCGCCATCGTCTTCGGCCTTCTCGTCGAGGTCGGCTTCTGGCTCTGGTCCGCCCTGACCGGCGGCATCGATTATTTCCAACAGGCCGGCCTGTATTTCGCGCTCGGCGCCCTGGGCCTCTATCTCGGGGTTTCGGGCTGGCGGCACGCCGTACTTCCCGAAGTTCTCGTCCATGAAGAAGCGCAGGGGGAAGACGATGCCGCGCGCATCGCGCCGGACTGGGGCGCCATCGCCGCCGACTTCGCGGCCCGCACCCGTGCAGAAGGCTGGTGGCGCGAGCCGGCGCTGACCCTGCCGCGTCTGGCCCGGTGTCTGGGCACCAATAGCGGGCGGCTGTCCCGAGCGATCAACCTCGGGCTCGACGTCAACTTCTCCACCTTCGTCAATGGTCTCAGGGCCGAGGGCGTGGCTGAGGCGCTCGCGGCCCGCAGGGACACCGATCTGCTCGACCTCGCCTTCGAGATGGGCTTCGCTTCCAAGGCCAGTTTCAACCGCGCCTTCCAGGCCCGATATGGCCTGCCGCCCTCCCGGTACCGCCAGCAGGTCTCAGATCCTGTTTTTGTGTCGTGTGACGACGATCTGAGGCGCGCAAACGCGTGAGGCCGCACATCCTCGACACCATCGAGATCGAGGATGTTCCATGCCGTCGTTGAACCGCCGCCGCCTTCTACAAGTCTCTGCGGGCTTGTCCCTCGCTTCCGCATGTCCGGCGTGGGCGCAGTCCCGGTCCGACGACTGGAGCGGCGATGTCGCCATCCTGCGCGAGGTCTGGGAGACCATGCATCCGGGGCTTTACCGCTACAGCACACCGGCCGAGATCACCGCCCGCCTCGACGCGCTTGCCGAGATATGGCGGTCGCCGGGGTCTTTTCGTGAGCGTTTCCTGGCCCTGACGCGGGTCACCGCCTCGCTCCGCTGCGGCCACACCTATCCCAGCCCCTACAACGGCGACGACGCCATGGTCGCGGCCATGTACCCGGACCGGTCGCTCGTGCCGTTCCGCTTTCGCTGGATCGACGGCCGCATGGTGGTGACGCAGGATCATACGCCCGCCAGCGCCCTGCCGCGAGGGACGGTGGTCACCGCGATCGACGGCGTCGCCACCGAAACCCTCCTGGCCGACCTTGTCCCGTTGGCCCGCGCCGACGGCGGCAACGACGCCAAGCGCATCAATCTGATCGAGGTTCGCGGCGAAGACCGGTTCGAAACCTTCGACATCCACGTGCCGCTCATCCTGCCGCTGAAGGACGAGGCCGCCTTCACCCTCATGGACGGACGGATCGTGCGCGCACCACTGTTCGCCCTTGCGGAGCGCCAGTCCCGTCTCGCGCCGTCGGCCAGCCCGACCGGCGACGCCAATCCCTGGACGCTCGAAGCCCTTGCCGATGGCGTCCGCCGCCTGACCATGCCCAGTTGGGCCCTGTTCAACTCGACCTTCGCCTGGGAGGCCTGGCTGGGCGAGACCATGGACGCCTTGAGTTCGGAGCGGGCGCGGGGTCTGATCATCGATCTGCGCGGCAATGAGGGCGGTCTCGACTGCGGCGCCCTCATCCTCAGCCGCTTGATCGACCGCGACCTGCCCCTGTCGCGCAACCAGCGCTGGACCCGCTACCGCAGCGCCCCTGCATCGGTCCGGCCCTATCTCCACACCTGGGACCGCAGCTTCCTCGATTGGGGCGACCAGGCCCAGCCCTCCGCCGAACGCCCCGGCTTCTACCGCCTGACCCGCTACGACGACGATGCGGAGGGCACGGTCATCCGACCGGCCGGAACGCGCTTCACGGGACCGGTCGCGGTTCTCTGCGACGCCTCCAACAGCTCCGCCACCTTCGGCTTCGCCCAGGCTGTGCAACAAAGCGGCGCCGCCACCCTGATCGGCCAGCCGACCGGCGGCAACCGTCGCGGCATCAACGGGGGCGCCTTCTTCTTCCTCAAGCTTCCGGCATCGGGCATCGAGATCGACCT
>Ga0190271_10003331_pt1 | contig 10047 bp, 9 predicted proteins | sample Popmic356T_FD_133747 | JGI IMG/M metagenome (GOLD analysis project Ga0190271, IMG submission 133747) | Populus adjacent soil microbial communities from riparian zone of Weber River, Utah, USA - 356 T | ecosystem: Environmental > Terrestrial > Soil > Riparian zone | place: USA: Utah | collected... | reverse complement strand
CACCACCGCGCCATCCACGACGACCGCTACCACCACACCCGACAACCCGACGGCTCGATCACCTTCGAAGAACACCGACGGCGACGGCAGCGAGCACGAGCACCCGCCCACGCCGCCTGACACCCGCCGCCGCCTCGGACATCGAGGCGATGGCAACCCCGAACAGGTCGACTCACTCCGCACGGGGCTCGATCGAACGTATGCTCGTTTGGTGGCGCGAGGTGGGTACGGCGGTGGCGGACTGCCGTTGCACGCCCGCACCCGCGCCGGGCAACCCGACAGCCGCGAGGGCGGGGCTGCACGGGACGGCGCTGCGCCCGGCGAGCCCGAGCCGGCTCCCGACGGGGCGCCGTTCGGTCCCTGCCCGGCACGGCACTGCTGGGTGGTCAGACCGGTCGACGGTGGACCGTCACGACCCGGACTGCTGCTCGAGTGGCGACGGCTCCCGGGTGACGACTGGGAGGGTCGGGTCGTCTACCCGGTGGAGCTGCGCCGTGGCTCCTGGGCGACCGTCGAGGAGTGGCTGCCGGCCGGCAGCTTGGGCGCCGACCAGCGTGGCTGAGCGACAGCGTTGACGCTCGGCCGCCCGGCGCCGCACCCAGCGGTCATTCCAGCTCGGGGAAGTGTGCGGACTCCACGATCTGTGCCATCTCCTCGGCCTGACGGTCCGTGACCCCGCGTCCCACCGTCGCGCTGAACAGGAGCACCTGGCCCTCGACGTCGAGAACCCAGTAGCGCTCGACGGCACCGGTCTCGTGCAGCCAGCGGCCCCCGTCGTACGCGGCGAACGGCTGGAAGACCGTGTCCTCGCACGTGCTGGGCTTGACCTTGGTCGTGAGCGTGAACGTCAGCCCCTCGTAGCCGCCGATCGTGACCGGCACGGGTGTCGTGGTCCGGCTGTGCCGCTGCGCAGCAAAGTCGGCCGCCATCTGCGCGGCGGTCCGGGCCGGTTCGACGTAGGCGGAATCCTGGCCCCGACACGGCTCCTGGACCACGTGCGTCGGGGCCCAGTAGCCCACCTCCCGCAACGGTCGCCGATCGGACGCGACGAGGAAGCCACCGCTACCGAGATAGCCGGAAGGGACGTCGAGGATCACGCGTGGCGTCGAGGGCGGACCGATTCCTTCGACCATCCAGGTCCCGGGGTCCAGGGGCTCGGCTTCCTCCAGAGTCGTGTCCGGCACGGCGCGGTACTGGTCGAGCGGGTCGGTCGGCGCCTGGTCCGGAGGGGCCACCGGTTCCTCGCTGTGCGGGTCACCCCCGGGCGCCGTGACCGCCACGCCGACGACAGCGGCCAGCACGACAGCCACCGCAGCGGCGCCTGCCACCCGGGCACGACGCGCGGAGCGGACCCGGCGGTGCACACCGTCGACGCGGTCGACGCGGACGTCGTCGACATCGGCCGCGCGCTCCGCGAGCAGGAGCCTGAGGTCGTGGCTGTTCACGGCGTCGCCTTTCCGTCGTCGGTGACGGGCTGCAGCGCCTCGTCGATCCGGAGCTTCGCCAGCGCCCTCGCGCCATGGCTCTTGACCGTTCCCACCGAGCACCCCAGCAGCTCGGCCGTGTCCGCCTCGGACAGGTCCTCGTAGTAGCGCAGCACCACCACCGCACGCTGCCGCACGGGGAGCCGGCCGATGGCCTCCCACAGGTCCTGGTTCCGCGCCCCCGGACCGGCCTCTCCGTCCGCACCCTGCTCGGGCAGGTCGTCGCTGGGCACCTCGCGGGACCACTTCCGGCGCCACCAGGAGACCGCAGTGGTGACCATGATCTTGCGCACGTACGGCTCCGGGTTGCCCTCGATGCGGCGCCACGCGAACCAGGCCTTGGCCAGCGCCGTCTGCACCAGGTCCTCGGCGAGCTGGCGGTCGTGAACGAGGAGGTACGCCGTGCGCACCAGCCTGGGCGAGCACGCCACGACGAAGGCGTCGAACTCAGCCTTGTCCGCCATGCCGTCACGACCTTCCGGGACCGCGCCGCCGGTCAGCGAGCGTCTGATGTGCCTACGCGTCGCCGCTCTCCGCAGGTTGTCACGACCGACACACGAGCCGAAGTGGCCTGGACCTGCCGAGACTCACCGCGCCCGGGCGCCGACTGGTTTCCCCGGTCGCCGCCGGGCCGGACCAACCTCGAGCCGTGTCCGATGCGTAGAGGAGGTGGAGGATCGTCGGAGGACCGGCAGGACCGGTCGGCGGGAGTGGTCATGACGGATCGGGGCCCGGTGGACGCGACGACGTTCGCGGACTTCGTCGCGGCCCGCTCCGGTGCCCTCTTCCGCACGGCGTACCTCGTGGTCGGCGACCACCAGCTCGCCCAGGACCTGCTGCAGGAGGCGCTCGTGAAGGCCTACCTCGCCTGGCCGCGGATCCGTCAGGACAGCGCCGAGGCCTACGTGCGCCGGATCCTGGTGACCACCGCGATCTCGTGGCGACGCCGCCGCTCGTTCCACGAGCGGCCGACCGAACCGGATGTGCGCCCGACCGGGGTCCCGGACCGCACCGAGGAGCTCGCCACCCACGACGTGCTGTGGGACCTGCTCGGCACCCTGCCGCCCGGGCAGCGCGCGGCCGTCGTGCTGCGCTACTACGAGGACCTCACCGAGCCCCAGGCCGCGGAGGTCATGGGCTGCTCGGTGGGCACCGTGAAGAGCCAGGTGCACGCCGCGCTCGCCAAGCTGCGGGACCGCCTGGGGCCCGACCTCATCCCCGTCGACGACGAGGTGGTGTCGTCATGAGCGAGCTGCTGCGCGAGGTCCTCCGCGACCGCGCCGACGCCGTGGCCGTCCCGGCGATCTCCGTGGACGAGCTCGCCGCCCGCGGCGACCAGATCCGGCGGCGTCGCCGCCTCACCGGCGTGGGCGTGGCGGCTGCGGCTGTCGCACTCGTCGCCGGCATCGCCCTGCTCACCGACCAAGACACGTCCTCCGAGCCGGTGCGGCCGCCACAGCCCGAGCGGAGCAACACCCGCCCCCTGACGTACGCCGAGGGCACCAGCGTCCACTACGGCGACAAGACTCTCGAGGCACCCGCCCCCGTCGTGGAGCTCGACCTCACCGACAACGGCGTGGCCGTCCTCACCGACGACGGCCGCGTCTGGTTCACCGACGGGGGCGAGCTCGAGCAGATCGGCAGCACCGGCGCCTACGCCGACACCCCCGAGTGGCGCGACGCCGCGTTCACGCGCTGGGTGGTCTCGGGCAACTGGGGCTACAGCGTGGCGTGGCTGGAGTACCCGGAGGAAAGTGGTCCGGCGGACGTGTGGGTCTACGACAGCTACGCCCGCGAGGTGGTGGCCAAGGGGACGCTCCCCGTCGATCGGGAACGCTCGGCGATGCTGTACTCCGCCTACACCCACCGCGCGTACGTCGTGCTCGACCCCGAGGAGTTCGAGACGAGCTTCGACCTCGAGCCGCAGCTGCGCCTCGACGTGACGACGGGAGTGCAGCACCGGCTCGCCCCGGGCGACTACCAGGCGGAGCTGGCGAGCCAGGGCAAGGCACGCACCCTCGTCGTCGGAGAGTCCGGCGCACCCGACACGCACAGCATCGTGGAAGGCATCGGAAGCAACTGGCAGGTGCAGGGCGACCGCCTCGTGCCGATGGGGGTGCAGCCGCTCTACGCCCGGGACGCCAGCAGCGGCCAGCGCGTGGTCTTCCGGATGCCGCCCGGATACCCGAACACGCGCACGCCGCTCGTCTGGCTGTTCGCGTGGCTCGACGACGACACGATGGCGATGGTGGCGAGCGAACGTGCCGAGCGAGCAGGGTACGACGGCCGCGGCGAGGACCTCCTGGTCTGCCGGGTGTCGACCAAGCAGTGCGAGCTCGCCCTCGACGGCGGCGACCTGGCCGGGTCGATCGTGGTCCCGGGCCTTCCCACCACGGCGGCTGCGGAGGCCGCGGGCCTGACCGACTGAGCCGTGGGCCGCGACGAGGCGCAGCGGACCCTCCGGCCGACGCAACCTTTGGGGGGTCGGGCTACGTATAGGGGTAAGAGGCGGGACTCGGTCGCCTCCTCACCCAGGGCGGTGGACGCGATGCGGCAACGAGGGCATCGGGGGCTTGTCACCGCTGCTGCCCTCGTCCTCGTCACCTGTCTCGGCTGCAGCCCCGACGCGAGCGAGGTGCGGACGACCCCGGCGGAGACAGAGTCGTCGTCGACCCCGGAGCCAGAGAAGGACCGGCAGCCGCGTGGACGCGTGACGCTGGCGTTCGCGGGCGACATGCACTTCCAGCTCCACCTTGCCGACCTGCTCGAGCAGCCCCAGGGCGCGCTCGGCCCGATCAGCAGGACCTTGCGGGCCGCGGACGTCGCGATGGTGAACCTGGAGACGGCGATCACCCGGCGGGGCACCCCGGAGGCCAAGGAGCTCGAGCTCCCCAGCGAGCGCTTCTACTTCCGCACCTCTCCGGCGGCGCTCGACGTCCTCGACGCGGCGGGGGTCGACGTGGCCACGATGGCGAACAACCACGGCGCCGACTACGGGCGGGTCGGCCTGGCCGACACGCTGCGGGCGATCCGCTCCGGCCCTGTCCCCGTCGTCGGCATCGGCCGGGACCGTCGGGCCGCGTTCGCGCCGTACCGGGTCTCGGTGCGCGGCACCGACCTGGCGTTCCTGTCAGGCGACGCCTCCATGCGCGAGGGTGCCAGCAACGTGTGGGAGGCCGGGCCGAGCAACCCCGGCATCGCCGCCGCGCACAGTCCGCGGCCTCGCGCGCTGCTCGCGGCGGTCAGGGCAGCCGACCGTCGCGACGACGTGGTGGTCGTCTACATGCACTGGGGCACCGAGGGGCGGGCCTGCCCCACCCCGCTCCAGCAGCGAGCGGCCACCGCCCTGGCCCGGGCAGGCGCCGACGTCGTCGTCGGCACGCACACGCACGTCCTCCTCGGCGCGGGCTGGATCGGCGACACCTACGTGGACTACGGCCTCGCCAACTTCCTCTGGTACCACAACCGGCAGCCGGAGTCGGGGGTGCTCGAGGTCGAGATCAAGGACGGCGAGGTCGTCGGAGACGCCTGGGTGCCGGCCCGTCTGAGGTTCCTGGGCACGCCGGCGCCGCTGACCGGGCGCGCGCGCGCTGACGCGGTGCGCGAATGGGAAGGGCTGCGCGGCTGCACGGGGCTCTCGGCACGTCCGTCGCCGGCGGCCGGCAGCTAGCCGCCCCGAGCCGAGAAGTGCTGGTAGTCCTTCGTCGACGCCCAGACGCCGCCCCACTCCCAGCCGATCTCCGCGAACGCATCGACCACGACGTCGCGCGCCCGGATGACTCCTCGAGGGACGTCGGCCGACGCGGACCGGTCCAGGTCGGCGAACGGCACCCCGGATGGAGGGGCTACCGAATCCCCTTGCACGTAAGGGTTCTGACGCGGGTTGATGTCGACGGCCGCACCGAAGGCGTGGTTCGACCAGTCGTCGGTGCCGGCAACGAAGCGGCAGTTGTACGCCGAGGTGTTGTTCGCCGCCATGGACGCGTCGTCGTCACCGTCGTACTCGTCGACGAGAACCATCCGTTCGATCGGCCAGCGCGCGTCGTAGAGCTTCTCGAACACGCCCACCACGTCTTCCGCGTAGTCGCGGTGCAGGACCATCTCGCCCAGGTGCGGTCGGCCGTCGAACCCCACGAACCGGATCCGGAGATACCTCAGCTCCGCCACCGGAACCGGGCAGCCGGCCCGGTGGCTCGCGCTGATGCGGTCGCGCAGTGAGGGGGTGAGCACCGAGACCGAGGAGGTGTACGCCGGCAGGCCGGCGTGGGCGGTGGGTGAGCCGGAAGGGGTGCTGTCGCCCGGGGGCGGATCCGTCGTCGAAGTGGACGGTGCAGGCGACGACGCCGGCGCCGAACCGTCCCCGTCACCCGGGGAGTCGCTGCAGCCGCCGAGTGCGCAGGCGAGCAAGAGCACCAGTCCCGTCGTCCCGCGCCACGACCCAGAAGCAGACGACCCAGAAGCAGACGACCCAGAAGCAGACACTGCCCTCACATGAGGGAGGTACGCGGCCCGGCGCCGCATGGTTGCCTGAGCCGGCTCAGGCCTGGACCAGGCCATGGGCCCTCACGACCGCGTCCACGGCGTCGCGCTGGTGGGGGGTCAGTGCCTGCGCGCCGTAGTCGTCGATGAAGTCGAACGGGTCCTCGACCTCCGCCGAGGCGCCGGACATCTCCTCGAGCACGCGGAGCCCGCAGAAGGGGGCGTGCAGCTCGGAGTAGCCCCCCTCGTGGGTCATCGCCAGCCGGCCCGCGCAGAGCTCGTCCGCAAGGTTCCGCACCCGGCGCGTCATCTCCGCGAACGCGCCCGCGGACAGCATCATCCGGCCCAACGGGTCGAGACCGCCGGCGTCGAACCCGCTCGCCACCACGACCAGGTCGGGGCGGAAGCGCCGGACCGCCGGCTCCACCACTCGGTCGAAGGCGTCGAGGTAGGCGCCGCTGCCCGACCCGGACGGGAGCGGCAGGTTGATGGTCGTGCCGACACCGGCCCCTTCCCCGACGTGCTGCACCCAGCCGGTCTCGCGCGGGTACAGCCGGTCCTGGTGCAGCGAGATCGCCAGCGTCTCCGGGTCAGCGGCGAACGCCTGCTCGGTGCCGTTGCCGTGGTGGACGTCCCAGTCGACCACCGCCACCCGCCCGACGCCGAGCTCGTCGCGGGCCTTCATCACCGCCAGCGCCAGGTTCGCGAGCAGGCAGTAGCCACGGCCCCAGTGCCGCTCCGCGTGGTGACCGGGGGGACGGACCAGCGCGTAGGCGTTGTCCACCTCGCCGGTGAGCACCGCCCGGACCGCGGTCGCAGCCCCGCCGGCGGCCAGCAGCGCGATCTCCCAGGAGCCCGGGCCGAACCAGGTGTCCTCGCCGGCGTTGCCGCCCTCGGCCTGCGACATCGCGACGAGCCGGTCGAGGTACTCCGCGGTGTGGAACCGGAGCGCGTCCTGCCTGGTCAGCGGCTCCGGCGCCAGCGGCACCAGCTCGGCGAGCAGCCCGGCGTCCCGGACCAGGTCTCGTATTCGCCGCTTGCCGGCGGGCGTCTCGAAGGCCGGGCCGGGCGCGACCCACGGTCCGAGACCCTCGTCGGTGGTGTGCGCGAAGTACGCCTCGTCGCAGACGAAGCCGGTCCGCCGCGTCGCTGGTGTCACCATGGCGCCACTCTCTCAACCGCACCTGCACGACGCCTCGCCCGAGGTGCCGCGTCCCCCTCAATCGGACGAGGCCGCTGCGTTAACGAGCGTTAACCTGGGCCGATGGAGCGCCGCCAGCAGATCCTCGCGCAAGCGGCGGAGCTGTTCGCCGCCCGGGGCTTTCACGGGGTCTCCGTGGGCGACGTCGGCGCCGCGTGCGGCATCACCGGGCCTGCCCTCTACCGGCACTTCGCGTCCAAGGACACGATGCTCGCCGAGATGCTGGTCTCGATCAGCGAGGAGCTGCTGCGGGTGGGCCGGGAACGGGCAGCCGACGCCAGCACCCCGGTCGACGCCCTCGCCGCGCTGGTCCGGTGGCACATCGACTTCGCGTTGCACAACAAGGCGCTCATCGTGGTCCAGGACCGTGACTGGTCGTCGCTCCCCGGCGAGGCACGCGAACGAGTGCGCGCCCTGCAGCGGCAGTACGTCGAGCTGTGGGTCGCGTCTCTGTGCGCGGTCCACACGGGACTCGACGGGGCGCACGCCCGCACCATGGCCCACGCGACCTTCGGGCTCATCAACTCCACCCCGCACAGCACCTTCCTCGACGAGCCGTCGATGTCGGCGCTCCTCGAGGAGATGGCCGCCGGCGCCCTCGGCCTCTCCTGAGACCCCTACGCTGTCGCCATGAGCTCGCGGCACCTCGCGTACGTCGGGGAGCCGCTGACCCTCCAGGCGCTCCTGATCGACCCGGAGCACTCGCTCGCCGCGCAGTCCTGGACCCCGACGTCCCAGCTGCACGGGGTCGTCAACGCCGACGGCTTCGGCGCCGGCTGGTACTCCCTGGGTCGGCAGGCACCGGTGCGCTACCGCCGGGCCCAGCCGATCTGGACCGACGCGTCCTTCGCCTCGCTGGCCCCGACGATCGCCAGCACCTGCATCCTCGGTGCGGTGCGGTCCGACACGACTGCCTTCGCGCACGACGAGTCGGTCGTCGCGCCGTTCGCGCAGGGCCGCTGGCTGTTCAGCCACAACGGTGACGTCGCCGACTGGCGCAACGCGCGCCGTACCCTCTTCGACCGGACCCTCGACATCCCCGAGGCGGCAGCGCCCGTCGACTCGGCCCTGATGTTCGGGCTCGCCGCAACCCGCTGGTCGGCCGGAACCCCGCTCGGCAAGGCCCTCGTGGAAGTGATCGGCGAGGTCGAGAAGGTTGGCGGCGGCCACCTCAACATGCTGGCCGTGGACGGCACCAGCATCGCCGGCACGACGTACGGCGAGCGGCTGTTCGTCCTGGAGAAGGACACCGGCATCAGCGTGGCCAGCGAGCCGTACGACGACGACCCGGACTGGAACGAGGTGCCCGAGGGGGTCCTCGTCGAGGGCAACGAGTACGGGCTCACCGTCACCCCGCTCGAGCTCTGACTACCAGATGCGCACGCGATCACCGGGGTCGAGCCACAGGCCGTCGCCCGGCGCGGTCCCGAACGCCTGGTGGAACTCGTCGAGGTTGCGCACGATGTTCGCCCGGAACTCCGCGGGACTGTGTGGGTCGACGGTCAGCATCTGCTGGGCGAGCTCGTCGCGCTGCTTGCTGCGCCAGGCGTAGGCCCAGTTCATGAACAGCCTCTGCGATCCCGTCAGCCCTTCCTCGTCCACCGGGTCCTCGCCGTGCTGCGAGATGAGGTAGGCCTTGTGCCCGATGGTGAGACCGCCGAGATCGCCGATGTTCTCGCCGACGGTGAGTGACCCGTTGACCTTCTCGCCGGGAAGGTTGCGGGGGCTGAACCCGTCGTACTGGACGACCAGCTTGTCGGCGCGCTCCTTGAACGCGGTCTTGTCGGTCTCGGTCCACCACTCGTTGAGGTTGCCGTTCTCGTCGTACTCCGAGCCCTGGTCGTCGAAGCCGTGCCCGATCTCGTGGCCGATCACGGAACCGATGCCGCCGTAGTTCTCGGCCGGATCCGCGTCGGCGTCGAAGAACGGAGCCTGCAGGATCGCGGCCGGGAAGCAGATCTCGTTCGTGCCCGGGTTGTAGTAGGCGTTCACCGTCTGCGGCGTCATGAACCACTCGTCACGGTCGACCGGGGATCCGATCTTCGCAAGCTGCCGGTCGTGCTCGAACGCTGCGGCCGCCTTAGCGTTGTGCCACAGGTCGTCCGCGCGGACGTCGATCGACGAGTAGTCGCGGAACTTCTCGGGGTAGCCGATCTTCGGCCGGAACGTCGCGAGCTTGCGGAACGCCCGCTGCTTGGTCTCGTCGGTCATCCAGTCGAGGTCGGTGATGCTGCGCCGGTAGGCCTCGAGGAGGTTCGCCACGAGGTCGTCCATGAGGGCCTTGCTCGTCGGGGGGAAGTGCCGCTCGACGTACAGGCGGCCGACCGCCTCGCCCACGCTGCCCTCGACGAAGGCGACGCCCCGCTTCCAGCGGTCCCGGAGCTGGGGCGTGCCGGCCAGGGTGCGGCCCCAGAAGTCGAAGTTCTCCTCGACGAACGCCGACGAGAGGTACGGCGCGGCCGCCCGGACGATGCGGAGGGCCGTCCAGGCCTTCCAGTCGCCGAGCGACTTCTCGTCGAGGACGACGCTCAGGTGCTCGACGAAGCTCGGCTGCCGCACGACCGACTCGGCGAGCGTGTCCTCCGACCCGCCGATGGCGGTCACGTATCCCGCCCAGTCGATGGCGGGCGCGAGGTTCGTCAGGCCGTGGAACGTGGTCAGGTTGTAGGCCTTGTGGACGTCCCGCGTCTCCGCCCGTTCCCAGTGACCCTCGGCGAGCCGGGACTCCACCCCGACGATCCGCTCCGCCGCGTCGGCGGGCTCGGGGTAGCCGGCAAGGGAGAGGAGACGCTCGACATGATCGCGGTAGGCCCCGCGGATCGGTGCGAACTTCTCCTCCCGCCAGTAGGACTCGTCCGGCAGGCCGATCCCGCCCTGGAGGAT
>Ga0190271_10003330_pt1 | contig 10049 bp, 7 predicted proteins | sample Popmic356T_FD_133747 | JGI IMG/M metagenome (GOLD analysis project Ga0190271, IMG submission 133747) | Populus adjacent soil microbial communities from riparian zone of Weber River, Utah, USA - 356 T | ecosystem: Environmental > Terrestrial > Soil > Riparian zone | place: USA: Utah | collected... | reverse complement strand
CGGTGGGCAAGGCGGACTTCATCATGGGCGCGCAACGTTAACCCGCTGGACTGGCATGGTCCGTGCTTGGGCAGTGGCCATGTCATCTGATTCGCCCGCCAGCAAGAACCAGCCGCTGATTGACAACATCCGGCTGCTGGGCCGCATCCTCGGTGATGTGATCCGCGAGCAGGACGGCAACGCGGCCTTTGCGCTGGTCGAGAAGGTGCGCCAGCTGTCGGTGCAGTACCGGCTCAAGCGTAGCGCCGCAGCCGGTCGGGCGCTGCGGCGCCTGCTCAAGGGCCTGAGCGATGACCAGACCGTCAGCGTGATCCGCGCCTTCAGCTACTTCTCGCACCTGGCCAACATTGCCGAGGATCGGCAGTACGTGCGACGGCGCACGCATCACGAGCGACAGGGCCATTCGCAGCCCGGTTCGCTGGACCACATGTTCACCAGGCTCAGGCGGGCCGGCGTCGGCGCGGCCGAGATTGCCGCGGCGCTGGATGTGGCGCATGTGTCGCCGGTGCTGACCGCGCATCCCACGGAGGTGCAACGCAAGAGCATCCTCGATGCAGAACGCAACGTCGCCGAACTGATCAGCGTGCGCGATGAACTGGTGGGCGGGCGCGAGCTGACGGCCAACGAGATGGCGATCCGCGGCCACGTGGCGCAGCTGTGGCAGACGCGCATGCTGCGCTTCGCGAAACTCACGGTGGCCGACGAGATCGAAAATGCGCTGTCCTACTACCACAGCACCTTCCTGCGGCAAATGCCCAAGGTGTACGAGGAAATGGAGGCGGCGCTGGGCGGCCGCCGCGTGGCGCCGTTCCTGCGCATGGGCCACTGGATCGGCGGTGATCGTGATGGCAATCCCAACGTCACCGCCGACACACTGCAACTCGCGCTGCGACGCCAGAGCGAAACAGCGCTGCGCTTCTACCTGACCGAGCTGCACCACCTGGGCGCTGAACTGTCGCTGTCGACGATGCTGGTGACGGTCACGCCCGAATTGATGGCGCTGGCCGGACGGAGCGGCGACAGCAATCCGCACCGCACCGATGAACCCTATCGCCGCGCGTTGATCGGCATGTATGGAAGACTGGCCGCGTCACTGCAGGCGCTGACCGGCACCGAGGCGCTGCGGCATGCGGTGGCGCCGGGCGAGCCCTATGTCGATTCCACCGCGTTGCTGTCCGATCTGCAGGTCATTGCCGATTCACTGCGCAGCCATCATGCCGAGGCCATGATCCCGCTGCGGCTGGGACCGTTGCTGCGCGCCGTGCAGGTCTTCGGCTTTCATCTGGCCACCGTCGATCTGCGCCAGAGTTCAGATGTGCATGAGGCCGTGCTTACCGAACTGCTGCGCGTGGCCGAGGTCGAGGCCGACTATGCGGCGCTGGCCGAGCCGCGGCGCTGCGAGCTGCTGCTGAAGCTGCTGGACGATGCGCGGCCATTGCGCGTGCCGTCGGCATCCTACAGCCCGTTGCTGCGCTCGGAGCTCGAAGTATTCGAGACTGCCCGGGAATTTCTGCAGAAGCTCGGTCCCGATGCGCTGCGGCACTACATCATTTCGCACACCGAGCAGGTCAGCGATCTGCTCGAGGTGCTGCTGCTGCAGAAGGAGTGCGGACTGCTGCGCGGAACGCTGAAGTCGGAGGCGCGCGCCGCGTTGATCGTGGTGCCGCTGTTCGAAACCATCGAGGACCTGCGCAATGCGGCGCGCATCATGGGCGAGTACTGCGCTCTGCCCGGCATCGGTACGCTGCTGATGGGCAGCGGCGGCACGCAGGAAATCATGCTGGGCTACAGCGACAGCAACAAGGACGGTGGCTTCTTTACCAGCAACTGGGAGCTGTATCGGACCGAGATCGGGTTGGTGAAGTTGTTCGACCGGCTGGCGAAGAAGCCGGGACTGCGGCTGCGGCTGTTCCATGGCCGCGGCGGCACCGTGGGTCGCGGCGGCGGGCCCAGTTATGCCGCCATCCTGGCGCAGCCGCCGGGCACGGTGCGCGGCCAGATCCGGCTTACCGAGCAGGGCGAGGTCATCGCCTCGAAGTACGCGCATCCGGACATCGGCCGACGCAACCTCGAAACACTGGTGGCGGCCACGCTTGAAGCCACGCTGCTGAAGACCACGCGGCCAGCGCCGCGCGCCTTCCTGCAGCTGGCCGATGAACTGTCGCAGGCCAGTTATGCGGCTTATCGCCAGCTGGTCTATGAAACACCCGGTTTCACCGATTATTTCTACGATGCCACGCCGATCCGCGAGATCGCGCAGCTGAACATCGGTTCGCGTCCCGCCGCGCGCAAAGCCAGTCGTCGCATCGAGGACCTGCGCGCCATTCCGTGGAGCTTCTCGTGGGGCCAGTGCCGCGTGGCGCTGCCGGGCTGGTATGGATTCGGTTCGGCGGTGGCGGCGGTGCTGCGCGGCAAACCGGCCGGGCGCGCCGCACGTCTGGGAGTGTTGCAGCGCATGCACCGCGAGTGGCCGTTCTTCGGCACGCTGCTGTCCAACCTCGACATGGTGCTGGCCAAGAGCGATCTGGCCATCGCGCAGCGCTATGTGGAGCTGGTCGAGGATCGCAAACTCGGCAAGCAGATCTTCGCCGCCATCAGCGCCGAATGGCGCCGTGCGCAGCGGGCATTGACGCTGATTACCGGTGAGGGGCAGCGGCTGGCGTCGAATCCGGCGCTGGCGCGCTCCATCGAGCATCGCTTCCCCTATATTGATCCGCTGAATCATCTGCAGGTGGAACTGATGCGTCGCATCCGCTTGCGCGCGCCGGACTCGCCCGGCATCAATCGCGTGTACACGGGCATCCACCTGTCGATCAACGGCGTGGCTGCGGGGCTGCGCAACACGGGATAAAAGGTAAAGAATTGCAAGTGCTGGCGCGCGCCCCGGCAGCCCCATAGTATCTTGCGCGCCGGCCCGGCCGACCCGGGCCGGCCATAAACAGAGCGATCATCCGTGGGGAACATATGACTGCTACCACTGCCGACAGGCGCGGCCTCAATCTCCTGCTGTTGCTGTTCATTGGCAGCGGTTGCGCTGCACTGATCTACGAAGTGGTCTGGTACCAGTCGCTGGCGCTGATCATCGGCAGCAATGCAGTGTCGATGGCGGTGGTGCTGGGCACCTACATGGGCGGCATGGGTCTCGGCAGCCTGGCTTTCCTGCGCTGGCGCGGTCGCTTCGCGCATCCGTTGCGCATCTACGCGCAACTGGAACTGGTCATCGCCGTATTCGGCCTGCTGGTGCTGTATGTGTTGCCGTGGGCCGGCGGCCTGTACACCGCGCTGGGTGGTCCGGGCTTCACCGGTGTGCTGCTGCGCGGCCTGTTCTGCGCGCTGTTCCTGCTGCTGCCCACCATGGCGATGGGCGCCACGTTGCCGGCGGCGGCCAGCTGGTTGCGCGCCACGCCGGAAGGCGTTGGCCGCATCGGCCTGTACTACTCGGCCAACATCCTCGGCGGCGTGGCGGGTTGCCTGTTGTCGGGCTTCTACCTGCTGCGCGTGCACGACAATGCCACCGCCACCTTCGTCGCGGCGGCGCTCAACGTGGTGGTGGCGGCAGCGGCCTGGCTGATTGCCGGCCGTTCGACGCTGCGCACCGCTGCGGATGAAACCGCCAGTGCGGCGGCGAACACCGTGGTCGTGAACGATGGCTCGGTGCTGGGCGGCAATCGTCCGGTGTACATCGCCATCGGCATTTCCGGCGCCTGCGCGTTGGGCGCGCAGGTGGTGTGGACCCGCAATCTGGCGCTACTGCTGGGCGGCACCGTGTACACCTTCGCGCTGATCCTGGCCGCGGTGCTGGTGGGTCTCGCCATCGGCAGTACGCTGGGCGCGACCGCTGCGCGCATCAGTGCGCAGCCGCGCCGCGCGCTGGCCATCTGCCAGCTGCTGGTGGTGTTCGGACTGGGCTGGGCCGCGTGGACCATCACCAACGACATGCCCAACTGGCCGATCAATCCGCAGCTGGCGCCCACACCCTGGTTCCTGTTCCAGCTCGACTTCCTGCGTTGCCTGTACGCGGTGCTGCCGGCGGCCATTGCCTGGGGCGCCAGCTTCCCGCTGGCCATTGCCGCAGTGGCCGATGGCGGCGACAACAGCAGCGTCGCGGTGGCACGCATCTATGCCGCCAACACGGCGGGTGCAGTGCTCGGCGCGCTGTTCTCCAGCCTGCTGCTGATTGCCTGGATTGGCACGCAGCAGACGCAGCGCTTGATGATTGTGCTGGCGCTGTTGGCGGCCGTGCTGCTGCTGGCGGTGCCGGTGCGTGCGGGCAACGCCGCCGCCGCACGATCGCCGCAGGCCGTGCCGCTGCTGGCACTGGGTGTCGCGCTGACCGTGTTCGCCATCGGCATCGTGCATCCGGTGCCCGGCATCCTGGTCGGCTATGGCCGCTGGGCGGTGACCTGGCTGAAGAGCCACGGCGAGTTCATTTACGTCGGCGAGGGACTGAACTCGACGATGACGGTGTCCGAGATGCCCAACGGCACCCGCAACTATCACAATGCCGGCAAGGTGCAGGCCTCCAGCATGCCCGAGGACATGCGTCTGCAGCGCATGCTCGGGCACATGACCACGCTGATGGCGCGCGATCCGAAGAATGTGCTGGTGATCGGCTGCGGCGCTGGCGTCACCGCTGGCGCGGTCAGCATCAGTCCGGCGGTGCAGACCGAGACCATTGCCGAGATCGAGCGGCTGGTACCGCAGGTGGTCAGCACCTACTTCAGCAAGGAAAACCACAGCGTCATCCAGAATCCGAAGGTGACGGTGCGGGTCGACGATGCGCGCCATTTCCTGCTGACCACGGACCAGAAGTTCGACGCCATCACGGCCGATCCATTCGATACCTGGGTCAAGGGAGCCGCGACGCTGAACACGGCTGAGTTCTACCAGGTGATGAAGGCGCATCTGAATCCGGGTGGCGTGGTGACGGCCTGGATTCCGTTCTACGAAACCAGCCACGATGCCATCAAGAGCGAAATCGCCACCTTCGCCAGCGTGTTCCCGCATGTGATTATTTTCGGCAATACCGCCGGCGGCCAGGGTTATGACGGCGTGATGGTGGGTTCAATGGAACCCATCACGATCAATGTCAGCGAGATCACGGCACGGTTGCAGCAGCCCGAATATGCGCCGGTGCTGCAGTCGCTGACCGAGGTCAACTATGGCTCGATGGATGAACTGTTCGGCACCTTCGCCGCCACCGGCGAACAACTGAAGCAGTGGCTGGGCGGCGCGCAGATCAACCGCGATCGCAACCTGCGATTGCAGTACCTGGCCGGCCTCGGCGTCAACACCTACGACCAGTCAGGCATTTACGCCGAGATCCTGCGTAACGGGTCCTGGCCCGAGGGCGTGTTCAGCGGCGACCCGGTGCATCTGGAGCCCTTGCGCACACGCCTGCAGCTGTCGCGCCTGTAGCAGTCCGGCTCTGGCAATATGCGGACATGGCCAAACCTGTCCGCGATTTCCTGGTGCGTCAGCTGCTGCCGCCGGTGGCACTGCAGATGTACCGCGGCCTGTCGTGGAGCTGGCGCTATGTGATCCACAACGGACATCACCTGACGGAGCCGACGCGCGAGGGCCGCCAGGTGATCGGATCGTTCCTGCATGCGCGCTGTTTCCAGATGCTGCATTTTTTCAGTCTGCCGGAGCGCGGACCCTACATCCTTATGTGCTCGCCCAGCCGCGACGGCGACGCCATGGCTTATCTGCAGAGCAAGCTGGGTTTTCGTGTGGCGCGAGGTTCCTCGGGTACCGGCGGCGCCAAGGGCCTGGTCACCATGATCAAGGCCATGCGCGAGCAACCCACGTTGAATGCAGCATTGTCGGTCGATGGTTCACGCGGTCCGCGCGCCGTGGCGCAGGCCGGCGCACTGCTGCTGGCGCAGAAGACCGGCGGTGTGGTCGTGCCGCTGGTCGCGTCCTCGCGGCGTTGCTGGGTGTACCGGTCCTGGGATCGCACTGCCATTCCGCGACCCTTCGCGGAAGTTCATGTCGATTTTGGCGAGCCGATTGCAGTGCCGCCGGGCATCGATGCGGAGCAGATGGAAGCGCTGCGGCTGCGTCTCGAGCAGTCGATGATCGCGCGACACGTCGCGCTGGATCAGGTGACCGGATTCCAGGACAGCGAGCCGCTGCAGGCACCAGCCGGGGCTGCGGCAACGCGATAACGAGAACCCCGTCATGACGCGCCATGTCCGCGGCGGGCCTGCTCGTGTATGATCGCGGCCGAGTTTGTCGATTGCGCGGCGTCGGTCCGCGCGCCGAGGTTCAAACCTCGTCCCTTCCGGGACCTGTTCGCCCCTCCTGCAAATCTCCCTCGTGCCGGCGACGCTTTGTCGCGATACGGCCGGGTTGTGCATCAATCATTTATTGATTGTCCGTACCGACAGCGTTCGCGCTCCGGGCATCCTTGGAGTTCACTTCTTGTTCAAGCAATTCAATCTGAACGACGCGCTGCTGCGCGCCGTTGCCGAGACCGGCTACACCTCGCCGACACCCATTCAGCAGCAGGCGATTCCGGTCGTGCTCGAAGGGCGCGACCTGCTCGCCGCCGCGCAGACTGGCACCGGCAAGACGGCGGCTTTTGCGCTGCCCATCCTGCAGCAACTGCACGCGGCAAATGCTGCGCCGGCCGGCGTTCGCGCACCGCGCGTGCTGGTGCTGGTGCCCACCCGTGAACTGGCGGCGCAGGTCGAGGAGTCGTTTCGCGAGTACGGCCGCTACCTCAGGCAGCGCAGCCTGCTGATTTTCGGCGGCGTCAGCCCCAAACCCCAGTTGCAGGCGCTTGCACAGGGGTGCGATCTGATCATCGCCACCCCGGGCCGCCTGCTCGATCATCTGCAGGCGCGTGCCGTTGATCTGTCGCGAATCGAGACCCTGGTGCTCGATGAGGCCGATCGCATGCTCGACATGGGCTTCATCCGTGCAATCCGCAAGCTGATCGCAGCGCTCCCACAGCGACGCCAGAACCTGCTGTTCTCGGCCACGTTTTCCACCGAGATCCGTGAACTGGCCCGCTCGCTGCTGCGCAATCCGGCCAGCATCGATGTCGCGCCGCGCAACACGCCGGTGGAACTGGTCGATCATCGCGTCTATCACGTCGAGACCGCCGAGAAGCAATCGCTGCTGTCACGCATGCTGAACGGGGACAACGCCAGGCAAAGTCTGGTGTTCACGCGCACCAAACACGCTGCCAACCGTCTGCAGCAGCGTCTCGAACGCGACGGCATCAGCTGTGCCGCGATTCATGGCAACAAGTCGCAGGGCGCACGCACCCGCGCGCTGGGCGATTTCAAGGACGGCCGCATCCAGGTGCTGGTCGCCACCGACATTGCCGCGCGCGGTCTGGATATCAGCGAGTTGCCGCATGTCGTGAACTACGAACTGCCGCACGTGCCGGAAGACTATGTGCATCGCATCGGGCGCACGGGCCGCGCCGGCCGCACCGGCGAGGCGGTTTCGCTGGTCAGTCGTGACGAGCGCGATCGGCTGCGCGCGATCGAGAAGATGCTGGGGCGGCCGATTCCCGTTGCAGCCTGAGAGGGCCGGGCGGGGCGCCACCGGGTCGGCCGGAAATATCGAGATTTGTCGAGGCCGCTTGTGCCTGCGGATGTTGTCGTATATTTCTTTCGCAGGTACTTGAACCTGCGGGGTAGCGTTGGCCGGTGCGACGCTACCCTGTCAGCCATCAGAACAATTGGGGGGAAGTATGCGTCCACATATCGGCACGTCCGTATTGGCTCTTGGTCTGATCGTCGGAGCTGCGTATCCGCTGCTGGCGCATCACTCGGTCACGGGCTCCTACGACACCAAGAAGTTCTTCACCATCAAGGGCACTGTCACCCGGATCGAGTGGATCAATCCGCACGTCTTTGTTCATGTCACCGCCAAGGATGCCAAGGGAGCTCTTGTCACCTGGCAGCTGGAGACGGTGCCGGTGGGGTTCATGCGTCGCGCCGGAATCACCCGGGAAATGGTGATGGGCAAGCCCGGTGAGGTGGTCACCGTCACGGCCAATCCGCCTTTCGATGGCAGCAAGCTGACCGGCATTCTGAGCCGGATCAAGTACGAGGATGGACACGAGTACAAGTTGGGAATCGACGGTACTCAGGAAACCGACGCACAGTAATCGGACCATCCTCACAGGAGCGCTTTTCCATGAAACAAGATTCGATTGCTGCGGCGTTTGCCGCAGGCGCGATTCTGCTCTGGGCCGGTAATGTGCAGGCGCAGGCGCCTGCACCAGCCACTGTTCGACCCGATCTGACCGGCACCTGGAGCGCAGCCGCCCCGGGTGCTCCACCCGCGGTGATTGCGCCGAAAGCAGCCAATGCTTCGGTCTGCGTGATCCAGTGTCCCCCGGCGGGCGGTGCCGCCGCTGCGGCACCCGCTGCGGAGCCGGCGGCCAGACCTGTTCCAGATGCTCCCAAGTACAAGCCGGAGTTCCAGGCCAAGGTTGCGGAGCTGACGAAGCTCCAGACCAAGCTGGATCCCGGCCCGCGTTGTCAGCTGCCGGGCGTGCCGCGCATCGGACCCCCCGCCAAGATCTTTCAGAACGCAACCGAGGTGGCCTTTCTCTACACCCCTCTGGCGGGCAGCTTCTTCCGCATCATTCCCATTGATGGGCGGCCCATGCGCAAGATCATCTCCCCCACATCATTCGGCGAGTCGGTCGGCAAGTGGGAAGGCGACACGCTGGTCGTCGAAACCGCGGGTCTCTCCGACGACACCTGGATGGCTGGCAATGGCGCATTCCACACCAATGATCTGCGGGTTGTGGAACGCTTCAAGCGGTCGGGAGACACTCTCGAATACAGCTTTACGGCCTACGATCCGGCCGTTCTGGCCGAGCCGTGGCAGAGTCGCCCGCGCACGCTGCGCCTGACGCAGGATCCACTGGAAGAAGTGCCGCGCTGCGAAGACCGTTCGATGGACAAGGTCCTTATTCCTCACTGAGGTCGGTTGCTCAACGCATCCACACCCGGCTGCTGGTCAGTCGGGTGTGGATAGGCTATTCTTGTTGAGAGTAATTCTCATTCAACGATGAGCTGACAACCGATGACCGACCAGGACGGCCAGGCACATTCCCCGGTATCGCTGGCGAGCCTTCGCAAGGGCGCGCGGGGCCGGGTCACGGCTGTGCTCGAAGATGATTCTGCGCAGGTGGGCGATCAGGACGATTCCACCATCGCGCGACGACTGCGTGAAATCGGCTTCGTGCCCGGCGAACCGGTCGAGGTGCTTGAAGTGGTGTGGCCCGGCGGTGATCCCATGGCGGTGCGCATTGGCACCACGATCTTCGCGCTGCGCAGGCGCGAGGCGCGTTCGGTGGTGGTGCAGATCGACGCTCCATGACCCGCTTTCCACCCCCGACCCGCACCTGTCGCGTGGCGCTTGTTGGCGTGCCCAACTGCGGCAAGACGGCGCTCTTCAATCGCCTGACCGGCAGCAATCAGAAAGTCGCCAACTATCCCGGCGTTACCGTCGAACGCAAGGAAGGCGCCTTTGTCGGGCCGGGTCACGACTGCCTTTACCAGGTCATCGATCTGCCGGGCACCTACAGCCTGGTGCCGACCACGCTCGATGAAGCCGTCACGCGTGATGCAGTGGCGGGGCGCCTGCGCGGCGAGCCGCCGCCCGAGCTGATCATCTGCGTCGTTGACGCGACCAATCTGCGGCTCTCGCTGCGTCTGGTGCTGGAGCTGAAAGAGCTGGGCCGGCCGATGATCGTGGCGTTGAACATGAGCGATCTGGCGCGGCAGCGCGGTTACAAACTCGATCGTGAGCGATTGTCCGCTGAACTCGGCTTGCCCGTTGTCGAAACCATTGCCGTGCGCGCCGGCGGGGAAGCCGAGCTGGTGGTTGCCATGGAAGCACAGAGCGCAGTCACCGCCGCTGCTGCGCCGGCGTCCTTGATCGTTCCGGGCAGCGCGGATGTCGAGCGGACCCAGCGCGAGTCCCGACGCATCCTTGACGCGGCGGGCTATGTGGTGCCCCTGCGCACGCGTGCGCTGCAGCGGCTGGATGGCGTGGTCATGAATCCGCTG
>Ga0190271_10003329_pt1 | contig 10050 bp, 6 predicted proteins | sample Popmic356T_FD_133747 | JGI IMG/M metagenome (GOLD analysis project Ga0190271, IMG submission 133747) | Populus adjacent soil microbial communities from riparian zone of Weber River, Utah, USA - 356 T | ecosystem: Environmental > Terrestrial > Soil > Riparian zone | place: USA: Utah | collected... | reverse complement strand
TCGGGCGGGATCCGGTCGAGCGCGGCGATCGCACCCGCGCGGTCTCCGACCCGTGAGCACTGTCTGGCGAGTCCGAAAGCTGCGCTGACGTAGGTGTCGTCGGTTCGCCAGATCGTCTCGTAGTAGCGCCTGGCGTCCGCGGGGGCGTTGCGCAACTCGGCGGTAGCGGCGAGCGCCATCTTGGGAGCGAGCTCGCCGGGCAGCATGCCCAGCACGGCATCGAAGTCCGTAGCGGCCCTGTCGTACTCACCCTCGAGCAGGGCGCACTGGGCGCGGTACCACGGCAACCGCCAGTCCCCTGCGAGCGCGGCGCTCAGCTCGGCAAGCCTGTCCCGGGCGTCCGCCGCCCGGCCCATTTCCAGCGCCGCCCGCACCAGCCGCAGCGGCACCTCGATCGAGGATCGGCTAGCCTGCTCTGCGCCGCCGCGCGCCAGGTGCAGGGCGTATTCGAGCTGTGCCGGTGGGGTACCGCTGGTGGTGGCGAGCACCGCTGCGCCCGGGTCGTCAGGATCGACGACCGGCACGGGCAGCGCCGAAATCACTTCAGCGGGAACGACGATCGCGTCGTGGTCACCGCCGTACACGCCGCGCTGCGGGCTGAAGTAGTGCGATCGCCTCGGCGGCGCCGCGGCACCGTTCGCTGCGGCGATCTCGTGCAGCACCGCGGTCAGCTGGTCGGCCAGCTCGTCCATCGAGTGGAACCGTCGCGCCGGGTCGGGGTCGGTGGCGCGGACGATGCAGCGGTAGAGGGAGTCATGTCGTGCCAGTACCGGCACTGTCTCGGGCTCGGGAAGTCGCTCGACGAAGCGGCCGTTCTCCTGTCGGATGTCCATCACCAGCACCGCCAGCGTCCGCCCCACCGTGTAGATGTCGCTGGCGACGGTGGGTCCTGTCCAGGCGATCTCGGGCGCCTGATAGCCGGGGGTGCCGTAGATCGCGCACTTGTCGTCGTCCATGTCGACGGCGGCGCCGAGGTCGATGAGCTTGAGCTGCTCGTCGGTCTGCATCACGTTGTCCGGCTTGAAGTCGCAGTAGGCCAGTCCCTTGTCGTGCAGATAGCCGATCGCCGAGGCGATTTCGATGATGTAGGCGACGGCCTGATCGGGGGGCAGCGGACCGTGGTGGGCCTGGCGGATCTGTTTGAGCGACGTGCCGCCGACGTACTCCATGACGATGTAACCGACCGGCATGCCGGCGCTGTCAGCGTGTTCGACGAAGTTGTAGATGCGGACGATGTTCGGGTGTTCCACTTCGGCGAGGGCCAGAGCTTCAGCGGCAGCAGCGGCCATGGCGTCGGCGTCGCCGGAATTGACGAGGCCCTTGAGGACCACCCATCTGTTGTGCACGTTGCGATCGATCGCCAGATAGATCCAGCCCAGTCCCCCGTGCGCGATACAGCCCTGCACTTCGTACTGCCCACCCACGACGTCGCCGCGGGACAGCTTGGGGACGAACGAATATCGGCTACCACACTGGCTGCAGAAGCCTTCCGCACGTCCCGGCTTACCGTCGCAGCCACGACCGACCGGGTTGCCGCATTCCGGGTTCCCGCAGAACCGCTGCCGTTCCGGCACCTGCGGGTCGGTGAGGATCGCCTCGGCCGGGTCACCCTTCGGGATCCGGGGAATCGTGACCAGGCCCGCGCCGAGCCTGCCTCTGGACGTGGCGGACTTCGACGACCCGTTGCGGGTGGCTCTACTCGAGCTCTCGGTGCATGCTCCGGGTTGGGCCATGGTCTGCACGCTGCGCGACTCCGCAGCGGGAGCCGTCCCGCAGGTGTCGCAGTAGCCGGCGATCACGGTTCCGCCGCAATCGGTTTCGGTGCACGTCATCTAGCACCCCCGCTTCTGAGCGATCAGCTGCTGATAATCGTTGACCGCGAGGGTCACCGCTCGAAGATCGCACGGTTTACGCGCCAGCAAGCCTGCAGCGATCGCACTGGAGGCCAACAGGTCTCGATCTTCGCCGATCCCGAGCCGCGCTGCCTTCGCCTGATACGCCTTCAGGCGTCCGTTGAGTTCTGAGCGGCGGTCGAGCAGGCCTCTGGCCAGGTCCTCGCTGTCACGGGCGTCCTGCAGCGCGGCGGCGATCCGGTCACGTAGCGAACGCAGCGCGGCCGCGTCGGGTTCGGTCAGCGAGCGCAGCCTGTCGCGCAGGTCGGGCTCGGGATCGGGGGGCACCGGTAGAGGACTGGTCAGCACGCTGCGTTCGGCGTGGGCGCGGGCGAGCCCAGCCTGCTCCAGTGCCTCGCGCAGCAGGTCGACCTGCACACCGGTCGTCGCCATCGAATCGGACCAATTCGCCTGCAGGAATGCATCTTCAGCACGTTGCTCTACCTGAATTTCGATCTCCCGTGCGATGGCGCTGAGCCGCGCGTGGACGTCGTCGGCCGTGAATGACAGGGGATCGGTGGCCGATACCGCAAGAAAATCTGTGAGCTCTTCTGGAAATTTTGCGCCGAGTTCGTCAAGGCGTGTGAGGTAAGGCGCGAGTCCGGTTGCGACCTTGGTGCCGATCTCGTCGACTGCCGCGAGGAATTCGGCGACGGCCGGGTAGACGGCACGAATTCGGTCGGCTGTGTCGGCCAGCCCGACCCGCTCGACCGCCGGGGGGAGACCGCCGACGACGGGCCGGTCCAGCGAGTCGCCTTCCGGCGACACCGTCAGGGGACGCTCGCGCAGCAGCCGCGTCAGCTCGTCGACGTCTGTCTGATCCGGCTTCGAACGCCGTGCCCGTAACGCGTGCACGGCGTCCATGATCGATGTCATCCAGCGCAGCCCGTCCCACATCTGGGCGAGCGCTGACTCGACCGCCACCCAACGATCGGCCGTCCTTCCGCGAGGGGGATACCGTCGGACATGCTCGAGGCCCGGGTGGGTGTCCAATTTCACCAACGCCGCCGCCCACGCCTCGAGTTCTGCTGTGCGTTCCGAGATCTCGCGGTCCACCTGGTCGCGGGTCAGCGCCGTCATTACGGATCCTGGTAGCGGGCGGCGGGAGGACCCGGTGACGGACCGAGTCCGAGCAGCCACCTGTCGTAGAGGCGCTGCCACGTTCCGTCGGCACGCATCTGCTCCAGGACACCGTTGACGAACCGGACCAGATCCTCATGGTCCTTGTTGATGCCCACGCCGTAGGGCTCCACCGCCAGACTCGGCGGACCGGTGATCTCGACGGTGGGGTCCTGCCTGTTGAGCCCGGACAGCACCGCGTCGTCGGTGCTGATGGCGTCGACCTGGCCTTGTTGCAGCATCACCAGACAGTCGGTCCACGTGGCCACCCCGACCAGAGCGGGCCGCGGCTCCATCGCGAACAGTGTCGACAGGGAGGTGGTTCCCGTTACCGCGCACACCCGCTTGTCGGCGAGGTCGGCGGCAGAATCGATACCGGACCCCTTCGCGGCGAGGATGCGCTGGTTGGCATAGAAGTACACCGTCGAGAACGCGACGCTGCGCCTGCGTTCGCAGGTGACCGAGTAGGTCCGGACCACCACGTCGACCTTGCCTGAGGTCAGCGCTGATTCGCGCTGGCTCGCATCGACGACCTTCAGATCGATGCGGTCGGGGTCGCCGAAGATGGCGCGGGCGATCTCGCGGGCGACATCGATGTCGAATCCCTCGAGCTGGCCGGTCGACGGATTGCGGAATCCGAACAGATAGGTGTTCTGGTCGACGCCCACGACGAGGCGGCCTCGCTCGGCGATCGCCGCCATCGTCGAACCGGAGGGCATCGCACCGGGCGCTGGTTGGGAGCGCGGGCGCAGGCTGGCTTCACGATCGCATTCCTCGTCCGCCCTCGCCGGCGCAGCCGTGATCCCATGTGCGCCCGCAGGTGTCACCGTCGCCGGCGCCACTGTCACCGCCGTCGGCGGGGCCGGCGAGGAGGAACAACCGGCGGCGAGGGTGACTGCGGCGAGCAGTGCCGCGACAACGCGCGCGTTCACAGAAACTCCTTGAGCCGCGGCCATAAACCGAGCACTGTGGCCACGCCCGCGAGCGCCAGCAGCACCAGGGTTCCCACCGGGCTCCACGCCAGCGCGCGGCCCGCCGTCGAGACGTGCTCGCGCAGTGCGGCCCGGGTCTTCTCGACCTCGTCACGCAAGCCCGCCTCCACGATGCCGAACTGGGCGGCCGATGCGCCGGGATCTGAGCCGATCGCCTGCGATACCGCGGCCGGGTAGTCACCGTCCAGATAGGCCTGCACGTGCTTCTGGTGGCTGGCGGTCCATCTCTGGATGCCCGACACGGCGGCCGGCGGCCCGGCATCGAGTTGGGCGAGTAATTCGTCGATGTGTGCCTGGAAGGATTGCTCGCCGGCAGTGATGTCGCCACGCCCGATCAGTTGCAGCGTCTCATCGGTGCGGGCCCGCTGGGCGAGGATGCGCGCCTTGGCGAGCTGTTCGATCCTCGCCGTGCCCTCGCTGCGGCTGCGCTCGATATCGGCGGCCGCCAACCGGGTGGCCACGACGATCCACGTGATCGCGACCAGTACGCACACCGCCGCGACCATCAGACCCAGGTTGAACTGCCGGTTGGTGCGGCGCGCCAGGATCCACGATCCGACAGCCGTGCCGATCAGCAGGAGCGAAAGCAGCACGATGCTGACGGTGGATACAGAGCCGACGCTGCGCTGGCCCGCGTCGACCGCGGCGAGGTCACGAGCCAGGATCTGCTCGGCGCCGGGAAGAAGTTCGTTCTGCATCAAGGCCGATGCCTCGCGCAAATAGGCCGAGCCGACGGGGAATCCCTGAAGGTTGTTGGCGCGAGCGGCCTCGACCAGGCCGGTATAGGTCGCCAGCTGTGCCGCGATGTCGGCCACCGCAGTGCGGAGGTCCTCGTCGGTGGCGCCGGCCGTGACATCCGTCAGCGCTGCGGCGGCGGCCGCCACAGCCTGCTGGTAGCGCTCCCGCATCGCCGCGGTCTGGATCCCACCGGACAGGAATGCCGACGCCGCGGCAGCGTCGGCTTCCGACAGGGCCGCATAGAGGTTCTGCGCGGCGTAGGCGAATGGTTCGGAACGCTGCAGCACGGTGTTGTGTTCGGCGATGCGGTGGTTGAGGTCGGCGACGCATACCGCTGCGGCGACCGCGCAGCACACCACGACGGCGAGCGCGACGAGCACCACCACACCGGGTGTCGTGCGGGCGACCCGGCGCAGCGAGGGCACCGTCCCGTTGAGGGGAGCTGCCGCGCGCGCAGCAGACAGCACGCTCATTGCCCGGCCCAGCGGGGGGAGCGAATGCCGGTGCTATGCGGGGTAGTTGAACACGTAAATACTTCCGCCATCTTGATTGCACCTCACTGCGGTCTATGCGCCACTGATCAATCATCGCGCCACGTGACCTGGAACACACGGGTAGTGAACTACTGATCTCGCGAATTCTGCCGGTGTGCACTACTTGCGCCCCCGGCCGAAGTGGAGCATTTTGCGCAGTGTCGGATTTGCTGGGCTATCTGCGCCCCAGACCCCGCGAACATCGGTGGACTGTCGGACATGAGTTGTCCTGCGCTGCGCGTAGCTGCTGCTTTACCCTTTGCGCATGCGGTTGACGTGGCCTCTGATGGGTCGCGAGAAGGAAATGCGGCTCATCGACGCCGCGTTGTCGGAGCCCAATGTGTCCGGGATCGTGATCAGCGGTGCGGCAGGGGTGGGCAAAAGTCGCATCGCCACCGAGGCTCTCGATGCCGCCGCGGCGCGCGGGTCCGTCGTGCGACGGGTGGTCGGCACCTCGTCGGCGCGGAAGCTTCCGCTCGGTGCGCTGGCGTCATGGGCGGGCCCGACCGGCAGCGACGGCCTGCAGTTGGTGTGGAGTGTGATCGAGTCGCTCTCCTCCGCGGCAGATGCCGCCGCGGTCGTGGTCGGTGTCGACGATGTGCACCTGCTCGACGAACTGTCGATGTTCGTGCTGCAACAGCTCATCCAGCGGCAGAACGTCAAGCTGGTGCTCACCCTGCGAGATGGCGAACTGGTTCCGCACGGACTACAGGAACTCTGGAAGCTCGGCGATTTCGATCGGCTCGACCTCGAGCCGCTGCCGCCTGAGGACACCGCCACGCTGCTGTCGGCGAGCCTGGCCGGCTCGCCGGACCCCGACACCGCCAATCGTCTCTATCAGCTGACCCGTGGCAACGTCCTGTATCTACGCCATATCGTCGAGCAGGAAGTCGCCGGTGGCCGACTCGAACTGCAGGGGAGCCACTGGCAGTGGAGCCGTTCGGCCACCGTGCCGCACAGCCTGGTCGAACTGATCGAATCCGGCATCGGGGCGCTGCGGCCCGCAGTCGGCACCGTCATCGACGTGCTCGCCGTCGGCGAGCCCATCGAACTGTCCGCGCTGCAGCGCATCACCGACCCGGATGCCGTCGAGGAGGCCGACATTCGCGGACTGATCAGCGTCGAGCAAGTCGCCGGAAGCGTCGAAGTGCGGGTGGCACACCCGCTTTACGGCGAGGTTCGAAGGAACCGGGCGGCGACCACCACGCTGCGCCGGCTACGCGGGCTCGTCGCGGCCGAGCTGGCCGTCGCCGACAACCGAGACGACGTCCGAATCCTGGTCCGCCGGGCGGCATTGACCCTCGACTCCGATCTCCCGCCCGACGGCGAGCTGCTGGTCAGGGCCGCTCAAGGCGCGGTCTGCCTTGCCGATCTTTCGCTGGCCAACCGGCTGGCCGAGGCCGCGACCCGGGTCGGCGCCGGACCTGAAGCGACGTTCATCCGTGCCCACGCGTTGTCGTGGCTCGGAGATGGATCGTCCGCGGAACGAGTGCTCGCCGAGGTTCCGGTCGCTCAGTTGACCGAGGACGAGTTCGCGCGGTTCACCTACTTACGGGCGAGCAACATGCTGTGGGCGCTCGCCGAGCCGGACAGGGCGAAAGAGATCATCGACGGCGCATCGCATCTCACCACCGGCCCTGCCCGCCGCTGCATCGATGCCGTCCGCGCGGTGTACTGGTTCGCGACCGACCGTCCGGACGTCTCGCTGACCGAAGCAGAGGACCTCGTCCTCGAGGAGTTGCCCGCGGTCATCGGCGCTGAAACGGCATGGGTCCTGACGAACATCTGTGGAGACGCCGGACGCACCGCCGAGGCGGTGGTGGCGGCCGAGGCGGGATACGCGATCGTCCGAAGTTCCGACGCGCCACACATGCACTTCAACATCGCCGACGCCCACGTCGGCGCACTGCTGTTGTCGGGCGATGTCAGCGGGGCCCTTGATCTCGCCGATCGGGAGCGCCGGCACGCGGCCGATCTCCCCGATGTGGCGCGTTTCCTCGGGCTTGCCATCGCCGGTCACGCCGCGCTCGGTGCCGGACTCCTCGATGCGGCAGCCGGGTTGCTGCTCCAGGCGTCCACCGCCATGTCCGCCTCAGGTCATGCCATCGGGTGGGGGTATCGCTACCGGGTGTTCCAGGCTGCCGCGCTCGCGATGGGCGGACAGACGACCGAGGCGGCCGGGGTGCTCGGCTCCCTGGACCGGTTACGACGGCCGTTCCGGCCGCTGCACTATGAGATCGGTCTCGCCCGGGCATGGATGGCGGCCGGCCAGGGTGCGGTCAGTGAGGGCATCGATGTCCTTCGGCATACCGCCGAAACGGCCGCAGCACAGGGCCGGTTCGCGGTGGAGGTGATCTGCCTGCAGACCGCGGCGCAGTTCGGCGATCGTTCCTGTGGGCCGCGGCTTCATGAGCTCGAGGCGATAGTCGAGGGACCGCGGGTGGGCGTCGCGACCCGCTTCGCCGCAGCCCTGCATGACAGCGACGCAGCCGAGTTAGCCTCTCTGGCAGAGGCATTCGACGAATTGGGGGATCGCGTTGCCGCCGCCGATGCGATGGCACACGCGGCGATCGCCTATCGACTCGACGGCCTGCGTGGGTCGGCGTTGACATGTGCTGCGCAAGCGGAAGCCCTTGCTGCCCAATGCGGCCACGTGCAAACCCCCGCGCTGAGCCAGGCATGTTCGCCCCTGCCGCTCACCGACCGGGAACGTGAGATCGTGGCATTGCTGAGCGAGGGCCTGACGAACCGAGACATCGCCTCGAAGCTGCACGTCTCGATTCGTACCGTCGAAGGCCACATCTACAAGGCGATGACGAAGACCGCTACCAGCAACCGCGACGAGCTGGCGGCGCTGCTGAAACCCCGACCGCCGGAAAATTGATCCGATGCGTGCGGGCGCGCTGACCGCCGACATGGCGGTGAGAGGGCTACTCGCGCTCACCTTGTGATGCGAGCGCCTTCGAGCAGCATGCGGACCTCATCGGGAATCGGTATGGGGCGGCGGGTGGCGCGGTCGACGTACACGTGCACCCAGTGCCCGACCGCCGCGACCGCATGGTCGCCGCCGCCGAGTGGATCGTGCGCTGCCTGGAACACCGCGAGCCGGTAGGTGACGCTGCTGCGCCCCAATCGCGCGACGGCCAATCCCACCGCGAGTGGATCGGGGAACTTCAGCTCGGTGTAGTAGCGGCATCCGGACTCCGCGACCACCCCGAGCCACGGGGCGGTCAACGGGTCGATGCCCGTGGTGGTGTTGATCCATGCGTTGATCGCGGTGTCGAACAACGCGTAGTACACCGCGTTGTTGAGATGTCCGAACATGTCGTTGTCGGTCCACCGGGTCAGCACCGGCCAGTGCACCGGGAAGTCACCGCTTCGCAGCGACCGCTCGTCACTCGTCATGGCCGTAGTTTGACATTCAGGGCAAGCTGAGCCTTATGAAGATCCGCGGCGCCGTACTCGACCACATCGGGTTGCCCCGCCCGTATGCCACCTCCGCGCCCCTGACGATCGCCGACCTGGACCTCGCGCCGCCAGGAGAGAACGAGCTGCTGGTGCGCGTGGAGGCGGCCGGGTTGTGCCACTCGGACCTGTCCGTGATCGATGGCAACCGGGTGCGACCGGTGCCGATGCTTCTCGGCCACGAAGCCGCCGGTGTGGTCGAACGCGTCGGCGGCGAAACCGATCTGACCGTCGGTCAACGGGTCGTGCTGACCTTCCTGCCGCGGTGCGGACAGTGCGCCGGCTGTGCGACCGATGGGCTGGCTCCCTGCGTTCCCGGAAGCGCCGCCAACGGGGCAGGCACCCTGATGGACGGCGACATCAGGTTGAGCCGCGAGGGCGAGCCGGTAATGCACCACCTCGGGGTCTCCGGCTTCGCCGACCACGCCGTCGTCGACCGCCGCTCGGTCGTGCCCGTAGACGCCGACGTTCCGCCGGTGCTCGCGTCACTGCTGGGCTGTGCGGTGCTCACCGGTGGTGGCGCCGTCCTCAATGCCGGCAGGCCGCGCCCCGGCCAGACGGTGGCGGTTGTGGGGCTGGGTGGTGTCGGAATGGCCGCGGTACTCACCGCGCTGGCCCACGACGACGTCCACGTCGTCGGCATCGACCCGTTGGGCGACAAACTCGAGCGGGCCCGCGCGCTCGGCATCCACGACGCCTGCACCCCCGAGGAGGCAACCGATCGCGGCCTGAAAGCCGCGGTAGTGATCGAGGCGGTCGGTCACCCTGCCGCGCTGGAGACTGCGATCGGCCTCACCGCTCCGGGCGGGCGCACCATCACTGTTGGGCTGCCCCGCCCGGATGCGCGAATCACGCTGTCCCCGTTGGGTTTCGTCGCGGAGGGCCGTTCGCTGATCGGCAGCTACCTGGGTTCGTCGGTCCCCGCCCGTGACATTCCGCGCTTCGTGCAGATGTGGCGGGACGGACGGCTTGCGGTCGAATCGTTGGTCTCCTCGACGATCGGGCTGGATCAGATCAACGCCGCGATGGATGAACTGGCCGACGGCAACGCGGTACGGCAGATCATCGAGTTCGGCTAGGTAGCTAGCTAAGCTAGTTACTGGTCGGTGGTTGTGGTTGGAATGGCTCATACCACCACCAGTCGGCGCGTTCGCCGGTGGGTCCGGGGTAGGGGGCGACCGCGGGTGGGGGTGTGGTCGGTGGCCGGGCCAGTGATCCCGCGCGTAGTGCTCGCCCGGCGCTGTCGGTGACCGTGAGGTGCTGAGCCGGTCCGGTGATGGTGATGATCCCCCGGTGGTGCAACCGGTGATG
>Ga0190271_10003328_pt1 | contig 10053 bp, 9 predicted proteins | sample Popmic356T_FD_133747 | JGI IMG/M metagenome (GOLD analysis project Ga0190271, IMG submission 133747) | Populus adjacent soil microbial communities from riparian zone of Weber River, Utah, USA - 356 T | ecosystem: Environmental > Terrestrial > Soil > Riparian zone | place: USA: Utah | collected... | reverse complement strand
GCGGCGAGCGCGTCGTTCAGGCGGATCTCGTCGGTGGTCAGCGACTTCACCTTGACGACTTCGCGCTCGCCCGTCGCCTGCACGAGCCCTGCCACGATGTGGCACGCCTCCTCGGCGTCGCGGGCCCAGTGCACGCGTCCGCCGGCGCGCTCGACCGCCTGCTCGAACTCGATGAGGTAGTCGTCGAGATGGCGCAGCACGCGTCGTTTGAGCGCGCGTCCGGCCTCGCGGAGCTCCTCCCAGTCGGTGCGCTCGGCGACCACCGCCGCCCGCTTCTCGCGGATCGTGTGCGTCGCCACCCAGAGGTTCCGGCGGAGCTGCTCGTTGCCGAGCGCCTCGTGCGCGGCAGCGGGGAAGCCGGGCTTCACGCCTCGGCCGCCAGGATCTCGGCGAGGTGCGCCGTCCGGACGCCGCTGCCGGAGCGCGAGAGGGCGCCGCCGATCTGCAGAAGGCAGGAGCTGTCGGCGGCCGTGCAGACCACGGCCCCGGTCTCGGCGATGTGGCGCACCTTGTCGCCGACGATCGCGGCGGAGGTCTCCGCGTTCTTCACTGCGAACGTCCCTCCGAAGCCGCAGCACTCGGCCGCCTCGGGGAGGTCGACGAGCTCGAGGCCCCGAACCGCGCGCAGGAGCCGGTAGGGGGCGTCGCCGACGTGGAGCATGCGCAGCGAGTGGCACGTCGGGTGGTAGGTCACCCGGTGCGGGAAGGCGGCGCCGACGTCCTCGAGTCCGAGGTGACCGACGAGCAGCTCGCTCAGCTCGAGGACGCGCGGGCCGAGCGCGGCGACCTCGCGCTCGAAGGCGGGGTCGCCCTCCGCGAGGCCGGGGTAGAGGTCGCGGACCGTGGCGACGCACGAGGCGGAGGGTGCGACGACGACGTCGGCGTCCGCGAACACGCGCGTGAACCTCCGTGCCAGTTTCGCGGCCTCACGCCGGTAGCCGGTGTTCAGGTGCAACTGCCCGCAACAGGTCTGCTCCCGCCTGAACTCGACCTCGTGGCCGAGTCGCTCGAGCACGCGCACGACGGCCGTGCCGGCCTCGGGCGCGACCGTGTCGGCCAGGCAGGTGACGAAGAGCGAGATCCTCACCGCCGCTCCATCATCGCATCGCCCGACCGGCCGGCCATCCGTCACACTAGGCGCGCCTGCGGGTGAGCCTCGGCGTCGAGGCCGATCCGGTTGCGGCCTTCCGCGCGGGCGGGTACGCGGAGCGCCTGGCCGCGGAGCGCGGCACGGTCGCAGTCGAGAGCGCGTACGAGAGCTAGGGGGTTTGGCGGAATACCGCTCGTCGGGGTGCGATGGTCGTTCCGAGGCAAGGACGCAGGGAGCGTTCGTAGCCGACGGCTACGGGCGTGACTGAGGACGCAGCCTCGGGGCGAGCAGCGCGGCCCGGCGGCACAGGCTGTATTTCGCCCAACCCCCCTCAAACCGCCGGGAAGTGGCAGTGGATGGTGAGCCCGCGGCCGCGTGCGCCGGTCGCCTCGACGGTCCCCCCGGCCGAGGTGACGACGTGCTTCACGATCGCGAGGCCGAGCCCCGTGCCGCGCGACGAGCGGGCCGGGTCGGCCCGGTAGAAGCGCTCGAAGAGCCGCGGGAGGTCGTCCTCGGCGACGCCGACGCCGGTGTCGGCGGCGACGAGCTCGGCGCCGTCCCCCGCGTGCCGCATGGAGAGCTTCAGGCGCGCCCCCGGGCCCGCGTAGCGGACCGAGTTCTGCGCCAGGTTCTGGGCGACGACGCGGATCATTCGGGGCCGCAGCGGTAACTCGACGTCCTCGTCCGCCTCGAGCTCGACGGTCACGCCGGCGCGGGCGGCCTGCTCCTCGAGGCTCTCGACGACCTCGGCGAGGATGGGGAAGGCGAGCGTCGTCCCGAGGCCCACGACCTCGTGGCCCGACTCGAGCTCCGAGAGGAAGAGGATGTCGTCGATCAGCTCGCGGATCGTGTCGATCTCGCCCTGGGCCTGCTCGACGAGCTCGGTCACGTCTGAGCCCGGCAGGGTCGCGGTCTCGAGCAGGGCGAGCACGCGGGCGAGCGGCGTTCTCAGCTCGTGCGAGACGGCCGCCGTGAAGCCCGCCCGGAGCTCCTCGTAGGCGGCCATGTCGCCGGAATCGCGCGCGTAGAGGATCGTCTCGCGGCGCCCGTCGACCTCGTACGGGATCGTGAGCGGAGCGTTCTGGATGAGCTGGTCCGGGGCGGCAGCTCCCTCCTCGAGGCCGCCCAGCAGCTCGCGCGCCCGCCGGCTCGCGGTCACGACCCGATCGTGGTCGTCGAGGACGACGACGATCTCCCGGCTCTCCTCGACGAGCGCCCGTCCGCGCCGCGCCTCGACGCGAAGCTCTTTCAGGCCCGGGTCGGACCGCTGGCCGTTGCCGCTGCGTCGGAGGAGATGCCGCACCTCGCCGTGATCGTAGCCCTCTGGTCAAGTTCCGCCGGAAACAATCTCGTCCCGGGCAGAGTCTGAGTCGGTGTGAGGTGGATGTGGGCAGCGATCGGCGCGGCGGCCGTTGTGGTGACCGGGGTGATCGTCGTCGCGGCCGGGTCGGACGGTTCGAGCGGCTGGCGCGAGCTTGCGCAGCCGCCGCTCAGTCCGCGCGAGTACCCGACGGGGTTCTGGACCGGGGAGGAGGTGATCCTCGTCGGCGGCAGCGACGCGCCGCCGTGCCCTCCGAACGCGGAGTGCGAGGCACCCTCGGAGCCACCGCTCGCCGACGGGGCGGCGTACGACCCGGAGGCGGACACCTGGCGCGCGATCGCGGATGCCCCGGTCCGGTTCTCCTGGGCCCAGCCGCTCGTCGTCGGCTCGACCGCGTACCTCTGGATTGCCGGCGAGCCGTGGCGGCCACAGGCGCCGAGCGCCTTTCTCGCCTACCGGATCCGCGAGGACCGGTGGGAGGAGCTCGACATGCCGACCCATCCCGCCTCGTACCAGCTCGTCGCGGCCGGCGACCGCATCGTCGCGGTGTCCGGCAGCGACGAGGAAGAGGAGCGCCGCGACCTCGTCTACGACCCGAGCTCGTCGGAGTGGAGCGAGCTGCCTCCCGACCCGTTCTCGCCCGGGTTCGACCGAGTCGCCGTCTGGGACGGGGAGGAGCTCCTGCTGTTCGACCACGAGCTGACGGAAGACCTCAGCGGCGACCTCCCGCTGCGGGCGGCGGCCTTCGACTTCGAGTCCGGCGCCTGGCACGAGCTCGAGAACCCCGACTTGGCCTGGGCTCAGGCGCGCCCCCAGCCCGGGTTCTCGTCCGGGCCGCCCATGCCCGAAGAGGCCGAGGGCGGGACCACCGAGGTCGAGGCGGGGGACGATCGCTTCGTGTTCCTCGGCTCGAGCGAGGCGGAGGACCAGGGCTGGTCGGAGGGGAAGCTCGTCTCCCGGGCCTGGCTCTGGTCTCCCCGCCCCTGACGCGCGTTCACCACTTCTTCACCATTCCGCTACCGTTGTGCCACCCCCGCGGGGCAGCCCCGCGGGCAGAATCGAGGTAGACGTGTCCAAGGTGCTGATCATCGAGGACGACGACGTCATCGCCGAGGGGATGGCGCGGCACCTGACCTCGGCGGGGTTCGACCCGCTGTGGGTGAACAAGGGGGAGTCGGGGCTCGCACGGTTGCGCTACGAGCGCCCCGATGTCTGTGTGCTCGACCTCATGCTCCCCGGGCTCGACGGCTGGAAGCTGATCGAGACGGCGCGCTCGGAGGGGATCGGGACGCCAATCGTCGTCGTCAGCGCCCGCGGGACCGAGCACGACCGCGTCCACGCCCTCGAGATCGGCGCGGACGACTACCTCGTGAAGCCGTTCTCCATGAAGGAGCTTGTCGCGCGCGTGCGCGCGGCGGCTCGTCGCGGCATCCGCGTCCAGGACGAGCGCCGCGGCGAGCCAATCGAGATCGAGGAGCTCAAGGTCGACCCGCTGAACGTGCAGGCCTACGTGGGCGGCACGAGCGCGGAGCTGACGCCGACCGAGTTCCGGCTGCTCTACGCGCTCGCGCTCGAGCACGGGCGCGTGGTGACACGGGATGAGCTCCTCCAGAAGGTCTGGGGCCGTCGGCTCACGCACCGCGACCGGACCGTGGACGTCTTCGTGCGCAAGATCCGCGACAAGCTCGAGTCCCAGGGGCCGGCGCACACGTTCGTCCAGACGCGTTACGGCGTCGGCTACAAGCTCGAAGCGGTCGCCAAGTAAGCGGACTGCCCAGAGGCCCGACGGGAACTCCGCCGAGCCGGTGACGCCCCAGACGCTGCGCCGGATCAGCACGTTCGCCCACGACACGTAGCGCCGCTACGCGCCGCGAACGACCGCACCGCCCGGCTTGGTCTGGAGCGCCCTGGCGGCGGCCGGGTTTCCCGCCGATCCTCTAGGATCGCGGCCGATGTCCGTGATTGCCGACCACATGTCGCGGGAGCTGCTCCGGGCCTCCCCGGACGAGCCGCTCGCCGAGGCGGCCCGGCACATGGTCGGGCGCGGCGTGGGCGCCGTGCTCGTCATGGACGGCGATCGCCTCGAGGGCATCCTCACGGAGCGCGACATCCTCAAGGCGGTCGCGGTCGGGCTGACCGAGGAGTCGCGAGTCAGGGACTGGCTGACGAAAAACCCGGAGACGATCGACGCCTCCGACACGACGGAGCACGCTGCCGCGCTCATGATCCACGGCGGCTTCCGCCATCTGCCGGTGCTCGACGGCGGGGCTGTGGTGGGGATCGTCTCGATCCGCGATCTCATGCGCGTCACGCTCGACGACTCCGCGCCGCGCGGCGTCTGAGTCTCGGCGGCGGGGAAGCCGCACAGGCCGAGACCTGGAGGGCGGGAGCGGCTTGGCCGCTGTCTCCCAGCTACGCACTCCCCCTCGACGCAGGATCTTCACCACTCCGCTGCCCACGCGAGGAGCCTTCTCGCGGAGACTCGGTGCACGGAAGCGCGGCCTACCTCGTCCCGTACCGGCCGGCCGACGCGGTCGAGCCCGCCGCCGCGGCGTAGGCGACCCGCCTGGCTTCCCCACTTCGTCACCGGAGCGCAACCGCGCCTCGCGCTCGCCGTCGCGATCATGCAAGCTTAGAGACCATGGCGACGGCGACCAGCAAGATTTCCCAGGAAGGCGAGCGACTTCTCAACCGCGAGCTCTCCTGGCTCGAGTTCAACGCCCGGGTGCTGGAGCTGGCCGCCGACGACTCCGTGCCCTTGCTCGAGCGGGTGAAGTTCTGCTCGATCTTCTCGTCGAACCTCGACGAGTTCTTCATGGTCCGCGTGGCCGGGCTCATGGGCCAGGAGGCCGCGGGCGTGCCGGTGCGCTCCGCCGACGGGCGAACGCCGACGACGACGCTGGCGGCGATCCGCGAGCGCACGCTCGCGCTCACGGCCCGCCAGTCGAGGCTCTGGAGCCGCGAGCTCGTTCCCGCGCTCAAGCAGGCCGGGATCGACATCGCGCAGGTGGACGAGTGCTCCGAGAAGGAGCTGTCCGAGCTCGAGCGGCGCTTCGACCGGGAGATCTATCCGGTGCTCACGCCGCTCGCGGTGGGCCCGGGGCAGCCGTTCCCGTACATCTCGGGCCTCTCCAACAGCCTTGCCGTGCTCGTGCGCGACCCGGAGAACGGGGAGGAGCGGTTCGCGCGCGTGAAGGTGCCGGAGGGGCTCCCGCGCTTCCTCGAGGTGGGCAAGCGCGGCGCGTTCGTCCCGCTGGAGGCCGTGATCGCGCACTTCCTCGACTGGCTCTTCCCGCAGATGGAGCTCGTCGAGCGCGCCGTCTTCCGCGTCACCCGGGACGCCGACTTCGAGGTCTCCGACGAGGCCGACGACCTGCTCGAGGCGGTCGAGCTCGAGCTCCGCAGACGCCGCTTCGGCGATGTCGTGCGCCTCGAGGTCTCAGCCTCCGTGTCAAACCGCCTGCTCGGCCGGCTGATCGAGGGCCTGGGAGCGGGGGAGGAGCAGGTCTACCCGATCCGTGGCCCGCTCGACCTCGCCGACCTTTCCCAGCTCGCCGGGCTCGACCGGCCCGACCTGAAGGACGAGCCCTGGGTGCCGAGCACGCCCGCGCGGCTCGCCGCGGTGCACGGCGGCGAGGGGTTCTTCGCAGAGATCCGGCGGGGCGACGTCCTCGTCCACCATCCGTACGACTCCTTCGTGACCACCTTCGAGCGCTTCGTCCGCGAAGCCGCGCGCGACCCCGCCGTGATCACGCTGAAGACGACGGTGTACCGGACGAGCGACGACTCGCCGGTCGTGCCGGCGCTGATCGAGGTGGCCGAGGACGGGCGCCAGAGCGTGTGCCTGGTGGAGCTGAAGGCGCGCTTCGACGAGCACCGGAATATCGAATGGTCGCGCGCCCTGGAGCGCGCGGGCGTCCACGTTGTCTACGGGTTCCCCAATCTCAAGATCCACGCGAAGACGACTCTGATCATCCGGCGGGAGGGGAACCAGCTGCGCCGTTACCTCCACATCGGCACAGGCAACTACCACGCGCTCACAGCGCGGATCTACGAGGACTTCGGCCTCTTCACCGCCGACGAGGACATCGCGGCGGACGTCGCCGACCTCTTCAACTACGTCACCGGCTTCGGGCGCCCGCAGGCGTTCCGCAAGCTTCTGGTGGCGCCGTTCAACCTCCGCCGCCGGCTTGTCGAGGAGATCCGCAAGGTGGGCAAGGCGGCGGCCGACGGCGAGCACGCGCGTATCCGCCTGAAGACGAACGCGCTCACCGACCAGACGATCATCGAGGAGCTCTACGCCGCCTCGCAGGCAGGCGCCGAGATCGACATCGTGGCGCGCTCCATCTGCCAGCTCAGACCGGGCGTCGCCGGCCTGTCCGACTCGATCCGCGTCCGCAGCATCCTCGGCCGCTTCCTCGAGCACAGCCGCTTCTTCGTCTTCGAGGCCGGCGAGGAGGCCACCACGTTCATGGGCAGCGCCGACCTGATGACGCGCAACCTGGACCACCGCATCGAGATCGCCGTGCCGGTGGAGGACCCGAGGGTGCAGGCCCAGCTCGCCGCCGCCTTCGACGTGCTGCTCGAGGACAACACCGCCTGGATGCTGCAGCCCGACGGCGCGTGGAAGCGGCTCAAGCCGCGCAAGGACCAGCCCGTGAAGGGGAGCCACGACGCGCTCATGCGCAAGGCGCGCAGCCGCGCCCGCCGCCGCGTCGCCCGGCGCCCGCGCTGAGCGGTCCACCAGCCGACCCGGAAAGGACAATCACCCGGAGATGAAGGTCGGCATCGTCGACGTTGGCTCGAACACGGTCCGCCTCCTGGTCGCGAGACGGCAGGGCGGCGGCATCGTCCCGCTGGAGGAGGCGCGCGAGCACCTTTTCCTGGGCGAAGACGTCGAGCGGGACGGCAAGCTCAGCGAGGCGCGGATCGCCCAGGCGGCGAGTTGCGCGGGAGCCTACGCGGGCACCGCGCGCCGGATGGGCGCCAGGGCCGTCGAGGTCATCGTCACGGCCCCCGGCCGCCAGAGCTCGAACGCGAGCCGCCTCGTGCGGGAGCTCGGGGCCGCGACGGGCGTGCCAGTGCGCGTCCTCAGCGCGGACGAGGAGGGCAGGCTCGCCTTCGCCGGCGCGGTCGCGGCCAGCTGGACGCTGCCTTCGAGCGTCGCGGTCTGCGACGTGGGCGGCGGCTCGACGGAGGTCGTGGTCGGCACCGTCGAGGGCGGGCCCGCATGGTCTCGTTCGCTGGACATCGGTGCCGTCCGGCTCACCCGGCGGTTCCTCGGTGACGACCCGCCCGGCCGGCGGGCCCTGGCCGCTGCGCGGGAGGAGATGGAGCGCCATCTGGACGGCTTCGCGCCGCCGCTCCCGCAGGCCGCCCTCGCCGCGGGCGGAACGGCGCGTGCGCTGCGCAAGCTCGTCGGCCGTGAGCTCGACGCCGAGGAGCTGGACGCTGCGCTCCGAATCATCTGCAAGCACCCCGCGGCGAAGGTGGCGAGGACCTTCGGCGTGCACGAGCGTCGTGCGCGTACGCTCGCGGCCGGCGTTGTCATCGTCGCGTCCCTGCAGGCGCGTCTCGGGGTACCGCTCGAGGTCTCGCGCGCCGGCCTGCGTGAGGGCGCCGCCCTCGCGCTCGCGCGCGAGCCGGCGGCCGAAGCCGCGTAGCAACAAGTCCTTCACGGCCTCGACACCCGGTGGCGGAATCGACCTCCGCTCGGGCGGGCTCCTCGCCGGCCGGCGGCGGGTCTAGGAGGGTTTGGCGGAACGTCGCTCGTCGTCGGGGTGCGATGCGCGTTCCGCCCTCCTACTGAGGCGGCGGGATGAGGAAGCGGCGGCTGAGGCCGCCGCTCGGGTCGGCGTCGACCACCCAGGTCGAGCCCTTCTCAGGCTCCTCGCCGAGGAGCATGCCGAGGATGTCGCCGTGCGAGCAGAGGACTGCGGTCGCGTCCCAGAGCTCGCCGACGAGCGCCCAGGGCTCCCGGGCCGAGACCCCTTCAGCCAGCTCGGCGCGCTCCTCGACGGGCAGGCCGAGCGCCGCGGCGAGCGGCTCGACGGACTGGCGGCAGCGGACGTACGGGCTCGTTAGCACCCGCTCGACTGAGAAGTTGGCGTACAGCTCGGGGTACGACTCCGCCTGGCGCCGGCCGAGCTCGTCGAGCGGGCGCAGGTGGTCGTCGTCGTCTCCGGGCCGGCGGTGGCCGGCGAAGCCGTGGCGGAGCAGCAGGAGCGTCATCCCTCGCTCGCGGCGAAGGCGTCCAGCACGCCCCGATCGTGGTCGTGGGTGAGCAGCTGCTTCGCCTGCTCGACTGAGGCCCAGCGAATCTCGTCGACTTCACGGTGCGGGTTGAAGGTGCCGCGGAGCGGCCGCATCGCCCAGTAACGGACGACCTTCGGCCGGTTCCTGCCGTCGCGGTAGCTGGTCGAGCCGACCTCGCGGCCGAGCTCGCAGACGAGGCCGGTCTCCTCCTCCACTTCGCGGAGTGCGGCCTGCTCGTGTGATTCGCCCGGCTCCAGCTTGCCCTTCGGGAGCGTCCAGTCGCGGTACTTCGGGCGGTGGACGAGCAGAACCTCGCGAGCGCCGCCCTCCCCGGGCCGGGAGACGACCCCGCCGGCGGCCTGCACGGGCTCTGCGCTCAGCTCCAGGCTCGCTTCCCGCTCTTCTCGAGCTGCGCCCAGGCGGCGGGGAACGCGGCGCGGGCCTCCCGGCGGCGCCCTCGCTCGCGCTCGACGATTCGGCCCGCTGCGAAGTGGGCCTGCGCGCCGCCTGCGCGGTCGAGGAGGGAGCGAACCCGCTCCTCCGCGACGACGGCGTCCTGGTGGGCGCCGATGACGTCCTGGAGTTTCTTGGCGTCCTGGACGAAGCGCGCCGCCGGCTTGCCGACCGTGCCCTCGGCGAGCTCGGCCGCGTAACGCGCCCGCTTCCCGCGGATGCGCACCGCGTGGAGCTCGTCGTCGGTCGGGTCGGCGGGAAGCCTACGGACAGCCTTGCGGAGCTTGCGGAACTCGCCGGCCGCGATGTCGCGGAGCGTGACATCCGACGGCCGCCCGTGCGGCGCGACCGCCGCTGCCTCGAGCCGGGTGAGAAGCTCGGCGTAGCGGGGAGTGGACATGCCGGCGAGCATGGCCTCGCGGGCGGAGGCGCGCTCCTCCTCGAGCAGCCCCGGGATGCGCGCCATCGCGTTTCGCTCGTCGGGCTCCAGATCGCCGATCTCCTCGCGGAGCCGCTCGAGGAGGACGTCGAGGTCGCGGACGGGGCCAAGCGCGCCGCCTAGCCAGGCCAGCTCAGCTCGAAGGGAGTCGGTCCATGCAGGGTCGAGCAGCGGCGAGGCGGCGCGCAGAATCGCGCGCAGGCGTCGCGTGGCCACGCGTGCCTGGTGGAGCTCCTCCGGGTCCGCGCCGAGCCGCGTACCGGGGTCGTGGGAGATCAGCTCACCGGCCTGTAGCGCGATCATGGCCCGCACGTGCTCGAGCGGCGGCGCCCAGCGCGGCGGTGGTGCCGGCTCGACCGGGAAGAACCCGAGCGCCCTGAAGGCCTTCGACCGTCCGTCCCCCCGCGCCGCGCCGGCGGCGAGAAGCACGCGCTCCAGGCCGGGAAGCGCGTCGGCGCCGCCCTCCAGCGCCTCGACCTCCAGCTCGACGAAGCG
>Ga0190271_10003327_pt1 | contig 10056 bp, 8 predicted proteins | sample Popmic356T_FD_133747 | JGI IMG/M metagenome (GOLD analysis project Ga0190271, IMG submission 133747) | Populus adjacent soil microbial communities from riparian zone of Weber River, Utah, USA - 356 T | ecosystem: Environmental > Terrestrial > Soil > Riparian zone | place: USA: Utah | collected... | reverse complement strand
GCCACCTCGGTGGGCTGATTCTTACGGCGCCGCAGGAAGTTCCGTCGACGGCCCTGCTTGGCGGGCGCCTCGTCGGCAGGCGCTTCTTCGGCGGCCGCCTCTTCGGCAGGCGCTTGTTCGGCGGGCGCCTCTTCGGCGGGCGCCTCTTCGATGGTCGGCTCCTCAGCCGGCGGGGTCGTCACTTCGACGGCTTCGGCAGACTCCTGCACCGGTGCTGTGTCGTCGACGGGTGCGGACTCGGCCGCGTGTTCCTCAGGCTTGGTGGTGCGGAGCTTCTTGCCGCTCGGCATCCGGTGCCGACCACGAGGCGTCGGCGTCGAAGGTGCCGAATCCGCACCCGTGGTCAGATCACCTGAATCAGTTGGCTGATCTTCCACAGCTGCCCTTCCTTCTTTGCCGTTACCACCCAACGGTTTCCGCTCTCGACGGTCTTACCGCTGGGGTCTTTGCTCGAGACCTTCGTCGCAACCAGGACGTCGGCACTGCCGTCGTCGTTCCAGCGCTGGACACCAGCGTCCATCACGGTGCCCTCGGTGGGTTCCACACGCGCCACCATCACGAGGATCTCGTTGATCTTCTCCTTGAACATCTTGGCGAAGTCGCCGGTGGCCTGCGACTGGATCCGGTCGCCGTAGTAATTGGCCTGGTACGGGTCGAGCGTCGTGTACGTCGTCATGAACGACTTCACGTATCCGAGGACGTCGGCGTCACGCACCTGCGTCCTGCGATCGGATTCGTGCGACACCAGCATCAGCGAGCTGGCGGTGATCGCAGCCGCGATCAGAACACCGGCGATCGTCGCGACCAGCGGAAGTCCCCACCGCCGTGGCGGTTTCGGCGGTTTCGGCGGCGGCGCCGTGTAGAGCTCTGGCTCCTCGGCGTCGACCTTGCGGCGTGGGCTCATTGCGGCGTCGCTTCCATCAGCGGCTTCTTCAACACGCTCAGGCTCGCGACCCGCCACTTGCCGTCGCGCGACTTGTCGAAGTCCACCCGCACCGTCGCGGTGATGAAGCGCAGATCCTGCGGGTTGGTGCCTCGCTGGCCCTGCATGGCAAGAAGCATCGCCGCGCGGTCGGCCTCCGCCGACAGCACCGCGCTGCTCACCGCCCAGTACTCGTTGGACGTCGGGCCCGCCTTCTGCACCGCCTCCTGCTGGGCGACCAACTGCGAGCGGTAGCTGTCGGTGGCCAGCGACTGTGCGCGGTTGAAGTCGTCCTTCAAGGTGTCCACGTTGTAGGTCAGCAGCTGTTCGACGATGTGCGGTCCCTGCTCCGCGATCTCGGAGCGGGCCTGATCGACCGCCCGCTCGTTGCGGTACACCACGAAATAGTTCAGTGCGACGAACGCCGCGGACACTACGACGGCAGCCGCGAGAACCTTCGCCGCGAACCTTCGCATGTCTCGAGCAGGCCGATCCACACGATGAACCTCGGTACGCAGCAACAGATCCGCGAACGTCCGATTGCGTGAATCCCACAGCGGCCACAGCCAGCCGATGAAGAGCATCGCAGTATCGAGCAGGTGCGCGAAGTCCCTCATCATCAGCCGCACGAAGCCGACGGCCTCGCCGTCATCGCGTCGCACCACCCTGATGCCGCACACCGCCCGGCCGAGGCTCCATCCGGTGACGGTGGGCAACAGCCATCGATTCGCGAGTATCAGCAGAACGATCACAGCGGCCGACACGGTGTAAACCCACCAGAGCCAATCGCCCCGCGGTGCGCTCACCGCCAGTGGCGCCAGCACCGCGAGTACGCCGATCCCAAGCAGCACATCGAGGCAGAGGGCACCCGCGCGCGTGTGCCACGACGCCAGCGGCTGCGACTGCGGCCCGGCCGCCTTCGCGTCCGTGCTCGCGTCGAGAACGGCCGTCACGACGTGACCTGTTCCATCTTGTCGATCCGGTACTTACCTTCGTCCGGGGTCATCGTCACGCGCAGTCGATAGCCCGACTCCTGACCTTCGACATCGGCGTTGGTCACTTTGACGCGCACCGCCACCAGCACCTGCACCGACCCGTTGGGGTCGTGCCGCTCGACGGCAGCGCGCATATCGGACACCGCGACCTGGACGTTCGCGGCCTGGTACGCCTCGACGAGGATTCCACCGAAGGTCGAGGCCTGTGCCCCGAACGCACCGGTGGAGCACTCCATGATCTTCATCTGCGCTGCCGACATCGCCGCGGTGTCGGGAGCCTGCAGGGCCGTGACACAGTCCCTGGCAGCCTGCAGTGCGGCCGCATCGTTGCGGTTGATCTCTTCGATGCCCCGGTTGTCGCGGATCAACAAAACTCCGCCGACCACAGCCGCGATCGTCAGCGCCGCCAAGACCGCGCAGATGCCGACGACCCAGCCACGACCGAGTCGAGGCGGACGGCGGTCGACACCCTCAGCTACCATCCCGAGTTCCTCGACACCCTCCGACGACTCGGCGTCTGGGTTTGTCTCCTCGGCGGCTGGGCTGTCTTGGTGCTCTTCGCCTGTCGGCTCTCGTTCGGATACCGCTACCGAATCGTTTGGCGCGTCCTCAGCATCGGTGGGGTTCAGCTGGCGGGTGCCAGCATCTCCTTCCATCCGTCGTCTCCTGGGTTATTCGAATTGCTGACGGAGTACTTCACGCCGTCGGGCCCAACGACCTCGCCGCTTGTCGGACTGTAGACCGCACTGCCTGGTGCCGGAGTGTACGTGCACGGGTTGGGCTGTTGTCCACTGCACTGGACGCTGCCCGCATTCGGCGGGGTCAGCGGGTCGCTGACCGGTTGTGGTGATCCACCCGGCGGCAGTTGGTCGGCGGGCAGTGGGTTCACACCGTTGTTGACCGACGGCGCAGGAATCACGTAGCCGGGTTTGACCGGCTGATCGCATCGGGCCGCGGGAGCCGGGCAGTTCACGATCTGGTTCGGATCGCCGTACCAGGGGTTGGTGCCCAGCGGGATGTACGGCTTGTTGTCGCGGCATTCCTTCGGGGTCGCCGCGCGCTTGCCCGGCACATCGGCGCACGTGTAGTTACGGGCGCCACGGACAACGTTCTGGGCGTCCTTCGGGATCTTGCAGTAGGTGCCCGACGGCAACGGCGCCATGCTCGTGTCGGCAGGCGACCGCCACTCGGACGCGGGCAGGAAGCCGGTGAGGCACGGTGGCGGTTGGCCGATCGACAGCCCGAAGTGCAGCAGACCCTCGTTCTCGAAGATCGTGCCCGCCTGGGCCACGGTGGCGCCCTGGGGCAGGATCACCAGCGCCTGCTCCAGGCCCTTGTTGTAGCGCTTGAGCATGTCGATGACGACCTCGAGGTTCGCCAGCGTCTGCGGCAGCGACTCGCGGACATCGCTGAACGTCGCGGTCACCTGGTCCAGCGTCGGTGCCGCCTGCTGCAGTCCGCTGCGCAACGCCTGATCCTCGGACGCCGACTGCGACGCAAGGGTGTTCAGATTCTTCGACCACTGCTGTATCGCGTCACCGGAGTCGACCTGGCTCTCGATGATCGGCGCCGAGTTCGCGATGATGTCGTTGACCTGAGGCAGGTTCTCCTGGAAACCCTGAGCGAGGTTCGTCGTACCGTCGACCAAACGCTGCAGACTTGGACCCAATCCGCCTACGGCCTTTGATGTTTCGGTCAGCAGCGAGTCGATTTTCTCCTTGGGCAACACGGCGAGACCCCGGTTCGCGGCGTCCAACGCGGGCCCCACTTCACTGGGCACCGTGCCGGTGGCGATCGTCTGCCCGTCGCTCAAGAACTGCCCGGGGTTACCTGTCGACACCAGGTCGAGGTACTGCTCACCGATCGCCGAGACCGAGTGCACATTGGCCGTGGCGTCAGCCGGGACCTTGAACGAGTCGTCGATGCTCATCGTCGCCCGGACACCGTTCTCGGTCGGCTCGACGCCGGTGACCTTTCCGATCTGCGTGCCGCGATACGTGACGTTGGCCGTCTCGTACAGACCGCCCGACCTGGGCAGGTCGGCGTAGAGCTTGTACTGCCCGATGCCGACCAGGCTGGGCACCCGCAGGTAGTACCAGCCCAAAACGGTCAGCGCGAGAATCGTCAGGATGGTGAACAGGATCAGCTGGAACTTGATGAACCGTGTCAACACTGCTCACTCACCCCTTTCAACTAGCGGTCCGCCTGGTGCATCGTGCGGGTTCGGCGTGTAGCGCAGGTCCGGCATCATCGTCGCCGGGTCGCGACCCCATGCCTGCTCGAGTGCCCGCAGCATGCCTGCCACACCGGTTCCGGACAGGAAGCCCTGATCGATCGAGCTCAGCGTCAGGTCGACGTTCAGCGACACGTTGATGTAGTCGCCGCGGACGACCTTCGGCACGTTCTCGATGCTGAACGGTGCGGTGAGCAACAGCTTGAGCGCACCGAGTAGGTACGGCGACGCCTTGCTCAGCTGCTTCAGCGGCCGCTGCAGGTTCCGCAGGTTGGTGTTGAGGTTCGCGCTCGTGGGTCCCAGTGCGGAGTCGGCCGCGCTGCTGATTCGACCCAGCGACTCGACAGCGTCGGCGAACAGATCCCTGGTATCCGCGAAATGCTTGATCAGCGGCGGGAATTCGGTCAGCACCCGGTCGAGCGTGTTCGTCCGTTGACCCACCACCGAGAGCAGACGGTTCGTCGAATCGATGGCCCGGGTGATGTCAGCGCGCTGCTGATTGAGCCCGTCGGTGAAGGTGTCCAGCCGATTGAGGAACTCACGGATCTGATCGGCCCGGCCGGTCAGCAGGTTGTTCACCTCGGTCTGGATCACCTCGAGGTTGGCGATGCCGCCACCGCGGATGACTGTCGAGATGCTTGCCAGCACGCGCTCCGTCGTCGGGAATGCCGACGAGTTCTTCAGCGGGATGGTGCCGCCGTCCTTCAACTTCTGCGACGACGGGTCCGGCGGCAGATCCAGCTGCACATGCTGGCTGCCCAACAGGCTGGTCTGCCCGATCTTCGCCAGCACATTCTCGGGAAGCGTGACGTTGGGCTCCATGTCGAGCGTGAGGGTGGCGATCCAGTTCTTCAACTCGATCGAGCGCACCCGGCCGACGTAGACGTCGGCGACACGCACCCGGCTGTTGACGTTGAGCGCCAACGTATCCGGCATCTGAACGTAGATCGTCGTGTGATCCGAACCGGTGCCGGGGCCACCAGGCAGCGGCACGTTCGCGATGCCCTTCCAGTTGCCGCAGGACGTCGCGACGAGCGCGACGGCCAACAGTCCGCCGGCCCGCCGTGCGATGCGACTCCACTTACGGGCGGTCATTAGCCCCCTCCAGCTTCAGCGGGCAGCGGCGGTCCCGGCGGTGCCGGAGCGACCGCAGGCGCGGCCGCAGGCGCCGGTGCGATGGCGCCGAGCGGATCGCCGGGGATGACACCGGGCGCGGGGCCAGGCGGCGGTCCCGGCTGCGGATACCACGGCGGCGGCAGCGGGTTGTTCTCGTCGTAGGCGTTCGGCGGGCCTGGCAGCCTGCCGTCGTTGACTCCGAACGCCGGTGGCGCACTGGGGATCACACAGTCAGGTCCGCCGAGCAGTTCGGCTAGACACTCCGGCGTCAAGTTGCGCTCGGTGTGCGGCTGCACCTCGATGCCCTGCATGCCGGGTGCGGTGACCCAGCCTGGCTCGTGGTTGCCGTGTGAGAACAACGTGTCACGCGACCAGATGCCAGGCACGGTGGTGTCCTTATAGCCGGGCGCGGGATGCAGACGGTCCTCGGAGTACGAGATCTGCTTCGGCAGCGTCATCGCCGTCACGAACTGGTTGAAGCCGATCGGCGGGAAGTTGAACTTGATCGCGTCGAGGATCGGCGCCAGGTACTGAGCGCACAGCTCCGCCGACTCCTGGTAGCCCAGCCGGCTGCCCGCCTGGATCGAGCTGCAGATGAACTGCATCGGGTTCGCGAAGTTCGCGACCACCGGCAGGCCGACGATGCCACCCGCGTTCGGCGACGAGATGTTCATCAGGTTGGCGCCCAGGTTCGGGAACACGTGCAGACCGGTCTCCAAACCGTCCAACGGCTCCGGCTGCAGGATCGCGTTCGTCACGTCGGCAAGGTTGTTGATGTCGTGGGCCAGCACCTCGCCGTTCTCGCCGATGAACTTGCGTGTGGTCGACAGCAGAGTGTTCAGGTCGCGCAGCGCGGTGGCGAGCTCCTGATCGGTGTTGGTGAACGAGTTCGTGAACTGGGCCAGATCGTTGTTCAGGGCGACGAACTGTTGATCGCTCTTGTGCAGCGCGTTGACGAACAGCGCCAGGCTCTTGATCACCGCGAAGAAATCGCCGCGTCCCTCGTTGAGAGTGGTGACCGCCTCCGACAAGCCGCTGAGCGTCTTGTTGATCTGGTCGCCCTTGCCCTCGAGGCCGTCGGAGAAGGATTCGATGACGTCACCGAACGGGCCCTTCGGCTGTTCGGGCGTCGGCCCGAGATCGGTGAGGATCCGGTTGAGCGAGTCGCGCAGCTCGTCGTACTCGACCGGCACCTGGGTGCGGTCCATCGGGATGGTGGCGTTGTTCTCCATCTCCGGACCGCCGGTGTATGCCGGCGACAGCTGAATGGTGCGCGACGCGACGAGGCTCGGGTTGAGGATCGACGCGGTGGCGTTGGCCGGAACTTTGTACTTGTTCTCGTAGTGGAACGTCACCTTCATTTTGTCGCCCGCAGGCTCGATCGCATCGATCGAGCCGACCTTGACGCCCATGATCTGGACCTTGTCGCCCGGGTACAGCGCGAGTGTCTGCGGGAAGTACGCGACGACGGTGTTGTTGGTCAGCTTTTTGAAGAGCTGCCAGCCGACGATGCCCCCGATAAGTGCCAGCACGAGAACCAGCGCACCGACGATCACCGCTGTCCGAGAAAGGTTCGGCAGCTTCATGTTTCGCACATTGAAGATAGTTGACATGTCTGCGCCCTACCCGTTCTGCGAACCAGGTGGAAGGAATGGCGGGTTACCCGGCAGAACCGGGGTTCCTGCCGGAGCAGGCGCGGGGCCGGGTCCCGGCGGCGGCGGCGGACCGTTGAGCGCAGGCGGCAGCGGTGCGATACCCGGCGTGAAGTCCGGCCCTTCCGGAGGAAGCGGGCCGACCGGCACGGTGCGCGCACCCGGCGGGGCGGGCGGCAGTGGTGCGGGCACACCACCCATGTCGGGCGGCAACTGACCGGGGACGGCCGCGGCGGGCACGCCCGGTGTGAAGCCGGGTCCGTTCGGGTTCGGCGGCGACGTGATCACGTCGGGCAGGGTGTTGTAGTCCTGTCCGGGCGGTGCCGAGTACGGGTTCGGTCCGAAGGGGCCGGTCGAGAGGTGCTGGCACGGCAGCGGATCGCCGGGCCGCGGAAGCCCTTCGGCCGTCGGCGTGTACGAGCACGGGTGGCCGGCGACCACCGCGGGTCCGGGATTGGCCGGGGTGCCTTCCAGCACATCGGGTCCCGGTGCGGGTGCGCCGTTCGGGAATCGGGTGCCGTTCGGGTCCGGGAACCGCCACGCGGGCAGGCCTGAATTGCGCCAGAACTCTTCCGGGTCGATACCGCGCTTCTTGAAGGCGGAGTCTACGAACGGCTGCAGCAGCCACGGCGGAAGCAGGTTGACGAGCATGACCTTGAAGAACGGGCCCGACGCGATGGCCTCGGCCAGCGACGCGGTGAACTTGCTCAGCGTGGACAACACGTCGACGAGGTCGAACTTGCGGTCCTTGAGGATGTCGCTGATCGTGCGCAGCTGCTCCAGCACGTTGTTGAGGTTCGGGTTGTCGTTGACGAAGCCCGCGACCTGCTCCGAGAACTGTCCGACCCGCTCCAGCAGCATGCTGACGGCGTAGCTGCGCTCGTTGACGGCGCCGAGCAGGGTCTGTGCGTTGACCAGAAGCGCGTTGATCTGTTCGGAGCGGTTACCGAGCACGCTCGCGATCTTGTTGGCGTTACCCAGCAGCGAGCGAACCTCTTCGTCGCGCTTTCCGATGGTGTCGGAGAAGCGGGCAACACCGTCGAGTGCGGCACTCAGGTGCGGGTAGGTCTGATCGATGGTCTCCGAAAGGACATTCAGCGAGCGCTTTACCGTCTCGGTGTCCCAGCCCGACGCCGCCTTCGTCACGTCGAAGAACGCGTCGTAGATCTGGTACGGGGTGGTGGTCTGTCCCAGTGGGAGAACACCATTGGCCTTCAACGCCGTGTCACCACGCGGCTCGATCTCCAACGTCTTACGGCCGAGGATGGTGTCGGTGCGGATGGCGGCGCGGCTGTCGGTGCCGATCTGCGTGCCGTTGAGGGTGTAGCCGATCAAGACCTTGTCACCCTCGATCGCGAACGACTGCACCTGCCCGATGTCGACGCCCGCGATACGCACCTTGTCTCCGCCGTTCAGACCGCCGGTATCGGAGAACTGCGCGAAGTACTTCGGCTGCGCGAACAGCACAGGCACGCTAGCGAAGCTCTGCCCCACCCCGATGACAAGCACCAGCAGCAGGATGCCCATCAGGCCACTTCGGACCCGGGTCGAACTCTCGAGGACTCTCATTGTGGCGTGCACCTACCCGTGGGCTGTGACCACACCTTCACCGAGCGCACCGGTCCGCCGGGCTGCAGACCGGGCAGCTTGAGCGTGACGTCGCAGGCGTAGAAGTTGAAGAAGTCGCCGTAAACGCCACCCGCTCGGCCGATGATCTTCAGCGCAGTCGGCAGCCGTGTCAGGGTGTCGTTCAATTGGTCCTTCTGGTCCACGAGCGGCTGCTGGATGACTTCCAAGTTGCCGACCGTGCTCTGCAGCAGCGGCCGGTTCTCGGCGAAGAGGTCTCCGATGGTGCCCGCGGCATCGCTGATGTCGGCGACCGACGTCGCAATCGGGTCGGCACGATCCTTCAGGCCGGTGATCAGCTTCTCGAAGTCGACCACAGTCTCGTCGAACTGCTTCTGGTGCTTGACGGTCGTGTCCAGCACGTTGTTCAGGTTGCGGATGACGTCGCCGATGGCCTGGTCGCGGTCGGCGAGCGCGGACGTCAGCTGCCCCGTCTGATCCAGGATGTCGTTGATGGTGCCGCCCTGGCCCTGGAAGATCGTGATGATCGACTCGGCGATGGAGTTGACCTTGTCGGGGTCAAGAGCCCGGAACAGCGGGCGGAAGCCGCCGATCAACGCGTCCAGGTCGAGCGCGGGCTCGGTGCGCTCCAGCGGGATGGTGGAGTCGACAGGTAGCTTCTGCTCGTCGTCGCCGCGCTTGAGTTCCATGTAGCGGTCGCCGATCAGGTTGAGGTACCGGATCGACGCCGTGGTGCCCTGGAACAGCTGCAGATCACGCTCGACGGCGAAGTCGACCTTCGCGACGCGTCCGCCGTCCTGCAGTTCGACGTTGGTGACCTTGCCGACCTCTACACCCGACGCGCGGACAAACTGTCCTGGGCGAAGGCCGCTGGCGTTGCTGAAAATGGCCGAGTAGCCATTCGTGCGATCGAAGCGCATCTGGCCGAACACCACGATGATGATCGCGGTGAACAGCAACAGCACCAACGCGAAGGCGCCGAGTTTGATGGCGGTACCGGTGATTTTCATGGGTTGATCGTGAACTCCCCAAGCTGACGGCCCCAGATGTACTCGCTTCCGGGGAACAGGAGTGGAATCGGGGCCGGGAGAAGGGGGATGACGCACAGCGTGCAAGCGAACGGCGAGGCGGCCTCGATGTGGTTGTACGGAGCGATCGAGGCACCGGTGTCCATCACCAGGTACGGGCTGGGCCACAGGTCACGCGTGACGGGCTGCCAGCAGCCGGGCCGGCCCTCGGGTCCACCGTGGGCGTTCACCCGGGGCAGGTTGTCCGGGTAGACGTAGGCGTTGGACGCGCCGAGCACCAGCGAGTGGGTGTTCAGCGAGTAGCCGTTACCGCCGAGGACGGATGCGAACTTCGGCTCGACGTCGTGATAGTTGCGGATCGTGCAGAACAGCGCCGGGCTGTACTCGTCGAGGAGAGCCGATGTCGGCAGCAGGTCCTCGGCGCCGCGGATCAGGTACGGGCCGCCCTTCTCGAAGATCTCGGCGCCGGTGTTGCCGAAGCCGATCGAGGCCATCAACGCCTGGTCGATATTGCCCTGTTGCT
>Ga0190271_10003326_pt1 | contig 10058 bp, 6 predicted proteins | sample Popmic356T_FD_133747 | JGI IMG/M metagenome (GOLD analysis project Ga0190271, IMG submission 133747) | Populus adjacent soil microbial communities from riparian zone of Weber River, Utah, USA - 356 T | ecosystem: Environmental > Terrestrial > Soil > Riparian zone | place: USA: Utah | collected... | reverse complement strand
CGTGTCCGACGACGTCGCCGCGCGGCCGGTCAACATACCCGCTCGCGCGGTGGTGCTCGCCACCGGCGGCATCGGACATCTCTACGCCGTAACCACCAATCCGAAAGAGGCGAGCGGCCTCGGGCTGGCGATCGCGGCCCGCGCCGGCGCCGCGATCGCCGATCCCGAGTTCGTTCAGTTCCACCCGACCGCCATCATGGTCGGCCGCGATCCCGCGCCGCTCGCCACCGAAGCGCTGCGCGGCGAAGGCGCAACGCTGGTCAACGCCAAAGGCGAGCGCTTCATGCTGGCAAAACACCCGCTCGCCGAACTGGCGCCGCGCGACATCGTCGCCCGCGGCGTGTTCGCCGAGATTGCTGCGGGCCGCGGCGCGTTCCTCGACGCGACGACGGCGCTTGGCGACAGGTTCGCCGAACACTTTCCGACCGTGCATGCGAGCTGCGTTGCCGGCGGTATCGATCCCGCGCGGCAGCCGATCCCGATCGCGCCCGCGGTGCACTACCACATGGGCGGCGTGGCCGTTGACGCACGCGGACGCACGTCGATCGACGGACTCTGGGCCGGCGGGGAGGTTTCCTGCACCGGCGCGCATGGTGCCAACCGGCTCGCGTCGAATTCGCTGCTCGAAGCCGTCGTCTATGCGGCCCGCATTGCCGAGGATATCGAGGGCCACTCATTCGGCCCAGGCAGCCTTCCGCCTGCCGATGTGCCGCGCAACTGCGCCATGCCGCCGTCGGCCGAAACAAGCCTGCGCGGGCTGATGACGTCCCACGTCGGCGTGATCCGCGACGGCGACGATCTGGCCGATGCGATCCGGGCCCTGTCGATGATGGAGCAATCGGTCGGCAACATTGCGCTGCGCAACATGGCGACGACCGCGCTGATCGTTGCTACGGCTGCCTGGTCGCGCCGCGAAAGCCGGGGCGGCCACTATCGGGCCGACTACCGGGAAGAGAATCCGGCGCTTGCCAGGCGCACCATGACAACGCTGGTCGAAGCGCGCGCGGTCGCAGCCACCATTGCCGCGGACGCGACGCCGCGCGTCTGCGCCACAGCCTGAGGCCTCATGATAACTCCCGCATCCGTCCTGCATCCTGAGGCATTCCTGTCGCCGATGGCCGTTGAGAACGCCGTACGTCAGGCACTGGACGAGGATCTCGGCCGTGCCGGCGACATCACCTCGATCGCAACGATCCCCGAGGCCACGCAGACCCGCGCGACGCTGGTCGCGCGGCAGGCCGGCGTGATCGCCGGATTGCCGCTCGCGGTCGAAACCTTCCGGCAGCTCTCCCGCGACGTTCGCGTCGAGACCAATGCCCGCGACGGCATCGAAGTCGCGAGGGGCATGCAGGTGCTGACGATCACGGGTCCGGCGCGCGCGGTGCTGGCGGGCGAGCGCACGGCTCTGAACTTCGTCGGCCGGCTGTCCGGCGTGGCGACGCTGACGGCTGCCTATGTAAAGCAGGCGTCGGGCACGAAGATGCGCGTCTGCTGCACCCGCAAGACAACACCGGGATTGCGCGCGCTGGAGAAATATGCGGTGCGTTGCGGCGGCGGCTTCAACCACCGCTTCGGCCTCGACGACGCGATCCTGATCAAGGACAACCACATCGCGGTCGCCGGCGGCGTGCGCCCGGTGCTGGAGCGGGCGCGCTCACATGCGGGTCATCTGGTGAAGATCGAGATCGAGGTCGACACCCTCGATCAGTTGCGCGAGGTACTCGACACGAAACTCGCGGATGTCGTGCTGCTCGACAACATGGACATCCCGACACTTAAGCAGGCGGTGGCGATGACCGCAGGCCGCGCCGTGCTCGAGGTTTCTGGCGGCGTGACCGAGAGTTCGATCGCCGCGATCGCTGCGACCGGCGTCGATTATGCGTCGTCCGGCGCACTGACGCACTCGGCGCCGAATTTCGACGTGGCACTGGATATCGGAACCTGAAGGCGGATGCCGGCCGTTACCGGGTCTCCGCCTGCGCGGGGACGACCGCGGATGTGACCTCGAGCTTTGCCGCGATCTCCGCAGTCTCTTCGGCGTTGCCCCAGCTTGGAACCTCGCTGCCGTCACCCCAGCGGCTCGGCCTGTAGAACACATGCAGCCCGGTCTTGAAGTTCTTCTTCATCTCACGCACCCAGTACGGTCGTACGTAGGTCGCGTGATAGTGGGTTGAGCGATTAACCTCCGGCAGCCACAGCCGTCCGTCGAGCATCTCCCTGGCGATTTTCCTCGCGCGATCCCACTGTTCCGGCTCGGTCACCACGTCGCGAATACCGTCGCAGGCGAACGTGAACTGGCAGGCGAGATGGCGATGCGAATTCTGGTAGACGACGCCGCACACCGTGGCCGGGTAGTAGCCGGAGAAGGCGCGGTTCACCACCACCTGCGCCACCGCGATCTGGCCGCGCACAGGCTCGCCGCGCGCTTCGAAGTACACGGCTTCGGCCAGGCACTTCGCCGCCTTGGCATAGTCCTTTGCATCGAGGCCGAGCCGCTCGGCCGGGCTTTGCGGCCTCTGCGGTGCCGACGCCACCTCGCCCTTCGGCGCGACAGTCGCGCCCTCGCCGGCCGCCCCCGGCAGCGCCGCCGGCTGCTTCAGGTCGGTGTCGATCTGACCCGGCAGCAGGAGCCGCGGCTCTTCGCCGGGCTGCCATCGCTCCAGCAAGCCGCCCGCATTACCGAGCGAGGAGTGGCCGAAGAAGAGATGCGATGTGTGGACCGAAAGGTGATCCTTCGGCGGCTGCGCCTCGCGCGCAGGCGCGTGATCGATGCGTGCATCGGAGCCGATGCCCTTCGCCGTGTGATACTGCACCAGGGGAGCGGCCTTCAGTGCCGCCTCGAGTTCCGGATCGAGCGGCGCCGACGCGGCAGCCGTCTGCACCTTGAGATTCAGGTCGACCGGCTCATTGGCAACAGGTGCGGGCAGCGGCGCTCCAGCCTCGTCTTCCGGCAGGATCTCCTGCGGCACGACAGAGATCTCGGCGTCCGCAGGCTTGACGGTCAGACGGTTGCCCTTCGACGACAGGCGGTCACCCTTCGCGCTGCGATCGACGATCGGGAACTCGTGCGGCTGCGGCGGGCGAATGACATGTCCGTACGGACTGCGCGCGATCGAGCCCGTGATATCACCGCCATCTCCACGCAGGCTCGCGAAATGAAGGCCCGACGCGGGCGGCACTGCGAAACCGGTCGGGCGTGGAAAGCTGAAAGACGCTGCGTGGATGGTTCCGAACGACGAAGCCATCGCATTCTTCTGCCAGCGCTGGGTGACACCCGGCTGCCGCGCAAGCAGCGCTGCAATGTCCTGATAGCCGATCTCGGTCGGAAGCAGACCGAACACCGCGACTGCAAAGCCGAAGGACGGCCATCGCACGCCCCTCGGCCCGTTCTGCAAAACAGACATCGATACGCCTACGCAACACTACACAACTCGTACACGATCGATACGCATTTGCGCGCAATTCGATCGAATGTGTTAGTATCGGATTAGAGTTGCGAGGATGTTAATCGGCGATGCGCGCGCGCCACACGCAAGAAGCCTGATGCGTTGCCGCCATCACATCGGATGCGCTGGTAAACCGCCCGCAAAGTATGTTGGTAAATTTCCGGTCAACGAAAACGGCAATGCATGCCGTCATGCACGGAGTGCCATTTTTGGACAAGCGTCCTATTCACATCGAGATTCCGGGTTCGCTCGCCATGACCCTTCGAGGAACGGCGTCGCTTCGCTCGCCTATGGCGGCGAGCGCACCGGAATGACGGACACGGCTTACGCCTGGCTCGCGGCCGTCTTGCCGAGTGCCGCCTGCGCCGCGGCGAGCCGCGCAATGGGAACCCGGTACGGCGAGCACGAGACGTAATCGAGCCCGATCTCGTGACAGAACGCGACCGACGGCGGATCGCCACCGTGTTCGCCGCAGATGCCCATCTTCAGACCTGGACGCGTCTTGCGTCCGCGTGCGACGCCGATCTTGATCAGTTCGCCGACCCCTTCGCGGTCGAGCGAAACGAACGGATCGACCTCCAGAATGCCGCGCGAAAGATAGGCGTCAAGAAAGCCGCCTGCATCGTCACGGCTGATCCCGTAGGTGGTCTGCGTCAGGTCGTTGGTGCCGAACGAGAAGAATTCGGCGGTCTTTGCGATCTCGCCGGCCATCAGCGCCGCGCGCGGCAGTTCGATCATGGTGCCGACTTCGTAAATCACCTTGCCGCCCTGGTCCTTCATCACCGCTGACGCGGTCGCATCGATCCGCGCCTTGATCATGTCGAACTCGGCCTTGGTCGCGACCAGCGGCACCATTACTTCCGGCGCCACCTGCTTGCCGGTGCGCTTGTTGACGACGATCGCCGCCTCGAAGATCGCCCGCGCCTGCATTTCGGCGATCTCCGGATAGGCGATCGCCAGCCGGCAGCCGCGGAAGCCGAGCATCGGATTGAATTCGGAGAGATCACGCGCCCGATCGGCAAGCTTGCGCGGATCGGCCTGCATGGCGCGCGCGACTTCCTCGATCTCGGCCTGGGTGTGCGGCAGGAATTCGTGCAACGGCGGGTCGAGCAGGCGGATCGTCACCGGCAGCCCCTGCATGATTTCGAACAACTCGACGAAATCGGCGCGCTGCATGGGCAGCAGTTTGGCCAGCGCCGCGCGGCGCATCTGTTCGTCTTCGGCGAGGATCATCTCGCGCACGGTGCGGATGCGCGTCTCCTCGAAAAACATGTGCTCGGTACGGCAGAGGCCGATGCCTTCGCCGCCGAACTTGATGGCCACGCGCGCGTCCTCCGGCGTGTCAGCGTTGGCGCGCACCTTCAGCTTGCGCACCTGATCGGCCCAGCCCATCAGTGTTTCGAATTCGGAAGCAAGCTCGGGCTCCAGCATCGGCATGCGGCCGGCCAGCACCTGGCCGAGCGCGCCGTCGATGGTGATGATGTCGCCGGCCTTGAAAGAGCGGCCGCCCACGGTCATCAGCCCACGGCCGTAGTCGATGCGGATCGTGCCGGCGCCAGAGACGCACGGCTTGCCCATGCCGCGCGCGACCACCGCCGCGTGCGAGGTCATGCCGCCGCGCGCGGTGAGAATGCCTTCGGCAGCGTGCATGCCGTGGATGTCTTCCGGCGAGGTCTCGGTGCGAACCAGGATGACCTTGCGGCCGTCCGCCTGCAGTTTTGCCGCCTCGTCGGACGAGAACACGATCTCGCCGGAAGCAGCGCCCGGTGACGCAGGCAAGCCCGTGGCGATGACGTCGCGCTTCGCGGACGGATCGATGGTTGGATGCAGCAACTGGTCGAGGGAAGCGGGATCGACCCGGGCAATGGCGTCCTTGCGGGAGATCAGGCCTTCATTGGCGAGCTCGACCGCAATGCGCAGTGCGGCCTTGGCCGTGCGCTTGCCGCTGCGCGTCTGCAGCATCCAGAGCTTGCCCTGTTCGACGGTGAACTCCAGATCCTGCATGTCGCGGTAGTGCTTTTCGAGCTGGGTATAGATGCGCGTCAGCTCCTTGAACGCATCCGGCATCGACGCTTCCATCGACGGCTTGTCGGATCCGGACTCCTTGCGCGCGGCTTCGGTGATCTCCTGCGGCGTGCGGATGCCGGCGACGACGTCCTCTCCCTGAGCGTTGATGAGGAATTCGCCGTACAGCTGTTTCTCGCCGGTGGAGGGATTGCGCGTGAAGGCAACGCCGGTCGCCGAAGTCTCGCCCATGTTGCCGAACACCATCGCCTGCACATTGACGGCGGTGCCCCAGGATTCCGGGATGTCATGCAGCGAGCGATAGGTCACTGCGCGTGCATTCATCCACGAGCTGAACACCGCGCCGATCGCGCCCCAGAGCTGGGCATGCGGGTCCTGCGGAAATTCCTCGCCGGTCTCCTTGCGAACCGCGTCCTTGTACTTGCCGACGATCGCGACCCAGTCCCCGGCTTCAAGGTCGGTGTCCAGGGTGTATCCCTTCGAGTCCTTATAGGTATCGAGAATCTCCTCGAAATGATGATGCTCGAAGCCGATCACCACGTCCGAATACATGGTGATGAAGCGCCGGTAGCTGTCATATGCAAAGCGCCTGTCGCCCGAGAGCTGGGCAACTGCCTCCGCCGTCGCATCGTTCAGGCCAAGGTTGAGCACGGTGTCCATCATGCCGGGCATCGAGGCCCGCGCGCCTGAGCGCACGGACACCAGCAGGGGATTGCTCGCATCGCCGAAGGTCTTGCCGGTCAGCTTGCCGACCTGCTCCAGAGCCTTCTCGACCTGCGCCTTAAGTTCTTTCGGATAGGTCTTCGTGTTGTCGTAGAAATAGTTGCAGACCGACGTCGGGATAGTGAAGCCCGGCGGGACCGGCAGGCCGAGATTGGCCATTTCGGCGAGGTTCGCACCCTTGCCGCCGAGGAGATCGCGCATCGCGCTCTTGCCTTCGGCACGACCGTCGCCAAAAGCAAACACCCACTTGCCCGACGGCGCTGAAGCGCTTGGCGCAGGCTTTGTCTTCGGCTTTACCTTGGACTTCGCCACCGCCTTCGGCAGGGCTTTCCGCGCTGGAGGCGCCTTTTTGGCGGAAGCCTTCGAAGCGGCAGGCTTTGAACGGGACCGGGACGCGGATTTAGATGAGGCTTTGGCCATGATGTCCGTGATGGTTCCGGGGACAGGCAGCCGCTTACAACACGCTTTCATGCTGCAGTGCAAGCGGAACGAGCCGCCTTTCACCGCTACATTATGGCGGGCAGGTCGGAGCCAGTGCTTATTTCAGGATGCCGAGACCCAGGATACCGACGACGATCAGGTACAGCGCGACGATATAGTTCAACAGCCGCGGCATGATCAAAATGAGGACGCCGGCGACAAGCGCAACAATGGGCTGAAGATTGGCGATGCTGATGCTCACGGGACTTCTCCATTCATTCGTCATTCAATCCGAATCGAAACGCGATGATTTAGGAACCGGGATTCTAGACGGTTCCACGGCGCAGGTGTTCCGCATGTGCAGAATTTTTCGGCAGCGGAACACGCATTGAGTCCGGAACGATGCCGCGTGCGATGCATTAACCGCCGTCGACAGTCGTGGGATCAAGGCTCCGCGCTAGTTCAGTATCGGTCGTCCAAGGAGAGCATCATGCGCCATCACATTATCGCCGCAGCCCTGATCGCAGGTACTGCGTTCGCGCTGCCAGCATCCGCGCAATACACCGTCGGCACCACCGGTCCGGCAGTCGGCATCATCACCCAGGAACACGTACCGACTTTCCGCCGCTACGTCATGGAAGAACGCCTGCCGTCCTACGCGATTCCCGGCAGCGTTGTGATCGGCGCCACGCTGCCTGAAGCCGGCGTCGTCTTCTACGACGTGCCCGAGCGTTTCGGCGGGACGAGCTATCGCTACACGATCGTAAACGATCGCACCGTGCTGGTGGATCCGCGCACGCGGCGGGTCATGCAGGTGCTCGACTAAGTCAAGAGATCACGGAACATCATCCGGTGTGAGCAAGGGTATCCCCTCCCCTTGCAAGCCCGGATGACAGGGCCCCGCGTCGGCTTCGCGCCGCGCGGGGCTTTTTTCGTCAGGCTGTCAGCCCGCGCCATCGTCGCGTGACTGCCAGCGTCGATGCACCCATTTCTCGAACGGGCCGCCGAAGATCAGGACTACGAATGCCAGCGCTACACCGATCAACGCCGTCTCCCACTTTACGACCGCGCATGCAGCGCCGACACAAGCCGTCAACCAGGTGCACGCGGCCGTGGTCAATCCGTGGATGCGCGAGCCCGTGGAAGGGCGCATGATCACACCGGCACCGAGAAAGCCAATCCCGGTGACGATACCCTGGATCGCTCGCGACACGTCGCCGTCGCCGCCGACATGCGCGGCGGTCATCACCGCCAGCGCCGAGCCGAGGCCGACCAGACCCAGCGTGCGCACGCCGGTCTGCTTGTCGTGAAGGTCGCGATTGAGCCCGAACGCTGCGCCGGCAGCCGTGGCCGCCATCAGCCGGAGCGCAACTTCGAGCGTGTCCATTCAGCGCTCCGAATGACGGGCTAATCCTGTATCCTGGAGAAATCCGCGACCGCGCGCGTGGCCGCTCGAATTTCGTTGAGCAGCTTCAGCCGGTTCTCACGCACGGCCTTGTCGTCCTCGTTGACCTTCACCTTGTCGAAGAATGCATCGACCGCGGGGCGCAGCTTGGCCATCGCACTCATGGCGGAAGCGAAATCTTCCTTCGCGACGGCAGCGTTTGCGTCCTTTGTGACCTCGGCGATCGCCTTCGCCAACGCCTGCTCTTCCGGCAACTCCAGCAGCTTCGCATCCACCGCACCATCGTAGACTTTACTGTCCTTCTTCTCCTCGATGCGCAGGATGTTTGCCGCGCGCTTGACGCCCGCGAGCAGATTCTTGCCGTCGTCCGTATCGAGGAATTTGCCGAGTGCCTCGACGCGACGGACGATCATCAGCAGGTCGTCCTGACCATCCAGTGCAAACACTGCGTCGACAAGATCGTGGCGCGCGCCCTGTTCGCGGAGCTGAACCTTCAGACGATCGGCGAAGAAGGCGAGCAGGTCGGTCGTTACGGACCGGCTGTTCGCTTCGCCACCCTTCTGTCCCGCTGCAGCGAGCTTCGCGGCGTCAGACAGGTGCAGCCGCAACTGATTATCCACGATCAATCTGATCACACCCAGTGCAGCACGCCGCAGCGCGTAAGGATCTTTCGACCCGGTCGGCTTCTCGTCGATGATCCAGAATCCGACGAGCGTATCGATCTTGTCAGCGAGCGCGACAGCAACCGATACCGGATCGGTCGGCACCCGATCGCCCGGACCCTGCGGCTTGTAGTGCTCCTCGCAGGCGGCGGCGACACTGGCGTCCTCGCCCTGCGCCAGCGCGTAGTACCTGCCCATCAGGCCCTGCACTTCGGGAAACTCGCCAACGACTTCGGTCAGCAGGTCGGTCTTGCACAGTTGTGCCGCGCGCCCGACCTTGCCGACATATTGCTGCTCGGACTGCATGTCGGCGGCATCGAGGAACTTGCCGTCGAAGAATGTCTTGCGCTGTGCCCACAGCAGCGGCGCGATTTCGGCGGCCAGCCGCACGATACGCGCGATGCGCTCCGCCTGCGTGCCGAGCTCCTCATGGAATACGATCTGCTCGAACTTCGGCAGTCTGGCTTCCAGCTTCGTCTTCAAGTCGGTGTCGTAGAAGAACTTCGCATCGCTCAGCCGTGCGCGAACCACGCGCTCATTGCCGCCGGCGATCGTCTTGCCGCCATCCGTCGCCTCGATGTTGGCGGTGAGAATGAACTTGTTGGCGAGCGTGCCGGTCTTCGGGTCGTTGACCACGAAGCATTTCTGATTGTTGCGGATGGTGGCGCGGATCACCTCGCCGGGAATGGAGAGGAAACGTTCCTCGAACGACGCCATCAGCACGACCGGCCATTCGACCAGGCCCGCGACCTCCTCAAGCAGGGCCTGATCCTCCACCAGTTCGAACCCCTGCGCGAAGGCGAGCGATTTGGCATCGGCCAGGATCATGTCCTTGCGCCGCTCGCGATCGAGCACGACCTTCGCCGCCTCGAGCTTCGACACATAGTCATCAAACCGGCGTACGCTGAATGCATCCGGCGCCATGAACCTGTGACCGCGCGTGCTCTGGCCCGTGGCGATGCCGTCGATCTCGAAGCGGACAATCTCGGGGTCTTCGGTCTCGGGGCCGAAGGTGGCGATGATCGAATGCAGCGGCCGCACCCACGACAGCGAGCCGGATTTCACCGAGCGCGCGCCCCAGCGCATCGACTTCGGCCACGGGAACGTGCGGATGATCACCGGCAACGCCTCGGCGATCACGTCGATTGCGGCGCGGCCCGGCTTCTCGATCAGCGCTACATAGAACTCGCCTTTTTTCGGATCCTTCTCGATCTTCGCTTCGCTCAGCGACGACAGTCCCGCGCCCTTCAGAAAGCCCTGAATCGCCGCCTCCGGCGCGCCGACGCGAGGGCCTTTACGCTCCTCTTTCAGATCGGGCTGGCGCACCGGAATGCCATGCACCGTCAGCGCCAGACGGCGCGGCGTCACGAACGCCTT
>Ga0190271_10003325_pt1 | contig 10059 bp, 8 predicted proteins | sample Popmic356T_FD_133747 | JGI IMG/M metagenome (GOLD analysis project Ga0190271, IMG submission 133747) | Populus adjacent soil microbial communities from riparian zone of Weber River, Utah, USA - 356 T | ecosystem: Environmental > Terrestrial > Soil > Riparian zone | place: USA: Utah | collected... | reverse complement strand
GTCGTCGACAACAGGCACATCTGCCACCTGTGCAAGGCAGCCGGGCGCGAGGTGCGCTTCGATTCGGGGCCATGCGAGGCGGAGCACATGTCGAAGGCGCACACGATCGACGAGCTCGAACACTTCGACGCCGCCAAGACGATCATCAAGCCTTGACTCCGGTCCCCTCGCCCCGCGAAGCGGGGAGAGGGCTAGGGTGAGGGGTCCGGTGGCGTGACGCGCGCGACATGCCTGGCGACGTCGGCGGTGCTAGCTTCGCCGCATGAAGCGCGCCTTCTTCTTACTGGCGTTTCTGGCCGGCCTCGCCGGCTGCGGCGCCCAGATGGTGATGGGCCCGGACGGCTACCCGGCGTATTACATCCGATGCCACGGCCACCGCCCGGACAAGTGCTACGCGAAAGCGCAACGCACCTGCCCGTACGGCTACCAGATGCTCCAACCGCCCGGCTACGGCCAGCTGTTGATCCGCTGCGACTGACGCCGCCTCAGGGCGCGGGCGCAATCCCGTAGAGCTCGTTGAGACGCGCGACCAGCTCCGCGGCTCCCGGGCCCGTATAGCTGAACCCGATGTCGATGCCGGACTGGAGGCGGTCGCGCTCCCGCTCGCAAAGCGCGCTCAGATCCGCCGAGTTGCTGTCGGCGTGGAGCGCGCACGCATCGAGAATGTCGGCGGGGATCGGGAATGGGTCGATGCCCAGGCCGTTGTCGGCGGTCGTGAACCGGAGCTGCAGGTGGAGGAAATGCGTCAGCGCCAGCGCGTCGATGGGCGCCATGTCGTTCACGCGGCGGACGTCCTCGTCGTTCATCGCAGCCGCGCACACGCCGTACCGGGCGACCAGTGGTGCCACCGCATGGCTCGCGTCCACGCACGCGGGCTGCAGGCGCGGCTCGCCGTCCAGACGCGGAATCGTGTAGGCGCTGGTCGCGCTCACCGCGAACACCCGCCAATATTCGCGCCGCAAGGAATTCTGGCAGTCGGGCAGCCAGGTGGATTCGCCTGGCACGTGGTATCCGGCGCGCGCGCCGTCGCCGGATACTTCACACGAGCCGGTGGGGTTCGCGATCTCTGCGCCGCACGACGCGGCGAGCATCGCCGCCGCAGTCAGCCATCGCATACCGCTTGTCGTCATCGCCGTCTCGCGAGACCATTTTGCCGCAGCAGCGGCTTCGGGCAAGACCTCTCGACCGCCGTCCCGTCAGGGGCGCTTTCGTGCCGGCGCGCGCCGACGGCGCCGGACGAGGAGCAGCGGGACCTCGCCCGGGTAGGCCCAGTACTTGATCCGGTTGGTGTCCGAGGTGCCGCTCTTGTTGAAGTTGATCCCCTCGCCGCTGGTGGCGGGCTCATCGCTGCCCGCCGCGATGAGCCCTTCAGTTCAGCTGGAGGTTTTCGCCCGCGAGCCCGTTCGCGCCGATGCCGCCGGCGACGCCGGTGGGGCTCGCGCCGCCTGGACCGCCCAGGCCCGGCGCTCCCGTCGAGCAGCTGACGTTCATGAACAGCACGCTGGCACCGGGGCCGCGGGCGACGCAGATGCTCGGGCCCCCACCGCCGCCGCCGCCTGGACCGCCCGCGCCCCCCGCGGAGCCGCGTCCACCCATGCCGCCCTGTCCGCCATCGTCCGCGGCGCTGCCGCCCGGAGCGCCATTGCCACCCTGTTGACCGGGTGAGGCGGCGCCGCCCTTGCCACCCTTGCCGCCGCCCAGTGTCGAGAGCTGGTTGTCGCTGACGGTGATCATGCCGCCGGCCACGAACACGGCGAAGCTGCCGCCGCCGCCGCGTCCCTTGCCGCCGAGGTTGCCGCCGATGCCGCCGCAGCCGCCGCTGCCGCCGCCGCCGCCGCGGTCGGACTGGCACAAGGTTCCATTGTCGCCGCCGCCGCCGCCGCCGCCGCCGCTGCCTCCCTTGCCGTTGAGGCCCTTCATGCCGTCGCCGCCATCGGCGGGCGTGTACAGCCCGCTCAGGATCAGACCCAGCGCGGCGCCGCCGATGCCCGGCATTCCCGAGGCGCCGTTGGCCGCGTGAGGTGCGCCGTCTCCGCCGGTCGAATTGCCGGTGACGCCGAGACAGGCGCCGGCGGAGTTCGGGCGGCCACCGACGCCGACCGGCGTGAGGCCGCTGCCCTGGCTGCCGCTGCCGCCGACCTGGATGTCGAAGCCGCCTGGGCCTCCGGCGCCGCCGACCTCGGCGCAGACCGTCTGTGGACCGCCCGTGCCGCCCGCGTTTCCGCTGCTGGTCCCGTTGACGCCGGGGTTGCCGCTGGGCGCCATCGCGGGAGAGAGCGCAAGGCCGTCGGCGCCGTTGCCGCCGTCGGCGCCTCTGGCGGCCTGGATCGCGTTGTAGCGAACGAACAGGCGTCCGGCCCCGCCGCCCAGACGAACGCCGTACGTGCTCGAACCGGGTGCGGACGGCGTCGTCGCGTTGATGGTCAGGCCTTCTAGGTGCGTCTCGGCGGCGATCGCCGGCGCGTCGAACACGATCCCGGGCGCGGTCACCTGCGTTCGCGCGCCGGGCGCGCGCCGGAACGGGAAGCTGGGATCGGTCGCGTTGAAGCCGCCGTAGATGCTGACGCCGGACGCGACGGTGACCGCTTCGTTGTAGCTCTCGCCCGAAACGCAGACCGCGGCGAGACCGTTCGTGCGGGCGATCTCGATGCCGCGCGCGATCGTGACGACCGGCTGCTGGCGCGTGCCGGCCCCGGCCACGCTGCCCATCGACGCGGAGACGAACACGCACTTCGCGACCATGCCGTCGCTTCCGTCGCAGTTGTCGTCGGTGTAGCCGAGATCGATCGGATCGACGTCCGAGATCTTGTTGCACGAATATTCGCACCCGCACATGCCGGTCGCGGGATCCCGATCCAGGTCCCAGGTGCCGGCCGGGCAGGTCGCGGGGCACGCGACTGTTCCATCGGGCGGGCCGTCGCTGCCTGGCGACCCATCGGTCGAGCCGCCGTCGACGTCCCCGCCGGTCCCGGACGCGCCTGCCGTCCCGGAAGCGCCGCTGGTGCCGGAGGTGCCGCTGCTGCCTGAATCGCCGCCGCTGCCCGGATCGCCGCCGCTACCCGCCGAGGATCCACCGGCGCCGGGCGCCGAAGATCCGCCGGTGCCGCCACGCGAGGAGCCGCCGGTGCCGCCGCCCGAGGTTCCCCCTGCGCCGGTGGCGGGCGCGACGCTGCCGCAGGCGAGCGTCGACAGACTGGCCGCGATCGCGGCGACGGCGAACCAGCTCTTCATCAGACCGCCGCTTGCGCGGCCGTTCACACACCACTCGCGATCGTAAGCCACTCCACGACGTTTCTTCGGCGGGATCCTGTCGGCGCTGAAGGCCCCCGCTAGACGTACTTCCGCGCACCTACGAGGATCACGTCTCCCGGGTGCGTGCTGACCACCGCGTGGCCCCGGATCCGGGTGACGCCTCGGAGGCAGCGGGCTAAGGTAGCGAAAGTATTCCTCGCGAGGATGGCGGAACTGGTAGACGCGCCAGACTTAGGATCTGGTTCCGAAAGGAGTGGAGGTTCGAGTCCTCTTCCTCGCACACCTAAGAAGTCAAGATTCGTAGCGTATGCAATCGGTGCCACGACCGCCCGTCTTTCAGGACACCCCGTTCGCGCGCGCGATGGAAAGAAGCGCGGCCGACGGGCTCTGGCTTGTCGTCAGCGTGACCGCGCAAACAGACAGTGCCTGCAGGGCGATGGACGAGGTGACATGGCGGCGCGCCGAAGTCTGTGAGTGGATCGAACGAAAGGCGCTTGCTGTTCAAATTGACATCGACACAGATCGAGAGGTCGCGCGCGCCCTGAATGTCCTCGCCGTGCCGACCACAATTGTGTTCCGCGCCGGTAAGCACGAGGACCGCGTAGCGGCCTTTCAGGATGCAGCGGAAATATCTGCGTGGCTCAGCACTTTGGAGAGGCGCCAAGCAAAGCCCGACGGACATCTGAGGGACTCGTCGGCGAAGATGGCGCTTGACGACCAGCGCTACGATGAGGCGACGAAAGGCTATGTTTGGCTCTGGAACAACATTCCGGGCTTCGATGGCGCGTACGAGACGGGTTGGATGGGCGTACGGCAATCATTCATGATCAAGGATCTTGAGTCCCTCGTGCGCAGCCATCCGCCGGCCCACGCGGCCTTCAGCGCGCTACGCGACGCGAGCGGCACTGCAGCGCCCGCGTTCGATCTGACCGATTGGTTTGGACCCCGTATTGACTGGCTCGTGCTCAATCGAGTCCTCGCTCAGGAGGACCGCACGTTGGAGTGGTTCAATAGCGTTAAGGCCGATCCTCGCTACGCGCCTGTCATCGAGCACTGCGCGATATTGCTGCTGGCGCCTCTGAAGGAGGGCCAGCACTGGGCGGACATCGGCCGGCTTTTCGCCAATCCCCTGGCGACGCTCGCCGAGTTGCGTGAGTTCTTTAGCGTCGAAGAGAACTTTCGCGAAGAGGTCGTCGTCCTGTATGCGGGTCTGAGGGCAGCGGGGCGTAGGGCCGACGCGAAGGCGGTTCGGGAGGAGGCGGTTCGTCTTGATCCGTCCGATAAGATGAGGCGCGCTCTCGAGCAGGCACCGGGCCCGTCCAACTGACATCGCGAGAGATCCGGCTAGAGTCGGTCACGTGCGCGCGCCGAGGCTGGGGCGAGGAAACCGTCGAGAACCGAGCACGGCGCGGCACGGCGGGACGACGTGCAGTACCGGACACTGATCGAGACGATCGCGCTGCCCCGCTCGTCGGTCGGCCGCCTCGTCAGGCCTGAGCTCAGCGTCGATCGGTTCAGACTTCATAGCGGACAAATCGTACAGCAGACGACCTGACTATCGACCCTGCGCTATCAGGTGGCTGAGCCGCCAGGCATCCCCGAAGGCCGCGATCCGAGCTAGAATTCGAGCATGTCGATCGTCTTCAACTGGAACGGAGATGACCTGCCTGACGAGGTTCGCCAGCAGATGCCGGAGGAGCTGCGTGGGTTGCCCCGCGGCCGGTACGTTCTGGAGCCGGTAGACGACGCACCTGAGCTGACCGACGAAGAAGAGGCAGGGATACACGCGGCCATCGAGTCGGTTCGAGCAGGTAGAGGCGTCGGGCTGGACGCCGCGAAGGCGCGGATCGACCGGATCCTCGGGAAGTGAGGATTCAGCTCGCGCCGGAGGCGGTCGACGACCTGACCGCGGCGATCGAGTACCTGCACGAAAGGAACCCGCGAGCTGCCGTCGCGATGTCGGCCGCGGTGTTCGACGCAATTGAGAGATTGGCAGCGAGCGCGTTCGAGGGCCCTGAACGCCAGCTGCGCACGACGGGAGAGTTCGTTCGCAGTTGGCCGGTGCGTCCTTATCGGATCTACTACCGGCGCGAACCGGAAGTATTCGTGGTGCTGCGAATCCATCACGCGGCACGGCGCCCGATCACGCGGTAGACGCCGCGTCGCGCGCGGTCGCCAGTCGACTACTCGTCGACTTTTGGGTGGGTTCTCATGTTTCAGCCCGCGGTAGCGGCGCCCGCGTCGGCGCCGTCGTCCGGCTGTCCTTTGGCGGGACCCGGAGGAGTTCATCGACGTGCTTGAATCCGCACGACGACCCGGCAGGGCGTTGGCCCTGCTCGCAGCAGCAACGAAGCTGTCGGTTCCAGTGATGGTGGATACGGCTACGACAGCTGGAAGCAGTCCGCCTACGATCGTTGCCAGCAGCAGAACCTGCTGCTCACGGCCATCACGGTCGGACCGTGCGACGGCGACTCCCAGTCGATGACCTTCACCTGCTGCGGCACCACGGGAGCGCCCACGCCGTCACCGCCGCCGCCCAAGTGCGACCAGACCACCGACGCCAGCGGCCAGATCTGCAAGACCTGCTGGGATTCGGTCAGCGGGAACGTGATCAGCAATGACTGCGTCCCGGGCTCGACGGGGAGCGGCGGCTCCAGCGGCGGCGGCCAGATGTGCATCGCGATCGACGACGGCGGTTCAACGAGCTGCAAGGACGCGGCGACCTGGAAACGGTACGGCAGCGACCGGTGCGCGCAACAGAACCTCGCGTTGACGGACGTGAAGGTTGTGATCGCGTGCGATGGGGGCTCCTCGGTGGTTTCGTACGTCTGCTGCGCGTCGCCGTAGTCGAATCGACTGCGCTGTCAGCGGCACCCGCCCAGCAACACGAAGCCGCCGATCCTCAGATCGGCGCGGCGGTCGCCGTTGAGATCGCCCGTCACCATCGCCGGATTGGTGTTGACGCCTGTGCCCAGGGCGTAAGGCGCGTACGCGAAGTTCCGCCCCCCGGTTCCCCAGAAGACGTGGGTGGGGGCACCGGTACCGTCGGATGTGATCGCGAAGTCCATCCGTCCGTCTCCGTTGAAGTCGCCGATCGCGTTCGGGCCCCGGTTCGGGTAGCCATCGAACAGCGCCAGCGTGAAGGCCCCAGCGCCATCCCCATAGGCGACATGGAATCGGCTGATCTGGCTGGAGCTGGTGATGAGCACGTCGGCGTGCCCGTCGCCGTCGAGGTCGCCCACGCTGAGTCCGCGCGGGTACTGGAGGTCGGTGGTGAACGAAGTCTGGAAGGTGGCGTCGCCGTTGTTCAGAAGAAAGGCCACGCGGCCGGTGAACTCGTTCTGCGAGATCGCCAGATCCGCATGACCATCGTGATTGAAGTCAGCGGTCACGACGACGCTGGCTCCGGTCGACGCGAACACGGTCACCGCCTGACCGAACGTTCCATCGCCCCTTCCCAGCGCGATCGCCGCCAGCCCGTTGGTGCCGGTGCGCGCGACGGCGATGTCCTTCTTCCCGTCGCCATTGAGATCGGCCACCGCAATGGACGAGGGGCTCACGCCGATCGACGCATCCTGAAGTAGCTGGAACGTTCCATCGCCATTGCCTCGGCGAACGCCGACGTCGGTGAATGTGCTGCCGGCGCTGAGCAGATCCAGCTTCCCGTCGCCGTCCAGATCTGCCGCCGCCAGCTCCGATGCCAGGCCGATGCTCACGCCGGGGCCGAAGGTTCCGTCGCCATTTCCGGGATGGAAGTTGCCATAGCTCACCAGGTCGAGGCGTCCGTCGTTGTTGAAGTCGGCGAAGAGACCGCTGCCCGCGTTGCCGAAGGCCTTCGGCGCTTCGATGCCGGTGCCGTCACCAAGCCCGACTCGAATCGAATCGGAGATTGCAATCACGTCGGGGTTGGGACCTGCGTCGAGCTGGGCGACGACCAGCGCGCCGCGGAACCCATTTGCGTGCTGACCCAAACCGAGGAGCCCCCCGGCCCCGTCTCCATGACGTACGTAGAGCGTGCCGGATGCGGTCATCAGAGCGTCGGCCTTGCCATCGCGGTTCAGGTCGGCGGTCGCGACGCCGCCCAGCTCGGAAGACGGCACCGTGGCCGTCGCGTAGAAGACCGGCGCCTGGAAGGTGCCGTCGCCGTTTCCGCGGAGGCGAACGTAGCCGCCTTGCACGTGGTCAGCACTCAGGAGGTCCAGCTTCGCGTCCCCATCGAAGTCGGCCGTCGCGAGCAGGCCCGCGTGCATGCCGGCCGCGAAGCTCTGCGCCGAGCCGAAGCTGCCGTCGCCGCGTCCGAGCAGGGCGTGGATCCGACCTGCCGTCCCGCTGGTCGTGCTGACGACCAGGTCCACCTTCCCGTCGGCGTTGAGGTCGTGCGCCAGGATCCCGAGTTGCCCGGCAGCGAGGGCGATGGCCTGGGGCGTCTGGAAGGTTCCGTCCGCCCGCCCGAGCAAGACGTGAGCGCTGGCGCCGACGGTGGTGACGGCCAAGTCGAGGTTGGTGTCTCCGTTGAAATCCGCGGTGGCCAGCGTCAGCGCTGCACTCCCGAGGCCATAGGCCACGGGCGCCGCCAGCGTGCCGTCGCCGTTGCCCATCGCGACGAGCAGATTGTCGACGCCGCCGCTGTTCCGGTTCGTGACGGCCACGTCCACCTTGCCGTCTTTGTTGAAGTCGCCGGTCACGACGAAGTAAGGAAGGCCTCCGACGGCGAGCGCAATCGGGGACAGGAACATGCCGTTTCCCTTGCCCGGATGGACGAGCACCCTTGACGGGATCTCGGCAGCGACGACGAGATCCAGTTTCCCGTCACCGTTCATGTCCGCCACGGCCCCGCCCCCCGGCCCCGGACCCAGCGCGGGAAGCGCGCCGGCGAACCCGCGATCTCCTGCGCAGGGCGTGACGCAGCCCCCGAGTGAGCAAGCCTCGCCGGTTGCGCAGACACGACCGCACGCGCCGCAGTTTGCCGGGTCGGCCCCGATGTTCACGCAGCCTGTGCCGCAGCTGGTGATGCAGGCCGTCCCGCAGCTTCCCGCGCCGCAGGTGGCCTTGCGGTTTGGGCCCGGCGCGGGACAAGCCGTGCACGATGTCCCGCAGCTCGACACGCTGGTGTTGGCGCGGCACTCGTTGCTGCACTTGTGGAAGTCGCCGCCACAGGTGAATTCGCACGCGCCGACCGCGCAGCTGGCCGCCGCGTTGGATGGCGCCGGGCAGACACGGCAGCTCGAGCCACAGCTCTGCGTGCTGTCCACGACGCAGGCTCCTCCGCACTCGTTGAAGCCCGCACCGCACGCATCGGCGCAGCTGCCCGATCTGCAGACAGGGGATGCGTTGGGGCGCGCGTTCGTGCAAGCGACGCAAGCCGCCCCGCAGCTCGTCGCGTTCTCGAGAACGCAGCTTGTCCCGCACAGGTGGTAGCCAGAGCTGCAAGAGCAGGTGTGGGTGACGGTCTCGCAGCTTCCCGGCTGCGGGCATTGGCTGGAGGAATCGCACCCCGGTTTGCACTGCCCGTCCCTGGTGTCGCAGTAGGTGAGGCCCGTACACGCGACGCAAGTCGCTGCGTCAACCGGCGGCATGGGCGCATCGGGCGCACCTCCATCCGGGGTGCGACCGTCCGCTTCCACGGGGGCATCCGGCACGTCGGTGCGGCCGTCGGCGGCGCCGACGTCGGCTGCGCCGCCGTCAGCCACCGGCGACGAGGAACAGGCGAGCAGCAACGGCCCAACAGCAAGGACGAGCGCGAGCCCATGGCGCATGGTGGGGTGCTCCGGAAGAGGGTGCGGACCGACAGCGGAAGACGAGCCGGTCGTTTGGACGGACAGGCTGGAAATATGAAGCATCGGCCGATCCCGCTCCCAGGTTGATCTCAGCAGCCTATCGGCCGCCCCGCGCCCTTATAGAAGGGGGGGACTGGAGGATCGCCGTCCTCGTCCGCGTCCTCGCCGGTACGGCGAGCTCTGGCGGACGTCGGACTACGGGCAGGGCTGGGTCAACGCGCACAACGCGCGGCTGCCGGACACGAGCCCCAACCTGGCGAACAGCGGCATCGGCGCCGTCGCGATCGATCCGACGCTGCGGATTCAATACGTGACGGCGATCGTCAGCCCGATGCCGGGCTGGAGCGGCATCCTCGGACACTGGTCGATCGACAGCGGCGAATCCTGGTTCATCAATTCGGCCGTCCGCTAGAGTCACGCGATGACCGAGCACGCGGTGGTGATCGCCGGCGGAGGACCGACGGGGCTGATGCTGGCGGGCGAGCTGGCGCTGGCGAAGGTCGACGTTGCCATCGTCGAGCGGCGCCCGAACCAGGAGCTCGTCGGCCAGCGCGGCGGCGGTCTGCACGCCCGCAGCATCGAAGTCCTCGATCAGCGTGGAATCGCCGATCGGTTCCTCTCGCAGGGGCAGGTCGGACAGTTCGCGGGGTACGCCTGGATTCCTCTGAACGTCAGCGACGCTCCCACCCGGCACAACTACGTCCTCGCGCTGTGGCAGGCCCACATCGAGCGAATCCTCGCCGCCTGGGTCGACGAGCTCGGGGTTCCGATCTATCGCGCACGGGAAGTGACCGGCTTCACGCAGGACGACACCGGCGTCGACGTTGCGGTGACGAACGGTCCGTCGTTCCGGGCGAAATATCTCGTCGGGTGCGACGGGGGGCGCAGTCTGATCCGCAAGGCAGCTGGCATCGAGTTCCCGGGGTGGGACCCGTCGACCAGCTGCCTGATCGCCGAAGTTGCGATGAGCGAGGAGCCGGCGTGGGGCCTCCGGCGCGACGGCAAGGGCATCCATTCTCTCGGCAAGATG
>Ga0190271_10003324_pt1 | contig 10060 bp, 5 predicted proteins | sample Popmic356T_FD_133747 | JGI IMG/M metagenome (GOLD analysis project Ga0190271, IMG submission 133747) | Populus adjacent soil microbial communities from riparian zone of Weber River, Utah, USA - 356 T | ecosystem: Environmental > Terrestrial > Soil > Riparian zone | place: USA: Utah | collected... | reverse complement strand
TGGTCGAACTCGGTGGCGGCAGCGTTGGCTTTCAGATTGGCGCAGAGGCGACCGACGTCGTGATGCTCGTGATGAATCGCGATGGCATCGAGAGCCTGCTGAAGAGCAAGTTCACGCTCGGTGGTGAGGCGTCTGTTGCGGGTGGACCCGTTGGCCGCTCGACCTCCGCGGAGACCGACGCGGCGATGAAGTCGAAGATCCTCAGCTATTCACGCAGCCGTGGAGCGTTCGCCGGTGTCTCGCTGCAGGGCAGCACGCTGAGTCAGGACGAAGACGCCAACAAGGCGGTCTACGGCAAGGAGCTGGGGTCGGAGGAGATTCTCAATGGAAAGGTCACGGCACCGGCAGCCGCCAAGCCGCTGAACGGCGTGCTGACGAAGTATTCACCGAAGGGAATCTAGTCGCCGCGCGCGATCGCTAGATAGACTTCAAGCGAGACAGTTCCACCTTGAGAACTGTCTCGTAGCAGGTCGGGCAGACCCCATGGCTGAATGACGCCTGACTGCGTTTGCTGATGTATGCCTCGATACCGACCCACTCGTTCTGTTCGTCGCGGATCTTCTTGCAGTACATGCAAGTGGGCAGGATGCCTTCGAGGCGCTTGACGCGATCCTGTACGCCGATGATGCGCTCCGCGACGATCAGTCGACTCTTGAGCTCGTCCGGATCGTAGGGCTTCGAGATGAAATCGTCGGCGCCAGCGGCCATACCCTGGAGAAACGACGCTTTCCCTTTCAGTGCGCTCACGAGAACGACGTATGTGTAGCTCGCACGATCGGCCGCTCGAATTCGACGACAGAGCTCGAGTCCGTCCATCTCGGGCATCAGCCAATCCGAGATGACAACAGGGAACTGGCCGAGACCGAAGGCCTGCCAACCCTCTCTTCCGTTTTGTGCGGACACCACGTGATGTCCGTCGAGCTCGAGTAGTAGCCTGAGCGTCTCGCGAGAATCGGTGTCGTCCTCGACGACCAGAATCTTCATGGCCTGCGCACAGCGAGGATACGCCGGCCTTGGCTGCAGCACAATCTGAAGAGCGTTTGCGGACGAGGTCTACACCTTTTTGGACCGCTTTCCATCCATGTGGATCACGTAATTGCGATCTCTTCCAATCCGCGCCGATTTCCCGCCAATGCGCAGACCAAAAGTCAGGTCAGCCGTTTGCTACACGCCCACGTCTTAGTGAGAGCAAGTCGGCTCTACGCTCCCGGCTGCAAGATCCGGGTTCGTCCCCGTTCTAATGTCGAACGCGGAACCGAACCTGGAACCGGAACACGAACCCGGAACGTGGAACCCGGAACATGGAAGTGACGTTGGTGTCTTAACCATCGGTGCGTCCTCGCACGAACGGTCGCACCGTGACTGAATGAGGACGCGATGACTCGAGCTCTGCTCGTCACGACGATATCTGTGTGCGCGCTGTGTGTGGTGACACGCGCGACAGCACAGACCACACCCTTACCAGTCTCCCCTGATGGATGGGTGGTACTCCCGGTTGACGAATACCGCGCGCTCCGCGAGCGCGCGAATCCGCAACCGCCACAACCTGCCGCCCCTCCTGTCGATGCCACATTGACGCGCATCGACTACGACCTTCGCATCGAGAACGACACCGTCGCCGGTCGCGCACTGCTCACCATCGACGTCCTGCGCGATGGCTGGACGCGCGTGCAGATTCCGGTCGGCCTGATGGTGCGCGATGCGCAACTCGACGGACAGCCCGTGCCCCTGGTCGAGGGGCCTCCACCGCACGTCATCCTCTCGCGCGCTGGTCGTGTCGTGCTCACGCTCGACATCGCGCTCGCGCTCTCATCGTCTGCCGGAACGGAGTCGATCGCGTTACCGGCGTCCGCGTCGCCGATCTCGCGCGCGGTGCTGGCGCTTCCACGCGTCGGTGTTGACCTGTCCGTGAACGGCGGCTTCGTGGCCGATCGCGTCGAAGCCGCTGGCGAGAGCCGGTGGACGACGTTCGGGCGACCGAATCAGACGTTGACGCTGTCGTGGAAGCGGAAGGTGGACGATCGCCGCGCCGAGCAGCCACTGCGCACGCGGGCGCGAGTGATCACGCTCGTCGGGCTCGCCGAAGACGTCTCGCAGGTGGCCGCGGCCGTTCGGCTCGAGATCCTGCAGGGCCTTGCGCGCGACGTCGTGCTCGCGCTTCCACCGGGCCTCGCGATCAATCAGGTCAACGGCGCAACGGTCGGTGATTGGGACGTCACGAACGGCTTGCTCCGCGTGCGGCTGCTCGACCCGGTGACGACGGAGGCATCGTTCGTCGTACAGGGTGAAACGCGTGCGCCGCGGGAGGGCGCAGTCGCCGTGCCGCTCATCCGCGTTCCATCTGCCGAGCGCGAAACGGGTGGTGTTGCCGTCGATGTCGTCGGCGCCGGAGAGATTTCAGAACGGGCAACGCGCGGTCTCGAGCCCGCGGATCCATCGGAGCTCGGCGAGATCGTAGCTGGCCGAGAATCGCCGTCGATGATCGCCTTTCGACTCCGGCCGCTGGCCGGCAGCGATCCGCGATCGCTCGCCGTGACAGTCGTTCGGTATACGCCGCAAGCCGTGCTCATCGCCAACGTCGAGGAAGCTCGCTATCGCACGCTGGCCTCGGAAGACGGCGGCCTGCTCGTCGAAGCGCGATACGCGGTGCGCAACAACCAGCGCAGCTTCCTGAAGGTGACGCTGCCGGCAGGCGCGACGGTGTGGAGCGCGACCGTCGGTGGGCGGCCTATTCGCCCGGGGACGGCGGAGAAAGATGCGGTGTTGCTCCCGCTCGAGAAAGGTCGTGCGGGAGAGGACGCGCCCACATTCGTAGTCGAGCTCGTGTATCTCCAGCGGATCGACAGCTGGATCGACAAAGGGCAGACGCGCCTGGCGCTGCCGGCTGTCGATCTTCCCGTGTCGCGGACGGGTGTCGAGCTGTACTACTCGCCGCGCTTCCGGATCGCGCTGCAGCCTGGCGCATTCCGTCTCGAAGACGATCCGGGCCCCTTCGCGGAGGCGTTGCGGGCCGTGCCCGTTGCATCGCCGAGCGCGACACCCTCCGCACCACAGCTCCGGGCCGAGTCATCCGGACTCCAGGCGCTCGTCGATCGCTTTCGGACAGAGGCCGGCGGCCGAACGGTCGTCGGCTCACTGCCGGTGCACGTGACGTTTCCCACATTCGGGGCCTCGACGTTTCTGGCGTCGGAGCTCACAGCCGAATCGCTGGCCCCATCGATCGAATTCGCGTTCAGGCGTCGGTAACCGGAGGCAGCCATGACTGGATCACGAACATTGACGCTCGCGCTGCTCCTGACGTGCAGCCACTCTGCATTTGCGCAACAGCCGCCGCGCCCCAATGAGACTCCGCGCGCGGTGACGCTCTCACTCACCGAATACAACCGGCTCATCGATCTCGCGAGCCGTCCGCCGCAGGGAGCACTCGTGGCTCCCGTGGCTGCGGTGCTGGCGAGCGCGAATCTTCGCGTCCGCGTCGAGCGCGACACGGCGCGAGGCGTGTTCGCGATTGCCGGCGACGCGCTTCGACCTGGTGTCAGCCGCGTCAGCTTGCTTTCGGGCGCGACGCTCATCGATGCGAACGCCGGAGGCAGACCACTGCCGCTCATCGCCGATGGCAACGCGCACACCGCCCTTATTCCCGGGCCGGGACCGTTTTCGCTCTCACTGGAATGGGGTGCGCCGCTGCAATTCAAACCAGGACGGGCGTCGTTCGTGCTGCCGGTCCCGCAGGCAGGCACTGCGCGTGCGACATTCGACCTGCCCGGCGATCAAGCCGACGTGCACCTGTCATCGGGGCTCATTACGGGCAAGTCGATCCTCGACGGCAGGACGATCATCGAGGCCACGCTCGATCCCGGCTCTTCGACCGAGGTCTGGTGGTCGATGCGCGACAGCGCGCCCACGGCGGCGGCACGCGAGCTGCGCGCGCTCGCCGACGTGATGACACTGATCACGATCGGCGACTCGGACGTGCGGATGGTGGCGCTCATCGACGTGTCCGTTGTGCAGGGCGAGCTGCGAACCGCCGCAGTGCGGCTGCCTGCTGGCTACGAGGTCACAGGAATTTCGGGCAGCTCGCTCGAAACGAGCGAGCCGGTCGACGGAGGACTCATCCTCACGGTGGGGAATCCCGCGGCACGCAGTCATCAATTCCTGGTCAGCCTGGAACGTCCGCATGACGGCGGATCGTTCAGCGTGGACACCGGCTTTGTGAGCGTCCGCGATGTGCAGCGTGAACGCGGCGAGGTCGCCATCGAAGGCGTCGGCACGCTGGAGCTGACGGTTGACGAGCGCGATCCGATGCATCGCATCGACGTGCGCGAGCTCAATCAGGCGCTGCAGTCGCTCGCGCGGCTGCCCGTACTCACGGCATTTCGCTATCAGCGTTCCGCCGGACCAGCTCCCGCACTCGCTCTCGAGGTGAAGCGGTTTGCGGATGCCGGTGTCCTCGCGGCCATTGCCGATCGCGCCGTGGCGACGACGCTGGTCACGAGCGAAGGGCGCGCGCTGACGGAAGTCGTGCTGACGGTTCAGAATCGCGCGCAGCCGTTTCTCAAAGTGACGCTCCCGCCAGGCGCATCGATGGTCTCGGTTGACGTGGCCGGCCAGCCTGCCAAGCCCGTGCAGGGCACCGATGGCATACGCGTCCCGCTGCTGCGTCCCGGATTCCGCCCAACCGGTTCGTATCAGGTCTCGTTCGTGTACCTCCATGCGGGGACGCCATTCGCGAAGAAGGGCGACATCGAGATGACGTTACCGAAGATGGATCTGCCGGTCGGCATCGTCCAGTGGGAGCTGTTCGCGCCGGAACGCTATTCGATGCGGACGATAGGTGGCAACGTGATGGACGTCAAGGTGCTGGAGCGGCTGGCGAGTAGCACGTCAACGGCCTCCAGTAACGGTGTCGCGGGTGGCGTTGTTGGGAGCCTGCCCGCTGCACCGCCCCCGCCCAGAGGCGCGGGGTTCGGCTTCAGTGCCCAACGGCCGGGGCGCATCAGTGTCACTGGCGTCGACGGACCGGCGCGGCTGCTCACCGGTCGCGTCGTCGATGAAAGCGGAGCCGTGTTGCCTGGTGTGACGATCGAGGTGGCCACGATGGCAGGATTGAGAACCGTTATCACCGACCTCAACGGCGCGTTCGCGGTGAGCGACGTCTTACCGGGCCCCGTGACTGTCACCGCGACACTCCCGGGATTCTCGCCAGCGCGCTCGTCGTTCAACGCCGATGAGCGCACGCGTCGACTGGATATCTCCTTGCCGGTCGGCGGGCTGACGGAGACCATGTCGGTCACCGTAGTGGGGGAAACACCACTTGTCGACGTGCAAAGGGCCGTCGCGACACCGCCGTCGCAGAACGTCGTCGACCTCCAACGCAAGGCGACGGGCGTCCTGCCCGTGCGCATCGACGTGCCGCGCGCGGGCACATCGCATCAATTCATCAAGCCACTGGTGGTCGATCAGGAAACGGTGGTCAGGCTCAGATACAAGAGGAGATGAACAGGAGACGCGCAGAGGCGTCAGGGGGTCGCCGCCGCTGGCCCGTTCAGGATGACTGAAATCGACGGCGAGGGCGGCGATCCTTTGAGCAGGTTCAGCAGGAACCGCTGGCCGTCGCGCGCAACTTCGTAGGCCGTGTTACCGGGTGCGCCGGACCGAATGGCATCGACGCGGAACAAGGTACGAGGCGGCCCGGCGGCGAATGGTTGCGTCCCCGCGATCGCGACCGCGCGCATGTCACCGGTCGGCGTGAGATAGAAAAGCTCACGGCCGTCGCCACTCCAGCGAGGGCTGAGTCCACCGCCAGAGGTCACCTGCCACTTTCCACCGGACGGTGGAAATGGCTGGACGTAGACCTCGTTGGTCCCCGTTTCGCTGCTCACATAACTGACCCATCGCCCGTCCGTTGAGAAACGCCCGTCGAACTCGCGCGCAGTCGTCGCGGCGATCGTCGTCGGTGCGGCGCTGTCCGAAGCCTGACGCGCGTACAGATCCTCCTTTAGTTCAGGCGAATCCTGCGTGTAGAGGACGTAGCGTCCGTCCCTCGACCAATCGCGCGGGCCTTTCTGGATCGGTGAGCGCATGAACTCCTGGTCGTTGCCTCCGCCATCGGCCGGCTTGATATACATGTCGATCGGGCCATTGCGATACGAGCCGAACAGGACGCGCAGACCATCGGGTGACCAGATCGGCTGCCAGTCGTCCGAGCCGGGAAACGTGAGGCGCGAGCGTGCTTTCGTCGCCGTGTCGATCGTCCACACACTGCGAGAACCTCGGACCGTTTCGTCGAAGACCACGCGTCGCTCGTCAGGCGAGAGTCTGAAGTTCGAGACGAGTGACGGCTCGCCAAGCGTGGAGACGGTCATGCCGGTGCGGTCGACCCATGTCAGCTGCGACACCAGGGGCACAGGTATTCGATACGCGAGAACGCCGGTATCCGAGACGGAAAAAAAGTCGGAATACTGCTGAACGTTCGGATCGATCGGGACAGCGATCTGGCGGGGCGTACCCGTCAGGTTTCCACTGTCGGCGTCGAACGATTGTGCGACGAGCGCCTCGTCGCGCACGTACAACAGCACGTCGGGTGATGCACGACGCACCGCCCACCGCGTGCTCAAGAACCTCTTGGGCGTCCCGCCATCGAGCGATGCGAGGTACGCGCTCGAATTTTCGGGGCGGCCGCTCCGTGCCGTATACAGGAAATGATGCCCGTCGGGCAGGAACTCGGGAAAGCGAAGCGAATTCTCCTGCCGGGACAGATCGAGACTCGCCACGAGAGCCGGTGTGCCGCCACTGGCTGGGACCTGATAGAGGGCGTACCGCTCGGAAAACACAATGACGCCGCTCGAGCTCCACGCGCCGCCGAACGAGTCTTCCGCTCTGGCGATCCGCTGCGCCGCGCCCCCTGACAGCTCGATCCGTTTGAGCGCGCCATCCGCAAAGAACCCGAGCGAGTGCCCATCCGGTGACCAGAAGGGCGACGACGCCCCTGATGTCCCGGGCAGCTCCCGCGGCTTGTCCTCCTCGAGAGCCTGGATCCAGATTGCATTCGGCCCGCCGCCCTTCACCGAAGCGATGAAGGCGATGTATCGCCCGTCGCGTGACACAGCCAGATCGGCGTTCGCTGCAAGGCCGTCGACAGGAATGCTGTATCGCACGACCTGCGGTGGGCTCGCCTCGCTCGAGGGACTGGAGCGCGTGAAAAGGACACCTGCGACCACGCCAATTCCCACGAGAGCCGCGGCAAGAAGCGTTGCCGTGCGAGCGCCAATGCCAAGGCCGCGCCGTTCGGGCTCCAGAGTCTCTCCGCCCGCATCCAACGCATCCTCTATCTCGATTCTCGCATCCGAGATGTCATGGATTCGGCGCTTGAGATCTTTTGCGAGACACCGGTGCAACAACCGGTGAATGGCGGACGGTGCCTCCCGTGGCAACAGGCGCCAATCGGGCTCGCGACTGAGGATGGCCGAGAGCGTATCGACGACGGTCTCACCCGAGAACGCCTGGCGGGCCGTCAGCATCTCGTAGATCACGCAGCCAAACGCCCACACATCTGCACGCCGATCGACGACCTTGCCGCGGGCCTGCTCGGGGCTCATGTACGCAGCCGTACCCAGAATCACGTTAGTACCAGTGGCGATCGCGGTGATGGTCGGAGAGTGCGACAGATCCCCGGTCACCGCCACATCGTCAGCCCTGGCCAGACCGAAATCGATGACTTTGGCTTTCCCGTCAGGGGTGATCTTGATGTTCGCCGGCTTCAGGTCGCGATGACAGATTCCCTTCTCGTGCGCCGCTTCGAGCGCGTCGGCGATCTGCCGGCTATACGTGAGCGCCTCGTGTATGGGTAGCGGCCCCGAGACCAGGCGCTCCGCGAGCGTCAGACCCTCGACGAGCTCGAGGACAAGCGCGCGAATATCGCCGTCCTCTTCGAGGCCGTGGATGCCACCGATATGCGGATGATTCAGAGACGCGAGGACGCGCGCTTCGCGCTCGAAGCGTGCAAGGCGATCGGCGTCGAGCGCAAAGGCTTCAGGCAGGATCTTGATGGCGACGTCGCGGCGGAGCCTGAGATCTGTCGCGCGATACACCTCGCCCATTCCGCCGGCGCCGAGGGGCGCCACGATTCGATACGAGCCGATCTCCCGCCCGATGAGCGAGACTCGCGACATGCGGGGCTATTATTTCCGATCGTCGCGAGTCGAGTAAGGAAACCCTTGAGGTGATAGCGGTGGCTATTCGAGGCGAACCAGTCCCCGGCGCGTGGCGATCTTCACCGCCTCAGTGCGACTGGTGACTCCGAGCTTCTCGAACAGATGGCCGAGGTGCGTCTTGACCGTGCGATCGCTGATCCCGAGCTCGTTGGCGATCTCTTTGTTCGACTTGCCGTCCGCCATGAGGCGCAGCGTGGCCAACTCGCGCGGCGTGAGCTGCACGCGCGTCACGTCCTCGGCGAGCTTCGCCGCTGCCGCAGGTGCGAGGTAGGTCTTCCCGGCGAGCACGTCGCGAATGCACGTGACGAGGTCGTCGGCAGAAATGTCCTTGAGTACGTACGCTTTCGCCCCTGCTTTCAGCGCGCGTGAGATCTCTTCGTCCGTGTCGTAGGTCGTGAGCACAATTACGCGCGCTCGCGGATCGCGCTCGCGCAAACGTCGAACGACCTCAACGCCCTCCATCACGGGCATGCGCAAATCGAGCAGCGTGACGTCGGGACGGAACTTGTCCCAGGCCTCGAGCGCCTCGACACCGTTGCCGGCCTCGGCCACGACATGGAGGTCCGCCTCCTGGTTGATGATGTTCGCCACGCCCGTGCGGAGCATGGGATGATCGTCGACCAGCAGCACGCTGGCAGGAATCGATGGGGCCACGATTTCAGTTGAGAGCATGGATCTGCGTCGGCAGTGATGTGGGTTCCCACGCGAGCACCACCTCGGTGCCACTGCGCGGAGCCGTGACGATGGTGAGGGATGCACCAATGCGATCGGCGCGCTCCTGCATGCTCGTCATGCCGAAGCCCGAGGCCGATCGCTCCCGCGGAATGCCGCGTCCGTCGTCGGCCACCGACAACCGCAGGCCGATGGAACTGACCGTCGATGCGCGAATCGTGATGCGCTGCGCGCGTGAGTGACGGACCGCGTTGGTGATCGCTTCCTGTGCGATCCCGATGACCTCGCGCTCGACGCCATCACCAAAGCGCGGCAACTCGTCGAGATGGACGTCGATCGGAATGCTGCTCGTCTTCTGTCCGAGGTCTGCAAGACGCTTGATCGCCTTGCACAGGTTCTCGCCCTCGCTGACATTCGGACGAAGCGCGCCGACCGATCGCCGCGCTTCCACCATGTGAGTGCGGGCGAGATCGACGGCGATGTCGATGTTGCGCGCCGCCTGCGCAGGCAACGTGCCTTCGCGCTGCGCGGCCTGCAGCTGCATCAGGATCGCGCCGAACCCCTGGGCGAGGTTGTCGTGAATGTCGCGCGCCAGGCGATTGCGCTCCTCGAGGATCGCCTTGCGACGTTCTTCCAGGCGCTTCTGCTCGTAGATGCGGCTCTTGTGCAGCGCGAGTGCCGCGTGTCGTGCGATGGCTTCGACCAGTGCGATGCGCCACCACGAGCCGCCCTCGGGTTCCTCGGCCACGCAGAGGTTGATCCATCCGAGGTTCTTGCCACCCAGGATGAGCGGCGCCACGAGAGTCGAATACAGACCGTTCTCGCTGTTGAACTGGCGCACGAGCTCCGGCAGACGCACGTCGTCGCTGCGATATTCGGTGGTCTGTTCCCAGCCTTCTTTGTAGTCAAAGAGGAACTGCGCCATCGCGAGGCGCGGGAAGTAGGTGGGCCCGAGGTTCGTGTCGTTGAACACCTCGCCAAACAGGTGCGCCATCCAGAAATCGCAGCACTGCTTGTCTTCGTCGATCAACCACACGCCGGCGGCGTGGCTCTCGCCCTCTTCGGCCAGCGTCTTCAGCAGCGCGCGGAAGAACGCATCGAGGTCGGGCACGCGCACGAGCAGGTCGAGCGTGTACTTCGTGATCTCGGTCTGAATGTTGGCAAGACATTCCGCG
>Ga0190271_10003323_pt1 | contig 10062 bp, 7 predicted proteins | sample Popmic356T_FD_133747 | JGI IMG/M metagenome (GOLD analysis project Ga0190271, IMG submission 133747) | Populus adjacent soil microbial communities from riparian zone of Weber River, Utah, USA - 356 T | ecosystem: Environmental > Terrestrial > Soil > Riparian zone | place: USA: Utah | collected... | reverse complement strand
TTCCTGTTGGCCGGTGCCAGCCTGGCCCGCTATCAGACCTGGGTCGCCGATGCCCCGATACGTCTCACCTCGGTGGAGAAGGCCTTCCTTGATGCCGCCGTTGAGGAGGAGCGGCAGAGGGAGAAGATCGCCAGAGACGGGCAGCTGCAGGGATCACGGCTTCGCCGCAGGACCCGCGCGCTGGTCGGGCTCGGAGCCGTGTCTGTCCTGGTCGTGGCTCTTGCGCTGCTGGCATATGGTCAGGGCGAACGGGCGCGCGACCTGGCTAACGAGCTTGCAGCCAACGACCAAGCCCAATCACTGGTCGCAGAATCGGCGCTGGTCATGGCCGACGACCCTCAGCTCTCGACCCTGCTAGCCATTGCAGCCATCAGGGCGACTGAGGAAACCGGCTCCGCCCTACCGGAGGCTGTCGACGCATTGCATTGGGTCCTTCAGGACTCGACGGTTCAGTATCCGGCCGACGACGACGGCACACCGGTAGCGGTCCGTCTTCACACCACCGGTGCACGAGGCGTGTTCGCCCTCCCGCCGGCCGACCTGGTCGAACTCGGCCAGAAGGCTGCAAATCGCTCGCTCACCCCCAACGAATGCGCCCGATACTTCGCAACGGACGGGTGCCCGGATCTCATGGAACCGGTCGCCGACCTCGAGATTGCCGGTGGAATGGACCGATACATGGGACGAGGCGGCGACGCTCGACCCCTAGAGGGCACCACAGTGGAGATCACCGGCTCCTGGAATGGTGTCATGGCACAAGGAGCGGAGCTCGAGCTCACCGAGCTGACTGCCGACCTGGGCATCGACGTGCGATTCGTCGCCCATCCCTTCGACGAGAACCCCAACGATGTTCCGCTCGGCCGGGACCCGACCGAGATCTCGATAATCCCGGCCCCCTCCGCGATCTCGGAGATCGCGGCGGACAGGCCACTCATCGACATCGGCGCCTACTTGGGCGAGGAGTACCTCCAAGAGTCGTACGGCGAGTATCTGACGTCTCTCATCTCGGTCGCCGGCCGCCACCACGGTGTGTGGTCCAACATCGGGGCGAAATCGCTGCTGTGGTACAACGAGGCCGCGTTCGAAAGCGCCGGATATGAGGAACCGGCCGATTGGCAGTCGCTCATGTCCCTGAGCGACCAGATAGTGGCGGATGGCAAGACACCATGGTGTCTGGGTGTCTTCTCGTTCGATACGACCGGATGGCCGGCGACCGATTGGCTGGAGACAGTCGTGCTCTTGTCGGAAGGCCCCGAGTTCTACGATCGTTGGGTCACCCACCAGGTCGCGTTCGACCACCCATCCGTGGTCGCCGCCCTCGAGAAGGTGGGCACACTGGTTCATACCCCGGGTTACTCGACCTCACGATTGATCGAAGAGACGGGCTGGGATGAGGCGTACTCCCTCGCCGGGGAGGATCCTCCACCATGCTGGCTCACCCCGGCGCCCACCTTCGCCAGGACCTTCTTTGGCGAAGCGCCGATGGCCGTCGCACCTTTCCCACGCATCGCCACCGCCTATGACCCAGCGGTGCTAGGCGCCGGAGACATCGCGCTGCCCCTCACCGATCGGCCGGAGGTGCGGGCGGTGATGAGGGCGATCGCCAGTCCCGAGTGGGGGTCGCTCCGGGCCCAGACCCAAACCTCCGACTTCGTGCCGCCACACCGTGGATTCGACACCGACCTGTTCCAGGACCCAATCATCAATTCGATCGCAGGACAACTAGCCGCGTCGGTCGACGCCGACATGTTTCGATTCGACGGCTCCGACCTGATGCCTTATGAAATCGGGTTCGGCCCATTGCTCACCGAGCTGACCGAATACGTCTCCGAGCCGACCAAGTCGCCCGAAGAGACTCTCTCCGCGGTGGAAGAAGCCTGGCAAAACCACTAGACGGACCGGCCGGCCGGCTGATTACTACGAGGACCCGTCCTCGACGACCCTCTTGAGACCGTCGAGCATCGTCTGCCAGTTGCCCTCGGAATGGTCCCGGGCCTCGGCGGTGTCATTGTGGTCCTGGATCAGAGTCACTTTTGTCGCCGGGCCGTCGTCGACCACTTCGATACGGACCGTGTGATAGTTCTCTGGCACATCGGGCAACCCGGTGAGCGGGCTGAAGTGGCTGTACTCGAGGATCTGAGGCGGAAGGACCTCGCGGACGGTGCCCTTGTCCTGGTATGACCGACCGTCCCATTCCCCTTCCCAGGTGATCGGGCTTCCTTCCATCCAGTCGGTGGTCACCTTCGTCCCAAACATGTACTGGCTTATCGAGTTCGGGTCGGTCAGGGCCTCCCAAACCTCTTCCTTGGGGGCATCGATGACTGTGGACACCTTCGCCACGTGATCGCTGTCTGACATCGGCTTCCTTTCGTCGACACACGAGTCATACCCGAACTCTTCCCAAACCATGCGCTCGGCGGCTCCGAACCAGGGACGTCATCGAACGACTTTGGAAGGAGGCGATGATGACGACAACACGAAAGGCGGCGTCCACTGTGGCCATCTGGGTGTTACTTGCCCTGGTAGCCACGTTTGCGTTTGCCCCTTTGACTGCCCGAGGGGCGGATCACCTCGATGCACCGGGGTTGACCTCGCCCGGAGGCAAGACCCGACTCGATATCAACGACGTGTACGTCTTCGAGGGCTCGGATCCCTCCAAGACGGTGCTGGCGGCCACGGTCAATCCGATAGCCACCGGCGACACGAAGTTCGCCGATCGTCGGGAAGGCGCATATCACTTGAGGATCGATCAGAACGGCGATGCGGTCGAGGACGTCACGTACTCGTTCAGCTTCGTCGATCGCTTCTTCCGTGACGGACAGTTCGTGACAGTCCGCAGGGCGACCGGGTCCGAGGCCCGTGAGGTCACGCCGGACGGGAAATTCATCGGATTCGGCTCCACCGAGGACGCGATCCGGCTGTTCTCAGGCAACGGCAAGTTGTTCACGGGCCTGCGCTCGGACCCGTTCTTCTTCGACCTCAGCGGATTCCGCGGAACCGTCGAGGGGGTCGGACCGCGGATGTTCAACGACGGAATGGAGAGCGACTTCTTCGAAGACCTCAACACCCTCGCCATCGTGATCGAAGTACCCGACTCCAAGCTGGGCAAGCAGATCGGGGTGTGGGGAACCACGAGCTCCGAAAACGGCAGTCGCGATCGCCAGGTCGATCGCATGGGTCGGCCCGCGATCAACACCGTGGTCAACAGTTCCGGACCGATCGTTCAGGCAGACTCAAACGCCAAGAACGTGTTCAACGCCGGCAAGCCCAAGCGCGATGTCGCCGACTTCACGGCCGGCACGATCGCAGCGTTGCAGGCATTCTCATCGCTGGACGTCGAAGGCGCCTACAGCGACGCCGCGGCTGGTGCCCTCACCGGCGTGCTGTTGCCGGATGTCATTACCTACGACACCGCAATGGCTGCTGCGGGACCGTTGAACGGTCGCGCCCTGGCCGACGACGTGATCGACATCGAGTTGCGGATCGTGACGGGTGGAGACCCGCTCGGTCTGTTCGATGATCGAGATGCCGACGGCGCCATCAACACCGATGGAATCGGGCCGCACGACGACTACCTGTCCAAATTCCCATACCTGGGAGTGCCCAACAGCTGAGTCATTGGCCGGTGGGGGTAGTTCCCCACCGGCCAACACTCCGGGGGTACCGAGAAAGGATCGACATGAGACGAGCAATCACCGCCATAGTTGCCATCGGGCTGCTGGTTGCAGGTTCCTACGGCCTTCACGCTCTCACCGAAACCCCAGAAACCGCGCCCCCGAGCGCCTTCGAACAGACCCCCATCCCCCGCCTTGGCGAAGTGGAACGCCTGATCTCCGTCTTCGAGGAGCGGGTCGCCGAGAACGGTGACCCTCTCGACATGAGCGAGCTGGGCAGGCTCTATCTGGAGCGGGCCGAGCTGGTCGACGATCTCGGCGACTACGGATCGGCCATCGACAGTCTGGAGAAAGCGGTAGACCTCGCACCGGAGGACCAGGTCGCCGGACTCCACCTCGCCCAGTCCTACCTCGCCGTGCATCGTTTCGACGAGGCACTCGGGCTCGCATCGAGCCTCGCCGCATCCGACAGCACGGACGCGGCGGCACAGTTGGTGGTTGCGGACGCCCAGTTCGAACTCGGTGACGCCAAGGCGGCCGCTGGAGCCTTGGAGAAGGTCGCCGCACTAACCGGTGAGATACCCGAGATCCTGACTCGTCGTGCTCAGCACGCCGATTCGATGGGAGACGTTCCCGCGGCACTCGGCTATGCAGAGGAAGCGTTGCGGATCACCGAGACCGAAGGCTCCGAGCTCCGACGCCTCGTCTTTCATCTGACATTTGCCGCTCACTTCCTCAACGATCTCGGTCGATACGAACAGGCAGAGACCATGCTGAATCGCGCCATTGAGGCCGATCCCACCTGGTCGTCCTCACGGGCGACGTTGGGTGCGGTGCTGATGTCCGACGGAAGGCTCGAAGAGGCACTCACGGCCTATGAGGGAGCGGCATCCTTGAGTCCGGACCCCGGCACGCTCGCGATCCTCGGTGATCTCTCTGTGGCCCTTGGTGATGAGCGGCGAGCCGAGGCCTTCTATGACCAGGTGGAGCCGGCAGCCAGTGAGACTCCAATTCATCAGGACGCCTATCGGCGAACGCTGGCCCAATTCCTGGCCGATCACGCTCTGGAGGCGGAGCGTGCAGTCGAGCTCGCCGAGGTCGATGTGAGTCAGCGATCGGATCCGTTTGGCCTCGACACCTACGCCTGGGCCCTGTACAGAGCCGGCCGGGTCGAGGAAGCCAGGAGCCAGATGGACAAGGTCTTCGATGTGGGGCTCAGGGAGCCGCAGATTCTCTACCACTCAGGCCTGATCGCCCTGGCCGAAGGTAACGAGAAGCAGGCGCGCCTCGAGCTCTCAGAGGCCCTGGACAAAGCACCAATGTTCCATCCCCTCCAAGCCCCTCATGCCAAGAGCGTGCTCGAGTCATTAGAGGGTTGATCAACCAACCTGTCACCGGCCCTGGGTACATTCCGGGCCGGTGACAACCACTTCGATGGATGATGGGACCTGGACCAATTGGGTCGGCAACCAATCTTTCTCGCCGCGGGAGATCGTGGGCGTCGATTCCGAGACCGACGTCCAGCGTGAAGTGGCCAGGGCGTCCTCCAGCGGACACTCGATCCGCACGGTCGGCACCGGGCACTCGTTCACCCCGATCGTCGAAACCGATGTCTTGCTCGACACCAGCCCGCTCCGCGGGATTATCGAGGTCGATCCGAGACAACTCACGGTGAAAGCCGGGCCCAAGACCACCATCGCTGATTTCGGCGATCCGCTGTGGGAGCAAGGCCTGGCTCTTGCCAATCAAGGCGACATCGACACACAAGCGATAGCCGGCGCCATCGCCACCGCGACCCACGGGTCGGGTCTGAAACAGCCCAACTTCTCGGCGGCTCTCGAAGGAGCGAGGTTCGTCGACGGATTGGGGAATCTCGTCGAGATCACCAGAGACAGCGATCCGGATGTCCTTCACGCCCTCCAGGCGTCGATTGGTCTGCTCGGCATCATGACCGAAGTCACCTTGAAAGTCGTCCCCGCTTACGACCTGCACGCCCGAATCGACATCATGAAGTACGACGAGGTCATGGAGCGCTTCGAGTCCGACCTGGAGGAGTACCGCCATTTCGGCTTGTTCTGGATGCCGACCGAGGCCTCGGCCACCCTCTACAACCTCCATGACGCCGACGCCGACGATTGTGTGGTCAAGCGATACCGGGAGGTCGAACCTGGCACGTCGGCCGGCGATTTGCCTGAGGGCGAGCGAATCGACCGCTCCTACCGGATCTATCCGATGGTTTACGACCCGAATTTCCATGAGGTCGAGTACTTCCTACCCATCGAGCAAACCCGGGAGATCCTCGACGGGATGCGAAAGCTCATGCTCGACTGGCTCCCGCTGAGTGTCTACCCACTGGAAATCCGGGTGGTCGCGGCCGATGATGCCTGGCTGAGCCCCAATTATCAGAGGGACAATCTAGTTGTCTCCATCTCGGGCGAGCCGGGAACCGACTATTGGCCATACCTCCGCGCTTGCGACGAGCTGTTCGCCGAGTATGGCGGCCGACCCCATTGGGGCAAGATCCATTTCATGACATCGGAGCGCATCGCGGCCCTGTTCCCCCGGTATCAGAACTTCCTCGAGATGCGTCGGAGATTCGACCCCAACGGGACCTTCCTCAACCAACACCTGCGCTCGCTGTTCCAGTGACCAATCGACACAGGAAGACGGGATCCTTCAGGGAAGCCGGCCGAACCAAACCAGAGAGCCCACACCGGCCAAGCTGAGGAGGGCCAGAGCGGCGCCGGCAAACCAGTCACCAATCTCGACTTGTTCCTTCTCGACGGTGACGGAGCGCCCGAGATCCTCATAGACCTGGCTGAGCTGCTCGACCGACGCCGCGGTGAGTGCCTTGCCGTCGGTCTGGCGGGCCAGTTCGGCCAGGGCTTCCTCGTTGACCGGCACCGGGACCTCGCCTTCGAATGGGTCCATGATCGTCCCGGCGTCCGTCCCGAAGGCGATGGTATGAACCGGAATGCCGGCACTGCGGGCCGCGGTGGCAGCCTCATCGTTGGTGCGACCCATAGTTGTCTCACCATCGGAGAGGACGACGATCGTGCCGACGGCCTCGTCAGAAGTAGCCGACTCGTCATCTGTCTCGCTGCCGGAAGCCTCGATGGCGTCGATACCGAGGAACACGGCCTCGCCGATGGCGGTTCCCTCGCCCAGGCCACTGTGGTTGATGGCTCCGTCGATGACTCGGCGCACCGCGTCGATGCGGGTGGTCGGAGAGATCAGGTTCCTGGCCACGCCGTCGAATCCGACGACCCCGACCGCGACACCCTCGGGCACCGCATCGAGGAAGGCCCCGGCAGCCTCTCGGGCCGCGTCTACCCTCGACGGCGAAACGTCCTCGGCCTCCATTGAGATCGATGTGTCGATTGCCAGAACCACGAGCTGGGTCGACTCACGGGTCTCTCCGGCTATGACCGGGCGGGCGAAGGCCATGGTCGCCACCACGGCGGCAACAATCAGCCCGATGGCCGGGAGATGGCGGCGCCATCCGGGACGGTCCGGCGCCACGTGGTCGAGCATCTCGACCGTCGTGAACCGCACCGCATAACGACGACGCCTCGCCTGCAGCACAAGGTATCCGACCGTGAGGGCCACGGGCAGGATGAGAATGGCCAGACGGCCAGGCGAGAGAAACCCGAAATCACTCATCGTCCCGACCTCCCCGCCGACATCAGTCTCGCCTTGCGGCCCGAGACGAAACGCACGAAGTCGAGAACCCAATCGCGATCTGTTCGCAGGACCAGGTGATCGGCGCCACACGACTTGAGACGGTCCGCGACATCGGCCCGGCGCTCCTCGGCCAGCTCGGCGTAACGCTCGCGAACGCCATCCTTGGCCGTATCGATCAGTCGACGTCTCCCCGTCTCGGGATCGACCACCGAGATCAACCCGACATCTGGCAGGTCGACCTCCCGGGGATCCACCACCTCGACGGCGATCAATTCATGTCGTTTGGACATGGCCCGCAGGGGGCGCTCCCAGTCGGGAGATCCCAGGAAATCGGAGATGACTACTGCCATGCCTCGACGGTGAGCGACCTGGCCGACCATCTCGATGGCTCGACCGAGGTCGCCGGTCTCCCCGTCCTCAGGAGCGTCGAGGAGCGCAGTGAGAACTCCGCCCGCATGTGCCGAGCCACCACGGGCGGCGATGAGAAGCGGACGAGAACGTCCCTTGCGGTTGGTCGACCGAGCCGCCCCCACCCGGTTTCCACCGTTCGAGGCAAGCAGGGCAAAGGCACCGGCCGCGGACCAGGCAACCTCGTGTTTCGTGGCTCGGCCCGTGCCGAAACCGAGGCTCGACGAGGAGTCGAGGATCAGCCAGACATCGAGCTCGTGGTCGGCAACCATGTCTCGGACGTGTGTGTCATGGGTCCGGGCTGTCACTGCCCAGTCGATGTAACGGGGATCGTCGCCCGGCACGTAGGGGCGGGATTCGCCCCTCTCGGTCCCGTGGCCCGGGAAGAGCCCGGCATGATCGCCGGCGAGGAGGCCATTCAGCCGGCGAAGCACCGTGAGCCGCAGCCGCTCGATCGGGACCTGCGACGGCGACGTGAGACGCGATGTGCGCGGGATCGGCTCGACCCCTTTGGGGGGCCCGGATCGTCTGAGCTGCATCAGACTGCCAGCGGAGCTCGGTTCCCGGCGAGCTGGGAGGACGAGACACGCGGTGAGACCACTGTTGTCAGCACCTCGATCAACACATCGTCGACGGTCACCCCGTCGGCGACCGCGTCGAAGGACAGCACCAGCCGGTGGTTGAGTACGTCGTAGGCAATGTCGTAGACGTCCTGCGGGAGGAGATGATCCCTACCCCGCAGCAGGGCAAGAGCCCTACCGGCGTTGATTAGCCCGATGCTGGCTCGGGGACTGGCGCCGTAGGCGAGCAGCCCGTCGATGGCCACGGCGTGCTCGGCAGGGTTCCTGGTGGCGAGCACCAGCCTGACGGCATAGTCCTGCACCGCCCGGTCGACGTACACCGCTGACGCCGCCGCCTGAAGCCCGGCCACATCGTCGGTCGACAGAAGCGCAACCGGTGACCCGGATGCCTGGTGTCGTGAACGGTCGACGATCTCGTGTTCCTGGTCGGGTGTCGGGTAATCCACCGGGATTCGCATCAGGAACCGGTCCCGCTGAGCCTCCGGCAGGGGGTACACACCCTCCGATTCGATCGGGTTCTGGGTGGCAAGGACGAGAAATGGCAGCGGCAAGGGATACGTGGTGCCTCCGATCGAGATCTGACGCTCCCCCATCACCTCGAGCAGCGCTGACTGGACCTTGGCCGGGGCCCGGTTGATCTCATCGGCCAGGACGAAGTTGGCGAAGACGGGGCCCAACTCCACATCGAACCGCTCGGTCGACGGCCGGTAGATCCGGGTGCCAACGATGTCCGAGGGCAACAGGTCGGGTGTGAACTGGATCCGGTTGAATGTGCCCCCGAGGGTCTTTGCCAATGTGGACACCGTGAGTGTCTTGCCCAAGCCGGGCACGCCCTCGAGAAGGCAATGGCCACCGGCCATGAGAGCGACCAGGACGCGCTCCAGGACTCGGTCCTGGCCAACGATCACCCGCTGCAACTCGGCCATCACCTCACGGAGTTGGACCCCGTGGAGTCCTGGCTGAGCCGCGTCGCTCCTCGTTGTGAATTGACGGGTGGTCATGAGGTTTCTCCCTCCTCTGGCGCCGCCGGGGCCGGGACACCAAGCAGCTCCTCCAGGAGCTGTTGCAGCTCCGGCGGGATGTCGGTGGTGCCGAACATCTCCTCCAGCATCTCTTCCAGGCCGGGAAGATCCTCCAGACCTCCCGGTCCTTCGGGGCCGAATAGGTCATCTAGCCCGGGCAGAAGGTCTTCGAGGCCGGGAACCAGGCCTCCCAACCCACCGGCATCCTCCGGGGCGGGCACGGTCGGGGCCTCGACGCCGCCGTTCGCCTCGACCTCTTCCATCAGCGACGCGAAGTCCTCGACGGGCACGGCGAACCCGACACCGTCGTTACCGCCAGACATGGAGGCGATCGCGGTGTTGATGCCGATGACCTTGGCCTCGGCGTCGGCGAGCGGGCCTCCCGAATTGCCCGGGTTGATCGGTGTGTCTGTCTGGATGAGCCCGGTGAGAGTGCCCATCGGCGTCTCCAGCTCACGGTCGAGGCCCGAGATGATCCCGGCAGTGACGGACTGCTGGAACCCGAACGGGCTCCCCATCGCGATGGCCGGCTCCCCTACTTCGACCGTCCCAGGCTCGGCGATGGTCGCCGCGACCAAATCGGTTGCATCGGTGAGAGCAACGATGGCGAGATCACGCTCGGGGATCCGCCCCACCACCCGCCCGCTGAACGAACGCTCGTCGGAGGTCATGACGGTCACCTCATCTGAGAATGAGACAACGTGATGTGCGGTCAGGACGAGCCCTGAAGAGTCGTAGATCACACCCGAGCCG
>Ga0190271_10003322_pt1 | contig 10062 bp, 9 predicted proteins | sample Popmic356T_FD_133747 | JGI IMG/M metagenome (GOLD analysis project Ga0190271, IMG submission 133747) | Populus adjacent soil microbial communities from riparian zone of Weber River, Utah, USA - 356 T | ecosystem: Environmental > Terrestrial > Soil > Riparian zone | place: USA: Utah | collected... | reverse complement strand
GGCATCGTGTCGATGCCGGCCTCGCCGTTTGTGACCATCACATAGCTGACGTGCTTGCCCTGACCGGTCCAGCGGGCGATGGCCGATGCGGCTCCGTATTCCAGATCGTCAGGGTGGGCCACGACGGCGAGCCCGCGTTCCCACTCCTCTGGAAACGGTTCGAGGGGAGCTGGGTCGACCATCGTCGTGGCCGGCGCTCAGTGAGCCGCAGCGACTCGACCGGGACGGTAGAAGACGGCCAACTGCAGGGCGGCGACGCCGATGCCGACGAGGACCGAGATGAGCATGCCGGTCCAGCCCGAGAATCCCTCCATCCAGCCGAATGCGTGGTCGATGCTCCACTCGCCACCGCCGAACGTCGCGATCACGGCGACGACCACCGCGACGACAACGTTGTATTCGACGCCTTCCTTGAAGACGAACCACTTCGTGCGGTGGGTCCAGAACGCCACGAACATGATCCCGGTGATGCCCGCGGCCGCGAACGGGGTCAGCAACCCGAGCACCATCAGGACACCGGTGCCGGTCTCGGTGAGTGCCGCCATCCAGGCGTGGGCCCGACCGTTGCCCGTCATGCCCATCGACGTGAACCAGCCGGCGGTCCCGTCGATGCGACCGCCGAGGAAGATCTTCTGGTAGCCGTGCGTGAACATCATCACGCCGATCGTGACGCGGAGGACGAAGAACGCGAGGTTCGCCGATGTCGGGGTGATGTCGGCCGTGATGTGGGCCAGAACCTGTGTCATGGCCGCCGATGGTAGCGGTGCGACCGCATCGCCCGAATCTGAGCGGTTCCGGCTTCGAATCCGGCGAACCGCCGGAAGTAACCTCCCGTCGCGGACGATCGACGTGCGCACGGGAGGTGTTCGATGTCCGCTCGGGCCGAAGCGAACCTGGCGGGTGACTTCCCGCCGGCCACAGAGGAGCAGTGGCTCGCGGCGGTCGACTCGGTGATCAAGGGGAAGCCGTTCGAGTCGCTGGTGTCGACGACGGCCGACGGGATCACGGTCCCGCCGCTCTACGTCCGAGAGAGCTCGCCCGGTGCCCGCGACGAGGCGGGCTTTCCCGGAGCGGCGCCGTTCACCAGGGGATCGTTCCCGCACTCCCGCCCCAACGGGGCGTGGGATGTTCGCGGTGTCGTGGTGCCCGGTGATGCCGGCGAGGCCAACCGCCGTCTGCTCGACGATCTCGAGCGCGGTGCGACGAGCGTCGTGTTGGACCATCCCGATCCGGCAACCCTCGGCGCCGTTCTCGACGGTGTCTACCTGGACCTGGCGCCGATCGTGGTGCGAGCGGGAGATGACTTCGTCGCCGCGTCGAGGGCGTTGGAGGCCGTGTGGGCGGAGCGTGGGGTCCATCCCTCGGACGCGCTCGGCGGCTTCGGTGCCGATCCGCTCGCGTCGCTCCTCGGCGAGCCCGGTTCGTCCGACGTGTCATCGCTGCTCGCGGAGCTCGGCACCCTCGCGGCTCGCACGGCGGAGACTTATCCGAAGGTCCGCGCCGTGTCGGTGAGCACGCTCGCCTACGTCGATGCCGGGGCCTCGGAGGGTCAGGAGCTCGCGGCGATGCTGTCGACCGGCGCCGCCTACCTCCGGGCGATGTCCGATGCCGGCATGTCGGTCGATGACGCCTGTCGCCAGATCGAGGTCACCGTCGGAGTCGACGCCGACGTGTTCACCTCGATCGCCAAACTGCGCGCCGCCCGTCGGGTCTGGGGCGCGATGGCCGCTGCCTGTGGGGCGTCGCCGTCGGCCCAGGCACCGTCGATCTACGCCCACACCGCGCGCCGGATGCTCACTCGTCGTGATCCATGGGTGAACCTGCTGCGGGTGACAGCGGCCACGTTCGCGGCGGGCGTCGGAGGAGCGGACGGGCTCACGACGCATGAGTTCGACGCCCTGCTCGACCAGCCGGGAGAGCTCGGTCATCGCATGGCGCGCAACACCCAACTCCTGCTGCAGGAGGAGTCGAACATCGGACGGGTCCTCGACCCGGCCGGCGGCTCCGGCTACGTGGAGTCGCTCACGGACGAGTTGGCGACGGTCGCGTGGTCGAAGTTCGGGGAGTTCGAGGCCGCGGGCGGGTTCCCCGCCGCATTGATCGACGGCATTGTCGGGGACGCCATCGCCGAGGTCCGATCGCAACGGATGCGACAGGTCGCGACCCGTCAACGACCGATCACGGGCGTCAGCGAGTTCCCCAACCTGTTCGAGGAGCCGGTTGGTCGGAGCGGCGACGGGACCGCTGCGGCGGCCGGCGCGGAGCGGGCCGGAATCGTCCGGTGGGCCGAGGACTTCGAGGCCCTGCGCGATGCCGCCGACGCCTACCGCACCGTCAACGGCAGCTATCCCAGGGTGTTCCTGGTCAACCTCGGTCCCGTGTCGGCGCACACCGCTCGAGCCACCTACGCCAAGAACTTCTTCGAGGTCGGCGGCATCGAGGCGGTCACGTCGCAGCGCGGGACGTTCGGGTTCGCCACGCCGACCGACGCGGTCGAGGACCTCGCTGCGAGCGGGGCGGCCATCGCCTGCATCTGCTCGTCCGACGCGGTGTACGCCGAGTCCGCCGAGGAGTTCGCCAAGGCCCTGACCGCGGCCGGCGTCACCCGGATCTACCTGGCCGGCAACCCGGGCGACCGACGCGAGGCCGAGACCGCGGCCGGGGTTCACGAGTTCATCGGCGTCGGGGCCGACGTGCTCGACGTCCTGCGACGGGCCCACGATGCGCTCGGCCTCGACCGGACCGAGACGGAGGACGTCCGATGAGCTTCACGATTCCAGACTTCTCCCAGGTTCCCCTTCCGCCCCACGGCCCGGCCGGCGTGTCGGCTCGCCAGCAGTGGGAGGCTGCCGTGGCGGAGTCGAGCGGGCTCGACGTGGACAAGCAGGTGTGGCAGACCCCCGAGGGGATCGACGTCGCACCGCTCTACTCCGCGGCCGATGTCGACGGTCTCGACTTCCTCGACACCTTCCCCGGTGTCGCTCCGTTCCTCCGCGGCCCGTATCCGACCATGTACGTGAACCAGCCGTGGACGGTCCGCCAGTACGCCGGGTTCTCGACCGCCGAGGACTCGAACGCCTTCTACCGCCGAAACCTCGCGGCCGGGCAGAAGGGCCTGTCGGTCGCGTTCGACCTGCCGACACACCGTGGCTACGACAGCGACAACCCGCGGGTCGCCGGCGACGTCGGCATGGCCGGGGTCGCCATCGACTCCATCTACGACATGCGCGTGCTGTTCGACGGGATTCCGCTCGACCAGATGTCGGTGTCGATGACCATGAACGGCGCGGTGCTGCCCGTGCTGTCGCTCTACATCGTGGCTGCAGAAGAACAGGGCGTGAAGCCCGAGCAGCTGGCCGGGACCATCCAGAACGACATCCTCAAGGAGTTCATGGTCCGGAACACCTACATCTACCCGCCGATCCCGTCGATGCGGATCGTCTCCGACATCTTCGGCTACACGTCGACGCGCATGCCGCGGTTCAATTCGATCTCGATCTCCGGGTACCACATGCAGGAGGCCGGGGCGACGGCCGACCTCGAGCTGGCCTACACGCTGGCCGACGGGCTCGAGTACATCTCGGCGGGGATCGAGGCCGGTCTCGAGGTCGACAAGTTCGCGCCGCGGCTCAGCTTCTTCTGGGCCATCGGGATGAACTTCTTCATGGAGGTGGCCAAGCTCCGCGCCGCTCGTCTGCTCTGGGCGAAGTTGGTCAAGGAGCGTTTCGCCCCGGGCAACACGAAGTCGCTCTCGCTGCGTACCCACTCCCAGACATCGGGCTGGTCGCTGACGGCGCAGGACGTGTTCAACAACGTGGTTCGCACCTGCATCGAGGCCATGGCCGCCACCCAGGGCCACACCCAGAGCCTGCACACCAATGCCCTCGACGAGGCGTTGGCGCTGCCGACCGACTTCTCGGCCCGGATCGCCCGCAACACCCAGCTGTTCCTCCAGCAGGAGTCCGGAACGACCGACGTCATCGACCCGTGGGGTGGCAGCTACTACGTGGAACACCTCACCGCCGAGCTCTGCGGAAAGGTGCTCGAGCACATCGCCGAGGTCGACGAGCTCGGCGGGATGGCGAAGGCCATCGAGGCCGGCATCCCGAAGCTGCGCATCGAGGAGGCCGCCGCCCGCACCCAGGCACGGATCGACTCGGGGCGCCAGCCGGTCATCGGCGTGAACAAGTACCGCCTCGACTCCAACGAAGACGTCGAGGTGCTGAAGGTCGACAATGCAGCGGTGCGGGCCGGACAGATCGCGAAACTCGAGCGGCTCCGGGCCGAGCGCAGCCAGGATGAGGTCGACCGGGCCCTCGACGCCCTCACCCACGCCGCCGATTCAGGCGACGGCAACCTGCTCGAGCTCGGTGTCGTCGCCGCCCGGGCCAAGGCGACGGTCGGCGAGATCAGCGATGCACTCGAGAAGGTGTGGGGTCGCCACCGCGCCGACGTCCGATCGATCTCGGGGGTCTACCGCAACGAGATGGGCGATCGGGGAGGTGCCGTGGACGAGGTGCGACGCAAGGCCGATGCCTTCGAGGCCGCTGATGGCCGGCGGCCCCGGATCCTGCTGGCCAAGATGGGCCAGGACGGCCACGACCGGGGCCAGAAGGTCATCGCCTCGGGCTTCGCCGACCTGGGATGGGACGTCGACATCGGACCGCTGTTCCAGACTCCCGCCGAGGCGGCTCGACAGGCCGTCGAGTCGGATGTCCACGTCATCGGCGCATCGTCGCTGGCTGCCGGTCACCTGACCCTGGTGCCCGAGCTGCGTGACGCGCTCGCCGAGGCCGGTCGTCCCGACATCATGATCGTCGTCGGTGGGGTCATTCCGCCCCAGGACTACGAGGAGCTCTACGCCGCCGGGGCCGTCGCGGTGTTCCCGCCCGGCACCGTCATCCACGAGGCGGCGTCGGGCCTGTTGGCCCAGCTCGCGGAGCGGCTGGGCTACGAGTTGTCCTGACCGTCGACCGCGTCGGTCGGGTCGATCGGCTCGGAGAAGTAGTCGATGAGCGTCAACGCACCGAACGGGTAGGTCCGCCACGCGACGCCGTCGCGTTCGATGGTCGGCTCGGGCATGTCGGGCGACGCCCGGTGGCGAAGGATCAGCCCGTCGAAGAAGGCCGACACGATCACCAACACGTTGCGCTTGGTGAAGTTGGGGCGGAGCTTTCGGCCGGTCCGCCTCAGGTACGACTCGAAGAAGATCCAGAATCGCTCGATGTCGTCGTCGGTGCGTACGAGCAGCGCCTTGATCTCGGGCGATTCGGCGAACAGGTAGAAGCTGAACCGGGCGGCGTACCCGGGGTCGTCCTTGATCCGGTCGAAGGCGGCGTCGCACATCACGCGCAGACGGTCCTGCGGTGTCCACTGGTCCGAGATCGGTTGGTACAGCAGCCCGGAAGCGGTCTCGTAGCCGTCGACCCTGTCGGCTCGCGCCAGGTGGGCCAGGAGGTCGCGTCGGTACGACTCCTGGGATTCCCAGATGTGGTACACCGCGCCCTTGGTCACACCGGCCCGCTCGGCCACGTCCGCGATCTTGACGTTGGCGAGTGCCGCCATGGGCGCAGAGGGGCTGAACTCATTGACCAGGTCGGCACCGATGCGGAGGTAGTCGAGCCGGCGGTCCTCGGCGGTGGGTCGCTTCACGAGTCTGCTCCCGTCTCCTCTGGCGGCCCGACGTCGATCGGCTCGGTGTAGCCCCTGACCAGGGCGTCGGCCCCGACGGCGAACATCGTCCAGCGACGACCGTCGATCTCGAGGTCCGGGATGCCGTCGGGGTCGACGCGGTACTCGAGGCACAGTCCTTCGAGCAGCGCGATCGCGGCGATCATCATGTCGTCGACCGAGCTCCCGCCGCGCATCTGGCGCCCCATCAGGCCGATTCCCCGCTCGACGAACTCGCGGGCGTCGGAGAGGGACTCGCGGAACTGGCGGTCGAGTGCCTCTCGGGTCGACTCGTCGTTCAGATAGGCGTACAGGCTGATCCGGGTGAAGAACGACGGGTCATCGCGAAAGCACTCGAAGATGGCGTTCAGGTAGCCCGGCAGGTCGAGCGGATTGTCGGGAAAGGCCTCCACCTCGGCGATGATCTCCTTGACCCGCTCGATGCCGGCGAGGCGTTGCTCCGCCATGAGATGCTCGAGCAGGTCGGACCAGAACGCTTCCTGTGACGGCCAGATGTGGTACAGCGCACCCTTGGTCACGCCAGCCCGTTCGGCCACCTCCGCCAGGCGCACGTGGGCGAGCGCCAGGCCGACGTCGTCACCGGAGGCGGCGCCGGCGTCGGCCACGATGGACGCACCGATGTCGAGGTAATCACGTCGTCGGTCGTCTCTGGTTGGTCGCCCCATGAATGACTGGTCCTGTCGCTGGGTTCGCGGGTGACGGCTTTCGCTGCGAGCGGGTGAAGAATGACGCGCCGTAGCCTGCCACGGTGGCCTCGCCGTCGGTAACCCGGGGCCGTCACGTCGGCGCCGGGCGGGGCATCGGCCATGATGGACGCCCGCCAGTTGTGCCTTGGAGCCACGGACTTGAACGAACACGACGACGCATCGATCGCCCCGATCGTGGAGGGGGTGTTGGCGGGTGATCGGACCGTCCTCGCCCGAACGATCACGTTGATCGAGAGCTCCAACCTGGAGCATCGACGGCGAGCCGAGATGGTGCTTCAGGAACTGCTCCCGCACACGGGCGGGGCACGACGGGTGGGCATCACCGGGGTGCCGGGTGTCGGCAAGAGCACCTTCATCGATCAGTTCGGAGTGGATCTCACCGAACGGGGTCACCAGGTGGCCGTCCTCGCCGTCGATCCCACCAGCTCGCGCAGCGGCGGATCCATCCTGGGTGACAAGACCCGCATGGCCCGTCTCGCCGTCGATCCCGCCGCCTTCATCAGACCGTCGCCGGCCGGGCGAACGTTGGGCGGCGTGACGCGCGCGACCCGGGAGACGATCCTCGTGTGCGAGGCGGCCGGGTTCGACGTGGTGCTGGTCGAAACGGTGGGTGTGGGCCAGTCCGAGACCGTCGTCGCCGACATGGTCGACTTCTTCCTCGTGCTCATGCTGTCCGGGGCGGGTGACGACCTCCAGGGGATCAAGAAGGGCGTGCTGGAGCTGGCCGACATGGTCGTGGTGAACAAGGCCGACGGCGACAACGTGAACCGGGCGAAGCTCGCCGCTGCCGACTACCGCGCCGCCCTCCACCTGATGTCACCGGCGTCACCGACGTGGAGCCCTCCGGTTCTCACGTGCTCGGCCCTCGACGACGTCGGCCTCGACGAGATCTGGGGCCAGATCGAGGTCCACCGGGAGAAGATGGGGGCGACCGGCGAACTGAGTGCCCGGCGGGCCGATCAGCAGGTTCGGTGGATGTGGTCGATGCTCGACGAGCGCCTTCGCGACGACCTGAGATCGCTCCCGGCGGTGACCCGGCGGCTGGGCGAGTTGGAGCGTTCGGTTCGAGACGGGGAGCGGGCTGCGACGGTCGCGGTGGACGTCGTCTGGGACCTCTACGTCCGGGAGCGTCAAGCCGGAGCGTGAGGTGAGTTGCCCCGTCGTAGCGTGACGGGCATGGTCGCTGCCGACGCCACCCACGAGGTCACCAACCAGCCGCCACCACTGACGGGCTACGACGTGTTTCGTGCCGACGCTGCGCTCGTCGAGGGCGTGACCAGGGCGGGTGGGGGCGGCCGGCTCGATGAGATCAGCGAGATCGGCTTGCGGGCGGGAAGCCCCGAGGCCCAGGAGTGGGCTCGCCAGGCCAACCGGAACCCACCCGAACTGCGGACGCACGACCGCTACGGCAACCGCGTCGACGTGGTCGAGTATCACCCCGCCTATCACCGCCTGATGGCGACCGCGATCGGTCACGGTCTGCACGCGGCGCCATGGGCGGACGACGGTTCGGCACCCCACACCGCCCGCGCCGCCAAGGTCATCTCGTGGTACCAGGCCGATGGCGGTCACGTGTGTCCGATCTCGATGACCTACTCCGTCGTTCCGGCCCTCCGACACGAATCCGCTCTCGCCGACGACCTGATCCCTCGCCTCACGAGTCGCGAGTACGACGGGACGAACGCGCCGCTCGAGGGCAAGGCGGGCATCACCGCCGGAATGGCCATGACCGAGAAGCAGGGGGGCTCCGACGTCCGGGCAAACACCACGGTGGCCTCGCCGATCGGGACCGGCGATGAGTATCGGATCACCGGGCACAAGTGGTTCTGCTCGGCACCGATGTCGGACGGATTTCTGATGCTCGCGAACGCGCCGGGTGGGCTGTCGTGCTTCTGGGTGCCCCGATGGACCCCAGATGGTGGGCGCAATCCCATTCGGATCCAACGTCTGAAGGACAAGTTGGGCGACCGGTCGAACGCTTCGAGCGAGATCGAGATGCGAGACGTCTGGGGTGCCCGCGTCGGCGCCGAGGGTCGCGGCGTTCGGACGATCATCGAGATGGTCAACCACACCCGCCTCGACTGCGTGCTCGGATCGACCGCGATCATGCGACAGGGCGTGGCGCAGGCGACGTGGCACACCCACCACCGCTCGGCCTTCGGTCGTCCACTCGATCAGCAGCAGTTGATGGCCAACGTGCTGGCAGATCTCGCCGTGGAGTCCGAAGCAGCGACCCTGGCCGCGATGCGGCTGGCCCAGTGCTTCGACATGATGAGCTCCGACGAACATGCGTCACTGCTGGCCCGCCTGCTCACGCCGGTCGTGAAGTACTGGACGTGCAAGCGGGCGCCGCAACACGCCGCCGAATCGCTCGAGTGCCTGGGCGGAGCCGGCTACGTCGAGGAATCCGACCTGCCGCGGTTGTTCCGGCAGAGCCCGCTGAACGGTGTGTGGGAGGGGTCGGGAAACGTCATCTGCCTCGACGTGCTGAGGGCGATCATGCGGGAACCGCTCGCGCTCGACGCCTACTGGGCCGAGGTCGGACTCGGGCTCGGTGCCGATGCCCGACTCGATGACGCGGCCACGGCGCTCCAGAAGGGCCTGACAGATCTCGGCGACGCCGAGAGCCGGGCCCGACGGATCGTCGAACGACTCGCGCTGGTGTTCCAGGCGTCGCTGATCGTGCGGCACTCGACTCCCGAGATCGCGGACGCGTTCTGTGCATCACGCCTCGATGACGGCGGCGGGCGGGTGTTCGGAACGCTGCCCACCGGACTGTCACTCGCACCCATCGTCGAGCGCGCCCGGCCCGTCGTGAACTGACCGGTCCCAGCCGACCTCCGCCGCCCAGGTCTCGGCGTCCCGCACGATCTCGGCGATCAGCGGTCCCTTCGCCTGCGCGTAGTCGTTGATGAGGTGTGGGCGTGGCACGGGGTTCGTCATCCGAGCTCGCGCACGACCTGGCACGGGTTGCCGGCTGCCACCACGCCCGCAGGGATGTCGCGCACCACGACGCTGCCCGCGCCCACGATGGAGTTGTCACCGATCGTCACGCCCGGGCAGACGATCGCGCCGCCACCGAGCCACGTGTTGGAACCCACGTGCACCGGCTTCGCCATCTCCCAGCCTTCGCGGCGCAGCTCCGGTTCCCTCGGGTGGTCGGCCGCGAGAAGCTGCACGTTCGGTCCGATCTGGGCCAGCGCACCGATCGTGACCGGGGCGCAATCGAGGATCACTCCGCCGAAGTTCATGAACGCCCCGGCGCCCATCGAGATGTGGATCCCGTAGTCGCAGTGGAACGGTGGTCGGATCACGGCGCCTTCGCCCAGATCGCCGACCAGGTCGGCCAGCGCCGACCGCCGCTCGTCCTGGTCGGGCGTCGAGTTGAACACCGCCATCAGTTGACGGGCGCGCGCGGCATGGGCGGTCAGCTCGGGGTCACCGGACGGGCGGTAGAGGGCGCCCGACAGCATCTTCGACAGCTCGCTCATGGGTCGATGCTGTCAGGCGAAGCAGGCGGGCGCCTCGTCGCTCAGCAGTCGCGCGGCAGGAACTGGCCCGGGATGAAGCAGATGTCGGGGCCGGGGCCCCCGTTGAAGGTGTTGGTGCCCGATCCGCCGATCAGGATGTCGAGGCCGGGGCCCCCGTTGAGGGTGTCGTTGCC
>Ga0190271_10003321_pt1 | contig 10062 bp, 13 predicted proteins | sample Popmic356T_FD_133747 | JGI IMG/M metagenome (GOLD analysis project Ga0190271, IMG submission 133747) | Populus adjacent soil microbial communities from riparian zone of Weber River, Utah, USA - 356 T | ecosystem: Environmental > Terrestrial > Soil > Riparian zone | place: USA: Utah | collected... | reverse complement strand
TTCGTCAATCTCTATCTCTACGGCGGCGGCTTCGACATGGCCGCGGCGCTGCTCGCGAAAATCTTGCCGTTCGGCCTGTTCGAGACGCGGCGTCTGCTTGGGGCGGCGGTCGGAATCCTCGGCCTTGCGGTGACGTGGCGTATCGCGCGCCGCGCCGGCGGCCCGCTTGCGGGGCTGATCGCGCTCCTGCTGCTCGCAGCTTGCCCGCTTTACTACGGGCACATGTTCATCAATCCGAAGGACGCACCGTTCGCAGTGGCGATGGCCGTCCTGCTGCTCGGCCTGGTGCGCACACTCGACGAATATCCCAAGCCCTCGTGGACCAGCGTGTTCATCCTTGGCGCGGGCGTCGGCCTGTCGGTCGGCTCGCGCATCATGGGCGGGTTCGGCGTCCTCTATGGGCTCGCCGCATTCGCGCTGCTGTTCGCCATCGAAGCGCGCCAACGAGAATTGCGAAGCGCGGCGGCGCGGATGGGCTCATGCCTGTTGCGGCTTATCCCAGGCGTCGTTGCTGCGTATGCATTGATGGCGCTGGTCTGGCCGTGGGGCGCGATTGATCCGCTCAACCCGATCCGCGCGATCGGCATCTTCTCGCATTTTTTCGAGAAGCCGTGGCAGGAGTTGTTCGAGGGCACGCTGCTGACCCCGCCGGAGATGCCGCGCCGCTACTTACCCGAGCTTCTCATGCGTCAGCTGCCAGAGCTGTTTCTCATTGCTGCGCTTGCCGGAGTGCTGGATGCGCTGCTCACCGCGATGCGCCGCGACGCGACGCCGCAGCGGCGCGCGCTCCATCTTTGTGTCGCGCTTGCCGCGGTGCTGCCGATCGCGGTCACGGTGCCCACCCGCCCGGCGATGTACAACGGAATCCGCCACTTCCTGTTCGTCCTGCCGCCGCTTGCGGTTGCGGGCGGCCTCGCCGCGAGCCTGCTGATCGAGCGCGCCAATCGCTACGGCGGCGTGATACGGGCGATGATCCTCGCCGTGGCTATCGGCGGCATGGCCTTGCCGGTGATCGGCATAGTGCGGCTGCATCCCTATCAATACGTTTGGTTCAACCACGTCACCGGCGGTGTCCAGAGAGCACGCTCTGAATTCATGCTCGACTACTGGGGGCTGTCGCTGAAGCAGGCCGCCGAGGCGCTGCGCGCCCATCTCGCCGCGCGAGGCGAAATGCCACCCGCCGGACGCAAGTGGAAGGTCGCGGTTTGCGGGCCGCATCCGGGCGCGCAGATCGCGCTCGGCGACGCATTCGAGCCTACCTGGGCGCCGAACGGCGCCGACTTCGCACTGATGCTCGGCGAATTCTATTGCGCCAGGCTCGACGCGCCGGCGATCGCGCGGATCGAGCGCGCCAACGTCACCTTGGCCCGCATCCACGATATCCGTGGCTGGACCGTGCCGGCGCTTTTCACCATCCCACCGGTCGAGCGCGACAATCCCGCGTTGCCCACCCGTTGACCGGCCGTTCCAGAAGGCATGAAATGGCGCCAACAAATAAATCGAGAGAGGAAACGCCGTGATTCGAATATTCGCCGCCGCCGCCCTGGGCGTCGCCGCCGTAACCGGTGCGCTCGCGCAGGATTATCCGACCAAGCCCGTGACCATCATGATGCCCTACGCTGCGGGCGGGCCCGGCGATACCATCACCCGCATCATCGGCGCCGGCATGACCAAGGTGCTGGGCAAGCAGTTCCTGGTCGAGAACGTCGGCGGCGCCGGCGGCACGATCGGCACCCAGAAGGTGGCGGCCACCGCACCGGGCGACGGCCATTACCTTCTCATCATGCACTTCGGCCACGCGGCGAACAGCGCGCTCTATCCGAACCTGCGCTACGACCCGATCACCGACTTCGAGCATATCGGCATGTTCGCCCAGTCGCCGATGGCGATCGTCGCCAAGAAGGATTTCCCGGCGAACGACTTCAAGGAATTCGTCGCCCATCTCAAGGCCAACACGGGCAAGGTCGTGCACGGCCACGCCGGCCTCGGCTCGGCGTCGCACATGTGCGGCGTGGCCTTTCTGCAGGCGATCGATCTCAAGGTCACCACCGTGCCATACAAAGGCACGGCGCCGGCGCTCAACGATCTGATCGGCGGCCAGTTCGATTTCATGTGCGACCAGACCATCAACGTCGCGCAGCCGGTCAAGGACGGACTGATCAAGGGCTATGCGGTGCCGACCAAGACCCGGCTCGCGGTGCTGCCGGAGCTGCCGACCACCGCCGAGATGGGCATGCCGAACGTGCAGATGGACGTCTGGTATGGCATGTGGGCGCCGAAGGGGACACCGAAGCCGGTGGTCGATAGGCTCTCGGCTGCGCTGCGCGATGCGCTCAAGGACCCCGAGGTGAAGGGCCGGCTGACATCCATGGGTGCCGAAATCTCAAGCGACGACCTCATCAATTCAGAGGCGTTGCGGGCCCAGGTCGCCAAGGAAGTTGTGCGCTGGAAGGAAACCATCACGAAGGCCGGCGTCGCCACCCAATAGATTGCCGACCCTCTTTCGATCATCAACCGAGGACTGAAACATCATGGCCACGTTCACCTGGGACCACGTTCACATCCGCACTCCGAATGTCGAAGAAACCGCCAAATGGTTCGAGCAGATGCTCGGCGCGCAAGTGCTGCGCAGCCAGCAGCAGGGCGCGCCGCGCGTAGACCTCAAGATCGGCGGGCAGAACGTGTTCCTCGCTCCGGTGGCGGCGGGCGACGGCGTCGCGTCGCCGCCAGTCACGCCCTACCAGGGCCTCGACCATTTCGGCCTCACGGTCACCGGCATCGACGCCATCGCCGCCGACCTCAAAGCCAAGGGCGTCGAGTTCACCAAGGAGCCGACCACGGTGCGTCCGGGTGTGCGGATCTGCTTCATCCGAGGGCCGCAGGGCGTCTCAATCGAACTGCTCGACCGCACCGTCTGATCCGGCTCGGCGCAAACGAAAACGGCCCCGGCAACGCCGGGGCCGCTTGCGTGCGATCAACGCGAGCGGTTTAGCGCTCGATGATCACGGTTTTCCGCGCGGGCGCGCGCTTCTTTACGATCACGACGTTGTTGCTGCGCCCGTAGTGGCGATGGCCGTGACGATAGCCACGGTGATAGCCGCGATCATGGCGCACGACCACGCCACTGCGAACCCGCGGCCCGTCGCCGACGCTGACCGAGACGCCTGCCGCCTGGGCAAGCTGGATGCGGCCCTGCGCCGCGCCGTCAGACGCGAAGCTCGGGGTAGCGAAACCAAGCACGGCCACTGAGGCCGCCAGCAATGCAAGTTTGTTCATTTCCATTTCTCCAGAAGGTTGAGCGCGTCCCCTCGCTCCATCACAGAAATGCGAGATCGCCCGATTGGTTCCAGGAATGGCTCGCAAAACACTGATTGTATTGGTGAATGCCCGTTCAGCGATTTTCTGCGCTCACGCTTCCTGGAACAGATCGCCTTGTCGCGCGTTCTTGCTGCGGGTCAATCAAGGACGAACGTCATGGACAGCAACAGCCGCGGCATTCTGCTCGGAGTGGCGCTCGGACTCTTGTTCGTGATCGGCGTGGTCGTGCTCGGCTTCAACTGGGGCACCGACACGATCAAGACCGCGGCATTGCCGATCGAGCCACCGATCATGTTCCAGCCGAAGTGAGACTGATTCGCCTAGGCGCCGTGTGCGAAGGCCCAGTAGAGTTCGCGCGCCTGGCGATACAGCGGGCCGGGCTGCAATGAGTGTTCGCCGATGCGCGTCACCGGCAGCACCTTGGAGGCGTTGCCGGTCGCGAAAATCTCATCCGCCGTCTCCAGGTCGCGATAGCGCATCACCGTTTCGGTCACCGTCACACCGGCGCCGCGCAGCAGCTTGATGATGCGCTGCCGGGTGATGCCGTTGAGGAACGTGCCGTTCGGCATCGGCGTCAGCACCACGCCGTCCTTGGCGATGAACAGGTTGGAGTTCGCCAGTTCCGCGACGTTGCCGACCATGTCGCAGACCACGCAATTGTCGAAGCCGCGCGAGCGCGCCTCCAGCAACGCGCGGGCGTTATTCGGATAGAGGCAGCCGGCCTTGGCGTCGACCGGCGCGGTTTCGATGGTCGGGCGCTTGAACGGCGACAGCGTGATCGAGAAGCCGTCGGGGGCGCGCAGCGGCGTCTCGTACATCGAGAGGCACCAGCGGGTCGATTCCGGATCGGGCGGCATCGCCTGCGGCCCCGCACGCTCGCCCCAGTACATCGGGCGGATGTAGAGCGGCGTATTGGCGTCGAACCGCTTGATGCCGTCCTTCACCAGATCAAGCCATTGCCCCTGCGGCACGACCGGATTGAGCCCCATGGTCTTGGCCGAGGCGTTGACCCGCGCGCAGTGCAGGTCGACGTCGGGCGTGGTGCCCTCGAACGCGCGCGCGCCATCGAACACCGAGGAGCCGAGCCAGATCGCGTGGGTGCGAACGCCCCACAACGGCACGTTGCCCTCGTGCCATTCGCCCTCGAAGAAGGTCCAGGTTTTCGACCAGGCCGCAGCCATCGCTTCTCCGTCGCAATGCAGTCCGCCGGACAATACGATGGGCCCCGGGCTCAAAGCTCATGAAAATTCGTCATCGGAGCCATCTCCATGCCCTTCGTGTTCGACGCCTACGGCACGCTGTTCGACGTCCACGCCGCGATCGCGCGGCACCGCGAGGCGGTCGGCCCCGACGCGGAGGCGTTTTCCGTGCTGTGGCGCACCAAGCAGCTTGAATACACCTGGACCAACACGCTGGCCGGCCGTTACGCCGACTTCTGGACGCTGACCGGCCAGGCACTCGACTTCTGTCTGTCCCGCTTTCCGTCCGTGGACCGGACGCTGCGCGCCAAGCTTCTCGACACCTACCTGACGCTCGACGCCTACCCGGACGCCCGCGCTGCGCTACGCGATCTTAAAGGCCGCGGAGACAAGACCAGCATCCTTTCCAACGGCTCGCCGGCGATGCTGGAAAAGGCCGTCCAGGCGGCCGGCATCGCGGGCCTGCTCGACGCCTTGCTGTCGATCGACGGGCTGCGCATGTACAAGCCGCGACCCGAAGTTTACGCGCTGGTGACCCGGGCGTTCACCTGCCAGCCCGCCGATGTGGTGTTCGTCTCCTCGAACCGCTGGGACATCATGGGCGCCGGCGCGTATGGCTTCCGCACCGCCTGGGTCAACCGCACCGACGTGCCGGACGAGTACGGTGCACCCGCCCCGACCGTGGTGCTATCCGGCCTGACGGGGCTTGCGGCACATCGCTGGTAACGGGACGATGCGGCCATGGATGCGGCAAACGAGACGCAGCTTAAGGGGCTCCAACTTCTCCAGGAGCGCTACAGCGATCCGATCCTGACGGGGCTGACGGTCCTGCTGCTGGTGATGATGTTCGTCATCGCGCCGCTCCAGGCCGCCGACGTCATCGTTTTTGAGGCCTTCGGGCTGGTGGTGGCCATTGGCATGGTGCTCGGCGTCCTTGTCATGTCGAGAAGCCCGGTCGCGTTCATATTGATCACGGTTGCTGTGGCCATGAACGCCGTCGGGGCGGTGCTCCGCTTTCACCAGCTTTCCACGTTCGACGTCTATCTTGTCTCCGCCGCCTGGCTGCTGATGGCGATGACGCTCGGTTGGGTGGTCGCCGGGCAGGTCTTCGCCAAGGGCCGCGACATCGGGTGATCGGGGCGGTGTTGCTTTACCTGCTGATCGCGCTGTCTTCGTGGCGGCCTTCGCGTTCGTCGGTTTGGTGATCCCCAATGCCTTCCAGGGCATCAAGATCGAGGACTCAACCGCGCTCGCCAGCAACCTGATCTACTTCAGCTTCGTGACGCTGACCTCGACCGGCTACGGCGACGTGCTGCCGGACCACCCGATCGCGCGCAGCCTGTGCAACGTCGAGACGATCATCGGCCAGCTCTATCCGCCGACCCTGCTCGCCCGGCTGGTGTCCCTGGAACTCAAGGGACGGAAATAGCCCAGAGCATGATCCCGAAAAGTGGAAGCCGTTTTTGGGGAAGATCATGCTCAAACAAGAAAATAAGCGACGAGCCTGATTTAGCGGAGCTGAACAGGCTCTAGCCGGCGGGCGACTTCGGTGCGTCGTCGCGGCAGGACGCCGGCGACTGCCAATCGTTCCAGATCCAGCCGCACCGGGTGCAGCCGCCGAGCGCCAAGGCGAGCGCGATTATGCTGGAAAGGACGGTCAGCCGTTTCAACATCGCGAAACCCGGAAATTGAGGCGACTATAGAGAACGGCAAAACCATTGACGACCGGTTAGGGCGCCGCTTTGTCCGTCATCCGGCGGGAATCAGGCCGAAAGCGCATCCAATATGCGGGCCCAGCTCCGGATACCCTTGTGAAATGATTTCAGATCGAACTTTTCGTTGGGTGAATGGACCCGGTCGTCGTCGAGCGCGAAGCCAACCATGACGGAATCCATGCCCAGCACGCTCTTGAAGTCGCCGACGATCGGGATCGAGCCGCCGGCGCCCACCGTGACGGCCGTCTTGCCCCATTCGGCCTTGAGCGCGTCACGGGTCTTGGTCAGCGCCGGGCTGTCGAACGCGAGCTGAAGGGCGCGGGCGTCTGAGAAATTGGAGAATTCGACGGCACAGTCGACCGGAAGCCGCGCCTTCACGAAAGCGCGGAAGGCGTCGCGCACCTTGACCGGATCCTGGTCGCCGACCAGACGGAACGAAACCTTCGCCATTGCCTTCGCGGGAAGCACGGTTTTCGCCCCCTCTCCGATGTAACCGCCGACAATGCCGTTGATTTCCGCGGTCGGCCGCGTGGTGATCATCTCGATCAGCATGCGGTCCTTCTCGCCGGCCGGGGCCTTGAGGCCGACCTGGCCGAGAAACTGCTCCGCTGTCAGGTTGAGGGCGGCCAGCTCTGCCTTGATGTTGGGCGGCAGGTCCTTCACCCCGTCATAGAAGCCGGGGATGGCGACACGCCCGTTGTCGTCATGCAGGGCCGCAAGAATCTTGCTCAGCACCCGGATCGGGTTCTGCGCGGCGCCACCGAACAAACCGGAATGCAGGTCGCGGTCGGCACAGGTCAATCGCACTTCCTCATAGACCAATCCGCGCAGCGACGACGTGATCGCCGGCGTGTTCCGGTCCCACATGGCGGTGTCGCACACCAGCGCGAGATCGAGTTTGAATTCGTCGGCGTTGTCGCGCACGAATCCGAAAAGATGTTTCGAGCCGCACTCTTCTTCGCCTTCGATCATCACCGTGATCGGCAGCGGCAACTTGCCGGTCACCGATTTGTAGGCGCGGCACGCCTCGATGAAAGTCATCGCCTGACCTTTGTCATCGCAGGCGCCGCGCGCGACGATGATCTTGCGTCCGTCGGGCAGCGTATCGATTTTCGGCTCGAACGGAGGCGACGTCCAAAGCTCAAGCGGATCAACAGGTTGGACGTCGTAATGGCCGTAGAAAAGGACGTGCGGCGCGCCGCTCTTCGATGCTCCGGAAGCCGCGCCATTGCTGGATTTTCCGACCACGATCGGATGACCTTCGGTGTCCCGCAGCTCGGCTGCGAATCCAATGCTCTTGAGATCTGAGGCGACGAATTCAGCCGCCTCGCGGCAATAATTTTTGTACGCGGGATCGGTCGAGATCGACTGGATGCGCAGCAGCGCAAACAGACGATCGAGACTCTCGTCGAGATTTTTGTCGATTCGATCGAGCACCGCGTTCAGGTCACTCATGCTTGCCTCCGTCCAACTGTCCGCAACCTAACAATCGTTCCAAAAAACTTCAAAGCGCCGATCAAACAACTTGCGCGTCCGCTCAATGGAGCTTCAACCATGACACACGGCATCGTCAGAAAGTCTAACGAGTGTGCCCGAGCAGCAACATGTCGCGCTTGCGTTCATCGGGCGTGGTGCTAATGATTGTACCAATCCGCCGTCAGTGCGGTGAGGGCGTGGGGCCATGGACGAGCTTGTCGGGCGTCTCGTTGCTAGTGTCGGCATCGATCGAACGGTTGCTGAAAAGTCTATTGGCATCATTCTCGCCTTCCTGCTCAAGGAAGGACCCGCTGACAAAGTTCAAGCATTGATCGACCAAATGCCTGGAGCCGATGCGGCCGTGCAGGCGGCATCGTCCGAGGGCGGTTTTGGCATGGGTGGCGTCATGGGAGTCGGGACCAAGCTGATGGCCGCGGGTCTGAGCATGGGACAGATGCAGGGCGTCACCAAGGAAATCATCGGCTACGCCCGCGAAAAGGCGGGCGAAGACACGGTCGGCGAGATCGTCGGCTCGATCCCGGGCCTCGGTCAGTTCATTTGATGGTGTGAGATCGCTTGTTATGACCTACGCCATCTCCGATATCGCCGCGATCGATCCCGACGCGATTGCCTGCCTGAAAAAGGCTGGCATCCGCACCACCGCGCGGCTCCTTGAGACCGCCAAGGATGCCAAGGGACGCCGGCTGCTGGCTGAAAAGACCGGAATCTCGGAGAAAACCATTCTGCGCTGGGCCAATCTCTCGGACAAAATGCGTATCAAGGGTGTCGGCGAGGATTACGCCAACCTGCTGCAGGCGGCCGGCGTCGATACCGTCAAGGAACTGAAGTACCGCAACCCCGCCAGGCTCGCCAAGGCGATGGCCGAGGCCAACGTGAAGCGCAAGCTGGTGCGCGTTCTGCCGTCCGACGGCGCCGTGGTGCGCTGGATCGAGCACGCCAACAAGCTGCAGATGAAGATCACTTACTGATCGCGCGGCACCGCCCGCGCCGCCGCTTGACACCTCCTTCCTGCGCCGCGCAAATCGACCCATGAGCATGGCATGCCGCTCCCTTTCGGCTACGCACAACGTCGCCCACGCGGCGCCGGAACCGCTTGGCGGGCTCCTTGCCGCGAACCGCCCCATCGTCATGGGCATCCTCAACGTCACGCCGGACTCCTTCTCCGATGGCGGCCGCTTCAGCGACCCGCGGCGCGCCATCGCTCACGCCGCGCGCATGGTCGAAGAAGGCGCCGACATTCTCGACATCGGCGCGGAATCGACGCGCCCCTACCCCGGCATGCAGCCGGTGTCCCTGGAAGAGGAAATGGCCCGTCTCGAGCCGGTCCTACCGGAGATCGTCAAGCTGGGCCTTCCGGTTTCAATCGATACCATCAAGGCGACGGTCGGCGCCTGGGCGCTCGACCACGGCGCATCGATCCTCAACGACGTCTGGGGCCTGCAACGCGATCCGGACATGGCGCGGCTTGCCGCCGAACGTCATGTACCGCTGATCGTCATGCACAATCGCGATGACGCCGACCCCAAGATCGACATCGTCGCCGACATCAAGGCGTTCTTCGCGCGCTCGCTGGACATCGCCGCCAATGCGGGCGTCGCCCGCGAGGCCATCGTGCTCGATCCCGGCATCGGGTTCGGCAAGACACCGGAACAGAGCATGGTGGCCATCGCCCGGCTCGATGCCTTCGCGGAGTTCGGCCTGCCGATGCTGGTCGGCGCCTCGCGCAAGCGTTTCATCAACACCATCGTTGCGGCCGAGCCCGGCCAGCGGCTGCCCGGCTCGCTCGCCGCCCACATCCTCGCGGTCGAGAACGGCGCGTCCATCATCCGCGCCCACGACGTGGCCGAGACGGTCCAGGCGCTGCGGGTCCACGCCGCCATCCGGGGTGCCAGATGACCGACCAGATCTTCTTCAGCGGACTGGCGCTCCACGCCTATCACGGGGTGATGCCGCACGAAGCCAAGGTCGGCCAGACCTTCAAGCTCGACATGACCCTAGACATCGACCTCAAGAGCGCGTCGCGATCCGACAAGCTCGCCGACACGGTCGGCTACGACCAGGTGGTCGACGTCGCCAGCAAGGCGTTCTGCGCCAAGCGCTACCGGCTGGTCGAGGCCGCCGCCGGCGCGGTGGCGGACGCGGTGCTGGCCCGGTTCGATCGAGTGGCCGCCGTTCGCGTCACCATCCACAAGCAGCACGCGCCGATCGCCGCGACTTTCGACGACGTCGGCGTCACGATCATGCGAGCCCGCAACGGGGGCTGAGATGCCTGAAGCCCTGATTGCCTTTGGCGGCAATGTGGGAGACGTGCGCGACACCATCGACCGCGCCAT
>Ga0190271_10003320_pt1 | contig 10062 bp, 10 predicted proteins | sample Popmic356T_FD_133747 | JGI IMG/M metagenome (GOLD analysis project Ga0190271, IMG submission 133747) | Populus adjacent soil microbial communities from riparian zone of Weber River, Utah, USA - 356 T | ecosystem: Environmental > Terrestrial > Soil > Riparian zone | place: USA: Utah | collected... | reverse complement strand
TAGATCTTAGACTGGCTTACGCTAAAGGTTTCCGTTCTCCGGCTTTGAGGGAATTATATTACGATTTTGTAGATGCCAGTCACAATATTTTAGGTAACCCCAATTTAAAAGCCGAAGAATCGAACAGTTTTAATGGCTCGCTGGCCTGGACCGGCGTACATGAAAAAGATTTGCAGTTCCGTTCTACCCTATCGGGATTCTACAATTTGTTTAAAAACAGGATTAATTTTGCTCAGTCTCCTACGGATAACTCCATAACCTCACTATTTAATGTAGATAAGTATAAAACAACAGGTGCTACGTTAGATAATACATTGATTTACAAAAATATTCAGGCTACACTGGGTGTATCATATATTGGCCGGTACAATGATTTAAGGGTGAGCAATCCAGACCTGGAGACTCCTGAATTTGCATGGGCTACGGAAGTAAACTCGAATATAACTTATACAATTCCGAAAATAAATGGGAGTATCAGTCTATTTTATAAATATACAGGGAGCTTACCAAATTATACACTTACTATAGAAAGCGATCCCAACTCAGTAAGACTGACGAAAATAGGTGATTTCCATACTGCAGATTTAATGCTGAACAAAAATCTGTTTAAATCAGTAACCATTAATGCAGGCATTAAAAACCTTTTCGATGTTACTCAACTCAGTAATACTTCAACTGCTACCGGAGGAGCGCATAGCACAGGTGGCGATGTTCCATATAGTTATGGTCGATCGTATGTGCTTGGACTAATTTATAACTGGAATAAACTTTAACAATAAATAACATAATTAAAACAAGATGAATAAACTTAACTCACTGATCGCTGTGGCTTTTTTGGCCATAACATTTACGGCTTGTAAAAAAGATACCGATGAACCCATTTTTATTGCTCCACCTTCTGATGGAAGTACGTTAACACTTAGCGGATTAATTGGTGCTGAAGCTGGAAGCGCCGCAGGAAATAGTGTTTATGTAGATTTTAGTGCAGATAAACAAACTTCCGTAGCCAGATCATCGTGGGATTTAGGTTTTTATAGTGGATCTGATTTTAGGGTTATTCTTAACAATACAACTGGCGCAGGCGCAAAAGTAATTACTACCACAAATGCAAGTCTTGCCACTGTAGGTGAGGCTGATACTCTGGGCTTAACATTGGCAGTTAATCAGGCTGGCCCTGCGAATACTGATTTTGCTTATTTTGATGCTATAAACGGTAGTCTTTCAAGTACGGTAATTCCTGCAGTGTCTGCTACAGCCGCTGATAACAAAATTATTATTTTAAATCGTGGTACCGGTGGTGGTATTGCAGCAAGACCTTGGATCAAGCTTAAAGTAACCAGAAATTCATCAGGTGGTTATACTTTACAATATGGTAAAATCAAAGAAACTACAAATTTTACAACAGTTGATATTCCAAAAGATGCAAACTTTAACTTTAAGTTCGTATCACTTACAAATGGAGCTATTGTTAACGCACAGCCAGAAAAAGCAAATTGGGATTTGGAGTGGACTTACTCTGTTTACCAGACTACTTTTTCAGGTATTCTGGTTCCATACAACTTTTCTGACCTGATTTTCTTGAATTACCTGAATGGTGTAACTGCAGGTGTAGTTACCACAAGTACCATTACTTATGCAGATTTTAAGGAAGCCAATATCAGCGGTGTAACTTTTAAAAGCAATCGTGAAGCCATTGGATCAGATTGGAGAAGCACGCAACCAGCTACCGGTGTTAAAACGGATATTTTTTATGTGATTAAAGACGGAGTTGGTAATGTATACAAGTTGAAATTTGTTTCAATGGGTGCAGGAGATGCAGGTACACGTGGCAAACCTGTAATTGAGTATAAATTGGTTAAAAAAGGATAATATAAGCTAAGGCTTAATAAAAATATGTTTTGTTAGTTGGATACAAGCTCTCCGCGATGGGGAGCTTTATCTTTTTGCGGCCAGGCAATATACTTACGAGGTTTGATATGCATATTGCCTGTTAAACCTCTTAAGTTTGATTCAAGATAGAAACAGCTGCTTAGAGCGGAAAAGTTAATATTTGTGTTTAGCGTTAGCTAGTTAAGATCCTGAAACAAGTTACCATTGACGTTATTTGCAAATTATTATTAATCAGCACTTTAATTGCTTTAGTATTTCCGCCCAGCTAGGCCATAGCACGATATCCCCGTTCTGCTTAAATCCGGCCTAACAAATTTTTCGGGCTGCACTGTCCAAGCCAACCTACTAGCTTCGAAAGAAAAATTTTCAGCCGGCAGTTTTTGTTTCTTTTTGATGCCAAAAAGAAAGAGCCCTTCGGCGGCGGCGAGCCGAGGCAAGACCGAGCAGCAGGAAAAGGGAAACGATTGTACGTCACTCATATTGATTTTTATACAATAAATTACCCCTCAGGAAGACGATGTGTGGGTGACACGGAGCCGTTAGAAAATTCAATGCAAAACACTATAAACGCAAAAAGGGGCCTGGCATACCAGAACCCTTTTTGTTTCATACTCACGAAATATTATTTTCCAGAGTTTTTCTTGTCAGTTACTTCTGCACGGATTTCTTGTGCTAAAACTTTAAGATCTTGCATTGCTTTACGCACACGAGTACCAGCAGCTGCATTGCCAGCATTATAAAATTTTTCTACATCTGCTTCGATTGCAGCAACAGCAGCTTTAACTTTTGAGAATTTTTCCATCGCTAATTGATGTTTTTAGGGTTTAAAAAATTTATTTTTTTCAATAATACATATTTACCTTGAATTAACAACAGAAAGCAAATATTTATTTGCAATAAGTTTTGCACATTTTCACAATCAAAAAAATGCCTTTACACTTATTGCAGCCACATTTTTAACAATTCGAAGATAAAATATTAGCACTTATGCAATTTGCTCAGAGAGCTTAGTCAGGTTATTGAAGGTAAAGTTGGCACTATTTATACAGCGTTCATAATCTGCCTCAGTAACATGCTTATTTAATACAGAAAGAAATATTTTCCATTTTGCGCTCAACTCTTCCCCGTAAACGCCATAATAATTTAGGCCATCCTCGTGGTTTTTAAAATTAGGATTGGCTAAAAGATGCCTTTTAATAACGTTACCGCCCAATGTTGCCCCTTCCAGCACATATAATGCACCTAAAACTTCTGCAATATTTTTTTCCGGAATAAACAATTCAAAACTTAACTCTGGCAAGGTTAAGGTGCTGATATTCCAGTAATTTAGGTCTTGTTCTAAAGCACCCAGCTTTAACCGGTCCTTCATCCCCAATTGCTCAGCAATAGTTGAGTCTAAACTATTTGCAAGTGTATTTTCTAATTTCTGGTGAATGATATAATTAATAGTTAACAACTTTTTATACTGATCGGTACTTAACGAATTGTTCATAATCACATTAACGAACATCAGGGATTCTAATGTTTTATGATTTTGTTCAGTTTCGGTTCTCAATAAATTGGAAATCATATTTGGGAGTTTTATTATAAAATAAAAAAGATTCGGACTAATGCCCGAATCTATCCATATTTTTTATTCAATTTTAATTTAATTTTAAATGTTGGTTAAACCAAAAGTCGTGTACGGAATGTACACATTTAACTAAGTTATCGTAACCGTCGGGTTTGGTTAGGTACGCATTCGCGCCAAATTCGATTGAGGCCTTAACATCGTCCGGATTATCGGATGTTGAAAACAAGATTACCGGTATGGATTTAAGGTAGGGGATATCCCGGATAAATTTTAGTAAATCCAAACCAGATAAGCCTGGTAAATTCAAATCGAGCAAAATTAATTTAGGTTTAGTTTTATTTTCTGCAAAACCCTGAAGTTTTTTCAATGCTTCTACCCCATCTTCAACTATCGTTAAATTCAGTGTATCCTTAACTTCCTGTACAGCACTTTGCATAAAAAAAGCATAATCTATATCATCTTCAACATAAAATATATCTGGTGTTTTCATTTATCTGTTTTTAAAAGCTACAAAAAAGGTCGATCCTACATTTAACTTACTCTCAAACCAAACTCTGCCATGATGTTTTTCTACAACCCTTTTTACAATAGCCAGCCCCACTCCTGATCCTTCAATCTCCTTCACATTATCCATACGCTTAAAAAGCTCAAAAACCCTGTCATAATAACGATTATCAATTCCTATACCATTATCTTTAACCGAATAGATAATCTCCCCTCCGTCTATATACGCAGAAACTTCAATTTTGGGTTGTTCAACCATAGCAGAGTACTTTACAGCATTTCCAATCAGATTTGTAAAAACCTGCGTAATCATGGTTTTATCTCCTTTGATGTTAGGAAGTTGTCCTAAAATTAACACTGATTGATCTGCTTTATAGGCCGACCATACCTCGGTTTTGATGTCTTTAAGCAAAGATTCCATATTTACGGTTTCAAAATGAATCTCAGAACGGCCAACTCTTGCTAAATTTAAAATTTCCTTAATCAATAAGTTCATTTTATCAGCGCCAACCAAAATCCTGCTTAACATTTTTTTACCTCCCTCATCTATACTCTTGTTTTTAAGCATTAGCTCTGTATAGGTTTTAATCGAGGTAAGCGGAGTTCTCAGATCATGAGATATGGTATAGCTAAACGTATCCAGTTCTTCATAAGCGGCCTGCAGCTTCTCATTAAGTGATCTGATTTCATTCGCCTTTTTATTAATATCTGCAATGATAATTTCGCGTATCCTCAACACAGAAGCAACTTCTTCAGCCATCCATTTTTCAGATGTATTATTAACTACCTCCGACCAGATTTCGAAAGATTTGCGTGGAGACAGGCTCATTAAACCATTTTCTGATTCAACTACGGATTTATCCGGATTTCCAGCCCAATTTACATCGGTAATCATTTCGGGTTTAAACCAGATGATCATTTCGCCGAGTTCTTTATTTATCAGACTAGAAAGAATGCCAGAGGCGATTGACTTGTATTTTTTAGCCGGAGAATAGATTTCAGACAACCGATGGGTATAATATATCGACTCATCGTTAGCCGTTTTCAACCATTCAGCAAGTTCCCTTATATCTTCTTCTAATGGTACATTGCCAATGGTTTTGAGTTCATTTTCAAAAATGACGGCAACTCCGGATGCTTTGGTCGCATCTAAAATAGTACGTTTATGAGTGGTTATAGCTTCAATTAAATATTTATCGCGTGTTAAATGTTCAGACAGGATATTCGCCGTACTTTTAAACTGCTCAATAATTTTTGCATCTTCTTCTTCCTGGCGGTATTCCAATGCTGAGGAAAGAATTTGTCCAATCAACTTCGCACCTTCTCTTGCCTTATAATCTATAAACTTTGGACTATAATTGTGGCAGGCAATTAAACCCCAAAGCTCACCATGAGAAATCAGGGATATGCTAAAACTGGAGTGAACACCCATATTTTTTAAATATTGAATGTGTATAGGTGATACTGCCCGTAAACCTCCATTTGTTAAATCAAGGGCTTCGTTTTCCTTGAATGTAATAATGGGTGAATCGGCTACATTTACATCAGCAATTAGTCTGGTTAAGTTCAGTTTATATAGTTCTCTTGCTTGTTTCGGAATATCTGATGCAGGATAATGCAAGCCAAAAAAAGACTCGAGCGTTTCTTCTTTTTCTTCTGCAACAACTTCGCCATGTCCATCCTCTAAAAACTTGTAGACCATAATACGGTCGTAATTGATCAATCTTTTTACTTCTTTGGCTGCTCCCTTTAATAAAGCCGAAATATTTTTGCCCTGGAGCATAGATGAAGCTGAACGGCCAATTGAACTTTGAATGTCGAACTGCAGCGTAACCGGTTCAAACTCTAATAACCAGTCGTTTTTTGACGAAGAAATAATGAGGTAAAATGGAAGTCCGTTAATCTCCAAAGGATGTGGACTAATGGCATCAAAACTTTTACGGATAATACCCAGTTTAAGCAAGTCTTCAATGTTAAACGCAGAATCTTGTTGTTTAATAAAATGATTTATCTCAGACAGTGGTTTATTTAATAAGCTCCTGGCTGGCTCTTTTAAGAAATCTCCTGTATTTTCACTCAGATAAGTAATGGTTGAACTGTTCTTATCAACAGCCAAGAGGAAACCATGTGATTGAATTTTGCCCGGTATGTGAATGGGCTCTTTATCACAATTGGTTAGGTCTACAGAAAATTTAGTCATATGTATTTTTTTGCAGCATATTTAATCTTACGAATTAACAAATATAAAGCGTATATTTTAGAATGTCTATAATTTGATAAATTAGGATTTGAGATTTGTTTTTTATTATATATTTGTTTCAATTTAAAAAAATCATTCAAACTTGGCAAAGAAAAATATTTTGGTTATTGAAGATAACCATGCGATCCTTGATGTTATAACTCTTATTTTAGAAAGCGAAGCTTTTAATGTTGATGGGCTAAACAAAGGTGCTAACTTTATCAATCATGTTCAGGAATTTAATCCGGATGTAATAATTATGGATATTATGCTTCCTGATGTTGATGGAAGGGTACTTTTAAAAGAATTAAAAGAGACTGAGGCTACAAATCATATTCCTGTATTAATGATTTCTGCCCGTTATAATGCAAACAACTATTCATTAGATGGTATAGAAGCAGATGATTTTATGGCCAAGCCTTTTAACATTGACGAATTGATGGATAAGATTTATGCTTTACTGAGAAAATAGGCTTTTTATTCTGGCATACCAGGCAATTTTATTCCCCCAAGTTTTAGGTTTTTCATTAATACTTCCAGAAAAGAGAGTTTAGTATCTGTAAATCCGTGCGCATTCACCCATATATTTATATTTGCTCTATAACCACTATCTTCTAACGCAGATACGCCTATTCTTCTTTCTGGTGTTTTTAAACAAGAACTAAATTCATCGACAGTTTTATTAAAAATTGAAACAACTTTTTCATAATCGATTCCATAACTAAATTTAATTTCAATATCCAATCTTCTAATCCCTTCCCTGCTAATATTGATAATCACCTCATTCGATAATTTACTATTTGGAATAACTACTGTTCTGTTATCAAAGGTTTTAACTATGGTGTAAAATATCTGGATTGAGGTTACCGTGCCTTCCTGGCCTTGTGCAATAATATTATCACCTGCAACAAAAGGTTTTAATAGTAAAATCAATACTCCGCTGGCAAAATTTTGCAGGGTACCTGATAATGCTAAACCTGCCGCAACACCAATACCACCAATAAGCACGGTTAAAAAAGTAAGCTGAATGCCAATAATCTGCATTACCGTAAGTACCAATAAAATTCTTAAGGTAATCAGCATTAAACTGGTTAGAAAAGGCCGCAACGATGGATTTACATCCTTTCGATGCATGCCGCCCTGCACCCATTTTCCTAATAACTTAATTAGCCATAACCCTAAAAAAAGGATTACCATACCTAAAATTACAGATGGTCCTTTGTCAATTATCCAATCGTAAGCCTTATCATAAAATTGGTTGATATTATTGGCATCAGTCTTCATAAATTAAGGGGGCTTCTCTAAATATTACGGTTTTTTATGTTTAACAGGATTGTCTTTAGAAACACTTACTTTCTTTGCATCTTTAGCTGATGTTACTTTGTCATCAGCTCCTTTAGCTTTTGCATTTTTCGGTGCAGTAGCCTTGCTACTTTCTGCCGTTGTTTTAGCATTTTTCATATTCTTTTCTTTAATAATTAATCTTCGGTGTTGAGCCAGGCTTTTGCTTCTTCTATTTCTTCTGGTTTAAAACCTTTAGATTTGCCCGGTGTAACTACTGTAAAAACATCAGTAAACCACTCCACTCCTTTTTCCGCACTTACTACAGCAATTTTTTTCCATTTGGCAAAATTTTGCAAGCCAGCTTTAACATCTTCTACCCATGCACCAGCCGTGAAATTTTTCACATCAGTTTCTAACACAAGCAAATACCTGATTTCATTAAATCGCTTAGCGGTTCTTTGCAAGCCGGTTAATAAAACACTCTTCACATCATCGCTCGTCACTTCTCCGGTAGCTCTTACGCCAAAAATATGATCTGGTAGTCCTGTTATTTCAGTTAACATAAAATTTCTTTTAATTAAGAACAACATAATTCACCAAGATGTTTGCTATTTAAATAAATTCTGAAAGTTGTATTGTAACGCAAACACTATCTTGCTGATACTGTTATAGAAACAATATTTATAAATAAACAATCCTATGGAGATAAATTTCTTAAAATCTTTTACGCTTGCTTGTGGGCTGGCTGTTTTACTTTCTGCCTGTACGGGTGGAATAAAAAATACAAACGTTACAGATTCGACTACAACTGATTCAACACTGGCTGCAGCATTAAAACCTGCTGGCCCTGCCCCTGAATGGGGAAAAACAATAAAGCCGGAAATGCAGGTGGTTATAGAAAAACTAAGTAGTTATGGAGATAAACCTTTAGAAACTTTAAGCGCTGTTGATGCGCGCAAAAACCATACACCAACGGATGCCGTAATGGATTTAATAAAACAGAATAACATTACGGTGCCGGCGCCTAAGGTAGATACTTTGGGTAAAGATATTGATGTTACTGGCGGCAAAATCCATTTGCGTGTTTACACCCCAAAGGAAGGAAACGGACCATATCCACTCATTGTTTATTATCACGGTGGTGGTTTCGCTATCGCCAATTTAGATGTTTATAACGCATCTGCACAGGCTTTGGCAGAGCAGATTGGTGCAATTGTAGTTTCTGTGGCTTATCGCTTAGCCCCCGAAAATAAATTTCCTACCGCGCACAACGATGCTTTTACTGCTTATGAATGGGCTGTGAAAAACGCAGTAGACTTAAAAGCCGATCCGGCAAAAATTGCAGTTGCTGGCGAAAGTGCAGGTGGTAATTTAGCGGCAAACGTATCTATTATGGCCAGAGACAAACATATTATGCTTCCTGTACACGAAGTTTTGATCTATCCTATTGCTCAGGCGGACATAAATACAGAATCTTATAAAATGTATCAAAATGCAAAACCGTTAAACAAAGCAATGATGGGCTGGTTTAATGAACAATACCTAAACACGATGATTGAAGCGCAAGATCCAAAAATATCTCTGATTAATGCCAATTTAAAAGGCCTTCCGCCAACAACCATTATTACTGCAGAAATAGATCCTTTGCACGATGATGGCATCATGTTAGCCAATAAACTAAAAGCTGCTGGAGTTAAGGTGGATACAAAGAATTATGAGGGCGTTACGCATGAGTTCTTTGGTATGGCTTTGCTTGTACCCGAAGCAAAAGCGGCACAGGCTTATGCCGCTGATCAGTTAAAAGCTGCTTTAAAATAAAAAACAGCCCTGGAGTGGTATTTACTCCAGGGCTGTTCTTGCATGGCGTTTTGCGCTGAGCGTTTTTAACTCAAAACTCCCAACTGCAGACTCCAAACTAACTAAGCTCCTTTCTTCGAGCCTAAACTCTGCATCAATTGATCATATAGATCATCACTTGAAGCTTTTTGAGGTTTCATCTTTTTCACGGTTGCTCGTTTTCCTTTAGCTTTTGCTTTAATGATTTTCAATAATTCATTACTGTAATCATCTTTAAATGTACTCAAGTCGAATTTTGAGCTGTATTGTTTGATCAAAGCCAGCCCTACATCCATTTCTTTTTTGGTAATGGTAATATCATCAACCTTATTAATTTCTGACAGGCTCCTGATTTCCTGTTCAAATCTGATTTTTGTAATAACAATTACATGTTCCATAGGATGGATTACACAAAGGTTTTCTGTGTTCCTTAATACGAACCTGGCAACACCAGCTTTTCCGGATTTCTCTAAGGCCTTTAGCAATAATCCATAAGCTTTTTTGCCTTGCTTTTCAGGCTCGGTATAATAAGAAGTTTCGTAATAAATAGGATTTATGTCTTTGATATCAACAAAATTCTCCAGTTCAATAATCTTAGTTTTTTCAGGTGCAGCCTCTTCAAAATCGTGTTTATCTAAAATAACATACCTGTCTTTCAAAAAATAGCCTTTAACTATTTTCTCATAGGGCACCTCTTTATGTGTATTTTCATTTACTCTTAGAAATTTAATCTTTG
>Ga0190271_10003319_pt1 | contig 10063 bp, 8 predicted proteins | sample Popmic356T_FD_133747 | JGI IMG/M metagenome (GOLD analysis project Ga0190271, IMG submission 133747) | Populus adjacent soil microbial communities from riparian zone of Weber River, Utah, USA - 356 T | ecosystem: Environmental > Terrestrial > Soil > Riparian zone | place: USA: Utah | collected... | reverse complement strand
CGGCACGCTCGACGCAGTGATGAACGCCGACGCCGATCAGCTCGCCGCCGTGGCCGGGCTGGGACGCATCATCGCGACCTCGATCGCCACGTGGTTCGGACTGGACACCAACCGGTCCTTCGTCGAGAAGCTGCGGGCTGCAGGCGTGGACTTCGGCGTCGCTCCGGAGCCATCCGAGGAGCTGCCTCAGGTCCTCGCCGGCAAGGCGGTCGTCGTGACCGGCACGCTGGCGGGGTGGTCGCGGGAAGTGGCGGCGGCCGCGATCGTCGGACGAGGCGGGACGAGCCCGGGCAGTGTCAGCGCCAAGACATACGCCCTCGTTGCAGGTGACAACCCGGGGGGCAGCAAGGTCACCAAGGCCGAGGCCGCTGGCGTGCCGATCCTCGACGAAGCCGCCTTCGCCCGCCTGCTCGAGAGCGGGGAGCGCTGATCGCGATCAGCTGATCCCCGCCGGCGGCTGCTCGCGCCGGTACTGCTCGTGGAAGAGGCCCTTGACATTCGATCGCCGGCCGCTCGTCACCAGTTCGTCGCCGCGGAAGTCGAGCCGTAGCTCGCTGCGCACGTTGCCGTCCTCGTTGTCCCAGATCGCCAGCGTTCCCCGCCCGGCACCGTCGTCGGTGTACCCGAGGGCGAGCACCTGATGCTGGTCCCAGAGCGCAGGCTTGTCGCCGTACACGAGGCCGATCGGCCAGGCGGCCTGCTCGTCGAGGATCTGCTTGAGCCTCGTCCACTCCCGCTTGGTGCGATCGAGCAGCACCTCCCGGCCACTCGGGAAGTCGAAGATGTCCGTCGTCGCCGCCAGGAACGCCGAGATGGCCGCGCCGATCGGGCCGAAGACCACAGTCCCGACCGCTGCCGCCAACGCCTGCTCGGCCACCTCGTTCAGGAACCCCCGCAAGTGGAGGTCGACGACCCAGCGCGTGAACGTGCCGACGTTCAGTCGCAAGCTGTCGAGGAGGCGATCGTAGATGTAGTCGCCGAGCACGCCCTCGGCCGGCGGCGAGGTGACCGCCGGGTCGATCGGCACGCCGGTGAGGTAGCAGTCGTAGCCGGCGAACGCCATCCCGCCGCAGCGGCCGAAGTCGGATCCGATCGGACTGGCCGCCAGGTCGATCAATCGCGCTGCCAACTCACGCCGCAGGCGACCGAGCACGAAGTCGATCACCGCATCGGGAAGCCTCGTCTCGAGGAACGGCAGCGGATTCAAGTCGAGGCCGCCGAGCTGAGCGCTGTAGGGGAACACCGCCTGCTCGACGATCTCCTGGATGAGCTCGTCGGTGAGCATGTCGGCGAAGTCGACGGCTTGCTCGATCGAGATGGCGAAGTCGTTCTCAAACCGGAACGCGTCCGTGTCCGGGACGAACGGTCCCATCGCGCGAAGCAGCCGGGCGACGGACGTGCCCGTGTCGAACTGGTCGGCGAGGGCGCGCACGCGGATCGGGTCTGGTCGGTCGTCGACCTCGGGGTGACGATCGAGGGCGGCGAACGTGCTGAATCGGCGCATCAGGGCTCCCTCACTGCAGCGTGACGAGGACGGGGATCATGCCGACGCCCGCGTGAAGGCTTTCGAGCGCCTTGCCGAGAACGGCGCCGAAGGAGCGTGACGGGTCCGTCGCCCGCATCGCTCGGCCAGGATGGGCCGACGTCGTGAGCAGGTCGCCAACCTCGATCGGCGACACCGACGCGTCGACGTGGCACTGGGCAGTGCCGGTCAATGCGAGCGGGAGACGGCCGCGACCGGCCAGCCCATGGCGGCGTCCGAGCAAGATTCCAGGCCGGCGGTCACCGGCTCCGGACACGATGCCCGCGACGCGGGTGTCGTACTCCCGCTGGCAGTGCTGCAGGCGTCGTTCCGGCCCGATCACCATCACGGTGCCCGGCTCGAGGTGGCTGGACGGGTCGACGTCGAACTCCTCGGCGCAGTCGGCGCCGTCGAGGATGACGTCCTCGGTGACGCGGATGCTGCCCTCGACGTGCAGCTTGTGCGACGGGGCGGTGGTGCCGATGCCGACCATCCCGTCCGTGGCGATCAGGAAGTTCTTGTTCCCGCCGCCACCGATGCTGGCCAGCTCCAGTGCCGTTCCGGCATCGGTGCCGCGTTGGCGGAACGCCCAGCTGCGTTCGCTGGAGAGCTCGAGCAGGATGGCGCCGTCGCCGTGCCGGCTGACCTTCAGACCGCCGGCGACGTCGAGCGTCTGGGCCGGAGCAGTCGTACCGATGCCGACCCTCCCGGTCGTGTTGATGACGAAGTTCTTGTTCCCGCCGCCGCCGATGCTGGCCAGCTCCAGCCCCGTTCCGGCATCGGTGCCGCGTTGGCGGAACGCCCAACTGCGTTCGCTGGAGAGCTCGAGCAGGATGGCGCCGTCGCCGTGCCGGCTGACCTTCAGGCCGCCGGCGACGTCGAGTGTCTGCGCCGGAGCGGTCGTGCCGATCCCGACGGCGGTCGTCGACACGGCCAGCATGCTGGCGGTGCCGGTCGGGTCCTCGACGAGCTGCGCCTGTCCGTTCAGCGGCGCGTCGATCTGCAAGTTCGGCATGGCCTGCCCTTTCGTCGATGGTGGTCGTCACCCGAGATCGCGTGACGCCGCCGTGCCATCGCCGTGCCACCTAGGTCTCACCAGGTAGCCGAGCCCGAATTGTCGATGGCCTACGAATGGTCAGGTGGTTGAGACGCCGAAGCGGAGCGGAGGCGGCGAGCTCGGGAGGCGAGGTGAGCAACGTGCTTGCGAGCCGAGCCCGAACGTTCAGATCACCTCAAAGGTCCACCCGTAGGAGCGGGCGGTGTCGCGACCGTCCGCGCTGCGCCAGTACGTCACGCTCACCGTGTGCGAGCCGGGGTCGAACGTCTCGATCGCGGTCCCATCCGTAGGTGTGAACGTGAGCGTCCCGTTCCCGGGCTCGAAGATCGCGCCGGGTGGGACGTCGATCTGCTCACCGGGCTCGACGTCGACCGGCGCCAGTTCGTCGAGTCGAATCGTGGGCAATGCCACACCGTCCACGGTCAGCTCGGCCTCGAATCCCTCTGCCAGGTCGACCACGACCTGCGTCTGTTGCAGGACCTGCTCGGCGTCCGGCGTCGGCGTGATGCCCTCGATGGCGGCGGGCAGTTGGGTGACTTCGTCCCCGGAGACGCTGCGCAGCAGCCCGATCACGATCAGCACCAACCCGACGGCGATCGCCAGGCTGGCGATGAGCAGCTTGCGGTCGAGGCGCTGGAGCTTGGCCCGCACGGCGACCACCGATCCATCATGCCGTCCAGGTTGGACTTCGCGGACGCAGGCGACCCTGCCACCATCAGCGAGAACCACGGCGGTAGCGTGCTACAGCGCGGTTTTTCAGCCCCTACGACTGACGACGAGATGAGCGCGAACGATTCACAAGAGCGGACCGGGCCGCGCCGCGGTCTTGTTGGCCGCGTCATCGGCGAGCGGTATCGCGTCACGCGTGTCGTGTCCGCTGGGACGGACACGGTCATCGTGGACGCCGATGATGCCGAGCTCCACCGGCCGGTCACCATCAAGCTGGTTCGTCCCGAATGGGCCGCGGCCCCAGAGTTCCGTCAGCGCTTCGCCCGCGCCATGAAGGTGATGGCGAAGCTGTCACACCCAAACCTGGCGGCCGTCTACGACTGGGGTGAGGAGGACATCGGCAAGCGGACGACGGTCTATGCCGTTGTCGAGTCGCTGTCCGGAGGAAGCCTGCGCGACGTGCTCGACCGAGGTCGCCTGCTCGATCCCTCGCAAGCGTTGCTCGTGGGTCTGGAGGCGTGCCGGGGTCTCGACTTCGCGCATCACAAGGGCCTGGTTCACACCGAGCTCACACCGTCCAAGCTCGTGTTCGGCGACGACCGCCGGTTGCGGATCACCGATTTCGCGCTCGCCCGGCTGCTCGGCGCGCAGGACTGGAGCGAGCCGGCGACCGTCGCGACGCACGTGGCCCGATACGCATCGCCCGAGCAGGCGCTCGCCCAGCCGGTCGACGGCAAGTCCGACGTCTACTCGCTGGCCCTGATCCTGGTCGAGTCCGTCACAGGCACGGTCCCCTTCGCGGCGCGGTCGACGGTCGCCACCCTGTCGGCGCGCGTTGGACGGCTGATGCCGGCGTCGGCTGACCTCGGCCCGTTGGCGGCCGTGCTCGAACGTGCCGGTCGACCGGAGCCGGAGGAGCGCTCGACGGCGGCCGAGTTCGGACGGGCGCTCGTGCGCAGCGCCGAGAACCTGCCCCGCCCAGGGCCGATTCCCCTCGTCGTGACGAACGTGTTCGAAGACGAGAAGCTGCGACGGCCCAATGACCCCACAGGCGGCGTGCACCGGCCCGAGGATTCACCGGCGGCCCTCGCCGCGGCGGCCGCGGCCGCTGCGGCGACGGCAAGTGCTGTCGCCGCGACGACGGGAACCGCGGCAACCGCGGCGCCCGCGGTGACCGCGGCGCCGGCAACCGCGAGTCCGCCATCTGTCGTCGAGCCCGACGTCGAGCCCGAGCTCGACCCTCAGCCCGTCGCTGAGCCCGCCGCTGAGCCCGCCGCTGAGCCCGCCGCTGAGGAGGAGCCCGCCGACGTTGGGCTGAGCGACCCCGTCGAAACTGAGGTCGCAACAGAGGTCGACACAGCGGTTGAACCAGAGGTCCAACCAGACGGAGCACTCGAAGCGCCGGCGGAGCTGCCGCCCCCCGAGCCCGAGGCGCGCATCGAGGATGCCTCCAGCGACGAAGGCAACCCGGATCCTCCCTCGCACGCCGAGTTGTATGACGGCGACGTCGACGCGACGATCGACGAGCTGGCGGCACTGGCCCGTGCCCCCGAGCCCGGCGAGGGTCCGATCGGCCCGGTTGTCCCACCGCCCGTTGTCGAGCCTGCTCAGAGTGCTGCACAGCCGCGCCGCCGGTGGCTGACCGCCGTGGTCGCCGTCCTCGTGCTCGTGGCGCTCGCCGGCCTCGCCTACCTCGCGTACCGCCTGTTCCGGACGCCGACCCACGAAGTGCCGACGCTCGTCGGTCTCACGGAGGGCGACGCCACACGGCTCACGGACGGGTTCGACTGGGAGATCGAGGTCCAGCTGGACCGCAGTGACGACGAGCCCGACCCGGGCGACATCATCAGCACCGCGCCGGCGGCAGGTGAACAGCTGGCCGAGGGTGAGCCATTCCTCATCGTGGTCAGTGAGGGACCGGAGTTCCGCGCCCTCCCAGATCTGGTCGGGCTTCCCTTGAGTGAGGCCGAGACGGAGCTCGCCGAGCTACGGCTCGTGGCGCAGCCGGCGACCGAGCAGTTCGACGAGGTGGCGCCCGTCAACGAGGTGCTCTCGTGGTCGGTCCCTGCTGACGCGTCGCTCGTGGCCGGCGACGACGTGCTGCCGGACACGGAAGTCGCGCTGGTCGTGTCGGCTGGCCCCGCACCGCGGGTCGTTCCCGACCTGACCGGTGTGTCCGTGGCTGACGCGCGCGCACAGCTCGAGTCGATGCAGCTCGTCGTGACGGTCGCCGAGCCGCAGTTCAACGACACCGTGCCGATCGATGCGGTCGTGTCCGTCGACCCGCCGCCGGCGTCGAGCATCGAGCGGGGCGCGGCGGTGACGATCGTGCCATCCAAGGGCGTCGACCTCGTCGTCATGCCCGACCTGACCGGCATGCTGCTCCCGCAGGCGCAGGCGACGCTGAACGCCGCCGGGCTCAACGTGGGCAGCCTCCTCGGCGTGACGACCGGGACGTTCGTGTCCGGGTCTGTGGCCGGGGAGGACGCCGCCCCGGGCAACCAGTACCGGCGCGGCACCGCCGTCGACCTCGTCCTGCTCTGACCCGTCGCGATTCTGAGGAGACTTTGTTGCGCTCAGCGCAACCAAGTGTCGTCAGAATCTCGTGTGGGCGGAGGGCGGGGGCTACCGTGCCGGGCCGTGGGAGCACTCGAAGGGCGTGTGGCGATCATCACCGGTGCCGGCCGGGGTCTGGGACGCGAGCATGCGCTGCTGTTCGCCGCCGAAGGCGCGAAGGTGGTGGTCAACGACCTGGGCGGCGCGAACGACGGCTCCGGCATCGACGCCGGACCCGCCGCCCAGGTGGTGGAAGACATCCGCTCCCGGGGTGGTGAAGCGATCGCCAACGGCGACGACATCGCCGATTGGAACGGCGCCCAGCAGCTGATCAACAGCGCCATCGAGGCCTTCGGCGACCTCGACATCCTCGTCAACAACGCCGGGATCCTGCGCGACCGCGTCATCGTCAACATGAGCGAGGCGGAATGGGACGACGTCGTGCGGGTCCACCTGAAGGGCCATTTCGCGCCGAGCAAGTGGGCCGCCGCCTATTGGCGGGAGGAGGCCAAGAACGGCCGAGCCAAGCCGCGCAACATGGTCCACACGTCCAGCACGTCCGGGTTGTTCTCCAACCCTGGCCAGAGCAACTACGGCGCGGCGAAGGCCGGCATCGCCTCGTTCAGCCAGATCCTCGCCAAGGAGCTGGGCCGCTACGACGTCAAGAGCAACTGCATCGCGCCTGCCGCCCGCACCCGTTTGACGCTCGCCACACCAGGGCTCGACGAGATCATGGCCGCCAAGGAGGGTGCGTTCGACGACTGGGATCCGGCCCACGTCTCACCGCTCGTCGCGTACCTGAGCACGGCCGACTGCCCGTTCACCGGCGAGACGTTCTTCGTCCAGGGACGCGTCGTCAAGCGGGTGAGGTCCTGGGAGATGGGCGAGACGTTCGAACGTGAAGACGGATGGACGGTCGAGACGTTGGCCGACGCGCTCGCGTAGTGCGAGGCGAGCAACTTGCTTGCGAGCCGAGCGCCAACTATTCAGTCATCGCCTTGATCTCTTCGGCGATCTTCTGACTGGCCTCGTCGGCGGGCATCGAGGCCTGCATCGCCATCAACTTCATCATGTCGCCCTGCACGGTGATCTTGCCGGCCATGAATGCCTGCATGCCCGCCGCCGGGTCCTGGTCGACGAAGAGCGCCTTCGCCGTGGCGTAGTCGGTCGTCACCGTCGCATCGGCGTCCTCGAGCTCGCCGAGCGCCATCACGACCTCGCCCGAGGACGTGTCGAGGTAGCTCTTCACCGTCCCTTCGCCGAACGGAACGTCGGTGACGACCTGGTTGATCTTGACCGGCTGTGTCACCTTCGAGATCTGGTCGGAGTAGCGCTCCCTGATGGCGCGAGCTTCGGTCATCCACTCCTCGGACAGGAACGCGTGTGGCATGGGCGCCGAATGTACCCGTCAGACCTCGATGCGAGCAGTTGTGACCTCGTCGAGGAACTCCCGGTCGAGCTCGAAGCCGAAGCCAGGACCGACGGGGACCGCCACATGGCCGTCGACGACGTCGATCGGCTCGGTCACGATGTCGCGGGCGTAGAAGCGCCGGGACGCCGAGATGTCGCCGGGCAGCGTGAAGCCGTCGAGCCCGGCCAATGCGGCGTTGGCCGCCCGGCCGATGCCGGTCTCCAGCATCCCGCCGCACCACACCGGGACGCCGCGCTGGCGGCACAGGTCGTGGATGGCGACGGCCGCCAGGTACCCGCCGACGCGACCCGGCTTGATGTTGGCGATCTCACAAGCGCCGAGCTCGATCGCGTCGGACGCCGACGTGACCGAGACGAGCGACTCGTCGAGGCAGATCGGCGTGGTCGCCGCACCTGCCAGCTCGGCGTGCCCGAGGAGGTCGTCCTCCGGGAGCGGCTGCTCGATCAGCAGGAGGTCGAACTCGTCGAGCCGGCAGAGGTGTTCGATGTCGTCTCGGGAGTAGGCGGTGTTGGCGTCGACCTGCAGCGGCACGTCAGGCCCGACGAGGCGGCGGATCGAGGCGACGGGGTCGAGGTCCCATCCCGGCTCGATCTTGAGCTTGATGCGGACGTAGCCGTCGTCCAGGTAGCCGGCCACCGCCCGCTCGAGTGCAGCGACCGACTCGTGGATCCCGACGCTGACGCCGCTCGGGATGTGGGCGCGAGTGACGCCGAGGCGGGCGGCGAAGGAGGTTCCGGCGGCGCGCATCTCGGCGTCGAGGAGCGCCATCTCGATCGTCGCCTTCGCCATCGGGTGTCCCTTGACGTCCTCCAGCGCGCCGGTCACGTCGGCCGCTCGCTCGACCCCGCGGAGCCGAGGCAGGAGATGACCGAGGATCACTGCGCGCGCGCCGTCGACATACTCGGCGGAGTAGGTCGGGTCGTCCGGGGCGACGCACTCGCCCCAACCCTCTACGCCGTCGACGGTCGCCCGGACGAGCAGGATCCGCCGGCTGGTCTGGATCCCGAAGCTGGTGTGGAACGGTGCGACGAGGGGCAAGTGGATCTCGCGCAGCTCGGCGATGTGGGCGGTCATGTGGCCTCCAGGACATACTCGCCGGAACGAGTGAAGCTGGCGACGCGGGCGCCGGCGTCCAGCGCGCCTCCGAGCTCGTCGCGAATCCGTCGCCGCCAGCGTGCGGCGGCTGCGGGATCAGTGCGTCGCAGGTCGACGATGTCGCGGGGTATCGGCACCGCGACGGCGCCCGCCGGGATCGCGTCCGGCTCGAGCTGCCTGGTGTCACGCGGCGACGTCGCCGTGGCCCACGCCACGAGCAGGCGATCGCTCTCGTCGCGGGCGTTGATCGAATCGTCGATCGGCCCGTAGAAGTCGACGAGGTACTCCCGCACCTCCGCACCGAGCACACGCAGGTTGAACCAGGCGTTGCGGCGCACCAGCGGATCGAACGTCCAGGTGACCCATGCCAGCCCTCGTTCGGCCGCCCACGCCTGCTGATGCAGCTTGAGCGCCCGGCCGAGCCCGGTCGCCCGCACGCTGGGCAGGACCCCGGTGACGTGACTGTGCAGCGCCAGCTCGCCGTGGTGGCTGGCCAGGAAGCCGAGGGAGGCGCCGACGATCTGGTCGTCGACGTAGGCCGCCGCGACGTATCCGCCGGCGTGGCCGATGGCGCGCACGAGCTCGACGCCGAGCAGCGGCGTGGACGCCCCCCACACCTCGTCGACCAGTCCGCTCACCCGCCGCGCGCCGGCGGCGTCGTCGATCAGCCGGATCTCGGCCATCACGCCGCCTGCCGGACCTCGGCCCTGGCGCGCTGATAGACGCGGCGCACCGCCAGCGCCTGGCGAAGCTCCGGTGCCACGTCCTCGGCGAACTCCTCGCGGTACATCGCGTCGGTCGACAGCAGGACCGTGAAGTACATGCCGGAGAACGTTCCGAGGAAGGCGGACACCCGCAACAGCGGTTCGGTCAGCACGAGGGTGCGCTCTCCCACCGTCCATGACGCGAGGACGTCGACGCTGTCGAGCCCCGTCCACGACTGCGCCGTCTCCTGGGGGATGGCGAGGAAGCCGAAAAGTACGAAGAAGCCGGTCAGTGTCAGCGCCACGAGGGTGATCTGGATGGCCTGCGAGAAGATCGTCACGAGACCGATGTTGAGCCGCTGCCGAACCCGAAGGCGGTCGATGCCCGGTCGGGCGGGCGTCGGGCCCATCGCTTGGAAGGCGGCCCGGCCAGGGGTGCCGTCGACGAGCTCGCCGATCTCCGGCCACGAGTCGAAGTCGTTCAGCGTGCGCATCAGGGTCGGCACCCGCGAGAGCACGAACACGGCGCCGAGTAGGAAGAACACGCCCAGCACGGCGACGTACACGATGCCGCTCAGCGTGCCGGCGACCTGCCACACCTCGGCGTTGATGAACAGGAACGTGGTGAACAACAGCAGCAGTGGCAGGGCCCGCACGACGACGTTGAACAGCACGGCGAGCTGCGCCACGGTGCGCTGACCGGCCCAGCGCAGCAAGGGAATGACGCCGTAGCTGGTGAGGCCCCACAGGACGGCGAGAATGGCGATCGCTTCGAGGGTCGTCTGCACGGCGTCGGTCCACTGGCCGACGACGACGGACGGCAGTGCAGGAACGACCGTGAAGACGACCAGCTCGGGCCATCCGATCTCGTGTGGTCGCTCCAACCAGCGCCGTCCACGCAGCCAGTTAGCGACGATCCAGGCAATGATCGCGGCAGCGACGACGAGGCCGGCGGCGGCGAGGTTCGCGGCCGCACTCCAGTGCTTCAGGTCGGGCGCGTTGAGGCCGAGGAGCACGCAGGCGAAGAT
>Ga0190271_10003318_pt1 | contig 10063 bp, 7 predicted proteins | sample Popmic356T_FD_133747 | JGI IMG/M metagenome (GOLD analysis project Ga0190271, IMG submission 133747) | Populus adjacent soil microbial communities from riparian zone of Weber River, Utah, USA - 356 T | ecosystem: Environmental > Terrestrial > Soil > Riparian zone | place: USA: Utah | collected... | reverse complement strand
GTTCCTGCTGGGCCAGGGTCCCGCGTCCCATGATCGTCGGCACGGTGAGGCCGAGGCTGACGCCCATCCCGGTGACGACGCCCATCGACACCCGGCACAGCTCGCTGATGACCACGAAGCCCATACCGGCCGACCCGCTGTCACCGCCGAACATGCCACCGGAGGACGGGTTGGCCGTCGCGGTGCCGCCGCCCTCGCGCAGCCGGGCCAGTCGCCTGTTCAGCGAGTCCCGCGCCATGTCGGCGATGCCGAAGGTCGCGAAGAGCTTCCGGACGATGGGGTAGGGCTCCATCTCGCCGCTTTCGAGCGCGTCGACATGAGGCCGGATCTCCTTGTCGACGAACTCGCGGACGGCGTCGCGCACCGCGATATCGATGTCCGACCATTCGAGCATGTGTTCAGGCTGCCTTACCGTGCCCGCCCGGTCGGCGCATACCTGCCAGCGAAAAGGTTGTGTGCACGAGTGAACCGACGCGGTCGAGCAGCGACTTGCGCGGTGGCAGGTAATGCATGGGCATGTCCCGGCGGTCACGCGGTGGCGCCGTGAACCCCGGCGCCTCGACCAGCGGAGCATTGTCCGGGGTCCGGCCCTGGGCGCGGCGGTACGCGGCCACCGCCCGGGGATGCAGCCTGATCTCGTCCGGTACGGCGACGAATGCGAGCTCGACCATCTTGCCGAGCAGGCGCAGCAGAACCTCGTCGCCTGCCGTCCACCGCATGCCGGCCCGCTCGCGCACCGCAGGGTCGAAAAGTCCTGCCGCGATCCATCGTTGCGCGCCGACCATCGGCTTGAACACCTGATCCCACAGCGGTGTCGGCATCAGCACGAACCACGGTTTCGGGATGCGTATCGAGAAGATGTCGAGCGTCGCGCGATTGATCTCCAGCTCATCGCTGCATGTGCGCTCCCAGTATTCCTGGAACGCCTCCCACGACTGCGGCACCGGCCGCATGCTCATCCCGTACATCCGGTACCACTGCACGTGCTCGTCGAACAACTGACGCTTCTCCCGCTCGGTCAACCCGCCGCAGAAGTACTCGGCTGTCTTGATGATCAACATGAAGAACGTGGCGTGAGCCCAGTAGAACGTCTCTGGATTCAGGGCGTGGTAGCGCCTGCCGTCGGCGTCGACGCCTTTGATGGTGTTGTGGTAACTCCGGATCTGCGCGCCGGTTTGCACCGCGCGGTCGCCGTCGTAGACGACACCCATGATCGGGTATACCGAGCGGGCCACCCGCTGCAGGGGTTCGCGCAACAGGATCGAGTGGTCCTCGACGCCCGCGCCGAGTTCCGGATACATATTCTGGATCGCCCCGATCCAGACACCCAGCATGCCGGTCCGCACGTCACCGAAGTACTTCCACGTCAGTGAGTCGGGACCGAGAGGATCGGCGCCCGCCGCCAGAGAAGGTCCCGCCACCGCCATTGAGCGCACCGCCTCACGATAGGCTTTGACAACAGGTGTTGTCTATGAAGTGATGGCCGTGATGCAGCAGTGTTACGTAGCCTCAACCGCAGTGCCACACGGCCGAGACCTGCCGCTTTACCCCGGTGATCGAGCTCGGATTAGGCTGCGTTTGTGGACGACGACCCGCCCGGTGAACGTATAGGCGGTCAGTCCGCCAGGCCGATCAGCTGGCTCAAAGACGTCAACCACAGTGCCAACATCATTTCGTTCCTCCGCCGTGCGCGCCGCGCGTTGCCGGGTGACCCCGAGTTCGGTGATCCGCTGTCGGTCGACGGAGTCGGTGGACCGCGCGCGGCTGCCCGGGCCGCCGGGCGCATCCTGGAGCGTGAAGCGGTGTCTCGCGAGGTCAGCCTCGGAGCGCTTCAGGTGTGGCAAGCATTGACGGAGCGGGTTTCCGGTCGGCCCGCCAACGCCGAGGTGACCCTGGTGTTCACCGATCTCGTCGGGTTCTCGGCGTTTTCACTGAGAGCCGGCGACGGCGCCACGCTGAGGCTGCTGCGCCGGGTCGCCCAGGTCGTCGAGCCGCCACTTCTCGAATCAGGCGGTCACATCGTCAAGCGCATGGGCGACGGGATCATGGCAGTGTTCGCCGATCCGACCACGGCGGTCCGGGCCGCGATCGCCGCCCGCGACGACCTCAAATCCGTTGAAGTGGAGGGCTACACGCCACGGATGCGGGTCGGCATTCACACCGGGCGCCCCCAGCGCCTCGGATCGGACTGGCTGGGCATCGATGTGAACCTGGCCGCGCGGGTGATGGAACGCGCGACCCGCGGCGAGCTCGTCGTCTCACAGGCAACCCTGGAGCGGATCCCCCCGCAGGATTTCGACACCCTCGGCGTCACGGCCAAGAAGCTCCGCAAACAGGTTTTCGCGGCCAAACAGGACGGCGTGCCGGCTGACTTCACCGTGTACCGGTTGAGAATTCGCAGGCAGTTGACAGGTGATGAGGACGAGGACGCAGCAGTAGCCGGCGCATAGTGGACACGGTGCTTTCCGGATTGTCGGCTTGTCTGGCGCGGGTACGGGTGACCATGTGTTATGCGGTGATCGTCACCTCGATCACGGCCGCGATGCTCAACATGGAGCCGGGCGCGCATGATGCGCTGATCCGCCATGCCAGTACCAACCTCCACAATCTCAGCCACGGTCGCGTCGGAACGCTGGTCGGGAGTGCGTTCGTCGTCGACGCCGGCCCGATCTACGTGTGGCTGCCGGGCCTGGTTTGTCTGCTCGCCGCAGCCGAGTTGCTTTGGGGCAGTAAACGGTTGGTGGTGGCATTCGCGGCGGGCCACATCGGCGCGACGCTGGTGGTCGCGGCGGGCCTGGCGGCTGCCGTGCGACTCGGGTGGATGTCCGTGTCGGTGGCCCACGCCCCTGATGTCGGGATGAGTTACGGGGCCATGGCGGTGCTGGGCGCGCTCACGACGGCGATCCCGCTGCGCTGGCGCCCGGCCTGGGCGGGCTGCTGGCTGGCGGTCGGGGCGGTCGTGGTCGCACTGGGCCGGGATTTCACCGACATCGGCCACACGCTGGCCATGGTGCTGGGCATGGCGGTGTCGACCCGGTTCGGCGAACCGGGTCGCTGGACCCCACCACGACGGGTTCTGGTCGGGGTGGGTGCGGCGTTTGCCTACGTTGTGCTGGCCGACAGCGTGGACGCGTTGGTGCCCGTGACCACGGCGGGCGCCGTCGGCGCGTTGATCGGCGGGTGTGCACATCTGCGGCGCAGATCCGCGTCCCGAGTCGACGTTCGAGTCGGCTGAGGCGCTACATCCAGACGCTGGCCCTGGCGCTCTCCCGGGGCTGGGCCAGCGGATGTCCGGCACCGAGCAGGTTGCCGGTGATGGTGCTGCAGAAGCGGTTCATCGGCAGGTCGAAGATGCGGTTGCTCATCGGTTCTTCGATGAAGTGTCCCAGACGTTCGGCGGTGACGAATATCCCCATCAGCAGCAGCCCGACGACGATGCTGCCGATGTGATGGCTGGTGGCATCGAGCCGGTTGAAGGCCACGATGCCGAAGAACCAGGCCAACATCCGGATGAACATGTCGTAATGGATGGGGACGGGTTGATTGCGGATCCGCTCGAGTCCGCTCTGGGCCTCCGTCAGCGCGGTGATGACCGACAGCAGCAACACGCGGCTCTGGGTGTCGAGCTGGTCGGCGCGGACGAGACCCTGGATGTCGCGGGCCTGACAGGAGAGCAGGTCGTTGGCGCTGGTGTCGACGGGATCCTCGGGAGTCAGATCGGCGACGCCAATGGGCATCGGCGCGCCGCGTAACTCGCCGGCCAGTTGCCACGCGTGCCGCACCTGGCGGCGACGCAGCCGGTCCAGCGTCGGAGCCATGGCGTTGGAGGCGTTGTCGACACCGGTCAAGTCGTTGTGCAGGGCCCGGCAGTTGATGATGACGGCGCCCCACAGCGTGCGCGCTTCCCACCAGCGGTTGTAGGCGTTGCTGTTGCGGAAACCGATGAAGATCGAGGCGGCGATGCCGAGCACGGAAAGGACGGCCGTGGCGTTGTCGGTTTGGATGGTGTCGGGAATCGGCACCATGACCGCCGCGACCGCCACCATCGCCAGCAGATTGAAGCGCAGTTGCCACAGGACGAGGCCGGTCACTTTCACCGGCCCGGTGCGACCTACCGATCGGATCACCGCTCACCCACCCCAAGTGATTCGTTGACGAAGGTGCAATCGTCCTCCAGCGTGTCGACCATGTCGGGGACGCTGACGTTGAGCCGGCGCAACGCGCGGTAGGACAGGTTCTGCGTGGACCGGCTGCCCGGACCCTCGACGAACCCGCTGTTGCGGTACGCCCCCAACTCGTCGTCCAGCGCGTCGAACCGAGCGCAGTCGAATCCGGTTCTGCCCCTCTGGTAGGCCGACGCCAGATCGTTGTACTTCGCGATGAAACCCGCCATATCGACCGCCATCTGTGCGCGGTCGAAGTTGTCGGGCTGCTGCACCGGGGTCACTACCCATCGGCCCTCGGAGATCGAGTACTGCCCGATACCCTGGCGGGGCTGGTAGCTTTCGGTGCGCTCGCTGTGGAAGGTGACCTCGACCGGCACACCGTTGAACGTGATCTTGCCCTCTTGGCGGTGCTCCACCTCGGAGTTGAGCAGCTTCAGCACATCGTCCAGCGGGCCGGATGCCATCGAGTCGGACGTGACGAAAACGTGCACCCCGAAATCCGATGCGTCGTCGTATTCGTAGGAGGCATTGCTGCCGAACAGGTCGACACCGTCGAGGGTGAGCCCCGCGATATCGGTGTCGGCGACGATCCGGTCGACGACGCGCAGCGTCGCCTCCCGCACCTCCGGCTTCATCTGCATGCCGTCCCAGATGCGGGGGTCCAGCTGCGTGGGGAACGCGGTGACGGCGTCGATGACGTCGGCGACGGCCTGATCGGATCCGTCGGCCCGCCAGCGGTCGGTCTCGGCCAGAGCCGATTCGGAAGCGCACGCCGTGACACCTACCAGGGCGGCAATCGTGGCCAGCCACGTCGTCGGGCAGCTCACCGAAATTCCTCGGCCGATGCTTCGATCCAGTCGGACAGCCACGAATCCGGTGGGTCGTCGAGCAGTTCACCGGGCATCAGCCAGTTGTAGATCTCGGCGTAGGTGCGAGAGCGCTGGCCCTCGACGCGACGGTTGAGCATGGCGGGCGACAGCTCGTGGAATCCGGCCAGACCCATCGAGGCGACGATCTGGGCGGCGCTGGCCACCGTGGCGCGTTGGTAGTTGAACACCCGGGTGGTCTTGTCGGCCACATCGAGTGCCTTGGCGCGGGCGGGATCCTGGGTGGCGACACCGGTCGGACAATGGTTGGTGTTGCACCTGAGCGCCTGAATGCAACCGACCGCGAACATCATGGCCCGCGCGGACAGCGTGAAGTCGGCACCCTGGCAGACCCGGCTGACGATGTCGACGCCGCTGGCCACCTTTCCCGACGCACCGATCTTGATCCGGTCCCGCAGCCCCGTACCGACCAGGCTGTTGTGCACCAGCATCAGTCCCTCTGTCAGCGGCATCCCGACGTGATCCTCGAATTCCTGTGGTGCGGCACCGGTTCCGCCCTCGGAGCCGTCGACGATGATGAAGTCCGGCGCGATGCCGGTGGCCAGGATTCCCTTGCAGATCGACAGGAACTCGGTGCGCGCGCCGACGCAGAGCTTGAAGCCCACCGGCTTCCCGCCGGAGAGCCTGCGCAGGATCGCGATGAACTCCGCGAACTCCAGCGGCGTGCTGAACGCGCTGTGTGCCGGTGGCGAGACGACCGTTCGGCCTTCCGGCACCCCGCGGGTGGCGGCGATCTCCGGGCTGACCTTGGCGCCCGGCAGGACACCGCCCAGACCCGGTTTGGCCCCCTGGGAGAGCTTCACCGAGACGGCCTTGACCGCAGCCAGCCGCGCCCTGTCGGCGAACTTCGCGGGGTCGAAACGCCCGTCGGCGTCCCGGCATCCGAAGTAACCGGAACCGACCTCCCAGATCAGGTCCCCGCCGCCGCGAAGGTGATACGGGCTGATCCCACCCTCACCGGTGTCATGGGCGAAACCACCGCGGGCCGCGCCGGCATTGAGCGCCTCGATCGCGTTGGCCGACAACGCCCCGAAGCTCATCGCCGACACGTTCAGCAGCGCGATGTCGTACGGCTGGGTGCAGTCGGGACCGCCCAGCCGGACGCGCGGAGCAAGTTCGTCGGCGAATCGCGCCCGCAGCGAATGACGCAGGAACTCATGGCCGATCGCGTTCACGTCGCGCTCGGTGCCGAAGGGCTCGTCGCCCTTGGTGCCCTTGGCGCGGTCGTACACCAGGTCGCGGGTCTCACGGTCGAACGGCGCGGCCTCGGTGTTGGACTCGATGAAGTACTGCCGGATCTCGGGACGGATGGCTTCCATCAGGAAACGGACGTGGCCGACGATCGGATACAGGCGCAGGATCGTGTGCCGCGTCTGCAGCACGTCCCACGTTCCCAGCGCCGCCAACGCCAACAGAAGCAGTGCGGGCAGGACCCACCATCCGTTGCGGATCGCGGCCACCGCCGTCGCCGCAGCCAGCACCCACACTCCCGCGACGAAAAGGGGCCGGATCAGCACCGCGTGAGGGTATCGCGCCGCACGACAAATGCATGCGAAGTGCGCCCGAGAGCATCGCTTATGATCGCCGGGTGCCTGAGCAGCCAGTGGACCTCTCAGACGATGCGCTGGCCAGAGCCGTCAGCGCGGCCAAGCATGCCTTTGACCTGGCATCCACTCTGGACGAGCTGGCCCGCGCCAAGACCGCGCATCTCGGCGACCGGTCGCCGATCGCGCTGGCGCGCCAGGCCCTCGGGTCACTGCCCAAGACCGACCGCGCCGACGCAGGCAAACGGGTCAACGTGGTACGGACCGATATCCAGAGCGGGTACGACGAGCGGCTGGCGGTCCTGCGTGCCGAGCGGGACGCGTCGGTACTGATCGCCGAACGCATCGACGTGACCTTGCCGTCGACCCGGCAACCGCTCGGCGCCCGCCACCCCATCACGATCCTGGCCGAGCACGTCGCCGACACCTTCGTCGCGATGGGCTGGGAACTGGCCGAGGGCCCCGAGGTGGAGACCGAGCAGTTCAACTTCGACGCGCTGAACTTCCCGCCGGACCACCCTGCCCGCAGCGAACAGGACACGTTCCACGTAGCGCCCGAGGGCTCCCGCCAGGTGTTGCGCACCCACACCTCGCCCGTGCAGATCCGGGCGCTGCTCGAGCGGGAACTGCCGGTGTACATCATCTCCATCGGGCGCACGTTCCGCACCGACGAACTCGACTCCACCCACACCCCGGTGTTTCACCAGGTCGAGGGACTGGCCGTGGACACGAACCTCACGATGGCCAATCTGCGCGGCACCCTGGACGCGTTCGCCCGCGCCGAGTTCGGGCCACAGGGCCGGACCAGGTTCCGGCCGCACTTCTTCCCGTTCACCGAGCCGTCGGCCGAAGTCGACATCTGGTTCCCGAACAAGAAGGGTGGACCCGGCTGGGTGGAATGGGGTGGCTGCGGCATGGTCAACCCGAACGTGTTGCGCGCCTGCGGTATCGATCCCGAGGTCTACTCGGGCTTCGCCTTCGGTATGGGCCTGGAACGCACCCTGCAGTTCCGCAACGGCATCCCCGATATGCGCGACATGGTCGAGGGCGACGTGCGGTTCTCGCTGCCGTTCGGGGTGGGCGCCTGATGCGCCTTCCGTACAGCTGGCTGCGCGAAATCGTTCAGGCCGGCGCGCCCCGGTGGGAACCCTCCCCCGAGGAGCTCGAACACGCGCTGATCCGTATCGGCCATGAGGTCGAGGACGTCATCCCCGTCGGCCCGGTCAGCGGCCCGCTGACGATCGGCCGCGTTGCCGCGATCGAGGAGCTCACCGAGTTCAAGAAGCCGATTCGTGCCGTCAAAGTGGACGTCGGAGAACATCAGCTGCGTGACATCGTCTGCGGCGCAACCAACTTCGCCGTGGGAGATGTCGTCGTGGTGGCGCTGCCGGGGACGGTGTTACCCGGCGACTTCACGATCGCCACGCGCCAGACCTACGGCCATACCTCCGATGGCATGATCTGCTCGACGTCGGAACTCAATCTGGGCTCCGATCATTCCGGAATCCTGGTCCTGCCACCGGGTACCGCCGAACCGGGCGCACTTGCGGCCGATGTGCTCGGCCTCGACGACGTGGTGTTCGACCTCGCGATCACCCCGGACCGCGGCTACTGCCTGTCGGTGCGCGGGATGGCCCGCGAAATCGCGAATGCGTACGACCTCGATTACATAGACCCCGCCTTCGATCCAGCCCGAGTCACGCCATTGCCCGTCGACGGTGAGGCGTTGCCGGTGACGATCGAACCGGGCACCGGAGTGCTGCGCTTCGGGTTGCGGCCGGTCACCGGGATCGATCCGAAAGCCCGGTCTCCGTGGTGGATGCAGCGCAGACTGTTGCTCAGCGGCATCCGTGCCATTTCGCCTGCAATCGATGTCACGAACTACGTGATGCTCGAGTTGGGCCATCCGATGCACGCCCACGACCGCAGCCTGATCACCGGCGGATTCCGGGTGCGCTTCGCCAACCCGGGAGAGACGGTCGTCACTCTCGATGACATCGAGCGCCGTCTGGACCCCGCCGACGTGCTCATCGTCGACGACGTCGCCACCGCCGCCATCGGCGGTGTGATGGGTGCCGGAACCACCGAGGTGCGTGACAGCACCACCGACGTGCTGCTCGAGGCCGCGGTCTGGGATCCCGCCGCGGTGTCGCGCACCCAGCGGCGCCTCCACCTGCACAGCGAGGCGGGCCGCCGCTACGAACGTTCGGTCGACCCCGCGGTGTCCGTCGCGGCGCTGGACCGCTGCGCCGCACTGCTGGCCGACATCGCCGGCGGCACTGTCGAACCCACGCTCACCGACTGGCGGGGTGATCCGCCCGCCGACGACTGGTCGCATCCTCCGGTGAGCATGGCCGTCGACCTGCCCGACCGCACCGCGGGCGTCGATTACCCGCACGGCGCGACGCAGAAGCGATTGACGCAGATCGGCGCGCGGGTCGTCGTCGAGGGTGACCGGGTGACGGCGACGCCGCCGAGTTGGCGACCGGACATCCGGCAGCCCGCCGATCTGGTCGAAGAGGTGATGCGGCTGGAGGGGCTGGACGTCATTCCCTCGGTGCTCCCGCTCGCCCCGCCCGGACGTGGCCTGACGCCTGCCCAGAAGCGTCATAGGGCGATCGGGAAGTCGTTGGCGCTCAACGGCTTCGTCGAGATCCTGCCGACCCCGTTCCTTGCCGGTGACATCTTCGACCAGTGGGGTCTGCCTGCCGACGACGATCGCAGGCGGACCACCCGGGTGCTCAACCCGCTGGAATCCGATCGCCCCGAGCTCGCCACCACGCTGCTTCCCGGGTTGCTGGAAGCTCTGGCGCGCAACGTCTCCCGGGGTGCGGTCGACGTCGCGCTGTTCGCCCTGGCCCAGGTCGTCGAGCCCACGTCGGACACCCGTGCCGTCGAACGCATCCCCAACGATCGCCGTCCCACCGACGAAGAGGTCGCCGTCCTGGACGTGTCGCTGCCCCGTCAGCCGCAGCATGTCGGGGCGGTACTCGCGGGCCTACGCGAACCCGCGGGCCCGTGGGGTCCGGGTCGTCCGGTGCATCCCGCCGACGCGTTCGAGGCGGTGCGCGTCATCGGCCGGGCCTCCGGAGTGGAGCTGATGCTGCGGCCCGCCCAGCGCCTGCCGTGGCACCCCGGTCGCTGTGCGGAGGTACTGATCGGCGACACCGTCGTGGGGTACGCCGGCCAGCTGCATCCCGCGGTGGTCGAGCGATGCGGTCTGCCGAAGGGCACCTGCGCGGTGGAGTTGAATCTGGACGCGATTCCGATCGCCGAGACGCTGCCGGTGCCGTCGGTGTCGCCGTTCCCCGCGGTGTTCCAGGACGTCGCCCTCGTCGTCGAAGATGCCGTCGAAGCCCAGAGCGTCGTCGAGGCCGTCCGCGCCGGTGCGGGTGAGCTGCTCGAAGACGTTCGGCTCTTCGACGTCTACACCGGCCCCCAGATCGGCGAGGGGCGCAAGTCGCTG
>Ga0190271_10003317_pt1 | contig 10064 bp, 9 predicted proteins | sample Popmic356T_FD_133747 | JGI IMG/M metagenome (GOLD analysis project Ga0190271, IMG submission 133747) | Populus adjacent soil microbial communities from riparian zone of Weber River, Utah, USA - 356 T | ecosystem: Environmental > Terrestrial > Soil > Riparian zone | place: USA: Utah | collected... | reverse complement strand
GCGTCGAAGCCCCGGTAGCCGACGAGGCCTTCGTCGACATACGCGACGTGTCCGTCGGTCCCCGGGTACGTGGCATGCGACGGCCAGTCGTCGAGGCTGGCCCCGAACGTCGTCGGCAGCCGACCCGATGGAGCGGCATCACCGACCAGGAGCCCCGCGATGGCATCGCCCGTCTCCTGACCGAGGTACCAGATCTGCGCCAAGCCGGGTGCGGCGACCGCGGCGGACAGGTCGACGGGAGCCCCGGCGTTCACCAGCACCACGGTTCGTGGGTTGGCGGCCGTCACGGCCCTGACCAGGTCGTCCTGAGCGCCCGGCAACGACAACGACGCCCGGTCCTCACCTTCGGTCTCGGAATCCTGGTCGAGGCCGACCACCACGATCGCGACGTCGGCCTCGGCCGCCGCAGCAGTCGCACGGACGAGCGCGTCGGTGGGCAGCGGATCGCGGTGGCCCACGAGGAGGGCAGCCGCCTCCACGCCCTCGAAGGGAACGAACTCGGCGACCAGATCGACCTCGTGATCGGCGTCGAGCCCGATCGTCGCCGTGACCTCCTCCGAGCCCAGGCCGAAGAACGCGGTGCCCCGGGTCCAGCTGTCGAAGTTGTCGAGGAGCGTCTCGCCGTCGACCCGCAGTCGCGCCAGGCCGCCCGACACGAGGCTGAACACGTGCTCGCCCGACACGGCCGGGCGGAACGACCCGCGCACCCGGGCGCTGAATCGGCCCGCGGTGACGCCGGGGCCGATCTCGCCGAGCCACACGAGCCGGGTCGAGGCCACCCGTTCGGTGTGCACGGGATCTCCGTCGAATCCGAGGTTGTCGAAGTACTCGACGACGAGACCGTCCGGGCCGGACGATGCATCGGGTGGCCGGCAGAAGCGCCCCTCGATCGGTCGGGCCGTCCGGCTCGCGTCGGCCCCGGGCTCGTACCGAATTTCGACGCCGTCCGGCATGCGGTGACGCAGGCCTTCGAGCACGGTGACCGAGTGATGCGGGTTCACCGCCGCCGAACCGCCACCGAGGATCGTCGGTGCATCGGCGTTGGGGCCGATCACGGCGAGGCGGCGCAGCCGATCCGGGTCGATCGGCAACACGGTCGAGCCGTCGACCGCATCGTTGCGGAGGAGCACCACCGCCTCCTCCGCGGCGCGGCGGAGCACCGCGGCATGCTCCGGGCGATCGACGGACGCTTCCGGGGGGCGTTCGGGTGTGTCGAGGCGTCCGGTCCACTCGAGGAGGTGCAGCATTCGGCGGGCCATCTCGTCGACGACGGTCTCCTCGAGTTCGCCGGCGCGCACCCGCTCCGCCACCGTCGTCCCGAGGTGGATCGACGGTCCGGGCATCTCGAGATCGAGGCCGCCCTCAGCCGAAGCAGGGCTCTTGGCGCCCCACCAGTCCGACATCACGACACCGTCGAAACCCCACTCGCCCTTGAGCACCGTCTGGAGCAGCCACTCCGACTCGGCGCAGTACGTGCCGTTCAGGCGGTTGTAGGCGGTCATCACGCAGCGCACGTCGGCGTCGAGCACCGCGGCCTCGAACGGAAGGAGGTAGAGCTCACGCAGCGACACCTCGTCGACTTCGGACGACATCGTGTGCCGTTCGAACTCGCTGTCGTTCGCGACGAAGTGCTTGATGCATGCTGCAACGCCGGTCGACTGCACGCCGCGGACAAACGCGGTCGCGAGCCGAGCCGACAGGAGCGGGTCCTCGGAGTAGCACTCGAAGTTCCGGCCGGCGAGTGGATGGCGGTGCAGGTTCACGGTCGGGGCCAGGAGGACGTCGGCCTGTTTGGAACGAGCTTCCTCACCGAGCACGAGACCGACCATCTCCACCAGGTCCGGGTTCCAGGTCGCCCCGAGTGCGCTGCCGCACGGCGCGCAGGCCGACGTGGTGCCGACCCAATGTGCCCCGCGCGCGCCGACGGGCCCGTCGGTGACCTTGAGGGCTGGGATCCCGACCCGATCGACCGCGGCACCGTGCCACATGTCGACCCCGGCGGTCAGCGAGGCCTTCTCGTCGAGGTCGAGGCGACCGAGGAGATCGTCGATGCGGTCGTCACCCATGGAACTCCTGGTTCTCACCGCGGTCGCACCGCGTCGGATCAATTTCCCCATCCGAGCACGCGATGGGTTCGTTGCGCCTCGTTCAGTGTTGTGTACAGTTCCGGCGGGGTCGGGACCGATGTTCCGAATGCGTTTGAAGCAGTGATCGGTTTGGGTTTCATTTCAGGCGAAATGAGGGGGCGACAGTGACCAGGTACGAGATGCTTCGTGTCGCTCAGCTGGTCTTTGCGCTGAGTCTCATGTTCGGGTTCTTCCTCGGCGGGTTGTTCATCGGTTGGGTCCGATGGGGGCGTCCCGCGCGCCAGGAAGCCCAGGCTGCGGCGGCCAATCGAGCGACACCATCGGGTCCGACGGTGAAACACGATCTGTTCTCGCCGGTGCACGACGAGGGTCCACTCGACGAGGCCTACATCGTGGATGGTGTCATCGTCGACCACGAACAGCGGGTCGACCCGTTCGCGTCGCCAGCCGGACGGATGTCGTTCGCTCCTGCCGAGCTCGGCCCGGTCAGCGGATCGTCCGCGTTCCGTCGCGACCCGTGACCCCCGAAGACCTCGTCGACATCGAAGAGATCAAGCGCGTCAAGTACGCGTACCTGCGCTGCCTGGACCAGAAGGACTGGGACGGCATGGTCGACCTGTTCACCGATGACGCCACGGCGACGTACAGCGGCGGGAAGTACAGCTACACCGGCCGCGACGAGATCATCGGGTTCATCTCGCGAAACATGTCACGGGAACAGTTCCACTCCAGTCACCGGGTCCATCATCCCGAGATCGATGTCGACGGAGACGAGGCGACCGGTACCTGGGCGCTCGAGGACACGGTGCTCGACACGGAGTGGAACTTCCTGCTCCTCGGAGCGGCGTTCTACACCGACCGGTACCGCCGGATCGACGGTCGCTGGCTCATCGCCCACACGGGCTACCGACGCAGCTTCGAGGTGATGATGCCGACCTCGTCGATCGAGGGATTCGCGGTCACCGCCAGCTGGTGGGGGACCGACGGACAGAGCTCCCTTCCCGTCGCCTGACGCCGACCGGGGCCGAGCCAGCCGCTTCTAGGGAGAATTCCACAGTCGCGTCCGCACCTGTCGATGGTCTGTCGTCGCGGTCCCGGGCTAATATCTGACGGGTCGTCAGATTTGGGCGGCCGGGGCCTTGCGGTCCATACGGGAGGAACGTGCGGTGACCATGACCGAGGAAGCCCCTGAGGGGACCGAGATCGACATTCCCATGATCGTGAGCGTCGACGACCATGTCGTCGAGCCTCCGCACGTGTGGGAGACCTATCTGCCTGCGAAGTTCCGGGACCGCGGTCCGAAGATCGAACGGCGCGGCATCGGCGAGATGCGCCACGTGGGCGGCGGCGCGTACGAACAGACCTTCGACCCCGACGGGCGCCAGGCTGACTGCTGGGTGTTCGAGGACCTCGTCTACATCCACAAGCGTCACGTCGCCGCGGTGGGGTACTCCCGCGACGAGATGACCATGACGCCCATGACCTACGACGAGATGCGTCCGGGCTGCTACGACCCGAAGGCCCGGGTGCAGGACATGTTGGACAACCACGTCGACGTGTCGCTGTCGTTCCCGACGTTTCCCCGTTTCTGCGGCCAGACGTTCACCGAGGCCAAGGACCGCGAGCTCGGTGAGGCGTGCGTCTACGCCTACAACGACTGGATGGTCGAGGAGTGGTGCGGCGAGTCCGACGGCCACCTCGTTCCCCTGATCATCGTCCCGCTGTGGGACGCCGACCTGGCCGCCGCCGAGGTCCGGCGCAACGCCGTGAGGGGCAACCACGCCGTCTGCTTCTCCGAGATCCCGCCCCACCTCGGGCTGCCGAGCATCCACTCGGGCTTCTGGGATCCGTTCTTCCAGGCCTGTGTCGAGACCGACACCGTCGTGTGCATGCACATCGGGTCGTCCTCGCGCATGCCGGCCACGTCCGGTGACGCTCCGGTGGCCGTCGCGGCCACGCTCAGCTTCAACAACGCCATGGCGTCGCTGTCTGACTTCCTGTTCTCGGGCGTGCTCGTCCGGTTCCCCGAGCTCAAGCTCGCCTACTCCGAGGGCCAGATCGGCTGGTTGCCCTACGTGCTCGAGCGGGCCGACGACGTGTGGCGCGAGCACCGGGCCTGGGGCGGCGTCGCCGATCTCATCCCCGAGCCGCCGTCGAGCTACTACTACAAGCACGTCTACGGCTGCTTCTTCCGTGACAAGCACGGCCTCGACAGCCTGGAGCAGGTCGGCGTCGACAACATCACATTCGAGACCGACTACCCCCACACCGATTCCACGTGGCCCAACTCCAAGCAGGTCGCGTACGAACTCATGGGGCACCTGCCGAAGGACGTCATCTACAAGATCATCCGGGGCAACGCGATCCGGATGCTGTCCCTCGACATCACCTGACGGCCCCACGACGGAGGCTCGATCCGGCCGCTCGAATCCCCGTCAGCGGGCATATCTGAGCGGACCCGGATCCCGACATCTGTCGGAAACCGCGATGTGGAAAGCTCGCATCGGTGAGCGATCTCGGCGACACGGCTGACGAGCGAGCGGACGACGTCCCGTCGTCCACCCGGTTCCGGTTCCTGGTGTCGGTGCCCGACATGGGCGATGCCAACTTCGACCAGACCGTCATCTTCATGATCGAGCACAACGACGCCGGTGCCCTCGGGATCGTGGTGAACCGACCGTCAGCCACCGACGTGGCCGAACACCTGCCGGACCTGACGACCTCGGTGATCAGTCCCCCGGTGTTCTTCGTCGGCGGGCCGGTCGCGGTGGGTGGCCTGCTCGCGCTGGGTCGCCGCGGCATCGACTCCGACGACGAGCACCTGACCCCGCTCACGGGCCCACTCGCGCTGGTGGATCCCGAAGCGCTCATCGAGGGCGCCGTCGGCGGACTGGACTCGGTGCGCGTGTTCACCGGCTACGCAGGATGGGGGAGCGGGCAGCTGGAGGCCGAGCTCGCCTCCGGGGCCTGGTTCGTGGTCGAGGCGACCACCGATGACGTCCTGTGTCCTGAACCCGGGAACCTCTGGCGGACGATCATGCGCCGCCAGGGCGGCCGCCTCGCCAGCCTGTCGCTCTACCCGGACGACCCCTCCGTCAACTGACGGTTCTCCCCGGCCCCCCCGTTGCCCTGATGTCGTGAGAGCGGGGAAGGGGAGCGGTGGGGCCGTCAGCCCTGGAGGACGACCATTCGGCGTTCGGTCATCTCCTCGACGGCGTACGGCGGACCCTCGCGGGTGTTGCCCGAATCCCGGACCCCGCCGTAGGGCTGCTGGTCGGCGCGCCACGTCGGGACCTCGTTGACCAGGACGCCGCCGAAGTCGAGCCGGTCGGCTGCCGCCAGGGCGGTCGCCAGTGAGGCAGTGAAGACCCCGGCCTGGAGGCCGTACCGCGTGTCGTTGGCGAGGTCGACGGCCTCGTCGAACGTGTCGTAGGCGGCGACACCGACGAGTGGGCCGAACACCTCGGTGCGACACACCTCCATGTCCGGCGTGACCCCGTCGAGGATGGTGGGACGAAGCACGTCGTGGTCCGCCAGGTCACCCCCCGCCACCACCTCGGCGCCGTCGTCGACCGCCTCGCCGATCCACGCCCGGACCCGCTCCGTCTCCGACGCCTTGATCAGCGAGCTCACATCGACCTCGGGATCGGCCGGATCGCCGACCACGAGGTCGGAGACCCGGGCCGCCAGGGTGTCGAGGAACCGGTCGTGGACGGCCCGCTGGACGTAGACGCGCTGGACCGAGATGCACGATTGGCCGGCGAACGAGTAGCCGCCGATCGCGATCTTGGCGGCGGCGGCGTCGACGTCGCCATCGGCCTCGATGATGACCGGGGCGTTGTTGCCGAGCTCGAGCCCGACGCGCTTGTGGGGGACCTTGGCCCGGAGGTCCCAACCGACCTCGGGTGAGCCCGTGAAGGTGATCATGGCGACGTCGGGGTGTTCCACCAGGCGATTCGCGGCCTTGCCCTGGGCCGTGACGACGTTGAGCCAGCCGGGGGGCAGCCCGCACTCCTCGAAGAGTCGTGCGATGCGCAGCGCGGAGAGGGGAGTGGCGGATGCGGGCTTGAGGACGACGGGACAGCCGACCGCGACCGCGGGGGCGATCTTGTGGCACACGAGGTTGAGCGGGAAGTTGAACGGCGAGATCGCTCCGACCACCCCGATCGGGACGCGCTTCACGTAACCCACCTTGCCGACCCCGGCGGAGCTGGCGTCGAGGGGCACCATCTCGCCGGTGAACGTGCGGGCCATGGCGGCGGAGAAGCGGATGGTGTCCACGGCGCGCTGTGCCTCGACGGTCGCCGTCTTGATCGGCTTGGCCGACTCGGCCGAGATGCCCTCGGCGAACTCGTCCACCCGTTCGCTCAGCGCCAGCGCGACACGATCGAGGATCTCGGCTCGTTCGTGGGCAGGGAGGGGTCCTCGGCGGTGGCGATCGGCGGCCACGGCGACCGCCCGGTCGATCTCGTCGTCACCGCACGCCGGGACCGTTCCGACGAGCGATCCGTTGAAGGGGGAGAGGACCTCGATGACATCAGAGGTGGTGACCTCATCGCCATCGATCAGAGCGGGGGTGAGATCGGTCATGGACCGGAGGGTAGTCACCCGCTCAGTCAGCCAGAAGCCACCGTCAATCGGCCTCCCGACGGGCATCGGGTTCCGCGATCCGCCCATCGCCGTGGCCCTCGCCCACGTCGTCACCGGCCGTCGGGCTCTCGACGATCTCGGCATCGACGATCAGGTCGTCCGCGTTCGCCGACGTACGGATGTCGAGGTCGGGGATCGCCGCGGTCCCCGCCGTGTCCGAGATCGCAGCGCCCGAGTTCGCGGCGAAGTACTGCTTGGCGGCCCGGCCGACCGAGCGGGCCAGCAGCGCGTTGCCCGCAGCACCCACCCCGGCCCCGATCCCGTAGGGGACGAGCGAGGTCAGGCTCCACGGGCCCTTTCCGGTGGTGAAACTGGCGACCGCGCGTCGACTCAACTTGGAACCGGCCGCGCTCGTGACCCCGTGCGGCAGCTTCGACAGCAGTCGGGTGCCTCCCCGCGAACCGATTCGGGCCGCCAGGCCGGTCACTCCGGCGGTCGCGGTGTCGGCCATCCCGAGGATCGCCCACACCGCCCGCGAGCGCTCCTCCACGGTGTCGGGATCGGCCCGGTAGGCGATGCCGACGGCCATGATCATCTCCGACAGCTTTCCCATGCTGTAGGTGATGTCGGCCCCGGTCGTGGCCGCGGCCACGGCGAGCCCGGCAACCGGCGCGGCGGCTGCGCCGCCGGTGAGCGCGCCACCCACCATCAGCTCACGGGTGTACCGATTGATCACCCGGTCCGCGAGTCGATCCGCGCTGAGCGACGGGTCGGCGTCTCGCAGTGCCTGCGCGGTTGCCGACGCCTGCTGGAATCGCTGGTCGACGAGGCGATCGACCAGCGGGACGAGGCTCCGGTCCCCTGATGCGCCGGCGTCGGAAAGTCGCCGCGCCGTGGGCCGGGACTCGGTCAGTTGGACGTCACCCCTTCGCCTTGGCGGCGGCCCGGCGGCGACGCTCGAGCGTGCGCCGCTTCCAGAACTGCTGCTTCCAGTGACGGACCCGACGCCTGGGCCGGCTCACCGAGTGTGGTTCCGGCGGCGTGTGCTCATCGGAGTACCCGTGGGTCGCGTGCGGGTCCTCGAGCACGAGATCGTCATGATCTTCGTCGAGGGACGCGACGTGAAGGGCCTGATTGACCCCCCGCCGCACCCGACGGTGCTCGGCCTTTCTGCGATCCCGGTCCTCCTGCAGAGCAGACGTTGCTCCGGACCGACTGGCTCGGTGGCGGGTTGACATCGGCACCTCCTGGTTGGGTCCGACGGCTAGGCCACCGGATCGTGAGACCACTAGACACCTTGCCCAGAGCACTGTAAAGGCCCTTTGTGACGCCGCGTCGGCGACATTCGAGAAAGTCGAGACGGCATGGAGACCCGAGCCGGTGACGATGCTGAACCTCCGAGGGGGGCAGGTGACGATCCGCTGACGACGCTCCTGCGGGCCGTGCGGGGCGGAGTCGACGCGGTGCACGAGCGCCCGGCCATCGTCGGGGTCACCGGCGGTGTGGGCGTCGGGAAATCGGTCCTCGCAGCCACGGTCGCCGATTCGTTAACGACGGATGAAATCTCACCGGGAGTGAGGCACCTCACGGCTGCGGTCGTGTCGACCGACGGCTTCCTGAGAACCAACGCCGAACTGTCCGAGCTCGGCCTGCTCGACCTCAAGGGGATCCCGCCCACGTACGACCAGCCAGCGCTTTTCGACTTCGTTCGCCGGATCGTCGCCGGATCCTTCCCGCTCGAGGTGCCGATCTACTCACACGTGCGGTACGACCGCCTCCACGACGAGGTGGAGGTGCTCGACCGGGTCGATGTGGTCATCCTCGAGGGGCTCACGGTCCTGCAGCGCGTCGAGGTCGAGCCGAACGGGCCACCGGCGAGCCTGGCCGACCTGATCGACGTCGCGATCTACATCGACGCGAACGAGGAGGACACGTTGGAGTGGTGGCTCCAGCGATTTCTCCGAATGCGTGACGAGATGGCCCACGACCCCGAGTCGTTCCTCCACGAGTACGCCGGGATCAGCGAGGCCGAGGCCCGCACGATGGGGGACTGGGTCTGGGACAACATCAACGGGCCGAACCTGCGGGACAACATCGCGCCGTCGAAGGCGGCCGCGGACCTCGTCGTCACCAAGGGCAGCGACCATTCGATCATCCGGGTCGAACAGGTCCGCGGTCCCGGTTCGGACACGACCTAGAGTTTCGACACTGTGACGTATCGGTCGGGCAGGGGAGAACCTCGGGGAGGTCACCGTGGGGGATTCCTGCGAATGGTGTCGGCGACCGCTCCCTGAAGGTCGTCCAACCGGCCGGCCCAGGCGGTACTGCCGCAGGAGCTGCCGCCAACGGGCCTACGAGGCCCGCCGTCGTGCCACGGAGCTGGGCTGGGGTGATGACAGGCTGGGTGCGTTGCGACTGCGTATGGACGATGCCTACGTGGCCACAGCGGGCCTGGCTGACATCGTGGACGAGCTCGCCGACACGACGGTCGACCAGATGCTGCTGGAGCGTCTCAGTGCATCGTTGGAGGCTCTCAAGGCCGTCGTAGCGCTGCCTGACGGATGAGCCGGCCTGGTTGCGGGGGAACGGCCGGAGCCGTCGGAACGGGCCGGCATCCTGCGCAATGGGCCGGCTCCCAATGTAATGGACATAATCAGGATTTCCGGCGTTCTACCAACCAGCCCATGACAGCTGGCGGGCCTCGGAGTTCGGATCCTGACTGTCGCACCGGTCTGCTTCTCCGGCCTCCGTCCGGGTCTCGACTGCCGGTCGGTTCGCCGCCCGGTCATGCGAAGACGCGGTTCACCAGCCCAGCCCACACGACAAATCGGCCGACCTGTGACCGAGTTTCGACAGGACTCGTCGCCCTGCGTCGTCGACACGTCCGTTACGGACCCCACCGGGACCTCTGCTCCCCCGTCACCTGACCGACATGAATCCGCGCGCTCCGCGTTGTTCGGCAGGTCGACGCCCGGTGAGTCTGATGTCACTCCCTGTGGGCTGAGACCACGTTCAGCGCTCCAGGGATTATTACCCACTGAAATCGGCCCCGATCTTGTTACACTCGCATGACAATCGTTACGAAGTCCGCCATCGGTCGACGGAGCCCTGACCACGCTCCGAGGTGGTGGACGTCGCAACCACCAGTTGTTGTCCCAGGGAACAGAGACGATGAACGCTGTGATCGCCGCCTACGACCAGCCTGACGGCTCTCCATGAAGTCGTTGGCTCGCCGTCGCCTCTCCTCCCGTCGCCTGTTCGAAGGTCGCTTCTCGCGGGCGCGGTCGGTTCCGGCGGCGACGCTCGGCGGGGCCCAGCTCGTCCACATCGGCGGCGGCGAAACCGTGACCTTCACGCCGGTGTCGGACGACCACGTCGATGGCCCGC
>Ga0190271_10003316_pt1 | contig 10066 bp, 8 predicted proteins | sample Popmic356T_FD_133747 | JGI IMG/M metagenome (GOLD analysis project Ga0190271, IMG submission 133747) | Populus adjacent soil microbial communities from riparian zone of Weber River, Utah, USA - 356 T | ecosystem: Environmental > Terrestrial > Soil > Riparian zone | place: USA: Utah | collected... | reverse complement strand
TTATTTTTAGGTCGCTGGGACTAGACGACAGTGGCGTTCTTTCAATCGCTTTCTCCAAGCCATGGCCAAAATCTGAGAATGTAGTCAAACTTAATGCGGCTGTAATCGCACTCTTTGTTAGAAATGATCTTCTTGACTGCGCTGGCATAAATAAAATTTGAGATTACGAGGATGAGTAACTACGTGTTTACCACGTTATGTTCTTTAAAAATTCCTGTATCTGTTCTTTCGGTACAGGTAACTCATTAATATGGCTGTTAAGCCATGCCGAGAAATCTTTTTCGATTTCATCAGACCATCTGGAATCGATTTGACCAGGGGTATACTTTTGTTCCCTTAATCGCTGGTGACCAAACATGTCACGTAGCCTTACGATCTCGGACGTTTTCACAACCTGTTCGGCCAGGTGGGGTGGAATAAAAATTACACCACCATCTCTTCCCAGTACAACATCACCGGGCAGCACCATGGCTTTTCCTATACGTGTTGGCTTGTTTATCCCTACCAGAGTCGTGTTAAGTTCCCCATCTGGGTTATTCAAATGATGTGATGGGTGATAGCTACGGAAGAATGAAGTGAACGAACGAATTTCATTTAAACCATTAATGTCCCGAAGGGCCCCATCGTAAACTATTCCGTTTCCGGATTTTGCATAAATGGAATTGCCGAGATTATCTCCGATGGTTGGACCATCTTCATGGGCGCCAAATTGATCTACGACATAGACATCACCTTTCACGAGCATATCGATGGGCCATGAATTCTGGGATTTTATCCTGCCATCTTTTTCGTGTCCTTTTTTGTCTATGACCCGTTGAACGTCCGGCCTACCAGGCATAAAGGTTGCTGTCAACGCTCTACCAACGAGCACGCTATCCGGATTGATACACATCCACCCGTCATCGTACGAGTGCTTGTAGTTTGCGTTTCGTAACACAGCCCATGCTTCTTCAAGGGTTACGAGTTTCATGCGTTTTATTATCGCATCCGGCACTTTAGGGCGGCCATCCGCAAAACGTTCTCCCTTCCATTCGGGGGTCAGGAAAATTAACTCCTCTTTGGAAATTTGTTGCGCAATGCCATTGATCGCAATCGATAAAAATAAAAATGTCAGGGATAGGAGATGGAATGACTTCATCTGGAAAATAGTCTTTTGGTTGCAGAGTTATCCGAATGATTTCTAAAATATAGAACCCGGTTTCCCGGGTTCTAACATGTGCTATTTATCCCACCAAAGTTTCGTGTCCAGTTTATCCGGTCCCTGTTCTGCAATAGCTGCCTGAACATTTACACTGTTTACTAATATTTCAGAAGGAGGATAAGTAAGCCTTGTAATAAAAGCGACATCTTTTCCCGCGAATGGATTTTCCACAAGTGCTGGGAATCCACTTCGTCTAAAGTTCGCCCAGGCTTCGGGGCCATTTAAAAAAGATGCAATCCAATACTCATAGTTTATCTGTGCTAATTCATTGCCCGCGAACGTGGCAGTCCTTGAGGACACATAGGTGTCTCGATCGGCAGCGGCAACTGCTGAGTTTGCATCAAAAGATGCCATTTGGTCCATATGAGCTTTTATTCCATCCGAGAAATAAGTCTGCGCATCACCCGTCGCAATATAGTTTTTGAATCGTGCTTCAGCCAGTAATAGATTATTCTGCGCCGCAGTCACTAGAAACAAAGGAGATGTTCTCTTTACCATTCGTGTGCGGTCAACCTGACTGAATGCATAACGGCTTCCACCACCAGGTAACGTAGCGCCTGCAGCATCAGCAGCTGCATCCGTGCTACCCATTGGCAGACCAAATTGATCCGCAGCTACTTTAGTGGCGACGCCCGCTACTTGGGCAGGACCTGATGTTGCTCCCACAAACCGGATTGCAATCGCTGGTAGCCGTGGATCGCTGTTAGTCTTCAGAGCATTAACGAACGGTGCGGCGAGGTAAAAGTTTGCTGCTTCCGTACCATTCAGCGTATTCCCAACGCCATTAACATAGTTCGCGTCGTGTTTAATGCTTGCATTGTCAGCGTTTGCAAGAATCACTCCGCCTGATAACGCAGCCGCTACAGCAGCCTTAGCAGCAGTTTCATTCACCTGACCTAAGCGCATTCCTGCTCTGAGTAACAGGGAATTTCCAAATTTTTTCCACTTATCAATATTTCCAGCGTACAACACATCGGCAGTCTCAATCTTCCCTCCGGCGCCAAGTGCGGAGGTCGCAGCTTGAAGAACCTGAATTATATCGGTATAAATAGCCTCCTGAGTCTGATAGGTTGGGAAAAAAATCTGATCGGTATATCCTTTACCTCCCTCATCGTAGGGAACGCTACCGTAGGTATCTGTCAGTATAATGAAAGCATTTGCCCGAATAATGCGTGCCATATTATACAAATTGGCTCTTTCGGGATCCTCCTCAGTTCTTACAATGACATCATTGGCATATTTAACAGTGTTTTGAAAATAGTTTACCCAGTTTGCAACGGTATTACCGCTGTTGTTCTTGTTAAAATTTGCTCCCTCTAATACTCCGGTGTTTGGTGAAATCACTTGCTGAACAATTCCAAGTTCATAGTTAAGTGATCCGGCGGGAATAGAAGAAAAGATAACTGCATTGTTCAATATAAGGGCAGGATCGAGCGTTATCGCACCTGTCTTGCTGGTATTCAGTTCTTCAAAACCACTGTCGCATGACACGGTGAAGACGAACACAAGGGCTAGCAGCCAAATGTTATATATCTTTTTCATAGTTGGATCGATTAAAATTTAACGTTCAAATTGAAACCAAGACTTCGCGTTGTCGGAACACCTGGTGATTCCAATCCGACCACATTGTCGGAAGTATAGCTAAAGCTCTCGGGATCAATGTTCGGAACCCATTTCTTGAGCATCAACACGTTGTTGGCCACAAAATCCAGTTTAACACCCTTAATAGGGGATGTTGGTTTAAAGAACTTTGTAAAGTCGTATCCTATCGTGATTTGACGCAATTTCCAGTAGCCGGCATTATAAATAACAGGCTCCACCAATTGCGAACCACGCACCACAGAGTAATAATCCTCTGCTTTAGCCGCTACAGTATTTACTTCACTGTTTGCGTTTACTCCATCACCAATGACAGCTCCCGGATCAGCGCCATTTGCATCAAGCAATCCACCCTCTCTTCCAACAAGCGTTTCCTTTGAAAGACCATGTCGATAGGCGTTGAAGTTCGTACCCGACAGGACTTTTCCACCCAGTTTGAAATCAATAAGGAATGATGCTATGAGTCCTTTGAAATTAAAGGTGTTGGTAAATCCTCCGGTCCATTTTGGCAATGCACTTCCAAAAGGAATCAAAGCCGCCGTGCGCTGAGGAAGGCCGTTCGCTCCAAAAACAATTTTACCCAAATTGTCTGCATTCTTGGATCCGTCATCCCTTAGATATCCGTACCCCACAATCTGGCCCATTTCCTCACCAACAATTTGCTGCACAAAGCCATTAAATACGTGTGAACCGACAGTGATATTTTCACCAGGGTTTTCGGTTAGAAGGCTTAGCACCTCAGTTGTATTGTAAGCTCCTGCAAAAGTGAAATCCCACTGGAAATTATCGGTCTTGACAGGAAGTACATTCACCATCATTTCAATACCCTTGTTCTCGCTCTTACCACTATTGATACGGGTGGTTGTAAATCCAGATCCATCGGAGATTTGTGCGTTTACAATCTGGTCAGTTGTCAGCTTTCTATACACGGCCACATCCAGATTCACCCGGCTTTCGAACATCCTTAAATCCAATCCCAATTCCGTTTCCTCCACGGTCATAGGCCTGAGGTTGGCGTTCGGCACAACAGCTCCAAAATTTCCTACCGCCTGGCCTGCGAATTGATTTCCGTTTACGCCATAAAACAGCACGTTAGCGTATTCAGGTACATCGGTATCGCTACCCACACTGGCATACGCAGCTCTGAATTTTCCAAATTCCAGCCAGTCGGGTTTTGTTCCAAAGGATTCAGTAAATACATAGCTGAGGGAAACCGAAGGATAGAGTATACTCCAATTGTCAGGCGACAACGTAGAGAACCAATCATTGCGGATGGTTGCATTCAAATACAATAGTTCCTTGTAGTTAACTTCAGCAGTGGCGTAAAGTGAATTCACACCGCGCTCGCGCAAGTCGTACAGTGGATCCTTAGCCCTTCCATTCTGAACTGTATAAAGATCTAAGACAACAAAGTCAGTCACCTGAACGCTATTAAGCTCTGAGCGCCGACGCATTTGATTTCCTCCTACTGCCACGTTCACTCCAAAATCATTAAATGTTTGAGCTGCTGTTATCAGGAAGTCAACATTGGTTTCTCTAAACCTGCGTGCATCCTGTGTATAGAGGCCGTTGTAGAATCCCGGCACTGCAGACAAAATAGAACCTGAACTGATAGATGCTTTACCCGTGGGTAGATTTATGTAGTCCTGATCTCGGGTCCAGAAATCCTGGCCAATACGGACTTGCGCTGAGAGCCACTTCGTAAAATCATACTTTGCACTGAAATTTCCGAAAATCCGGTCTCTTCGAATATTCTGTTTCACCTGCGCTAATACCCAATATGGATTTGTGCGGTTTGTAAACCTGGAGTAGAGATATTCACCACCACCAGGATTGTACATATTCTCTTCCAACACGTTCAGCGGCATTGTATTCGCCATAGCGTACAACGAAGTAGGAATTGAATTATCCTGATCGGAAACAACCGGTGGATTCTTGTTATACTCATGCGAATAGTTAATATTTCCTTTTACACTCAGTTTGTCAGAAAGGTCGTATCCAAAACCAAGGTTAACAGTCTGACGCTTGTACGTGTTATTGGGTGTAATGCCTTTACTATCCAAATTGGCAAACGATATGTTCAAGCCCCCCTTATCGCTGTTGGCTGAGATGGAAATGCTGTTTGTAAAATTTTGCCCGTTCCGATAGAATTTATTCAAAATGCCTTTTTGAGCCTCATAAGGGACGGTCACATTCTGGAACAACAACTGGTTCATTCCCGGTTCTATCCTGGGACCAAACGACCATTGACCGCTGGTGGGATTAGGAAGCGCGCCGGGAGTAGCTGGGCCAGCGCCGTATTCACCCTGACCAAATTCGTACTGATAGTCTGTAAAATCCAACGGTGTTTCATTGGTGTAATTCATATTATAAGTCACCCCTATACCGCTTGACGTTCCTCTCGATTTAGTGGTAATCATGATCACACCATCCTTCGCCCGTGAACCGTACAAGGCTGCGGCAGTAGCACCTTTTAATACTTGCATACTTTCAATATCATCGGGATTGATACTTGAAAGGCCGTCACCACCGTCGGTCGACGCACCACCTCCCCTATTGGCAATGGAATTGTCACCTGCTGTGTTACCCTGATTGGTTCCGAAATTCGTGTTGTCTATGGGAACACCGTTAATAACAATAAGCGGATTGTTTTGTCCTGTGATTGATGATTGGCCACGGATCCGGATTTTGGATGTACCGGCAGGGCCAGTTCCGAGTGAAGATATGTTCACGCCGGCGATTTTGCCTTGTAGAGCATTCATCACATTGGTCGTCCGGTTAACACTTAACTGTTCCGAATTGACTTTGGATGTTGCGTATCCCAAACTTCTTGCACTACGCTCAATTCCAAGTGCCGTCACAACAATTTCATCGAGCGACTGAACGTCCGGAGTCATCGTAATATCTATTACTGTGCGTCCGGAAATTGAAGCCTCTTCAGTTTTGTATCCAACAAATGAAAATACAAGCACGGCAGACTCATTTTCAACGGACAGAGAATAGTTTCCGTTGGTGTCGGTCGTTGTACCGGTAGCAGTACCCTTAACGACGACGTTCACGCCGGGGAAACCACCACCGCTTTCATCCTTAACGGTTCCCGACACAGTCACCGCCAGGGGCGCTTCTATCGTTGGAAGTTGTGTGAAATTAACGGCGAACGGAGTCGCCAAATCTTCAGTCGCGGCCAGAAAGAGTGAAGGCATTACAACAGCGGAACTTTGAGGTACCCCTGCTGCCTTCTTATTTTTCTTGTAAATGACGTAGAATTTTTCGCCGGCTTTTTCATAATACAGACCGGTATCCTTAAGCAGGCTGTCCAAAGCCTGTTCCGGAGCCTTAAAGGCCGATGACGAAAAATAGACCTGTTTGTTTTCAATCCATTCGTCTTTGTAAGCAATGGATACCTGAAAGGACCGTTCTACTTCCGTAAGCACCTGTTTTAGAGGGCTGGAATCCTTTTCCTGGGGCATGACCTTCACGGGCTTGTGTAGCGCCGCGTAAACTTCGGTCTGTTGGGAGATCACCTGACTGTGCATCAGTAGCAACATTCCAAATAGCAAGTAGTATTTTTTCATAGGGTATTTATGTTAGTTAGGTTGTAACTCATTTTTTTAAACTATCTGCTACAAGCGCGTCTATCGATCGCGTTGCAACTACTTCAAACTTCAATTTTACTCCTTCAGCTGTTCCATCATTATTGTATTTCCATCCTTCTTGATTCGAAGCTGAAACGCCTTCGCCATTTGCTGAAGAAGAATTTCCGCATCACCAAGAGGCATGGAACCGGATACAGTTTCTTTTAATAACGAACCATCGGAAACCCGAACATCCAATCCATAACTGTCGTGTAACATGCTGACCATTTCCGCCAAACTTGTGTGGTCCAGAATGATCTTGCTATCGGTCCAGGCGGAGTACAATTGTGGGTCCACCTCCTTCTTTTCAAAGTGTTGTTCCTTATACTCAACCATTTCACCCGGCTTCATCAGGATCGTTTCAGGGGATTGTGCAGTTGGAAGGTTTAGTCTGATCTGACCAGAATTCAACACTACTTTTGTCCCGTTGGTCCGGTTATAAATATTAAATGTCGTTCCAAGCACTTCCACCGTTACACCCTCGGCGGTGCTGACTTTGAAAGGTTGATTGTTAGCCTTATGAACGACGGAAAAGAAAGCTTCTCCATCCAGCCAAATCTCCCTTGTCGAATTGTCAGACCAATCTGAAACTAACGTAAGCCGGGAGTTAGCATTTAAGACAACGGTGGAGCCATCGGGAAGCACAACGCTCCTGGTTTCTGCGTATGCCGTCCGGTATTCCATCCAGGGTTCGCTGCTTGACCAAGAATAAATTATACCTATTATACTGATGAAGCCAATGGCGGCAGCAACACGGTATGCCCAGGCAAACTTTCCCATACCCCCTTGCTTTAACGGAACCTCCTTGCGATGAATTTGAGTCCAAAGAGATGCCAGCTCATCGGCAGAAAGCGAATGGTTGGTGAACTGAATCCCTTCCAATAATTTCCTCGCCTCTACAACCTCCCCTCGTTTCTCTGGATGATTCATAAGCCAGGACTCCCAAAAGCCTTTTATATTTTCATCAGCCGGGTTAAATACCCAGCTTTGAAAATATTCATCCATGGTAAAGTCACTAACCGAAAAATCCGAATACCTCATAACCGTTGACAAATCTCTGATTTAAGTGTTAAGAGGAGCCAACGAGCTACATCTCATCATTTTTAGTCAAATATTTTTTCAAAGGCTGGTAGGAGAAAAACAAAAACTTTGTGTCGGCCGTGTAATGGCAACACGTGGAATTGCACGCAACTCAGTAGTATTCAGAGATTTGGGGAAGGTTAAAATATGAAGGGCAGCAAACCAAACAGCAGCAAAATCCCTGTTTTTAGATACTGTCTCAGAACATCGACCGCCTTTGAAATTATATTATAGACTGAATCTACCTGCAAGTCCATTATCGATGCGATATCCGAATAGCTCAGATCATTATAAAATTTAAGGAAAATGGCCTCACGTTGCCGTTTGGTCAATCCAACGACGCCACGCCGTAATTTTTCCGATTGTTCTGATTGAAGTTCATTCCCTTCGATGACGTATTCTATGGGAGGAATTATTTCAAAATACTTTTCATTGCGACTCTCTATAGAAAATAAGAACCTTTTCCTCCATGTCAGCTTCTTCATCAGGAGCCTTCGAAAGGATTTGAATAAATAGGAACTCACCGAGTGTACAGTTGATAAATTCGATCTTTTGTCCCAGATGGACACAAATAATTCCTGCAGGCAATCCATCACCAGGTTATGGTCGTGCGAGCTATGTACACCGTAATTATAAAGTCGCTGTGTGTACTTCTTATATAGAATGGAGAAGGCCAGTTCATTACCTTTTTTGACATTCTGCCAAAGGTGCGCATCATCAAGGCTTTCACCCTTTCCGAACGGAAGCTGCGGGAGGCTACGTTGTGATATTTTTTGGGGGCTTTCTGCAAGCATAAGCTTACAATGACTGGTTAGGGATGAACCAATTTAACATTAAATTTATCGAAAACGATTGAACCGGGTCAAAAAAAGCCTTCGCTGGGGCGTATTGCCGGAACAAAAGGTCGGTGTGTCCGTTAACAAAATTTGTTTTGGGCACTTGTCTCAGGGGGACTGCCTTTAAAATTTCGGCTGACCTTTTAAGTAGAATATTCCGTGAGTAACTTCATCCAGCAAAAATGTGAAGGTAATGGCAAAGGCGATTCCATCCGTGATCGAAGCACTGCGAAATACTGCGAAGTCGCTAGAAAAACGTGCGGACTACCAGTGGGGACACATGGGGTCTTGCAACTGTGGGTTTCTTGCCCAGGAAATTACCAGACTAAACAAGGGAGCGATTCATTCCCTAGCAATGCAACGGTGTGGTGATTGGTCAGAGCAACTTCGTGATTATTGTCCAACGAGCGGCCTTCCAATGGACGACTTGATTTCTGTAATTATCGCTTCGGGTTTTGACGTCGACGATTTAATACATCTTGAACGCCTGTCAGATAGTCAAATTCTGAGAGCACGACCCTGTGGCAATAACCTCAGGCACAATGTGAAGGCCGATGTTATTGAATATTTGAACGCGTGGACTGCACTATTAGAGACGAGGTTGCTTAACAGAATTAGCCTTCCTGCTTTTGAAATCGTACCAACGGAAGCCTAAATAGAATGCAGTCCTTCGCTTCGTTGTTTTGATTAACGAAACGAAACCATTTGGGCAGTCGTGCTTCTTCGACAAGTCCGCTCTTAAGTAACACTCTAGCCGATGCAATATTCTCCGCATCGACAAAACTTTGAATTCTATATACGCCCGGCTGCTTGGCTAGCAGGTTCATCATGAGTTGACAAACCTCAGTGGCGTAGCCGTTATTCCATTGTGTGGGACTCAAAACGTAGCCAAACTGAAGTTTTCCATTTTCATTGATCACTCCAAAACTGCCGATTAGCCTATTGTTTTCTTTTCGCCGGAGGGAAAAAGAATAGTCAAGGCCCAATTCCCATGCTTCGATTGCGTACCTCAAAAATGAGCGGGTGTCATCAATGGTCTTGTGTCTGGGCCAGGAGACGAATTTAGTTGCTTCTTCTTTACTTGCATAAGCAAAGAATACTTCCTCCGCATCTTCGTACTTTAGCCGTTGGATCAATAACCTTTCGGTGGCAAAGTGTTCAGGTAACGATAGAACTACCATAGCAAAAAAAGGAATGGCGAAAAGCAACAATATAGTCCATCAATACTTCAAAAAACAAATCGACGGTATTACAATACTTGTTAAACTGAATCCCATTCTTTTAAGCGGAACCGAAATTACTATCCTGGCAGACGGCACAACAGAATTTCGTGATTTGGAATTCGACGGGGACATTGTCAAGGACCTTAAAATTGACGGATTTGAAAGTGCAAGCCCCTTGGAATTTAATATCTATCTGTCCGGGCTATTGTAGAGAATCGGTTCAGCCACATATAATTTTTAAGGTATTTTAAAGCCCAGCTACAAATTTTCAAATCGTGCTTGTATCTTTGCACCGGCAAATCGGCACGACCAGCTCCTGCTGAACTCCCCCAGGATCGGAAGGTAGCAAGGGTAGGCGGTTGTAGCGGTGCGATGTTCGGTTTGCCATTTTTATCTAATTTCTGCCAATGGAAGCTTTATTCCATCATTCTTCTGCCCAAAGGTTCCTTTTTTTCTCCATTAACTTCTGCAAATCCTGCTTAACTTTAGGCC
>Ga0190271_10003315_pt1 | contig 10067 bp, 8 predicted proteins | sample Popmic356T_FD_133747 | JGI IMG/M metagenome (GOLD analysis project Ga0190271, IMG submission 133747) | Populus adjacent soil microbial communities from riparian zone of Weber River, Utah, USA - 356 T | ecosystem: Environmental > Terrestrial > Soil > Riparian zone | place: USA: Utah | collected... | reverse complement strand
TCACCCGCGCCGGCCTCGAGATCGGGGTGGCGGCGACCAAGACGTTCGTGGCGCAGGTGGCCGTGATGCAGCTGTTCGCCCTGAAGCTGGCCGGCCTGCACGGCACGCTGGAGCCGGAGGTGGTGCGCAACCTGGTCGCGGACCTGCGGCGGATGCCGCACCTGATCGCCGAGATGGTCGACGAGATCGACGCGCCGGTGCGCAAGATCGCGCGGCACTGGAAGGACGCCGGCTTCTTCCTCTACCTGGGCCGCCACGTGGGGCTGTCGATCTGCCTCGAGGGCGCGCTGAAGCTGAAGGAGATCTCGTACATCCCGACGGACGCCTACGCAGCCGGCGAGATGAAGCACGGGCCGATCGCCCTGCTGGACGAGCAGACGCCGGTGGTGTGCGTGGCGACGGACTCGCCGGTGCTCGACAAGGTCGCCTCGAACATCGCCGAGGTGCGCGCCCGAGGCGCCCACGTGATCGCCGTGGTCACCGAGGGAACGTCGGTCGACGCCGAGGAGACGATCTCGATACCCCGGACCGACTGGCTGCTGCAGCCGATCCTGGCGGTCGTGCCGCTGCAGCTGCTGGCGTACCACATCGCGCGAGCGCGGGGCCTGAACGTGGACCAGCCGCGCAACCTGGCGAAGACCGTCACAGTCGAGTAGCAGCTCACTCGTGCAGATAGCGCTCGCGCTCGGCCGGTGTGAGCTCCCGGGTGACCCGCCGCTCGGACAGCGCCAGCAGCTCGTCGAGGTCGCCGCAGACGTCGCAGCGGTGGATGCGGGCCTGGTCCCCTGAGACGAGGATGCGGCGGCCGTCGGGGCTGAAGTCCACACTGTCGGTGTCCCTGAGCGTCAGGAGGATGTCGCCGCTCGTGACGCTCCAGATCCGGACGGTCCCGTTCAAGTCCCGCGTCGCCAGCAGACGCCCGTCCCGGTCGTATTCGACCGAGTCCACGCCACCGGCATGGTCCTCGAGCTCCGCCTCCAGACGACCGGTGGCGGCGTCCCAGATACGAACGACGTTGTCCCACCCGGCTTTGGTCACCACCTGGTCCTCGTCCGGGCTGAAGATTGCCCCTGCGCCGCCCGGCATCCGCTCATCCGGCGCCTCGGAGCCGGAGATGAGCGCAATCGTGCGACCGGTCGCGGTATCGATGACCCGCACCGTGCCCGCGAAATGGACCGCGAGCACGCGGCTGCCGTCACGGCTCAGAACGACGTCCTCGTTCGGAGCGTCAGCCCCGGCGAAGAGCGACGGGCGATCCACGCCGCGAGCGCGGAACCGCCGCACAAGCTTCCCCGAGGGGAGGTCCCAGACGTAGATCCAGGCGTTGACCAGGCCCGCGGTGTACAGGAGCGCGTTGCCTGGGGCGAAAGCCGCACCGCCCCCGTACGTCCCGGACTTCAGCTTCGCCCCCTGCGTGCCCGTGCCGAGGTCCATGACCCGGGCGCGGTCGGTGCTCTCCATGAGCACGAGCGAGCCGTCGGGTGAGAAGGCGGCGATCCGCTCGTAGCCCTCGCCGGTCAGGACCACGCGCCCGGTCTTGGTGTCGTAGATGCGGGGAGCGGGTTCCACGCTCGGGGTCGTCATCGCCAGATAGCGGCCACCGGGCGACAGCTGGGGCTCGGACAGCCCCGACGAGCCCGACATCTCGCGCACAGGCCGGCCGGTCGGGTCGAGCAGGTAGCTCGACGCGCCGCAGCGGGTCGCGGCGATCCGCCTCCCGTCGTCGGAGAAGACCACCTCGTGGCACGCATCACCCGCCGGCCTCAACGGCCGGGCGGTCTCGACCGTGCCGGAGTCCCAGACCCGCGCCGTGCGGTCGAGGCTCGCGGTGAGCACGGTGTCCCCGCGCGGTCCGAACTCCGCTGAGGTAACGGCAGCCCGGTGACCGTCGAGGCGCGTGACGATCCGCTCGGTCGAGACATCCCACACGAGGGCCGTGCCGTCGTTCCCGGCCGTGACGACGTAGCGCCCGGTCGGATCGAAGTTCGCCTCGTTGACCCCTCCGTCGTGTCCCGCAAGCGTCGCCACCTGCTGTCCGGCGACGTTCCACACTCGCACGGCCCCGCCGCTCTCGGCCACCGCGACGAGCGTGCCGTCCGGGCTGAATGACGCCGGACGCCCGCCGTCCTCGTCCTCCGGCGCCAGGATGAACTCCGGGAACACCTCCGGATAGGTCCAGGTCATCACGCCGCCGCCCGTGCTCCGGGTCAGGAGGCGCGTGCCGTCGGAGTTGAAACGCACGTCCGCCACCCGCTGCCCGGCGCGCCGGGTGAGGAGAAGCTCGCCGGTCGACGCGTCCCAGAGCCGGATCCTGCCGCCCTGATAGGCGGTGGCCACGACTCGCCCGTCGGGGCTGAACTCGGCGTGATCGGCGCCGATCCTGCGGAAGCCACCCGGCTGGCGCTTGGGGAACGCGTGGATCATCTCGGCGCTCTCGGCGTCCCAGACGTACGACGTGTTGAGGAACGTGCTGGTCACGATCCGGCGGCCGTCCGGGCTGAACCTGGCGCTGCGGACCCGGTTGTCGTTCGGATCGCGCAGGAGCGCGACGCGGCGCCCGGTCGCGGTGTCGTAGACCCGGGTCGTGTAGTCCTGCGCGTGCGTCGCCAGGCGCGAGCCGTCCGGGCTGAACTCGACCCCGCCGAGGGCGAGCCGATGACCGCGTAACACGGCCCGCTGCCGGCCGGTCTTGGCGTCCCAGAGACGGGCGGTGGTGTCGTCGCTCGCCGTGGCGATCATCCGGCCGTCCGGGCTGTAGCGGGCCTCCGCAAGACCCTTCTTGTGCCCGCGCAGCACAAGCCGGGCCCGCGACTGCGCGAGCGCGCTCCGCAGCGCATCCTCCGCCTGCACGGTGGGCTCGGTGTGGGCCGCCTCCACCGCCAGCAGCGCGCTCAGCTCGGGGTCGTCGTCCAGCGTCAGCAGGGAGCTCGCCGACAGCTCTCGGGAGACCGCCAGCCGCTGCTGCTCCTGTGCCGTCCCGCGCTCGACCAGCGCCCACACGGCCAGCCCGGCTGCGATCACCAGCGCCACGCTCACCGCGCCCGTGAACCAGCGCTGGCGGCGGCGCCTGTTGCGGCTGCTCGCGGCGAGGTAGTCGTATACGAGCGGCGCGGGGCGCCGGTCCTCGTCTTCCCCGGAGCTCCGCACCCACTCCTCTGCCTCGCGCAGCTCGGCTCGGTTCAGGAGCTTCCCGCCCCGCCGGCCCTCCCGGTCCCACTCGAGCGCCCGCAGCCTCAGCCTGGTGTGGTCCTTGACCCAGTCGAGATCCGTCTCGAGCGCCCGCCGCAGGGCCTGCACCGACTCGTCGAACGCGGCGTCGTCGAGGAACTCGATCCACTGGAACGCGGCCGCGCCGCCCGGGATCAGGCCCGGTTGGACCGGCTCCCGCAGCACCGGGACGATCCGGATCTCGGCGCGCCTGGCGTGCTCGACCTCGGCGCGGCATTCCTTCGAGTCCACCGAGTTGCGCGAGACGACGAAAATGACCGCGTCCGACTGGTCGATGCCCTCGGCGATCTCCTTGAACCAGTCGCTGCTCGGGTGGATGCTCTCCCAGTCGACCCAGAGCGAGTGCCCGGCGTCCACCAGGGCAGCGTGAAGCCTCCGAGCGAAGTCCTGATCCTCCCGGGCATAGGAGATGAAGGCGTCGGCCATCGGCGGGGGTCGGGCGTAACGTAACCCATGCGGCAGAGGTCAATCCACGGGGACGGCCGACCGCAAGGGCGGGAAGTCGTCGAGCAGGCCGTGCGCCTCGACCTGGTAGATCGCCAGCGGCTCGGGCAGGCCGCGGAAGCGCCAGGACCCGAGTTCCCTCAGCCCCACCTCGTCCGGGAGCTCCTCCACCACCCCCGAGCGGACCGCGCCGGACAGCACGATCTGGCCGCCGTGGGCTGCGAAGCAGATTCGCGCGGCGGCGTGGACCGAGAGGCCGACGTAGCCGGTGTCCGTGAGCGCCGGCCGGCCGCGGTGCAGGCCGATGCGCAGCCGGACGTCGTCGACCCCTCCGGGCCAGCCGCCGTCCTGCATCGCGCGCTGGATTCGGAGCGCCCCGTCCACCGCGCCGGGCGGGTGCTCAAACACGGCGAAGTGGTCGTCGCCGCGGGCGGACACCTCGTGGCCGCCCGCCTTCCGTATCGCGTTCCGCACGCGCCGGCGGACGTCGGTGAGCAGCTTGGCGTACTGGTCCTCCAGGCGCCCGAGCAGCTCGGTGGAGCCCTCGATGTCGGTCAGCAGGAAGGTGATGTTGCCCTTCGGCAGCTTCCGCTGCGGCTCCAGCTGGGCGCTGATGAAGCCGATCGGCATGATGCCGTGCTTCTTGGCCGCCCTGAGCAGCCGGCTGCGCGCCCGGTCGCGCGCGGCCTCGTCCTCGAACGCGACCTGACCGAACCGCGCGAGCGCGTTGCGCACGTGCGCGGCATCGTGGATGGGCAGGCGGCGCTTTCCGCTCGCGTCGATGTATGCGAAGGCGCTGTCCGGAAGCTGAGCGCGCTCCTTCGCGCCTAGGCGTGCCATGGCCGCATGATCGCAAGATCGGTGGAGCGAACCCTGGCGCGGGGAGACCGCCGCCGCCGGCTCAGGCATCATTCCGTCCATGGGCGCTGGTGAGGGTGTGTCGGCAGCTCGTGACAGCCTCATCGGGCGGGAGGCGGACGCGATCGTGGAGTCGCTCGCGCGCTCGCACCCGCGGGAGCTGAGGGACAACCCGGACGGCGTCGAGCTGCTCGGGAACGCCGTGCGCGACGCGATCCGGCTGGGCCTCGACGCCGGCTGCGAGCACGCTGGCCGCGCGGTCGGGGAGCTCGACTTCTCGAACGCGGAGGCGTGGGCGCTCTGGCAGCGCCAGCGCGACCGCACGCCCGAGGCGCGTGCCTGGCCCGCCGAGCTCGCGGCGACCGAGCCGCGCGTCGTCGCGCACGCGCGCGAGCTGGTGGAGGCCGCGGGCCGCGACCTCGGGCTGCACGGCCGCTCGGCCCGAGCCCTGGGCGACGTGGGCGAGCAGGCCGCGGAGGCCGGCGCCGCGCTGGCGCGGGCACTGACCGAGCCCACCGCCGCGCCCGACGCACCGCAGAGCGCGACCGCCGCGCCCGTGGGCGACCTCCAGCCGGACGGGACGGTGAGAGTCGCCGTGGCCGCCAACCAGTCGGAGGCGGAGCTGCTCCAGGGCGTCCTCACGAACGCCGGCATCCCGAGCAACTGGCGGCGGACCGGCGGCGACCTGCCGGAACTGCTGGCCGCGGGCTACCGCGAGATCTACGTGCCGGAGGCAGCGGCCGGCGAGGCGCAGGCGCTGCTGGCGACGTTCGAGGCGCCCGACTCGGAGCAGGACGCGGCGCCCACGCGCCCGATCGGCCTCGAGCACACCGGTCTCAGGCTGTTCGGGAAGGTGACCGTGCTGCTGGTCGTCGCGGGCATCCTGGTGGGCACACTGCTCGCCGTGTTGACCGAAGAGCCGGCGCTCGGTCTGGTGGCCCTGGTGGCGATCCTCGTGGCCGGAGCGGCGATCTTCGTCTGGAGCGAGCGCGCGGCGCGGGGCTGAGGGCTATACAGGGGATCCGGATGCCGCGATGAATAACATCTCGAATCGAGATGAACAACGTCGCAATATCAGGCGCAGCCGTCGCGGATGAATTGCTGAACGCTCTCGCTGAGCAGCTCGCGAGCCTAGGCGCCGCGTACGAGATCATCGTGATCGGTGGTTCGGCGTTGCTGGCCCTGGGTCTCGTCGACCGGCCGACTAAGGACGTGGATGTGGTTGCTCTGAGCGAAGGCGGAACGGTCCGCTCGGCACGCCCGCTGCCGCTGGAGCTGATCGAGGCCCGCGATCGCGTGGCGCGCGACTTCGGGCTGCCGGCGTCATGGCTTAATGATGGCCCTGCTGAGCTGGTCCGTTTCGAACTGCCTGAAGGCTTCCTCGAGCGGGTCGAGCGGCGCGTCTACGGTCCGTTTCTGACTGTGCTTTTTGCTTCGCGGTTCGATCTGGTGCACTTCAAGCTCTACGCGACGGTGGACCAGGGCCCGGGGAGGCATGAAGCAGACCTGCGCGCCCTCGCTCCGACGGAACAGGAGCTCCTCGCCGCCGCGCGCTGGAGCACCACGCACGATCCGTCGGCCGGATATCTCAGCCAACTCGTCCAAGTGCTACAGGTCTTCGGGGTGGAGGATGCCCGCCTCCGCGATTAAAGATCGGGTCAAAGACGCGCTCGTGGCGTTCGCCTGGGATGAATGGGCCCAAATGGGAGTTCTCGCATCCCCCCAGCGCGAGAGCCCGTGGGCTCAAGATCCTGAGGCTCTACTCGTGTTCACGTTCGAAGTTGCGAGGGACGACCCGCGGCTTTTCGACGAGGTGCTGGATTGGTTTGCGCTGAACAGCTCCCTTGTCAGCGCCCGGCGTCTGCGAGCGATGTGCGTGGATGCAACCGACAAACGGCTGGTCGAAGCTGCGCTGGCTTGGGTGAATCAGCGCGGAGGCCGTGTCCAGACATCCTTGGGGAGCCAGTTACCCGAGTCGCCCGAGCCGCTCTTTCGCGGGCTCGATGCTCCCGTTCGGGAAGAGGATCCTGTGTACTTGGCGTATGGATTCCGGAGACCGCTGGTCAGGCCAAGCGGGAAATCACAACCGCCCGAGCCGACCAGGCCGATCAACCTTGCCTTTCGTCTCCGACACCTGCTGGGCCTGAGCTCTCGCGCCGAGGTCGTCCGCTGCCTGCTCACCGTCGACGCTCCGTGGGCGACTGCCGCGGTAGTTGCCCGATCGGCTGCGTACGCGAAGCGCAATGTGCAGGATGCACTCGCATCACTGCGCGCCGCGCACGTGCTCACGATGACGGCGGTTGGCCCCGAGCTGAGGTACGCGGTTGATCGTGCGCTTTGGGCTGACTTTCTCGACGTCGAGACCTTGCCGGTTCAGAGGGATTGGCCTCAACTTCTCGGGGCGCTGCGGCGGATTCTTCGATGGCTGGAGCAGGGGGACGTCGACGAGATGTCCGCCTATATGCGTTCGAGCCGCGCGCGCGACCTGCTCGAAACGGTCTACCCGGATCTTGCTTACGCCGGTATTCCGGTCCGCTTCGGGACGACCCCCGACGAGGCATGGAGCAGCCTCGTCGAGACTGTCGACATCGCCCTCGCGGCCACTGACACACATGAATCGAGCAGCCGTCGCGATGCGAGTCACGAGGGCCGCGTGGATCACCGACCGGTAGCCAGCTTCGAGATCTTCGGCCAAGAGCCGGGGGTGTTCGGGTGGCGGATCACGGCTGCGAACGGCCAGGCCGTCGCCGAGTCGCCACGGAGTTTCGCCTCACGCGCCGCCGCTCTTGACGCAGCCCGTGACCTGAGGGACCGCGCCGGCGCGCTGAGCTACGACCTGGTTGAGGAATCGCCTGGCGTTCACCGCTGGCGTGCCACAGCGGACGGACGGCCGCTCGCCGTTTCTGGCGACGCTTTTTCATCGCGATCGAATGCGAAGCGAGCAGCGGAACGCGTCCGAGACATCGCTACGCAAGCAGTGCTGGCCGCTGATAACGGCTAGGCGCTCTAGCTCGAGACGCGCGGCCGAACCCGCACCACGACGCGCGCCGGCCGCACGGGTGGCTCCAGCGACAGGAAGTCCCGCACCGCCGCCGAGTGCTCGCAGAAACCGCAGCCCAGCGGATCGGCCGGCGAGAGGCCCGAGGGGGGCGGCGCTATCGGTGCGTCGCACTCGGGGCAGGCGAGCGTGCCGGAGGCGAGGACGGTCGAGGCGAAGGTCCTGTACCTGTGGATCCGGACGTCGCGGCGCCCGGCCGGCTCCGGGCGTACGGAGTCGGGACCGTCGATTCCGCGCTGAAAGCTCACGGTGATGAGTCTAGGCGGGTCCTATGCTCCGCCAGTGGCCGACTTCGAACCGGAGGCTTGGGGTGCGGATCCCAAGCTCGTCGAACTCCTCGGCGAGCAGGGGGCGGCACAGTTCCGGGCGCTGTTCGACGGCTTCCCGGAGGCCGTGGGCGTGCTGTGGGCGATCCGCGACGACGACGGCCGGATCGCCGACTTCTCGTTCGGCTACGGCAACCCCTCGATCCTGCGCGCCTTCCGCCTGCCAGCGGCCACGCGGGACCGCTACACGCTCCTGGAGGCGCTCCCGCAGATGCGCGGCAGCCGCGCCTTCGACGCCTATGTCCGGGTGTGCGACACCGGCGAGCCGTGGGTCCACGAGGTCACCTACGACACCCCCTTCGGCGACGGCTACATGCTCGGCACGTTCGTCCAACGGAGCGCCAAGCTCGGCGACGGGCTCGTCAACTTCCTCACCGACGTGACGGCCCAGCGGCGAATGGAAGCCGACCTGCGGCGCTACGCCGACGTGGTGGCTCACGACCTGAGCGAGCCGGTCGCCGGCATCGCGCTGCTGGTCGGGATGCTCGAGCGCCGCGCCGAGGAGCCGCCCTCGGCCGACGTGCTCAGGCAGCTCCGCGACAGCACCGAGCGCGCCCGCGACCTGATCGACGGCGTGCTGGTCTACGCCCAGGCCGGCGAGCTGACCACCGAGCGGGTGGCGCTCGGCAGGCTCATGGCCGAGGTGAAGGAGGACCTGCGCCCGAGCCTGGAGGAGGCGGGCGCGACGCTCGAGGTGGGCGAGCTGCCGGAGGTGGAGGGCGACCCGCGGCAGCTGCGCCGCGTGCTGCAGAACCTGGTCGGGAACGCCGTGAAGTTCCGCGCCGACGGTCCCCTGCGGGTGGAGGTGTCTGCGCTGCGCGACGTGCGGGAGTGGGTGGTGACCGTGCGCGACAACGGCCTGGGAGTGGACCCCGACCACGCCACCCGCATCTTCGGAATGTTCTCCCGCGCGAGCTCCACCACCGACGGCGCGGGGATCGGCCTGGCGGTCTGCCGCCGCATCGTCGAGGCCCACGGCGGGCGCATCTGGGTCGAGGCCGGCGGCGGGGGCGGCAGCGCCTTCCGCTTCACCATGCCCCGCTGAGGCGGTAGCTTGCGCCGCCGTGACCGGCGTCGGCATCGACCTCCTCGAGGTGGACCGCCTGGAGCAGGCGCTCGAGCGGAGGCCGCGCCTGGCCGAGCGGCTCTTCACGGACGGGGAGCGCGAGTACGCCTCCACGCGCGCGCGGCCCGCGATGCACCTGGCCGCCCGCTTCTGCGCCAAGGAGGCGGTGGCGAAGGCGCTCGGGCTCACGGCCTGGAGCTTCCGCGACGTGGAGGTGGTGGCCACGGGGGCGGCGCCGGAGATCCGGCTCAGCGGGAGCGCCGCGGAGCGGGCCGCCGAGCTGGGGGCGACGGTGACGGTCTCGCTCACGCACACCGCGACGCTGGCGGCCGCGGTGGCGGCGGTGCGGTGAGGTGAGGGACTGGCTCGACCCGCTGTTCGAGGCGGCCGAGATGCGCGCCGCAGACGCCTGGGCGATCGAGGAGCAGGGCGTGCCGTCGCTCGACCTGATGGAGCGCGCCGGGATCGGCCTCGCGCGCGTGACCGCGGCCGAGGCGCGGTCCGGGCCGGTGCGAGTGGTGGTGGGGAAGGGCAACAACGGCGGCGATGGGCTCGTCGTTGCCCGGCTCCTGCGCGAGGACGGGTATGACGTCGACGTGCTCGCCGCCGCCGACCTGGGCGACCTGCGGGGCGACGCCCGCGAGAACCTCGAGCGGCTCCCGGGCGCCCCGCCGGAGCCGTTCGCGCCCGAGCGGCTCCAGGGCTCGGGCGTGGTGGTCGACGCCCTGCTCGGCACCGGCTTCGAGGGCTCGCCGCGCGAGCCGCTCGCCACCGCCATAGCGGCGATCAACGCGCAGGACGCCCCTGTCGTGGCCTGCGACGTCCCATCCGGCGTCAACGCGTCCACGGGCGAGGTCGAGGGAGAGGCGGTGCGCGCCGCCGCAACCGCCACGTTCCACGGCCCGAAGATCGGCCTCTTCGTCGAGCCCGGCAAGGACCACGCCGGGCGCGTGGAGACCGTCGAGATCGGCATCCCGCGCGGTTCTCCCGGCGCCGGTAGGGCCGGGCTGATCTCGGAGCGGGTGCTGGAGCTCTACCCGCGCCGCGGGCGCAGCGGGACCAAGTTCGCGTCCGGCGTCGTGGTGGT
>Ga0190271_10003314_pt1 | contig 10069 bp, 10 predicted proteins | sample Popmic356T_FD_133747 | JGI IMG/M metagenome (GOLD analysis project Ga0190271, IMG submission 133747) | Populus adjacent soil microbial communities from riparian zone of Weber River, Utah, USA - 356 T | ecosystem: Environmental > Terrestrial > Soil > Riparian zone | place: USA: Utah | collected... | reverse complement strand
CGATGTTCGCTCGATCCATGAGGGTCGTCATCGAACGAATCCTTCCCGAAGCACTCAGGTCTCAGTCACCCCGCACAGCCTGCACGACTCCGGCCCCGACCCGCATCCGTCCCGGCGGACGCTGGTCAGATCGCGTTCGTGGCACTACACCAGGGCGCTCGCCACTCGGGCGCCGGCCATGGATCGGTGACGTAGATGCGCTCTCGAGCAACGCGATCGTCGCGGAACTCGAGTACTGCGACCCCGAGCATCCACGGGCCGCCGTCGTAGCGGACCGAGAGCTCGCGGACCCAAACGTCCCCGGATCCGCTGATGCGCCGAACCTCGAACTCGACAGCTGCCGGGTACGTGGAGCGCCACTCCCGGAAGTTGGCGACTCCTTCGAATCGCTCACCGGACTGTGGGAACTCCAGAACGGCGTCGTCGTGGTACAGCTCGTGAGAGCGGATCGGGTCGGTGATCAGCTGGATCTGGCGCTCGATCGCAGCTCGTCGGTCCTCGTCGGTGGTGTCTGTTGCCACAAGGCCAGCGTGACGGCTCCAGCGACGTCGCGCTTGGAGACGCACTGAATTTCACCTGGAGGGGCTCGGGCCGGCGACGTTCTGGTGGGAGAACCCGAGCGGTCAGCCCGCCTATCAACACGTCCGAGTCGCGTTGGGATCGTCTGAGAGTGCGTCGCAGGCGGTGACGGTGGCCCATACGCCGGGGCCTATCCGAACAACGGGTCCGCTGGTGGTGGCCCACCGGGCGTGTTCGACGGGTTCCACTACGTGGCGACGACGAGCACGATCGACCAGAAGATCATCGCCTATGTGGCGACCAGCGCCAGCTCGCCGGGGTTCAGCAGCCCGAATAGCGATGCCGGCGGGCAGCAATGGTCAGATTGGTAGCCAGAACTCGAGCTGGGTGTTGTCTGGATCGCGAAACACCACCACGGTGCCGATCGGCGTGACCGTTGCCGGCGTGAAGGTGACATTGCGACGAGCCAGCTCACCCTCCCAACTGGAGAGCTCCTCGGCGCTGGCGACCGCGAAGGCGACGTGGTCCATCCCCGTGCGCATCTCGTCGAAGGCATCCCCGGAGCCACCCGTGTACTCGCGCAGGCCGACGATGCAGCCCGACTCGGGGTGAGCGAGAACCCGGTACCGGACGGCATCATCGTCGCCGCCGAGCACGTCGACCATGCCCAGCAGGTCGCGGTACCAGGTCGCGCTGCGTTCCACGTCCGTCACGGTCAGCGCGATGTGATGGAACCCAGTGATCGACGCCATGCCCTGCTCCCTCCGTCGTACGGTCGACGCAGTCTCGCCGATGTTGGGCGACTCAGGTGACAGCGCGACCCTCCGGTGGCCTGGCGCGTCGACCGGGGGTTCAGTCCTCGATCTCGAGCGGGCGATCGAGCGTGACGATCTCGGTCGGTGTCGGAACGCTGCCAGCGAGCTGTGAGATGAAGTCGTTGTCGCCTCCGATGTAGAGCGACCAGAACTCGACGTCGGTCGCGACGAACCATCGCCGGTCGTCGGGCCAGAAGAGGTCCGGGTTGCGCCAACCGTCGAACGGCCCGGGATAGCGGAACTGGGTCGCTGCCATGACGGGGCCGCTCAGTAGGTAGTAGGCCCGATGCCCCAGTTCGAAGCGAGGAACCTCGAGCAAGGCGGTGCGAATGGCGTCGTTGCGACGTTGGCTCTCGTCGCGCAGTCGCCGCCGCCTCTCGTCGAGCGCGCGGCGGGTTTCGTCATCGAGCGGCCCTCGCCATGCGATGTTGGTCGTGGCGTTGGCGAACCCGTGCCCCTCCCACACGGCGAACCACGCCCGATCCGGGCTGGACGTGTGCCGTTCACCGATCGAGCCGATGATCCCGTAGAGGTCCCGGTATGCCGACCACCAGTCTTCGATCCTCGAGTCGGGCGCGTGCACGCGCAGGATCTGGGCGTACTGGTTCGGCACGAGAGCACCGACCGTCCACCCCACGCCCCCACACGCTCCTGCGATCCATTCGGCGGCGAGGACGGTGTCCGGCGACCAGACGTGGTCACCGAAGATCATGCCGACACGTTCGCGCGATGAACCCGCAACCCATTGGCGTCGGCTCCAGGGCTCGGCTCGCGGCCCGGAGATCGCCGCCGTCAGGATGTCGCCCGCTCTGGCTCGTCGCTCGGCGACGAGTCGACCTCGATCCGCTCCGGCTCTGGCTCTCGCTCCAGGTCGAGCTCGATCCGCGCCGGCTCTGAGTCGGGCTCCAAGTGGAGCTCGATCCGCTCCGGCTCTGGCTCTGGCTCTGGCTCCGGTACCAGCTCGACGGTCGGCGTCGTCTCCTCCACCTCCATCACGTCTTCGTTGGCGACGGCGTCGGCATCGATCCCGACCACCTCGCCCGACGCTGGTTCGGGGTCGACCGCCAGGTCGGTGGCTGTGGATCCGGCCGGCGCCAGCGACACGTCGTCGGGAGCCGTGGCGGTGACCGCGCCGGCGGGGTCGGGCGCGAGCCCCACCGCGACGTCGTCGGGCGCGGCGGCGACGGCCGAAGGCAGCGTCGTCGGGTTGGTGCCGTAGTGCACCTCATGGCCGTCGAGGTAGCCGTCGCCGTCGGTGTCGGGCGACAGCGGGTCCGTCCCGTACAGCGCCTCCTGCTCGTCGGTCAGGAAGTCCCCGTCCGAGTCGACGGAGAAGGGAACGGTGCCGGCCTGCACCTCGTCGGCGTCGCTGAGATGGTCACCATCGGCGTCGCCGCCGGCCGAGAACGGGTCGGTCCCGGCCGCCAGTTCGTCGACGTCGCTGACGCCGTCGCCGTCGGCGTCGCCGTTCGGATCGAGCGGGTCGAAGCCGAGCCCGACCTCCTCTCCGTCGGACATCCCGTCGCCGTCCGTGTCCGGGTTGAACGGGTCGGTGCCGGTGCCATCGCCGCCGAAGAGGTCGGCGGGGTACTGGCCCGACTCCATCGCGTCGGACAGGCCGTCACCGTCGCTGTCGCCCTCGGCGAACAGATCGTTGATGCCCTCGAGCCATTCCTCGAACTCAGGCGGGATCGAGCCGCCGCCGGAAGGGGGCGGCGTGAGGTCGACGCCCGACAGGTCCAGGCGCTGGCGGTCCGCCGTCAGCGGGTCGCTGCCGGTGATCAACTCGTTGAGGTCGCTGATCCCGTCGTCGTCGGTGTCGTCGAGGAACGGGTTGGTACCGGCCGCCCATTCCTGCTCGTCGTAGAGGCCGTCGCCGTCGGTGTCGAGCGGCAGCGGCCCGGACGCCGGGTTCGGGTCGGCGACGAGGGGGTCAGTGCCGCCCGCCACCTCGCCGAAGTCGCCCACGCCGTCGCCGTCCGTGTCGACGCTGAGGGGATCGGTGCCGAGGAGCACTTCGGCGCCGTCGGTGATCCCGTCGTTGTCGGTGTCCAGGTCGTGGACTTTCGTCCCGTAGGCCTGTTCGAACGAGTCGGTCAGCCCGTCGCCGTCCGTATCGGTCGGGTCGATCACCGCATCGAAGTCGCTCGGGCCGGCGGTGACGGGGTCGGGGGCCGACTCGCCGGTGCGCACGGTCAGCATGACCGAGCAGCGGCCAGACGTGACGAGGTGGTTGACGACGGTGGCCGAGGCGTCGTCGAGGAGGTGGGCGTCGTCGACGGCGAGCAGGAGACGCCGGCCGTCATCGCGAGTGGCGCCGATGGCGGCGGCGACGCCCCGGAGGACGTCGCCGGCCACTTCGCCCGTGTTGTCGAACGGAAGCAGCGGGGCCGACGCTCCGAGCGGGATCTGTGACGACGAGCGGGTGGCCCGCACGTGCTCGACGTGGAAGCCGTGATCAGCAGCTCGCCGGAGGCACTCGCCGGCGAGGCGGGACTTGCCGACCCCGGACGGCCCGGCCAACAGCACGCCCGATCCCGCCGGGCGGGTGAGCGCGGCGTTGACGCGAGCCAGCTCGCGGGCCCGCCCGACGAGCGGCCAGTCGTCGACGGGAACAACCGACACCGGAGGCAGATGGTACGGACCGCTCGCGCTCGTCGCCCGGAATTGACGTTCCGGAGCCCGCTGACATCGAGAATGGAACTCGGTGTTGACCATCGGGCACTGGCACCCACCCGTCGACGTACGTTCAAACCATGGAGTTTCAGGACGTTGTGCTTCGTCGGCGAATGGTGCGGAACTTCTCAGACGAGCCCGTCTCGCCGGCGCTCGTCGAGCAACTCCTCGTCAACGCGACGCGCGTACCGTCGGCCGGCTACAGCCAGGGCTTCGCGTTCGTCGTGCTCACCGATCCGGACCAGCGTCGCCTGTTCTGGGAGACGACCAGCGGGCCGGAGTGGCGAGGCGAGTCCGAGTCCGAATCGCTGATCCGAGCGCCGGTGCTGATCATCCCGCTGGCTCACAAGCAGGCGTATCTCGACCGCTACGCCATGCCCGACAAGGCGCACACCCCGTTGTCTCGCGAGGACTCGTGGCCGGCGCCGTATTGGGACATCGATACGGGCTTCGGTGTCATGCTGATCCTGCTCACCGCCATCGACCTTGGCTTGGGCGCCTTGTTCTTCGCCATCTTCGCCGGCGAGAGCGCTCTCATGGACGCCTTGGGTGTGCCGGCGGGCTATCGGCCGATCGGCGCCATCGCCGTCGGTCATCCCACGGCAGGCGAGCTCAGCAAGCCCGAGCTCTCGTCGGGCCGCCGCCACCCCACCGAAGTCGTGCGATGGGAGCACTGGTAACGGTGCCGACCAGCGCGGCCGCAGGGCACCATGCAGGCTGAGCCGGGCAGATCCGGCTCGCCGTCGGTGGTCAGGTCGATGCGGCGAGCTGTTGATTGAGGCGTTGGCTGACCGGCCATGCCCCCCGGGTCTGGTTGCACAGCACGGTGAACGTGAATCGGTCACCGCGATCGCGGACCGAGACGAACCCGACGCCGGCATCGAACCCGTGAACTGACACCGCACCGGTTGGGTCATACAGCCAGAAGCCCAGCCCGTAGCTCATCGACATCTCGGGCACCTCGCTGTGTGGGCGCACCATCTCCGTGACCGTGTCGAGCGAGACGATTCGTCCGGCGAACAAGGCGTCCCACAGGGCGTGGACGTCGGCTGCGGTGGTGTAGATCCCGCCGTCTCCGTTGCCCCGCACCGGGAGGTGGAGGACGTTGGTGCGCAACCCGTCGTCGTCGAGGTAGCCGAGAGCGGCGCGGCCCGGTAGCTCGTCGGAGCGCAGGAACGACGTGTCGGTCATGCCGGCCGGCCGGCACACCCGCTGGTCGACCAGGTCATGGAACGGCACACCTGAAGCCCGCTCGGCGAGCAAGGCCAGCACCATGTAGCCGCCGTTGCAGTAGTTGAACCGCTCGCCGGGTTCGTACTTCATCGGGTAACCGTCCAGCACGGCAAGGAACTGCTCGGTCGTCGCCAGCTCGTGGACCGGCACCGCCAAGACGTAGTCGTTGCTGTCGTCCACCTCGTCCTCGTCGAGGTAGTCACCGATCCCGGAACGGTGCGCGAGCAGCTGCTCGACCGTGACCCGGTCGTCGATCAGCGGTAGGTCGGCGCCGAGCAGTGATCGGGCTGTCGTGTTCAACCCGAGCTCACCACCCTCGGCGAGGCTCATCACCGTCAGCGCGGTGAGACCCTTCATGCCGCTGGCGATCGCGAACTGCGTGTCGACCGTGTTCGCGACGCCGAGGCCGCGGTGCGCGAGCCCATACGCCCGTTGCACGGCGAGGCGGTCATCGAGATCGACCCGGACGACACCCGACAAGCCCACGTCGACGGCGATCCCGTCGATCAGCTCGCCGAGTCCGTCGCGACCGTCGCCGGACCCGCTCGACTCGGCCCGGACACTCGGATGCACCACGTCAACACCTCCTCTGCCATCGGTCGGCGCGCCGCTGCGGCGACGTCGAGCACGCACTCGCCACGGCACGGTCGCACGCCGTCGCGGTGACCCTATGTCCGACGTTGGCGCGCGGCACCACGCGTTTGACGGGGCGAATCGGTCGATTGGCACGACCTCACTCGCCGAGGACGGCCGTCGCTTCGATCTCGATCAGCATGTCCGGCTCACCGAGCGACGCCACGCCGATCAGCGTCATCGGTCGCAGCAGGTCGATGCCGAGCGCGCCGATGACCCTGCCCACTCCTTCGCCGAGGGGCATCATCTCGGGCGACCTGGGCGGGCTTGTCAAGGACTGCGGGGTCTCGACGATGGCCGTGTACACGTACTTCGACGGGATGCCGGGACTGTGGAGCTCACCGCGATCGGACTGGCCATCGTGGTATTCGGTGTGATCATCGTCTCGAACGTGTGGAAGACACCGCACTACAAGGTGATGTTGGCGTGGGACCCCGACGCCATGCCGGCACATTGGGAGGCAGGACGGCAGCGCTACTTCAACATCAACTGGTTCCAGATGGCGACGACCTGGTCGGCGCTCACCCTCTTCCTGGTGGCGCTGGCTTCGCTGTAGGCGAGGCCTGGGCTCGGATCCGGATTGGAACTGCCGCCCACCCACACCGCCTTTCGAACAAGCGGCGTCCCGGTTGACCATGGGTCAGCTGGGACGCCGCCCGTTCAGCTGCGGCAATCCGCGCCGGCCAGAGGCCTGACCGGGTCCACTAGCGTGGCCTTCCTGTCGGCGGTGAGGACGCGAAGGGAAACGCGCGATGGACAAGGCACGCAAGGGAGAGTCGACCCGAAAGCCGCCAGTGCCGTCGGATAGCCATGCCGAGATTGACGATTGGATGCGGCGCGTGATGCCAGATCTCCACCCCATCGTCAAGCGACTGGACGAGATGATCCGCGAGACGCTGTCCGGGATGCAGTACGCGGTCAAGTGGAAGAAGGCGTACTACGGCTTGCCAGAACGCGGATGGGTCATCGAGATGGTCGCCTACGACGTGTCCGTGAACGTCGTGTTCTTCGGAGGCGCAGACTTCGACCCTCCGCCACCACTCGGAACCACGGACCGATCCCGCTACGTCAAGGTGACAACCCTGGACGAGGTGGAGCAACCGGATCTGCACAAGTGGATCGAGGACGCGGGTCGGGTAGCCGGCTGGACCTGAGCCTCCAGCCGCTGCGAAGACGCGTGCCCGTCTCGGTGTCGGCGGTTGCCGTGCTGGTAGTCAGACCTCCAGGTTGCTGTTCTCGGGCACGAACTGGCTGGCCACGAACGTCGCGCCTTGCGGATCCGCGATGACCGCCATGCGCGTCCATGGGGCGTCTAATGGGCCGGCGACGACCGTGCCACCAAGCTCTTGCGCCTTGGCCGCGATGGCGTCGGCGTCGTCCACGCCGAACGTGACGTTCCAGTGTGCCGGTGTGTCGGTGTCACCGGCGGCGATCGGGTTGAGTGCGGCCACGACGTCGATGAACCCGTCCGGAGCACCCATCTGGGCCATCTGCTCACGTAGCCCGGGACTGCGCTCCTCGAGATGGTCGCCGTACCCCGGCAGCGTCCACATCGCCCCGGCCGGCAATGACAGGACGTCCCAGCCGAACAGCGCGCCGTAGAAGGACCGCGCCCGCTCTGGATCGCGGGTGGCGAGCCCGTTGAAGTTCAGCGCGCCGTGCTCGTTGACGACCTGCGCACCGCGGTGGTTGTTGGCCTGCCAGACGTTGAACACGGCGCCTTCCGGGTCCGCCAGGACCGCCATCCGACCGGCATCCATGACGTCGAAGGGCTCGGCGAGCACGGTCCCGCCGATGTCACGGGCCTTCGCTGTGGCCTGGTCGGCGTCGTCGACCCAGATATAGGTGTTCCACACCGCGCTCGACGGCCCGTCCCCTTGGCTCGATCCCACGGCCGCGACATCGCCGCCGCGGACCCGGCCCGTGTAGTAGTGCCCATCCGATCCCTCGGGCATCGAGTCGTCCATCTTCCAGCCGAACAGGTCGCCGTAGAAGCGGGCGGCGGCCTCGGGATCGGGATGGCTCGTGTCGACCCAGCAGGGCACTCCGGGGATGTAGCCGTCGCGTTCGGGCATCTCGTCGCTCCTCGTTCGGTCGGTTGTCGGCCACGCGACTGTACGAGTCTGAACTGGTCACCCGTTGACCGCGTTCGACGTGCGAAGCAGGAAGATGCCGCACCTCCTCAGGGCGTCAGCCGGTCAGCTTGCAGGTGTCGACCACCTCGCGCTCGTGGGCGAGGCAGTAGTCGAGGATGTACCAGTAGTCGTAGTCGTCGCTGTAGGTGTTCCGCCACGAGAAGCTGTCAGTGATGGTGTCTGCGACGTTCGCTGACATCGGCTGGATCGATCCAGCGCCGAGCATGCTCAGCCAGTCACCGTCCTCCCAGATGTCCGGTGCCAGCGCCTGCGTGAAGCTGCCGTTGAACGAGCTGTCCCACGAGTGCGGATGTACGACGTCGCCGTCATCGAGCTCGCGCGGCCCGTAGCAGACGAGCCACTTGATCGTCGTGCACTTGCCGTCCGTCCAACCGGCGTCGTAACTCCAGCGGAACGTGGAACTGTCGGCGGCCGGACCCCAGGTGACCTCCTCGTCGATCGTCAACTGCAACGACTTGATGAACGTCAGCGTCGTGCGGAACGTGGTGGTCGACTCGATGTTCTCGTTCCACGCCGACGCGTTGCGCTGGACCGTCATGTAGTACTGCTTGGGACCGGCGCCGGTACCCGGCAGGTCGGGCGCCAGCAAGCGGTAGTCACGCCAACCGTCGACGTCGTAGTCGTGGTACTGGGTGGTTTCCTCCCACTGGTCGAGCTTGTCGCCGAGCGGGGTGTGCCCAGCGTCGGTGTCGCGCACCGTCATCGAGAACGGCGGCGCGTCGATGCCGGGATCGAGGTTCAGGTCGTTCTCCGACAGGAACGTCACCTCCGGGAAGTTGCCCGACGTCGCCGTGTCCGTGAAGAACGTGTGCCACACCTGCGTGTCGGGCAGGAACGTCACGTTGTCCTGCTGCGCGCTGCCGTTCTGCGACAGCGCCGGCCACGGGTAGTGGTGATCTCCGCCCGGCCGCATGGCAATGGCGTCGCCGGGGGTGACCCCACGGTTCTCGTGCGCCGTGAACGTGAAGGCTCCTGATTTCGTGCGGTCCGGCCGCCCCGCCGCGTCGACGGCGAAGATGCGGATGTAGTACGGCGGATCAGGCAGGGAGAACTGCGTCCAGCGTCCGGAGGGATCCTCGAGGAACGACGGCAGCGGCGTCGACAAGTCAGTGCTCTGGTAGACGTCCATCGCCACCCGGAAGCCGGAGGTGTTGCTCTTCACGCTGAAGATGTACGAGCCCGTTCCCCAGCCGGCCGTCTCGTCGAGCCGGAGCCAGTACATGCCACCGGGGCCGGCGATCGTCGACGATGTGGCGTGGTTGCCCTTCACGTCGAATGCGATCGGCGTGGGCCCGGCGGCGCCGGCGTCGTCGTTCGCGCTGCAGTGCGGCGTCTTGCGGTTGATGTCGACGCGGATGCCGATGTGGTCGGACAGCTGCACCGGATCATCGACGTCATAGGCCCGCATCACGTGCTGCACGCAGTACCGGCTCGAGAGGCTCGGCAGGTTGAGGTTGTGTAGGAAGTAGTCGAGCCGCATCTTGTCGTCGAAGTTCGTCATCCCACCGTCGTCTGGTGACGTCTGGAACCCCCAGCTGTCGGTGAGCAGGCTGCCACCGGGGTTCGAGGCGCTGAACGTGCACGGCCCCTCGCCGCAGGCGAAGAAGTTGCCGCTGCTGCTATCCGACGAGTTGAAGAGCTTGCTCCACTCCGAGCCGGCCGTCGCGGTGACTTCGTTCTCGCCGGGCACGTTGAGGTCACCGGTATAGAACGACGGTTGGCTGGTCAGCTGAGCGGGCGTGAGCGAGCTCGTGAACAAGTCCTTGGCGATCGCGAACTGCTTCTCCCGCACCGCCACCTGATCTGGTTCGTACCACGCCTGCAGGTGCGAGAAGGCGATGTTGTGGACGTCGCCGGACACGGGGTTGGCGACGCGCACCATCGCCACCGCCTTCGACGACAAGCAGTCCTCGAGGTAGCACTCGCCTGCTTCCAGCACACCCAGCGTCGGGTCGAACTCGAACGTGTCGACGGCGATCTGGCCGGGGCCACCCCACGGCACGCCCTGATTGGAGCCGGTCACCGTGGCCACGTCGT
>Ga0190271_10003313_pt1 | contig 10069 bp, 13 predicted proteins | sample Popmic356T_FD_133747 | JGI IMG/M metagenome (GOLD analysis project Ga0190271, IMG submission 133747) | Populus adjacent soil microbial communities from riparian zone of Weber River, Utah, USA - 356 T | ecosystem: Environmental > Terrestrial > Soil > Riparian zone | place: USA: Utah | collected... | reverse complement strand
CCGAGACCAGCGAGGCGCTCGGCTTCGGCTTCCGTTGCGGGTTCCTCGGCCTGCTCCACATGGACATCGTCCGGGAGCGGCTGGAGCGCGAGTACGACCTCGAGCTGCTCGCTACCGCGCCGAACGTCGAGTACGACGTGAAGCTGACCGACGGCAGCGAGGCGGTGGTCCACTCGCCCGCGGACATGCCCGCTCGCGAGGTGATCGCCGCCGTGGAGGAGCCCTACATCCGGGCCACGATCCTGGCACCGAAGGAGCATGTGGGCGCGGTGATGGAGCTGTGCCAGGATCGCCGCGGCACGCACGTGGACATGACCTACCTGTCCGAGGAGCGCGTGCAGCTGCACTACGACCTGCCGCTCGCCGAGATCGTGCTCGACTTCTTCGACCAGCTCAAGTCGCGAACGAGAGGCTACGCCTCGCTCGACTACGAGGTACTGGGGATGCGCGAGGGCGACCTCGTGAAGCTCGACATCCTGCTGGCCGGCGACAAGGTGGACGCGCTGTCGATGATCGTGCACCGCGACAAGGCCTACGCGGCCGGGCGCCAGCTCGCCGAGCGCCTGCGCAAGCAGATCCCGCGCCAGCAGTTCGAGGTGGCGATCCAGGCGGCGATCGGCTCGAAGATCATTGCCCGCGAGTCGGTGAAGGCGGTGCGCAAGGACGTGATCGCCAAGTGCTACGGCGGCGACGTCACCCGCAAGCGCAAGCTGCTCGAGCGGCAGAAGGAGGGCAAGAAGCGCATGAAGCAGGTGGGTCGCATCGAGGTGCCGCAGGAGGCGTTCCTGGCGGTGCTCGAATTGGGCGAGTGACGTCGCGGCTCGTCCGCGAATTCCTTCAGGAAAGAAGGATTTAGGTCCTGCTTAGGACACGGTCGTAGCTTGGCGGCCGTGAGCACGGAAACCCTCCCCCTTCAGCCCGCCCCGGACCCGACCCTGGACTCGCTCCAGCAGTTCCTCGACGGCATCGCCGCGACGCCCCTGCTGACCCGCGAGGAAGAGGTCGAGCTGTCCAAGCGCATCGAGCGCGGCGACCTGGAGGCGAAGGACCACATGACCCGGGCGAACCTGCGCCTCGTGGTCTCGATCGCCAAGCGCTACCGCAACCAGGGGCTGCCGTTCCTCGATCTGATCCAGGAGGGCACGATCGGCCTGGTGCGCGCCGTCGAGAAGTTCGACTGGCGCAAGGGCTGGAAGTTCTCCACCTACGCCACCTGGTGGATCCGCCAGGCGATCTCCCGTGCGATCGCCGACAAGGGCCGGACGATCCGGATCCCGATCCACATCGACAACGTGCTGAAGAAGCTCGACGGCGCCCAGCGCAAGCTGGAGGCCCAGGGCGACCGCGACCCGACGATCGAGGAGATCGCCGAGCTGGCCGGGGTCGACCCGGTCGAGGCCGACGTGATCATGCGGGCGGCCCAGCAGCTCGTCTCCCTCGACAAGCCGGTCGGCGACGACTCCGACGCCGCGCAGTTCGGCGACCTGATCCCGGACGAGTCGAGCCAGAGCCCGTACGACGCCGCGGCCGAGTCGCTCATGCACCAGCGCCTCCACGACGTGCTGGAGCACCTCTCCTACCGGGACCGCCGGATCGTGGAGCTGCGCTTCGGGATCGGCGGCGAGCAGCCGCGCACGCTGGACCAGGTGGCGAAGCTCTTCGGACTCACCCGCGAGCGGACGCGCCAGATCGAGGAGGCGGCGCTGCGCAAGCTGTCGACCCTCGCCGAGGCGCAGGCGCTGCGCGACGCCGCCTAGCGCCCGCGGAGGAGGTGCGGCGCAAGCCGTACCCGTTCACGCGAGCCGGACGCGAGCGATGCCATCAGAACGCGGGCAGGATGCCCGCGGAGCTAACCTGCCGCGCCGTGCCGGTCGACGACGCCGCCAAGGGAAAGACCTATCCGCCCCACGAGTACGAGGTGGGGAAGGAGAAGATCCGCGAGTACGCGCTGGCGGTGGGCGAGCAGAGCCCCGTCCACTTCGACCGCGAGCGGGCACGCGCCGAGGGCTTCCGGGACATCCCGGCCCCGCCGATGTTCGCCGTCGTCTACTCCGCGGGCGCCGTCGGGCCGGCTGTGCTCGACCCCGAGGTGGGCATCAACTTCGCGATGATGGTCCACGGCGGGCAGGAGTTCGAGTGGGGCGAACCGGTCTGCGCCGGCGACACGATCACCACCGAGGCGTCCGTGAAGGACATCTACGAACGCGGGGGGATGGGCTTCTACGTGTTCGAGTCGGTGTCGCGCAACCAGGACGGCCAGGAGGTCGTGCGCGGGACCTGGACCAACATCGTGAGGGGGGGCTGACGGTGGCGATGAAGGTGCAGCTCGAGGTCACGCCCGACAAGTACCTCCCGCACCGCTACGCGGGCGCCTCGGGCGACTTCAACCCGATCCACATCGACCAGGAGTTCGCCCGCCAGGTCGGCCTGCCGTCCAACATCCTGCACGGCCTCTACTCGATGGCTCAGGTGGCGCGCGCCTGCACCCAGGCTGCCGGCGGCGACCCGCGCTCGCTGCGGCGCCTCTCGGTCCAGTTCCGCGGGATGGGCTTCCCCGAGCAGGAGATGACCGTGTCGGGCAAGGAGCGCGAGGGCGGCGAGGGCACCGTGATCCTCGAGCTCGTGGCGGAGCAGGGCGGCAAGAAGATCATCAAGAACGCCGAGGCCGAGCTCCAAGGGCTCTAGATTCAAGGCCGTGGAGATCTCCTCCCGGCAGAGCTTCATCCTTCGCAAGGTGGTCGAGGCGCACGTGGAGCGCGACCAGCCGGTCGCGTCCAAGTGGATCGCCGAGCTCCACGACGTGCCGTGGGGCCCGTCGACCGTCCGTGCCGAGCTGGCCCGCCTCGAGGAGGTGGGGCTGCTCGAGCACCCGCACACGTCGGCGGGGCGCATTCCCACCGACCGCGGCTACCGCTTCTTCGTCGACGAGCTCCTCACCGAGGGCCAGGGCCGCCTGCCGGTCCCGCGCCAGAAGGTCCAGCTCAGCGCGATGCGCCGCGAGGTCGACGAGGCCATGCAGGCGACCACCGAGCAGCTCTCGCAGGTGACCAACCTGCTGGCGCTCGTTACCGCCCCGCCGATCGAGACCGCCACCGTGCACCGGGTCGAGGTCCTGCAGCTCCAGCCGCAGGTGGCGATGGTGGTGGTGATCACCTCGACCGGCGGCGTGACCAAGCGGGTGATCTCGTACGAGGAGCCCGTCGACCCCGGGCTCGTCGCGTGGGCCGCCAGCTACCTCAACGAGGCGCTGGGCGGCATGGACGTGGGCTCGCGGATGCTGCTCGCGAAGCTGTCCGAGCCGGCGCTCGCGGCGACCGAGCGCGACTTCCTGGCCACGCTCTCGCCGGCCTTCACCGAGCTCGAGCAGACCGCCGGCAGCAACCTCTTCATGGACGGGGCGGCGCGACTGCTGTCCGAGCACCGCTTCCAGGAGCTCTCGCAGATCGCCGGGCTGATGGAGGTGCTCGAGCACCGCAGGGCGCTGCTCGGCGTGCTGCGCGCGTCGCTCACCGAGCCGAGCGTCTACCTCCGGATCGGGCACGAGAACCCGACCCCGGAGCTGCAGTCGCTCTCGATCGTGGCCGCCAACTACGGGCTGGCGCGGCGCAACCTCGGCGCCGTGTCGGTGATCGGCCCGGTGCGGATGGACTACCCCGGCGCGATCGGCGCCGTGCGCGAGGCCGCTCGTGAGCTGTCGCGCTTCGTGGCCGAGGTATACGACGAGTGAGGCGAGACCCGTATGAGGTGATCGGGGTCTCCCCCGACGCGAGCGAGGCCGAGATCAAGAAGGCCTTCCGGCTGCTCGCGCGTGAGCTGCATCCCGACGTCAACCGCCACGACCCCGAGGCCGAGGAGAAGTTCAAGGAGGCCGCCGAGGCCTACGAGATCCTGTCCGACTCCGAGCGGCGCGCCACCTACGACCGCTACGGGTTCGAGGGCCTCGACTCGCGCGGGTTCGCGTCGACCGCGCACGGGTTCGGCTCGTTCGCGGACATATTCGACGCGTTCTTCGGCGGCGACCCGTTCGGCGCGTTCGGCGGCCGCGGCGGCGGCGCCGCGCGGGTGCAGGGCGGCGACGTCGCCGTGGAGGTGGAGATCGCGCTCGAGGAGGCGGCGCGCGGAACGACGGCGCACGTGGCCTACGACCTGGTCGACGCCTGCGAGCGCTGCGGCGGCAGCCGCGCCGAGCCGGGCACGGAGGTGCGGACGTGCAGCAACTGCCAGGGCGCCGGCCGCGTGCGGGCCGTCACGCGCACCGCCTTCGGCCAGCTCGTGCGCGAGCACGTGTGCGACGTCTGCGGCGGCGAGGGGCGGGTGCCGTCCGAGCCCTGCACAGCGTGCGGCGGGCGCGGGCGCCGCGCCGGGCGCAAGACGCTCGACGTGGACGTGCCGGCGGGGATCGCCGACGAGCAGCGGATCAGGCTGTCCGGCCGGGGGCACGCCGGGGAGCGCGGCGGGCCGCCGGGCGACCTCTACGTGCTGGTCCGGGTGGCCGAGGACGAGCGCTTCCTGCGCGACGGCAACGACCTCGTCACGGTGGTCGACGTGCCGGCGCCGGCGGCGGCGCTGGGGACGAGCGTCTCGGTGCCGACTCTCGACGGCGACGAGAAGGTCGATGTCCGGCCCGGCACGCAACCGGGGACGGTGGTCACGCTGCGCGGGAAGGGCATGCCGTCGATCGGCCGGCGCGGCCGCGGCGACCAGCAGGTGGTGCTGAACGTGGTGATCCCGCGCAACCTGGACGGGCGCCAACGCGAGCTGCTCGAGGAGCTGCGCGGATCGCTCACCGAGGAGAACCTGCGCGAGGCCGAGGACGAGTCGATCCTGGCGAAGGTGAAGCGGGCGCTGCGCTGATCCGGCTCGCCTTCCGAGCGCCCGCCGAGGCGGGGGAGCAGGTGCTGGCGGCGCTGCTGGAGCTGGCGCCGGGCGGCGTGGAGCAGGTCGACGGCGACGGGTTCGTGGAGTACGCGGTGTACGGCGCGCCGGGCGAGCTGCCGTCGTTCCCGCCGGGCGAGGCATCGGTGGGCGGCGTCGTGGTCAGCGTGAGCGGCGAGCCGGTGGCGGACGACTGGGCGGAGCGCTGGAAGGAGTTCCACGAGCCTGTCCTCATCGCCGATCGCGTCTTCGTACGGCCGCCGTGGACGTCGCCGCGGCCGGACTTGCTCGACCTCGTGATCGACCCGGGCCAGGCCTTCGGCACGGGCGCCCACGCGACGACCCGGCTGAGCCTGGAGCTGCTGCTGGAGCTGCCGGCCGGCGGTTCGTTCGCCGACCTGGGCTCCGGCTCGGGAGTGCTGGCGATAGCGGCGGCCCGGCTCGGATTCGCTCCGGTGACCGCGGTGGACAACGAGGAGGCGGCGCTGGAGGCGACCCGGGCGAACGCGGCCGCGAACGGGGTGTCGCTGGACCACGTGGAGCGGCTGGACCTGCGCACGGAGCGCCCTCCGGCCGCCGAGACCGTCGCGGCGAACCTGATGCGCCCTTTGCTGCTGAGGCTGGCCGAGCTGATGGATGAGAGGCCGATGGCGCTGATCCTCTCCGGCGTACTGGACGAGGAGGCCGACGAGGTGGCCGCGGCGTTCGCGCCGCTGGAGGAGCGCCGGCGCCTGTCGTCACAGGGTTGGAGCGCGCTGCTCCTCTCTAGGTAGGGTCGGTCCCATGCCGCTCGTCGACCTCTCCGCTCCCATCGAACCGAGCCCTCCCGACACCCTGGAGATGCTCCGGACCGACATCGAGTTCCATGGCCATGCCGACGGCGCCGCCGTGGTGCAGACGCTCTTCGGCCTTCCGTCGCACCTCCTGCGCGACGGCGAAGGCTGGGCCACCGAGACCATCACCCAGCTCGGCACGCACAACTCGACACACGTCGACGCGCCCTGGCACTACAACTCGACGATCCGCGGCGAGCGCGCCCAGACGATCGACGAGCTCCCGCTCGACTGGTTCTTCGGCGACGGCGTCGTCCTCGACATGACCGCCAAGGCGGACGGCGAGGCCGTCGACGTGGCGGACGTCGAACGGGAGCTGGAGCGGATCGGTCACGAGCTCGAGGAGCGCGAGATCGTGCTCGTGCACACCGGCCGCGACGCCCACTACCGCGACCCCGGCTATATGGCCCTCGGACCGGGCGTCACCGCTGCGGCGACCCACTGGCTGTGGGACCGCGGGGTCCGGGTGATGGGCATCGACGCGTGGGGCTGGGACCGCCCGCTCTGGATGCAGGCCCAGGAGGCGATCGAGCGTGACGAGACCGGGATCTTCTGGGCCGCCCACCAGGCGGACCTGCCCTACTGCCAGATCGAGCGCCTCATGAACCTGGGCAGCCTTCCGCCGACCGGCTTCCAGGTGGCCTGCTTCCCGCTGCGGATCATGGGCGCGAGCGCCGCGCCCGCCCGCGTCGTGGCGATCACGCCCTGAGCACCGCGACCGAGTAGCGGTCGAGGCGATCACGCCCTGAGCACCGCCACCGAGTAGCGGTCGAAGACCGGGTCACGTGTGACGAGCGTGAGGCCCTCGAGCTGAGCCTGTGCGACGAGCATGCGGTCGAAGGGATCCCCGTGGTGGCGGGGAAGGCGAGCGGCGGCCACCCCGTGTCTCGCCGACACTGCCACGTCGCCGAACGCGTTGATGCGAAGCTCTTCGATCAGGTCGGTCGCGAGCTGCAGCTTCCCGGTCGCGACCTTGACCTCCGCCTCCCAGATGCTCGCGGCGCTGACAAGGACGTCGTTGTCAGGGTTCGCTATCGCCTCGAGCGCGGCCCGCTCGAACGGAACGTCCTCGATCCACCAGAGGAAGACGTGCGTGTCGAGCAGCAGCCTCAATCGAGCATGCCGAAGTCACGCTCGATCTGCTCGTCGCGCGCGTCGAAATCTGGGGAAATCCAGATCTTGCCCTTCGCCGAGCCCGGCTCGCGCGGCTTGCGCTCCTCGACGTGCGGCACCAGCTTCGCCACGGGCGTCCCGTTCCGAGCGATCACGATCTCCTCGCCTTCCTCCACCGCCTGTAGAAGGCGCGAGAGCTGCGTTTTCGCCTCGTGCACGTTCACGGTCCTCATGACTTAGCTAAGTCTAGTCCGTCACGAGACGGAGAAGCCCGGTCTTTCTTCTGCGGAATCCCCACCTACACTTGAAGCCGATGTCAGTGCTGGAGCAGGTGCAGAGCGACGTGAAGGACGCAATGAAGGCCGGCGAGCGCGAGCGGGTGCACGCGCTCCGCTTGATCGTGTCCGAGCTCCAGAAGGCCGCGAAGGACAACGGCGCCGACGAGGTCCAGGTGCTGCAGCGCGAGCGCAAGCGCCGCCTCGAGGCGGCCGAGGCCTATCGCGACGGCGGCCGGACCGATTCCGCCGACGCCGAGGAGCGCGAGGCCGAGATCATCGCGTCGTACATGCCCGCTCAGCTCTCCGACGAGGAGCTCGACGCCATCGTGGGGGACGCCGTCGCCGAGTCGGGCGCCAGCTCGCCCGGCGAGATGGGCAAGGTCATGGGCCTCGTCATGCCGAAGGTGCAGGGCCGCGCCGACGGCAAGCGCGTGAGCGCAGCCGTCAGGGAGAAGCTCACGGCGTAGTGCGGGTCCAGCTCGAGCTCCCCAACGACGTCGCCGCCGAGCTCGCGGGTCCGGAAGACCTGGTCATGAAGACGCTCGAGGAGCACCTCGACTGCGAGGTGTACCTGCGCGGGAACGTGCTCACGCTCGACGGTGACGACGACGAGGTCGGCATGGCGCGCACCGTCGTGCGCGAGCTGACGGACCTGGTACGTCAGGGCCACGAGATCGCGCCGGGAACGATCGAGGCGATCGCCGGTGCGCTCGACCGTCACGAGAGCCCGAGCCGGATCCTGGAGGACGTGGTCTGGCGCCACCGCGGTTTGAAGATCGCGCCGAAGACCGTCAACCAGAAGCGCTACGTGGACGCCATCCGCTCCCAGACGATCACCGTGGGGATCGGCCCGGCCGGGACCGGCAAGTCGTTCCTGGCCGTGGCGATGGCGGTGGCCGCGCTGTCACGCCGCGAGGTCAACCGGATCGTCCTGACCCGGCCCGCGGTGGAGGCCGGCGAGCGGCTCGGCTTCCTGCCCGGCGACATCCAGGCCAAGGTCGACCCCTACCTGCGCCCGCTGTTCGACGCCCTCTACGACATGCTCGAGCCCGAGCGCGTGAACCAGCACCTGGAGCGTGGCGTGATCGAGGTGGCCCCGCTGGCCTTCATGCGGGGTAGAAGCCTTAATGACAGCTTCATCATCCTCGACGAGGCGCAGAACACGAGCCCCGAGCAGATCAAGATGTTCCTCACGCGGCTCGGCTTCAACTCGAAGATGGTCGTGACCGGTGACATCACCCAGGTCGACCTTCCGCGCGACCAGTCGTCCGGGCTCGTGGTGATCGGCGACATCCTCGACGAGGTCGAGGGCATCGAGTTCGTGCGGTTCGGTGGCGAGGACGTGGTGCGCCACAAGCTCGTCCAGCGCATCGTGGCCGCGTACAACGAGTACGCGGAGAAGCAGGCGCCCGCCCTGCGCGCGCCGCGGCGTCAGCAGCAGAGCTGATCGACGTCGAGCTCATCCGCGCGCCCGAGAAGCTGCGCGCTCCGGCGCTGGCCGCGCTCGCCGCGGCGGGCGTCGAAGAGGGCCACCTCGCGGTCGAGCTCGTCGACGAGGACCGCATCCGGGCGCTCAACCGCGACCACCGCGGTCGCGACCGGCCCACGGACGTGCTGTCCTTTCCCGTCGACGAGCGCGGTCCCTCAGGCGGCCCGCGCGAGCTCGGAGACGTGGTGATCTGCCCGGAGCACACCCAGGACCTCGCCGAGGCCGTCGTTCACGGCGTGCTTCACCTGTGCGGCTACGACCACGAGACGGACGACGGCGAGATGCTCGCGCTCCAGGACGAGGTGATGGGGAAGCTGTGACCACCCGCTCCGGCTTCGTCGCCCTCGCCGGGCGCCCCAACGCGGGCAAGTCGACGCTGGTCAACCGCATCGTCGGCGGCAAGGTCGCCATCGTGTCCGACAAGCCGCAGACCACGCGGCGCGAGATCCGCGGCATCGCCACGGGGCCCGAGTGGCAGCTCGTGCTCGTCGACCTCCCCGGCGTGCAGCGTCCGCGCGATGCGCTCACCGAACGCATGCAGCGCAGCGTCGAGCGCGTCCTCGCCGACGCCGACGCCGTCCTGTTCGTCCTGAACGGCGAGCAGGTCATCGGCCCCGGCGACCGCTTCATCGCCGAGGCGATCAAGAGTGCGGGGGTGCCGGCCGTGACCGCGCTCAACAAGGTCGACCGGCTCGACAAGCCGCGCACCGTCGCCGCGCTCGCGGCCGCCGCCGGTCTCGACGTGCAGGGAGACATCTACCCCGTCAGCGCCCGCACCGGCGGCGGCGTCGGGCCGCTGGTCGAGGGCGTCGCGGCGCTGGTCCCGGAGGGCCCGTTCCTGTACCCGCCCGAGGACAAGAGCGACCAGTCGGAGGAGGTGCGTCTCGCCGAGCTGGTGCGCGAGCAGGTGCTGCTCCGCACCCGCGAGGAGCTCCCTCACGCCGTGGAGGTCGAGATCGACGAGCTCGAGGAGCGCGAGGACGGCCTGCTCGTGGTCCGCGCGCGAGTGTGGGCCGAGACCGAGTCGCAGAAGGGGATCCTGGTCGGCGCCGGCGGGCGCATGGTGAAGGCGATCGGCATGGCGGCCCGGCGCGAGATCGAGGCGACGCTCGGGCGCCGCGTCCACCTCGACCTGCGCGTGCGCGTGCGCAAGGGCTGGCGGCGCGACGAGGGCCTGCTCGACCGGCTGGGGATCGAGTGAACGCCCCGACGCTGGGGCGCATCACGGCCCACCTCCGGAGGGCCGACGAGGCGGCGGTGGACGACATCGTCCCGACCCGCCACGGCAAGGCCCTGCTCACGCCGACCCTTCCGCTCGTCTGGCAGCTCAACGCGGTGCGTGTCGAGGACCCGGACGCCGGTCCCGGCGAGCTCGCGTCCGAGGCGGAGGAGGTGCTGGGCCACGCGGGCCACCGCAAGCTCGTGGTGCACGACCCCTCCCACGGAGCACGGCTTGCGCCGCCCCTCGCCGCGGACGGCTG
>Ga0190271_10003312_pt1 | contig 10070 bp, 6 predicted proteins | sample Popmic356T_FD_133747 | JGI IMG/M metagenome (GOLD analysis project Ga0190271, IMG submission 133747) | Populus adjacent soil microbial communities from riparian zone of Weber River, Utah, USA - 356 T | ecosystem: Environmental > Terrestrial > Soil > Riparian zone | place: USA: Utah | collected... | reverse complement strand
TCGACCGCATCGGCAACGACCACCTCGACCGCGTGCTCGGCGCCGCGGCGCGGATGAACTCGATGATCGACGCCATGCTGTCGCTGGCCCGGCTGTCGTCGCAGCCGCTGGTGCGGCAGCCGGTCAACCTGTCGCAGCTGGCCTCCTACGTGGCCGAGGACCTGAAACGCAGTGCGCCCGAGCGGGTGGTCGACTTCGAGATCGAAGCCGGCCTGCAGGCCCACGGCGACCCGACGCTGCTGCGCCAGGTGGTCGAGAACCTGCTCGCCAACGCCTGGAAGTACAGCGCGCGCTGCACCCAGGCGCGCATCTCGTTCAAGAGCGCGCTCAGCGAAGGCCGGCGCGTGTTCGAGGTCTGCGACAACGGCGCCGGTTTCGACATGCGCTCGGCCGAGCGGTTGTTCGGACTCTTCCAGCGCCTGCACAGCGCGAACGACTTCCCTGGCACCGGCGTCGGGCTGGCGTCGGTGCAGCGCATCGTGCGCCGGCACGGCGGCGACATCTGGGCCGAATCCGAAGTCGGCCGCGGCGCGCGTTTCTACTTCACGCTCGCGGGCTGAGGCAGGACGATGTGCCCACGGCCGGGCTTGCAAGCCCGGCCGCTTCGCCAGGCACAGGCCGCCCCCGGACGGCCCGTGTCCAGGCTCAGCCCGGCGCGGCCAGGTCCTCGACCGCCTGCACGATGCGTTCGGCCTGCGCCGCCAGGCTTCGCCCATCCGCCACCGCCGTCCGGCGCAGGCGCGCCAGCGCGTCACCGCGCGAAAGAGAAAAGCGGTGCATCAGCACGCCGATCGCGATCGGCAGCAGCTGGCCCAGCGGCGCGGCCGGCTCGCTGGTGTCCTGCCCGGGTTCGGCTGGAAGGCCCACGGCCACCGCCTGCGCACGCCGGAAGGCGGCGTCGACGGCGGGGACGATCTGGTCCACCTCGAGCGGCTTGACCAGGTAGGCCAATGCGCCGAGGGCCTTGACCTTGGCCGCGGTCTCGTCATCCGAAAAGGCCGACAGGAACATGAACGGGGTGTGGCCGACCCTGCGCAGGTACTCGGCGACGTCGAAGCCGCTCTTGCCTTCCATCCGGATGTCGAGCAGGGCCAGGTCGGGCCGGTGCTGGCGCGCGAGCAGGATCGCGTCGTCGCCGTTGTCGGCGTCGATGACCTCGTAACCCGCCTGCGACAGCCCGTGCGTGACGGTGGCCAGCACCAGCCGGTCGTCGTCCACCACGAGGATCTTGCCCTTGGCCGCCATGCGTCGATTATGCGGCGCCGTCGTAGGGCTGCGCGGGTTTCACCCGCTGCACGCTCGGCGCGCGCAACGCCACGCGCGCCACGACCTGCGGGCCTTCCTGGGCGAGCGCGAGGGTCGCGCTGCGCCGCGGCAGCAGCGCACGCACGAGGCCCAGGCCGTAGACCCCCGCCGGCACCGCCGCGATATCGAATGCCGCCTGCAGGCGCCCGCCGTTGGCGATCACGATCGACACCCCGTCGCTCGCCGCCGCGAGGCGGCAGCTCACAGGGCTGCCCGCGCCGTGTTTGACGGCGTTGGTCAGCAACTCGTTGAGCAGCAGCGCAAGCGGGATCGACTCGGCCTCGGGCAACAGCCAGTCGTGGGCCGCGCCTGGATCGAGATCGACCGTGATCGGGTGCCCGAAGGTGCGCTGGACCGACCCCGCGATCGCAGTCAAGACACCCGCCAGCCCGAGCGGCCCGCCGGCACCGACCTGCAGGCCGTAGACCTGCGCGATCGCCTGCACCTGCCCGACCGCTTCGGACAGGATCGGCGCGACCTCGGGACGCCGCACCGCCGCCTGCTGCAGCAGGCCGGCGACACCCTGCAGGTTGTTCTTGATCCGGTGGTGCACTTCCTTCACCAGCATCTCGCGCTGCGCGATCGCGGCGTCGAAACGCGCCTGCTCGGCGGCCCGCTGCTCGGTCACGTCGCTCGCCACCAGCAGGACCTGGCCGGCGCCCTCGCCGGTGCCGCCCTCGCTGGCCGCGAGACTGACAAATCGCGTGTCCCAGCGCCGCGGCGCCACGCCGTCGGGCGCCGGCCGCGTGATCTCGCGCCGCACGCCGTCGGGTGCGTCGGCCGCCAGCTGCAGGCTCGCCTGCATCGCCGCCGACTCGTCGGCGCCGAAGGCGTCGCCCCAGTCGGTCGGGCGCTGGCCGAGCAGCTCGTCGAGCGGGCGGCCGAAGAAGGCCGCGGCCATCTGGTTGAGCTGGGCCACGCGCTGCGTCTTGGCGTCGAAGAGCGCGATCGCGAGCGGCGCCGTTTCGATCACGCGCTGCAACGAGGCCTGCGCGCGCGCGATGCGCACCTCGGCCTGGCGCCGGGCTTCGATGTCGAGCAGGGCGAAGGTGACCTGGCGCCCGATCGCCGAGTCGCGGGTCGTCGCGACCGCGTTGCCGACGACCCAGAACTCGCGCCCGTCGCGGCCTTTCAGCCGGCATTCGAATGTCTCGGACTGGCCGTCGGCGAGGCGCTCGAGCCAGTCGGTGCGGCGCAGCGGATGGTCGCGTTCGTTCGTCGCGACGGTCGCGACCGGTTCGCCGGCAAAGTCGCCCAGTTCGCCCGCGAACATGCGCCGCGCCGAGCGGTTCATCCACTCGATGCCGTGGTCGCCGACGGTGACGATGCCCACCAGCACCGAGTCGAGCACCGAGCGGGTGCGGCCGGCCAGCAGCTGGAGCGACTCGCGGGCGCGCTGGCGGTCATCGATGTCGACGAAGGAGCAGATCACGCCGGCGAGGGTGTCGGCGCCATCGACCGAACGCATCGCGAGCTGGACCCAGCGCAAGGTGCCGTCGCGCTGGCGCAGGCGCCACTCGCCGGTGTAACGGCCCTGGCTCTGCAGCGCGCGCGCGGTCGCCTCGTCGAAGGCGAGCGCGGCGCTGCGGTCCTCGTGCAGGCTGTGCAGGTCGAGCCCCGACAGCTCGGCCGGCACGAGCCCGAGCAGCTTGCCCAGCGCCTGGTTGGCACGTTCGATGTGGCGGCCGCGCAGCCAGGCGATGCCGACCTCGGACAGGCTGAACATCAGCTCGCGCTCGCGCAGCAGCGTCTCGAGTTCGGCCTGGCCGGCTTTCAGGCGCGAGATGTCGGTCAGCACCGCGACCGCCTCGGCGCCGGCATGGGCCGGCTCGGCGCGCCGCACCGACAGCGAGTACCAGACCGGCGCGCCCTGCTGCAGGCCGCCCGGCAGTTCGACGTCGAAGGGCTTGCCCCCGGCGAGCGCGGCCGCGGCTTCGCTCACCGCCGGCAGCGCCGCCGGGCGGTTGCGGAACAGCTCGTCGAGCGCGGCGCCGGCCACGGCGCCGGGGGCAAAACCGAGCATGCGTTCGAAGCGCCGGTTGCAGCGCACCAGGCGGCCGTCGCGCAGGTAGGCGATGCCGGCGGGCGAGCCGTCGAGGATAGTCGTCAACTCGCGCAGCAACTCGTCGCTGCGGCGTTGCGCCAGTTCACGTTCGGTCACGTCGAGGGTGACGACCGAGGTCGCGCGGCTGCGCGGCCCTGCTGCGCCGGCCTTGCTGCCCGAACCGAGCTCGGCCGGCTCGACCCGGGTGAGCAGCCAGCGCAGGCCGAGCTCGGGGTGGCGCACCGCGTAACGCACCTCGGCACGCTGGCCGTTGCGCAGCGCGCGCTGGAGTTTTTCGTACTCGGCGCGCGACGCGGGCTCAACGAGTTCGCGGCTGATCGATTGCAGCCCCGTGTCCGGCGCCGCCACGGCGGAAGCGCCCGCGCGCTGCGGCGAACGGCGCCAGCCGTGGGTGCTGTCGTAGGTGGCCACGCCGATGCCGGCGGTGCTCATCAAGGCGCCGATCTCGAGCTGCGCCAGGTCGCGCTCGTCCTCGGCGCTGCGGTCCTCGACCACCGCCATGAAACGGCGCTCGCCGGCGCCGGTGGCAAAAGCCCGCAGCCGCGCGCTCAGGTGCGAGCTGCGGCCGTCGGGCCGCTGCACGAGGGACTCGCATTCGAGCACCGGCGAGCCGGGCTGCAGTTCGGCGTCGGGCTTGCCGGCGCGCCACCCGAGCAGCGTCTGCAGGTCGGCCGCGGCGTCGGGCAGCAGCACCGGCACCTGCCCGACGAGGGCCTCGAAAGCCGGGTTCGAGCGCACGATCAAGCCGGTCTCGTCGAAGACCAGCATCCCGGTCGGGCTGAGGTCGAACCACTGCGACAGCTCGTCGATCGACCCTTCGGCCTGCGCGCGCGCGACGTGTTCGGCGGTCGAATCGTGCAGCACCGCCAGCACCTGCGTCTGCCCGTCGGCAGCGCGCACGCCGTAGGCCGCGACCCGGAACCAGCGCTCGACGCCGCGGGCGTCGATCAGGCGCCGTTCCTGCAGCGCCGGCATCTCGCCCGCGAGCACCCGCGGGACCAGCAACTCACGCGCTGCGGCGTTGCTCGCCCGGTCCTCCTCGGGCTGCAACTCGAGCAGATCCCGCCCGACCAGGTGTTCGCGCGCAAAGCCGCAGAAGGCGACAAATGCCTCGTTGACGTCGACGAGCCGGTGCGAAACGTCCTGCAGCGTCGCCGCCAGCGGCGAGGCCCAGAACAGGCGCCGCAGGTCCGCAACGGCCGGCAGCCCCTGCGCCAGGCCGGCAGGGTCGGGGCCGGCGGCGGAACGGATGGCCACGGCCGGCAGCGCAGGCGTGCCAGGCCGTGTCAGCTCCTCATTCATGGCTCATTCTCGTACCCAGCGCCGCGGCCCGATGGCGCGGGACGCTAACGCGTCACCTGCTGCAGGAACTTGTGGACGAAGGCGATCGCCATGCTGCCCTCGCCGACCGCGGCGGCAACCCGCTTGACCGGGCTCAGCCGCACGTCGCCGCAGGCGAAGACGCCGGGGGCGCTCGACTCGAGCAGGTAGGGATCGCGCTGGTGCGACCAGCGGCCTGCGCGCACCACGTCGTCGCCGGTCAGGACATAACCGCGATCATCGCGCGCGATCTGCGGCGGCAGCCAGCCGGTCTCGGCGTCGGCACCGATGAAGACGAAGAGGCCGCCGCAATCGTGTCGACTCACCCGGTCCGAGGCGCCGTCTCTGACGTCGATCGCTGCCAGGTGGGTATCGCCGTGCGCGGCGATCACTTCCGATCGCGCCTGGACCCGCACGTTCGACTTCGACCCGAGCTGCTCGATCAGGTAACGCGACATGCTCTTGTCCAGCGAGTCGCCACGCAACAACAGCGTCACCGTACGCGCGAAGTTGGCGAAGTACAGGGCTGCCTGTCCGGCCGAGTTGCCGGCGCCGATGAGGTGGACGTCGAGCCCGTGGGTGGCACTGGCTTCGCTGCGTGCCGCGCCGTAATAGATGCCCTTGCCGATGAGCCGATCGAAACCTTCGATCGCGAGCCGGCGCCAGGTCACGCCAGTGGCCAGGATGATCGTGCGCCCGCGCACGGTGTCGCCGCCGTCGAGGCCGACCTCGCGCGTCGCCGCGTCGATGTGGCTGACCGAGCGCGTGACCAGGATCTCGGCGCCGAGCCGCCGCGCCTGCTGGAGCGCACGGCTCGCGAGTTCGTCGCCCGAGACGCCGCTCGGGAAACCGAGGTAGTTCTCGATCCGCGACGAGGTGCCGGCCTGGCCGCCGGGCGCCTCGCGCTCCACGACCAGGGTGCGCAGCCCCTCGGACGCGCCGTACACGGCCGCCGCCAGCCCGGCCGGCCCGCCGCCGATGACGATGGTGTCGTACTCGGCCAGGCGCGCCTGCGTCTGCAGCCCCAGGCGCTCAGCGAGTTCGCGCGCCGAGGGCCGGCTCAGGATCGTCCCGTCGGTCAGGCGCAGCAGCGGGCATTCGGCGTCGTCCGGGCGTGTGCCGGGCCAGCGTGTGGACAGTTCGGCCGAGTCGGGCGCCATCCAGTCGTAGCTGATCTGGTTGCGCTCGAGGAACTGGCGCAGGCCGCCGCACGCCGTGTCCCAGCGCGGGCCGACCATCGCGACCCGCGCTTTCGGCGCCTCGGCCGCGAGGCCCTGCAGTCCGCCGATGCGCTCGCGTGCCAGCGCGCCGACCTGGGCCGCGATCTCGGGCGCCGCCGCCGCGGCGGCGTAGTAGTGCTTGGCGTCGATTCGCAACACACGCGAGGGCTCAGCCGCCCGGTAGCCGCCGACGAACACGGTGCCGAAGGCGATCGGCACCTCGCCGAAGACGGTGCCCGGCAGGCGCCAGCCGAGCGTGCGTTCGATGCCGTCGAAGAGCTTGACGACCTCGACCTTGCCGCTGAGCACCGCGTAGAGCGCACGGTCACCCCCTTCGTGGACGGCGAACTCGCCGGCGGCGAGGTGCAGATCGGCCGAGGTCTCGGCCAGGCGCTCCAGTTCGGCGTCGGCCAGCGCCGAGAACAACGGGATCGAACGGACGTCGTCGATGGTCAACATGTTCAGACCCGAAGCGAGCCGCGGAAACCCCGGACCGCGTAGTACGACTGCGCACCGTTGTGATAGACGAAGACCTGGCCATACCGGCGATCGCAGAACAGGGCTCCCCCGCGTTTGCGGACATCGGGCGGTGTCGCGATCCAGCTCGAGGTCTTGGTGTCGAAATCACCCAGTTGCTGGAGCGCCCGGTACTGATCTCCGGTCAGCAGCTCGATGCCCATCGCCGCGGCCATTTCGACGGCACTGCTCGCGGGCCGGTGCTCTTTCCGGGACTGGAGCGCCTCGCTGTCGTAACACAGGCTCCGGCGCCCCGCAGGGCTCTCGGCGGCACAGTCGCAGAAGGTGATCTGCCCGGCTTCGGTGGCCTGCCCCACGACGTCCGGCTCACCGCCGCTCGATTCCATCTCCCACAGCGACCTCAGCGCCGCAGGGTGCTCCTCCAGCCGGCGCCGCACATCGGCCCAGGCGACGCCGGGATGGCGGCGCATGTGGTTCTCGAAGCGAATCTGCAGCGCACGCAGCAGTTCTTCTCGCTCTTGGGCCTTCATGGTCGCTCGCGCGTTCAAGCGTTCAAGGACCGGCGCTGCTCAGTCCAGCTCCCGCGCCGCCGCCAGCCCGGCAAACAGCGCCCGGTTGATTTCGGTCGGCGCCAGCAGCAGCTGCTCGCCGTACTCGCGGATGTCCACCGCCGAGCCCTGCTCCATCGCGCGCACCAGTTCGAGGTGGCGTGTGTACGGCCCGTCCTCGGTCATCAGCGAAGCCTGCACCCGCTCCTGCACCGGCACGCTCTTGACCAGTTCGTCGAAGGGCTGGCGCATCATTCGGTCGAGCAACGAGAAGACGCCGCAGATGAACATCTCGCCGCGCATCTCGTCGTCGCCCGAGCTGCGTGCCAGCTCTTCCATGATCAGGCCGCGCCGCACCGCGGCGTACATCACCGGGCGCAGCGCCTGGTCCTTGCTGCCCGACGCGAGCAGCAGCGCGAGCCAGCGCTTGAGCTTGCTGTAGCCCAGCAGCATCAGCGCATGCTTGAACGAGGTGACCTCGACCCGCAGCCCGAAGGCGGCCGAGTTGATGTAACGCATGAGGCGGAACGCGAGTGTCGGGTCGGCCTTCAGCACGTGTTCCATCCGCTCGGCCGGCTCGTCGCGGTCGACCCGGTTCATCAGCTCGACGATGCCGCGCAGGTCGGGCGGGATGCTGCGCCCGCCGGCCTTCGGCAGATCGTCCTCGATCGGCCAGCCGATCGCCGCCTGCGCCCCCAGGGCCCACGCCGCCTCCAGGTCGGCCGACTTGTGCACGCCCGAGCTGACGGTGGAGATGGTGCGCGCCGCGGCGGCCGGGCCCGGGTTCGGGCCGCGCCGGTCGTCGGCGAGGTCGACGATGGCGTGGCGGAAACACGGCAGCAAGTCGCGAGGCAGTTCGCTCACCGGCCGGCCCTTGATCGCGAGCACATGGCCGCCGGCGCGCAAGGCGCGCAGGACCGGCGCGCGCGCCGGGTCGGCGACCATGAAAGCCGGCACCTCGAGCATCACGTGCACCGGCGGCGGGTTCGCGAGCACGGCGTCGAGCATGCGCTCGCTCGCGATGTTCAGCAGCACCGGCGTGCCGCCGCCGGGCGGGGCCCCGGCACCGGCCGGCGCGCTCTCGAGCTCGCGCAGCGTGAGTGCCAGCGCGCCATCCGGGGGCGGGAAGACCAGGCTCAGCGCCTGCAGCAGCGGCGCCGCGTCGGGCGGCGCATCGGCGCGTTCGGGGAAGACCGTCAGCCGCACGGCGACGACCGACCGCTGGCGATCCATCATCGGGCAGTAGCCGATCGTCAACTGGCCGAGAGCCGGGAGTTCTGACATGTGGGGCACCAGGGCGCAGGGCAGTCGTTGCCGCGTCGGTTGCTGGCCCGCAGGCGGGCAGGACGTTAGCTGATGTACTGGAACAGCGACAAGCGCTGCACCATCGAATAGGCCTTCAGCGCTGCATCGTAGCTGGTTTGGCGGGTCTGGAAGTCGGACACCGCGGCCACCATGTCCAGGTCTTCGGCCGCGGCACGGTCGGTCTGCGCAGCGAGCTTGGACTCGGCGATCCGGTCTTCCACCGCGTCGGTGCGCAGCAGCACGCCGCCGAGCTGCGAACGCAGCGAGATCAGCGTGCCGAGCGAGGCATCGACGTCGCGCAGGGCGGTCTGCACCGTCTGCGTCACCTGGGCCGTGCTGCGGCCGCCGAACGACATCTCGTTGGCGAGGCGGTCGAGGGTGTCGAAGAGCGACAGCTCGCGCGCAGACGGCGTGGCGTCGAAGCGGTCGCCGTCGGCGGGCACGCCGGTGACGTTGAGCGCGATGCCGTCGAACTCGATCGAGGCGCCGGACACATACGGCGCCGCGGCCACCGCCGTCGGCGCGCCGTTGCGCAATACGGCGTAGGTGGTGTTCGGGCCGGTGACCGTGAACACGACCTGGTAGTCGTCACCGGTCAAGGCGCCCGGGTCGATGACCCGCCCGGCGTCGACCCAGGCACCGCTGCCGTTGCCGGCGGCGGGCGCGGTGACGAAGACCCCGTTGCCCGACATCGTCATGAGGAAGCTCATGCCGCCGTCGACCGTCATCGGCAGCGGCTCGCCCGACGCGGCGTCCATGCTGCCGCCGCTGGCACGGTACTGCACGCCACCCGGCGCGTCGACAAAGGGCGGCTCGGCCGAGCCCTGGCCGCCGAAGAGGAAACCGCTCGCGCCGTCGCCCCGGTTGGCGATCTGCAGCAACTGCGCGCGCAGGCCGCGTATCTCCTGCGCCAGCGTCAGTCGCTGGGCGTCGTTGTAGAGCGGGCTGCCCGCCTGCAGCACCAGCTCGCGCGCGTGTTGCACCAGGTCGATCGAATCGCCAAGTGCACTCTCGGCTTGCACCATCGCGTTGCGGCTCGCCTGCAGCGCCCGCTGACTGGCATCGGCGCGGCTTTGCTGCGCCAGCGCGCGCTCGGCGCGCGCTGCCGCAGTCGGGTCGTCGCTCGCGCGCGCGACCCGCTTGCCGCTCGCCAGCCGGTCCTGGGCGTCGACGAGTTGCTGCTGGCGCTGCTGCATCAGTTCGAGCGATCGATCGGCGGCGTTGGCGGTGCTGATTCTCATGATGTGCGTGTTGAGTTTCTGCCGTCGATCGTGCGAGGAAGGCCAGGCCCTGTCGGGCGCCGGGGTTCGGACGGCTGGCCCTTCGCTTCGCTACCGGTGCCCTGTGCTTCTCGGCCTTCGGGTCGCGTTGCCCAACTCGCTCCGCGAACTGCGTTCGCTGCGCTCGGACAGCGGCAACGAGTCAGTTCACGAAGCGTGCGAGTACGCACGCCGACCCGAGGGCTTGCAATGCTCGGCCGCGCCAACTCACCCCGACGCCCGCCTAGGCCCGACCTTGCCGATACGGCGGTGGCGCACCCACAACAACGCTCCACCTGCGCTGCAGCAAAGCCGAGGGCACCCTGGCCGGTGGGGGCCAGGAAGCCGCGCCGGAGCGGCGCAGCCACGGGGGCGGCGCGTGTACCCACGCGCTTCGTGAACTGACTCGCCGCGTCTGTCCGAACGCAGCGAACGCAGTTCGCGCAGTTAGTGACGCGGCGCGCTCCCGGGGCTGCGTCGCGCAGGGCAGCCGAAGGCCGCGCCTTCCGCCCCCACCGGTCAGGGCGCCCTCGCACTTGCCGCCACGTGCTGCAGGTGGGGGTCGACGGAG
>Ga0190271_10003311_pt1 | contig 10071 bp, 8 predicted proteins | sample Popmic356T_FD_133747 | JGI IMG/M metagenome (GOLD analysis project Ga0190271, IMG submission 133747) | Populus adjacent soil microbial communities from riparian zone of Weber River, Utah, USA - 356 T | ecosystem: Environmental > Terrestrial > Soil > Riparian zone | place: USA: Utah | collected... | reverse complement strand
CAGATGGTCGTCCGCGAGCTGCAGCTCAACCCCAACCTCGGCGCCACCGCGATCGGCTTCGTCGACGACGACCCGCGCAAGCGGGGGATGCGGATGCTGGGCCTGAAGGTGCTCGGCTCGACCAAGGAGATCGAGAGGATCCTCGACGAGACCGAGCCCGACGAGGTGGTGATCGCGATCCCCTCGGCGCCGGGGACGCTGCGCGCCAGCGTCGTCGCCGCCTGCCGCGATCGCGAGATTCGCGTCCGCACCCTGCCGACCGTCTTCGAGCTGCTGCGCGGCGGCGTCCAGCTCAACAAGCAGCTGCGTGAGGTGCGGGTCGAGGACGTGCTCGGCCGCGACCCGATCGTCCGCGAGCTGGACCGGGTCGGCGCCTACCTGCGCGACCGCATCGTCCTCGTCACCGGCGCCGGCGGCTCGATCGGCTCCGAGCTCTGCCGCCAGATCGCCCAGGTGCGGCCGCGGCTGCTGGTGATGCTCGACCACGCCGAGGACAACCTCTTCGAAATCGAGCGGGAGATGATCGACGAGCGCCACTTCACCAACGTCGAGGCGGTGCTGGCCGACTGCAAGGAGCCGCACCGGATGCTCGAGGTGATGCAGCGCTTCAAACCCAGTGTCGTCTTCCACGCCGCCGCCTACAAGCACGTGCCGCTGATGGAGGCCAACCCGCTGGAGGCGGTCCGCAACAACGCGATCGCGACCCGGACCACCGCCGAGACCGCGGCCGCCTCCGAAGTCGAGCGCTTCGTCCTCATCTCCACCGACAAGGCGGTCAACCCGAAGACGGTGATGGGCGCCTCGAAGGCGATGGCCGAGTTCATCGTCGAGGCGGCCGGCCACAAGCACCCGGGGACGCGCTTCGCCTCGGTCCGGTTCGGCAACGTGCTCGCCTCTTCCGGAAGCGTGGTGCCGATCTTCCGCAACCAGATCGAGCGCGGCGGGCCGGTCACGGTCACCCACCCGGAGATGACTCGGTACTTCATGACGATCCCGGAGGCGGTGCAGCTGGTGATCCGGGCCGGCGACATCGGCGCCGGCAAAGGCGAGGTCTTCGTGCTCGACATGGGCGAGCCGGTGAGGATCGTCGACCTCGCCGCCAACATGATCCGGCTGGCGGGCTACGAGCCCGAGCAGGACATCGCGATCGAGTTCACGCAGCCGCGGGCGGGGGAGAAGCTGCACGAGGAGCTGTTCGCGGGCGCCGAGCAGGCGCAGCCGACGGCGGCGCGGCGGATCAACCGGGCGGTCCGACAGACCCCGCTCGACTCCGACTGGGTGGACTCGACCTTGAACTCGCTCGAACACCTGGTGCTGGCCGGCGACGAGGCTAACTTGGCGGAGCGAGTGGTGGAGATGATCGCGTCGCCGGGTGGCGACGGGGCGGCAGTCGTCCACGACAAGTAGCCTCTCGCGGCGCCTTTGCTGAAGCTGATCGAACAAATCGGCTCGTTCGCGGGCCTGGCCGCATTCCTGGGCCTCGCCGTCTTTGCGCTGCTCTCGTTCTCGCAGGCGCGCGACTTGCGACGCCTGCGCGAGTGGGCCGGCTCGGCGCCGGAGCGCGACGCCGAGCGCAAGGAGGCGACCTCGACGGTGGCCGCCCAGCGGGCCGAGGAGCTGCGCCGCCTGGAGGAGAGCCGGACCGCCGAGCGCGACGCGGTCGATCAGCGCGAAACCCGGCGCCAGCGGCGCGAGGCGGGGCTGCCCGAGCTGACCCGGGGCGAGCGGATCCGCCAGAGCTTCTCCGGGATCGGCGACCGCCTCGGCGAACCGATCTGGCTGGTGGCGCTGTTCGTCGTCGTCTTGATCGTCGTCGGCGGAGCCGTCTTCCTCGTCGTCGGCGGCGGCGACGAGGAAAGCAGCGGCAAGGGCGGGAAGAGCGGCAAAGCGGCGGTGGCCCGGATCAACCCCAGCGAAGTCGAAGTCGCGGTGCTGAACGGCACCGCCGTGCCCGGCCTCGCCGCCACCTTCGGCGACAAAGTCGAGGGCAAGAACTTCCAGCTCGGCCCGGTCACCAACAGCAGCTCCAGCTTCACCGAAAGCGTCGTGATGTTCCGCCGCGGCCACAAGCCGGAAGCGCGCAAGGTCTCCAAAGCCCTCTCGATTCCGAACCTGGAGCTGATGAGCTCGGAAATCGAATCCGTCGCCGCCGGGGCAAACGTGGCGGTCATCGTCGGCGAGGACAATGCCGCGGCGGCCGGGTAGCGCGGCCGCCCTGGTCTTCGCGCTGCTCGTCCTCGCCACCGTCGCCGCCTTCGCCTGGTCCCAGCGCGTCAAGCGCGACCCGCTGGTGCTGGACCGGGCGACCTTCGTCGCGGTCCCCAACCCGCACCCGCGCCACCCGGTCCACAGCTTCACCCCGAACGGCGACTGCCGCTTCGACCTGATGCGGATCCGCTTCCGCACCACCCAGTCCGACGACGCCACCGTGCAGATCGTCAAGCCGGGCGGCCGGGTCGTCCTCACCCTCGCCCGCGACCGCTTCCTCAAGCGCTACACCTTCCACACCTTCTACTGGGACGGCCGCATGCGCGACAACGGCATCGCCCCGCCCGGCCGCTACAAGCTCCGCGTCAAACTCCTCGGCCAGGACCGCACCCTGGTGACCCCCGGCGTGATCCGGTTGCACCGGGCGCCGGCGAAGCGCAATGCGAGGCTGGGACCGGGCGTCTGCCAGGTCACCGTGTCGATTCCGGACGAGAAGGCCGATCGCGCGGGGAGCGCCGCCCCTTGAGCGACCTTCTGGCTGGCGCCGGCCTCCTGATCGCGGCCGGCGCCAGCGCCACCGCGATCCTCCTCCCCCCGGGCCGCCCTCGCTCGGCCGCGATGCTGATCGCCATCGCCCTCTTCCCAACCCTGATCCTCGGCGACCAGTGGCACACCCACCAGATCGAGGACCTGAGGGAAGACACCGGCAGGATCGTTGCTCTCTTGGCGATCGGCGCAGCCGCGGTAGCGGCCCTCGCCTACGCGTTCCGCCGCTGGCCGATCCTGATCCCCCTGGCGATCGTCGCCGCCCTCCCGTTCCGCATCCCACTCCACGCCGGAGGGGACACCGCGAACCTCCTAGTGCCCCTGTACCTGGTGATCGCGGGAGCAGTCGTCGCCACCGCCGTACGCGACTGGGGAGTGGGGCACGGGATGGTGTCTGCGGCGGGTGGCGCGGATGTTGGGCCCGCCCGCAGAGCGGGCGGGACAACATCGGCGACAGGACCCGCCGCCCGGGCCCCCGCGTCCCTCCCCGCCACCTGGCTCCCCCGCGTCCTCGCCGCCTTCGTCGTCCTCTACGCCATCCAGTCCCTCTACTCCGACGACTTCTCCAAAGCCCTCCAGAACGTCTGCTTCTTCCTCGTCCCCTTCACCGTCGCCTTCGCCCTCCTCCGCGACGTCGGCTGGGACCGCCGCCTGCTCACCTGGACCCTCGCCGTGCTCGCCGTCGAGGCCGTCCTCTTCGTCCTCGTCGGCTCGGTCGAGTACGTCACCCGCAGCCTCTTCTGGAACGACCAGGTGATCCGCTCCAACGAATTCCACACCTACTTCCGGGTCAACTCGGTCTTCTGGGACCCCAACGTCTACGGGCGCTACCTGGCGCTCGTCCTCGTCGTCGTCACGGCAGCGCTGCTCTGGGTCCGCGAGCGGCGCGCCTTCTGGGCGCTGACGGCGACGATGGCGATCCTCTGGCTCGGCCTCGCCCAGACCTTCTCGCAGTCCAGCTTCATCGCCCTGCTCGCCGGCCTCGCGGTGCTGGCGGCGCTGCGCTGGAGTTGGAAGTGGACCCTCGCCGCGGTTGCCGTCGGCATCGTCGCGGCGGCCCTCACCGTCACCTTCGTCGGCGGCTCCGGCAAGGTCAACTTCTCCCGCCTCAACATCGACACCTCCGGCCGCGCCAACCTCGTCCAGGGCGGCCTCGACCTCTTCGCCGAACGCCCCCTCTGGGGCTACGGCTCCGGCTCTTTCCAAGCGGCTTACAGAGAGCATCGCGAGAACAAAGACGTCCCCGTCTCCGTCTCCCACACCGAGCCCGTCACCGTCGCCGCAGAGCAGGGACTGTTGGGCCTAATCACTTACGCGGCCCTCATCGTGTGCGCCCTCTGGACCATGACCGCGGGCATCGCTCGCGCGCCCACCGCCGCCCGCGCCGCTGTCTTAGCCGCCTTCGTCGCCCTCCTCGTCCACACGCTGTCCTACGCCGGCTTCATCGAGGACCCGATCACCTGGGTGCTGCTCGCCCTCGGCGCCTCGCTGGCGGCCGCACCCGCGGTCCGCGACTCCGCGTAGGGTCATCCCGTGTCGGGATACCTGCGCCGCCTCGCGACGACCGGCGCCGCCTACACGGCGGCCAGCATCCTTTCCAAGGTCATCGCGGTGGCCCTGCTGCCGCTCTACACGCGGTACCTGACCCCGGGCGACTACGGGGCGGCCGAGGTGATGTTCGCGGCGGTGGTATCCGCCAGCATCGTCGTCCGCTTCGGCTTGATCGAGGCGGTGCTGCGCTTCTACTACAAGGACGACGAGCAGCCGCGGGAGGTGGTCAAGAGCTCCTTCGCCGGGCTCTTCTGGCTCTCGACGATCGCGATGGCGATCGCGATGCCCTTCGCCGGGCCGATCTCCGAACTGCTGCTCGTCCGTCCCGCCGCCGACCTGGCGCGGATCTCGATCGCCGGCCTCTGGGTGCTGACGATGTCGGAGTTTCTGCTCACCCTCTTCCGGCTCGAAGAGCGGGCCCGGGCCTTCTTCACGACGACGATCGTCAACGTGCTGGCGACGATCGCGCTGACGATCGCCCTCGTCGTCGGCGCCGACGAGGGCGCCCGCGGACTGCTGGTCGGCAGCTATGCGGCGGGTGCCGTCACCGTGCTGGTCCTGATCGCCCTGCAGTGGCGCAAGCTCTCGCTGCGCTTCGACCGGGCGCTGCTGCGGCGCCTGTTCCGCTTCGGGATGCCGACGATGCCCGCCGAGGTCTCCCTCTACGCGCTCAACTTCGTCGACCGGATCATCATCGTTCGCACCCTCGGCGTCGCCGAGGCCGGGCTCTACTCGCTGGCCGTCAAGTTCGCCCAGGCGGTCAACGTGCTCGTCCGCGGCTTCCAGCTCGCCTGGCCGCCGCTCGCCTACTCGATCCGCGACGACGGCGAGGCCCGTCGCGCCTACGCGGTCGTCGTCACCCTCTTCGTCGCCGCCTGCGCCTTCGTGGTCACCGGGATGTGGCTGTTCTCGCGCTGGATCGTTCGCCTCCTCGCGGCCCCGGATTTCTTCGACTCCTTCGAAGCGGTCGGCCTGATCTCCACCGCCGTCACCCTCTACGCGCTGTATCTCGTGCTGGTGGTGATCCTCGGTCGCACCGGCCGCACCGAGTTCAACCTGCCGGCGACGCTCGCCGCCCTCGTCGCCAACGTCGTCCTCAACCTCATCCTCGTGCCGCCGCTGGGGATCGTCGGCGCCGGCCTCGCCCTCGTCGCCTCCTACGTCGTCGTGCTGGCGCTGATGTACGTGTTCACGCAGCGGCTCTTCCCGGTCGCCTACGAGTGGGGCCGCCTGGCCAAGATCGTCCTCGCCTCGGCGGTCCTGGTCGGCGTCGGCGAACTGGCGATGCCGACCGAGGGCGCCGTCGGCTTCCTCGGCCGCGCCGCCCTGCTCGCCGCCTACCCGCTGGCCCTCTACCTGGGCCGCTTCTTCACCCCGGGCGAGCGCGCCTGGATCGCCCGCCTGCGGCACCCGAGCGCGATCGTCGCCGAGATCCGCGCCATGCGAGCCCAGCCAGCCGCCGTCGATGGCCGCCTCCCGGAGACCTACGAGGCCGAGCAGATGGACGAGGACAGGCGGCTTTAGCGCGCCCGGTCGCGGATGCTTTCGCCGCGTCCCGGCAGCAGCGCCTGGCGCGCGTGCGCCCAGTAGACGCGGGCGGGCTGGTCCGGCATGACGCTGGCGGCGGCGGCGCGGACCGCGTAGGACCAGGCGGTGAGGAGGCGCACCGCGAGAGCCGCCCCGGCCCCGTGGTGCTTGCGCATGTAGAGGTCGCGGTTGCGGTGGAATTCGACGATCCGCGGCAGGCCCGCCGCCAGGTCGGTGGAGAGCTGGTCGTGGTGGTAGGCCTCGGCGGCCGGGACGTAGAGCGAGTGCCAGCCGGCATCGGCGAGTCGCTTGGCGAAGTCGGTCTCGTCGGAGTAGACGAAGAAGGCCGGGTCCAGGAAATCGATTTTTGCCGCCGCTTCGCGGCGGACGAGTAGAGCGCTCGACTGGGCCCAATCGACTCTGCGCGTCGTCGTCCCCTTGCTCTTCACCGTGAACCGCCCGTGCAGGAACAGCGCCCCGGCCAGCGCCGTGGCGACGCCCGGGAAACGCCAGGCGCAGGCGACGCGACTGCCGGCCGAGTCGAGCAGCTGCGGGCCCGCAGCTGCGGCTCGCGGGTCGGCCTCGAGCGCGGCGAGCAGCGCCTCGGCGGCGCCCGGACGCAGCTCCGAGTCCTCGTTCAGCAGCAGGCAGTAGCGACCCTGCGCCTCGCGCATCAGGGTCGAGTCGTTCTCGGCCTTGCCGGTGCGTCGCTCGAGCGCGATCAGGCGAAGCGGCAGGCCCTCGTCCCCACCGAGGCTCTCGCCCAACGCCCGCACCGCCGCAGCGGAGCCGTCGCCGGAGGCGTTGTCCAGCACCAGCACCTCGGCCTCCACGCCGGCCGGGTGCGTGCGCTCGATCGCGGCCAGGCAGGCGAGCAGGTACCCGCGGCCGTTCGTGTTCACAACGCAGTAGGAGAGTGTGGGCGCCAAGTCCGCTGACGATAATCGCCCCGTGCGAGTGCAGCTAGTCGACCCATCGGCTTTCACGCCGCCCTACGACCGTGCCCTCGCGGCGGCGCTGACGCGCGCCGGCGCCGAGGTCGAGCTGCTGACCAGCCGCTTCCTCTACGGACCGGTGCCGCCTGCCGAGGGCTACCGCGTCGAGGAGCGCTTCTACCGTCGCAGCGCCCGCCGTGGCCTCGACGCCCGCGGCCGCCTTCCCTTCAAGGCCGCCGAGCACCTCGCCGACATGCTGCGCTTCCGCCGCGACAGCGCCCGTCGCAAGAAGGCGGGCGAGGACCCCGACGTCGTCCACTACCAATGGCTCACCTTCCCGCCGCTCGACTCCCACCTGCTGCCCCCGGCGCGCCCGCGGCTGCTGACCGCTCACTACATCCTCTCGCCGGATCCGAGCCGCCGCCAGGTCGCCGCCGCCCGCCGCGCCTTCGGCGCCATGGACGCGGTCGTCGCCCACTCCGAGCACAGCGCCGCCCGCCTCCGCGACGAGGTCGGGCTCGACCCGGCGAGCGTCCGCGTCATCCCCCACGGCGCCTTCGACTACCTCACCCGCCTGCCCGAGGAGAGCCCGCTGCCGACCGAGCTGGAGGGCGCCGAAGGGCCGGTGATCCTCTGCTTCGGCCTGCTGCGCCCCTACAAGGGGACCGAGGTCCTGCTCGAGGCCTTCCGCCGCGTCGAGGGCGCCGAGCTGTGGATCGTCGGCAACCCGCGCATGGACGTGACGCCGCTGCGCGAGCTCGCCGCCGCGGCGCCCGGCCGCGTCCGCTTCGTCACCCGCTTCGTCGACGAGGCCGAGATCCCGGCGATCTTCCGCCGCGCCGACCTCGTCGTCCTGCCCTACCTCGACGCCGAGCATTCCGGCGTCCTCTACACCGGCCTCGCCTTCGGCAAGCCGCTGGTGCTGAGCGCCGTCGGCGGCTTCCCGGAGGTCGCCGCCACCGGCGCCGCCCGCCTCGTCCCGCCCCGGGACGTCGACGCCCTCGCCGCGACGCTCGCCGACCTGGTCGGCGACGAGTCCGCCCGCACCGAGCTCGCCGAGTCCGCCCGCCGCGCCGCCGCCGGTCCGTTCTCCTGGGACGAGACCGCCCGCCTCACCCTCGACCTCTACCGCGACCTGCTCGCCTGAGCCTGTTCCGCTGTGACTTTCCCCCGCTATAGAGGGCAAAGTCACAGCGGAAGCAGATAATGCGCCGGTGACCGCCGTCCTCTTCTGGCTCTGCGCGGGGCTAATCGCCTACACGCACTTGGGCTACCCGCTGGTGCTGGCTGCCCTGACCCGGATTCGTCGCGGAGATGACCAGCGGACTCATAATCCGTTGGTCGCGGCCGCGGAGCTCCCAACCGTCTCCCTTGTCGTCCCCGCCTACGACGAGGAGGAGGTGATCGCGGCCAAGGTCGCCGACGCGCTGGCGCTCGACTACCCGCGCGAGCGGCTGCAGGTGATCGTCGCCTCCGATGGTTCGGCCGACTCGACCGCCGAGCGGGCCCGCGACGCCGGGGCGGACCTGGTGCTCGACCTGCCGCCCGGCGGCAAGGTCGCCGCGCTCAACGCCGCCGTCGAGCAGGCGAGCGGCGAGATCCTCGCCTTCTCCGACGCGAACAGCGCCTGGGCGCCCGACGCGCTGCGCCGCCTCGTCGCCCCCTTCGCCGCCCCGGGCGTTGCCTACGTCTGCGGCCAAGTCCGCTTCACCGACCCCGAGGGGGGCAACCTCGAGGGGGCCTACTGGCGCTACGAGATGGCGGTCCGGGAGCTGGAGTCCCGGCTCGGCGGGATCACCGCTGGCAACGGGGCGATCTACGCGGTCCGCCGCGAGGCCTACCTGGCGCTCCCCCCGGCCGGCAGCCACGATCTCTCCTTCCCCTTCCTCCTCGCCAAGCGCGGCGGGCGCTCGCTCTACGAGCCGGGCGCCCAGGCGAGCGAGAAGATGGTCCCGACCATCGAGGGCGAGTGGGCCCGCAAACGGCGGATGATGGTCGGGCTCTGGGACATCGTCGTCGGCGAAGGGATGCTCTCCCCGCGCGGCTACTCGCCCCTCTTCGCCTTCGAGCTGGTCTCGCACCGGCTGCTCCGCTACCTCAGCCCCTTCCTCCACCTCGTCGCCCTCGCCGCCAACGTCGTCCTGCTCGGCGACGGCTGGGTCTACACCGTCGCCCTCGTCGCCCAGCTGGCGCTGCTCGCCGCGGCGCTGTTGGGACGCTGGCTGTCGGCGACCCCCTTCCGCGTCGCCCGCTACTACGTGCTGACCACGGCCTCGATCGCCGCCGGCCTCTGGGACCGCGCCCGCCACGGCGCTTCCGGGCGCTGGGAGAAGGCCGAGGGGACCCGCTGATGCCGCGACCCCTCGACGTCCTCATCGCCGCGCTCGCCCTGGTCGTCCTCTCGCCCTTCCTGCTCGCCGCCGCGCTCGCGATCAAGCTCGGCAGCCGCGGGCCGGTGATCTACCGCCAGCTGCGGGTCGGCCGCGACGGGGCCGAGTTCGAGATGTGGAAGCTGCGGACGATGGTGCAGGGGTCCGACCCGGTCGGGGTCGGGACCGTCGTCACCCGCGACGACCCCCGCGTCACCGGCGTCGGCCGCACCCTGCGCCGCACCTCGCTCGATGAGGTCCCCAACCTGGTCAACGTCCTCCGCGGCGAGATGGCGATCGTCGGCCCGCGCCCGACCATCCCGGCCCAGGTCGACGACTACACGCCGCGCCAGCAGCGTCGCCACGAGGTGCTGCCGGGGATCACCGGCTGGGCCCAGGTCCAGGGCCGGGCCGGGATCCCCTGGGAGGAGCGGATCGAGCTCGACGTCTGGTACGTCGAGCACCGCAGCGCCGCCCTCGACGCCCGCATCCTCGCCAGGACGGTCCGGCTCGTCCTCAGCGGCCAGGGCCTGGCGCCCGATTAGAGTTCCCGCCGTGAGCGATCGCCCCGAGGTCAGCCTGCGCCGCTTCCAGCCCGGCGACGCGCCCGCCGTGCACCGCTGGTTCAACAACCCGGCCGCGACCGCCTCGCTGATGGAGCAGCGCGACTCCTTCTCGCTCGAGCAGGCCGAGGCCTGGGCGGAGCGGGCGATGGACGACTCCGGCGAGGACCGCAAGTTCGCGATCGTCGTCGAGGGCTACGAGGAGCCGGTCGGCTTCACCGCCCTCTACGGCCTCTTCCGCCAGACCGCGCCGGAGCTGGGCGCCCTGATCGGCGACGACGTGCGCGGCAAGGGCGTCGGCCGCCGCGCCGAGGCGCTGACGATCGCCAAGGCCTTCGACGAGTACGGCGCCCACCGCGTCTACGGCCGCAT
>Ga0190271_10003310_pt1 | contig 10072 bp, 7 predicted proteins | sample Popmic356T_FD_133747 | JGI IMG/M metagenome (GOLD analysis project Ga0190271, IMG submission 133747) | Populus adjacent soil microbial communities from riparian zone of Weber River, Utah, USA - 356 T | ecosystem: Environmental > Terrestrial > Soil > Riparian zone | place: USA: Utah | collected... | reverse complement strand
GGGATCGTCGTCGGGGCCGCCGCGATGCTCCCCGCCGCCTACCTGCTGATCGTGGTCGCCGGCGACCTCGGGCCGGCGCTCGAGGTCGCCTTCGACGCCGATACGGCCCTGCTGGTTGCCCGCACGCTCGGCCTCGCCGCCGCCGTCACCGCCACCGCGATCGCGATCGCGCTGCCGATCGGCTGGCTCACCGTGCGCACCGACCTCCCCGGGGGGCGCCTGTGGGCGACGCTGCTCACCCTGCCGCTGGTGATCCCCAGCTACGTCGGCGCCTACCTGCTGGTCGCGGCGCTGGGGCCGAACGGGATGCTGCAGGAAGCGCTCGGGGTCGACCGCCTGCCCTCGATCTACGGCTTCACCGGCGCCTGGCTGGTGCTGACCCTGTTCACCTTCCCGCTGCTGCTGATCCCGCTGCGGGCGACCCTGCGGCGGATCGACCCGCAGCTCGAGGACGCGGCGCGGGCGATGGGGCGCAGCCCGCTGGAGGTCTTCCGCACCGTCGTCCTGCCGCAGCTGCGGCCGGTGATCGCTGCCGGCTCGCTGCTCGTCGCCCTCTTCGTGATCAGCGACTTCGGCGCCGTCTCGATCCTCCGCTTCCACTCCTTCACCAGCGAAATCTACGTCGCCTACCAATCGAGCTTCGACCGGGTCGCCGCCGCCGCGCTCGGCGCCGTCCTCGTCGTCGCGATGCTGGCGCTGCTGCTGGTCAGCTCGCGGGTGCGCGGCTCGAAGGCGGTCCACCGGCTCGGCCCGGGGACGCTGCGCCCGACCCAGCCCTACCGGCTCGGCCGCTGGCGCTGGCCGGCGATCGCATTCTGCTCCCTGATCGTTCTGGTCGCCTTCGTGCTGCCGGTCGGGGTGCTGATCTACTGGGCGAGCAAGGGGATCTCGACCGGCAGCACCTCGTGGAACACGATCGCGGCGCTGGGCGGCAACTCGCTGCTGATCGCCGCCTGGGCGGCGGCGATCGGGGCGATCGCGGCGCTGGTCGTGGCGGCGCTGGCGGTGCGGTATCCGTCGCGGGCGGCGCGCCTGGTCGAGCGCCTCTCCCACGCCGGCTACGCCCTGCCCGGCATCCTCGTCGCCCTCGGCCTCGTCTTCTTCGCGACGCGGGCGGTGCCGGCGCTCTACCAGACGATCGCGCTGCTGGTCTTCGCGATGACGATCCACTACCTGCCGCTGGCGATCGGGCCAATCGCCAGCTCCCTGGTCCAGCTCTCGCCGCGGATCGAAGAGGCGGCGCGCGGGATGGGCCGCGGCCCGGCCGAGGTCTTCCGCACGATCACGATCCCGCTCGCCCGCGGCGGGATGATGGCCGGCGCCGCGCTGGTCTTCCTGCACGCGATGAAGGAGCTGACCGTGACCCTGATCCTCTCGCCGATCGGGTTCAAAACGCTGGCCACCGACATCTGGACCCAGACCACCTTCGGCTTCTACGAGGCGAGCGCGATCCCGGCCCTGGTCCTGCTGGCGGTTGCCGCGGTGCCGGTGTACCTGTTGAGCGAGCAGGGCGCGGCGCCGCCGTGATCGGGTGAGGGCCCTCCCGGGGCCGCGGCTGGCGGTGGCTGCGGCGCTGGCGCTCGCCGCCGTCTCCCTCGCCCTCCCCTTCCTCCCCGTCTACGACCCCTGGGCCTGGCTGGTCTGGGGGCGGGAGCTGCTGCAGGGGAGCTTCGAGACCGCGGCGGGACCGTCGTGGAAGCCGCTGCCGGTGCTGATCGACGCGCCGCTCTCGCTGCTCGGCGGCGCGGCGCCGAAGGCCTGGCTGCTGATCGCGCGGGCGGGCTGGATCTGCGCGCCGCTGCTGGCGGGGCTGCTGGCGGCCCGGCTCAGCGGTCCGGAAACCGGGCGCTGGCGCTGGGTCGCGGCGGCGGTCGCCGCCGGTTCGGTGGCGCTGACCTGGGACTCCTTCACGCCGCCGCTCCGCCAGTTCACCGGCGGGCTCTCGGAGCCACTGCTGGTAGCGCTGATCCTGGGCGCGATCTGGGCGGCGCTCGACCAGCGGCGCGGCTGGGTGCTGGGCCTGGGGACCGCGGCGGCGCTGCTGCGGCCTGAGGTCTGGCCCTTCCTCGCGGTCTGGGCCTGGTTCGCAACCCGGGAGCGACCGCGCCTGCGGGCCGCCGCGATTGCCGTCGCCGTCCTCGTCCCGCTGGCCTGGTTCGTCCCCGACATCGTCGGCGCCGGCAACCCGCTGGAGGGCGGCGAAACGGCGCGCGCCGGCGGGATCGAGCCGCTCGACGGGCTCGAGGTGCTGGGACGGGCGCTGATCGCGCCCCTGGCCGCCGCCTGGATCGGCGTCGCCCTGCTGCTCTGGCGCGAACGCGGCGGACTCGACCGAACGCTGACGATCCTCCTCATCGCCGCCGCCGCCTGGATCACCCTGGTCGCCCTGATGGCAGTAGCCGGCTTCGCCGGCCTCCCCCGCTTCTTGGCTCCCGCGACGGCCGTGGTCGCGATCATCGGCGGCGTAGGCATCGCCCGCGGCGCCACCGCACCGGACAAGAGTCCGCCGGACCTTTGTACCCCCCATGGGGTACAAAGGTCCGGCGGACCTTTGTGTCTGGCGCTTCGAGCCCTTGTGGGGACGGCTGTGGTGCTGGCGATTGGCGGCTTTGGCTGGCGGCTCGCGCAGCTACCCGGGGACCTGGAGGTGGTTGAACGGCAGACGAGCTCGATCGAGCACCTGTTCGACCTCGTCGAGAAGACCGGTAGCGCCAAGCTGCTCGCCTGCCAGGACCGGGTGCGGATGACGCACGTGCGCGAGCAAACCGCGCTTGCCTGGAAGCTTGACGAACCGATCTCCGCGGTCCTGATCCGCTATCGCCCGCGCTCCGGCGTCGCGGTCTCGACCAAACCGGTCCCCGACGGCGACGTTGTCGCCCACGCCGGCCGCTGGCGCGCGACCCGGCTGCCTTGTCCCGCGGCTACTCGCTGACCTCGGCCAGCGGCCGCGCCATCGCCGGCGTCTCCGGCGCCGTCCGGTAGGGCTGCTCCTCGGCCTCCTCGCGCTCGTGGTAGACGCTGTCGGCGTTGACCGCCCAGACGTCGTGGCCGGCTCCGTCGCAGAGGTTCTCGACCGCCCGCATCGCAGTCAGCATCGAGTGGTCCGAGTTGTTGTATCTGTGGAGGCCGTTGCGGCCGATCTGCTGCAGGTTGGAGAAACCCTCCAGCCAGCCGCGGATCCGTTCGACCCGGCCGGCGTACTCGGCGTCGTAGATCGGGTAGGCCTTCGGCACCCGGATCACGTGGCCGCCGGCGACCCGATCGGCCTCGACGAGCCCCAGCGCCGCGACCTCGCGGCGGCCCAGCTCGACCAGCTCCTCGTCGCTCGCGCACCAGAGCTCATCCCCTTCGAAGCAGAAGTACTCGAGCCCGAGGCAGGAGCGGCGCGGGTCCGGGGTCATCCAGGGGCTCCAGGCGCGGAAGTTCTGGATCCGGCCGACCTTCGCCGCCGGGTCGTGGACGTAGACCCAGTTGTCGGGGAAGGGCGGCTCTCCGTCGACCTGCAGCGCGACGGTGAGGAAGTCGCGGTAGCGGAGACCGGCGGCGGCGACCGTCACCTCGCGCGGTGGCGCCGGTTCGGCGACGCCCGCGGTGGTCCGCAGCGGGATCGAGGAGATCGCCGCCGCGACCTCGACCCGCTCACCGCCGGCGCGGACCGCGGTCACCCGGCCGCCCTCGTGTTCGAGGCCTTCGACCGCCGCGCCGAGGCGAACCTCGCCACCACCCTGCTCGACCCGCCGCGCCATCTCCTCCCACATCTGCCCCGGTCCCAGGCGCGGGTAGCGGAACTCCTCGATCAGGCTCTTCGGGGTCTCGCCGCCGCCCGGCAGCGCCGCCCGCAGCGCCGACCAGAGCGAGAGGTCGTTGATCCGCTGCGCCGCCCACTCGGCCCGCAGCTCGTCCGTCCCCACCCCCCAGACCTTTTCCGTGTAGGTCTTGAAGAAGAGCTCGAAGAGGCGGCGGCCGAAGCGGGCGCTGACCCAGTCCTCGTAGCTCTCGCCCGCAGGCGCGGGCCGCAGCCGCGCCCGCGCGTAAGAGCCGAGGCTGCGGGCCAGCTCGACCGGCCCGACCCTGGCGAAGACGTCGGCGGGGCGCAGGGGGTACTCGATGAAGCGACCGCGCCAGTAGATCCGCGAGAGCCGCGGTCGGACCAGCAGCTCCTCCCCCAGCAGCTCCTCCCACAGCGACGCGACCTCGTCGCTCTTGGTGAAGAAGCGGTGGCCGCCGAGGTCGAAGCGGTAGCCGTCGCGGGTCTCGGTCCGAGCCAGGCCGCCGACCTGCTCGCCGGCCTCGAAGACGACGACCGGGAGGCCGCGCTGGACCAGCCGGTAGGCCGCGGTGAGACCGGCGGGGCCGGCTCCGAGCACAGCGACGGGGGCAGCCTCGGGTCTCTGGGCGGAAGCCGGCATCGGGGCGGGAGATGGTATTAGGTATCCCTAATGCCGGCCTCCTCCCCGGACCCGCGCCCGACGCGCGGCTCCGCTCCCACCCTCGGCGTCGTCATCCCGGCGACCGATAGCCCCCCGACCCTGGAGCGCTGCCTGGCGGCGCTCGAAGCCGGCAGCCGCAAGCCGGACACGGTGGCGGTGGTGGCGGAGCCGGCGGGCTCGGGGCCCGCCGCGGCGCGCAACCTCGGCGCCGCCGGGTGCGAGGCCGACGTGCTGGTCTTCGTCGACTCCGACGTCGAGGTGCACCCCGAGGCGCTGGCGCTGATCGAGCGGCGCTTCGCCGCCGAGCCCGAGCTGGCGGCCCTGTTCGGCGCCTACGACGACGACCCCGCCCATCCGGCGCTGACCTCGCGCTACCGCAACCTCCTCCACCACCACGTCCACGCCGAGGGCGCGGGCGAGGCGCAGACGTTCTGGGCCGGGCTCGGGGCGGTGCGGCGCGAGCGGTTCGAGGCGGTCGGCGGCTTCGACGACGAGCTCTTTCCGGACGCCAGCGTCGAGGACATCGAGCTGGGTATGCGATTGCGGCGACAGGGGGCGCGAATCGCCCTCGACCCGCGGATCCGCGGCCGTCACCTCAAAGGCTGGACCCAGCTGAGCATGCTTCGCACCGACTTCGGCCGCCGCGGCGTCCCCTGGGCGCGGCTATTGCTGCGCCAAGGGGGCGGCAGCACCGCCCTCAACCTCGGCTGGCGCCGCCGCGCGAGCGCCGCTGCCAGCGTCGCCCTGGTCGGGTCGCTGTTAACGCGGCGGCCACGCCTGGGTGCGGCGGCGCTGGCGGCCAACCTCGTCCTCGACCGCGACCTCTACGCGCTCCTCGCCCGCCGCGGCGGCGCCCCGCTGCTGCTCGCCGGGATCGGCCTGCACCAGCTGCACCAGCTGGCAGCGGCGGCCTCCGTCCCGGCTGCGATCGCCCTCGAGGCGACGGAGGGACGGCGATGATGCGGCTAGGGATTGCCGGCTGTGGGCGGATCGCCGAGCGCGGCTACCTGCCGGCGGCGCTGGCCGCCGAGGGGGTGACGATCGCCGCCTTTGCTGATCCGAACCGCGAGCGGCTCGACAGCTGCCTACGGCTCTGGCGCGAGAGCGGCGGCGAGGCGCAGGGGGTCGCCGACCTCAGCGAGCTGCTGTCTGCGGAGTCGATCGACCTGCTGGTCGTCGCCGCGCCACTCGACCGCCACGTCGCGCTAGCGGAGGAAGCAGCCGCCGCGGGCGTGCGGGCGCTGGTCGAGAAGCCCCCCGCCGCCGACCTCGCCGGCGCCCTGCGCCTGGCCGCACTGAAGCCAGAACCGGTCCTCGCTTTCAACCGACGCTTCCTCCAGGGGACGGAGCTGCGCGCCTCGATCCCGGCCGAGAGCTGGATCGAGCTCGACCTCGGGCTGCGCTTCAAGCAGGGGGCCTGGGGCGCGCACGAAGTACGCGACGAGGCCCTGCTCGACGCCGGCATCCACCTCGTCGACCTCGCCTGTCACCTCAGCGCCGCCGCGCCGATCGCCGTGCGCCAGGCCCGGATCTCGCCTCAGCGCGCCTCCTTCGAGCTGGAGCTGAGCCGCGGCCGCGCCCGAATCGAGTGCGCGACCGACCGCAGCCACCGCGAGACGGTCAGCGTCCGCGACCGCTCCGGCAAGGTGGTGGCGCGATCGGCCTGGGGCGGCGTGCGAAGCCGCCTCGCCGGGCTGGTCGGCCGGCCCGACCCCCTCGTGCTCTCGCTTCAGCGGCAGCTGCAGGCGCTCGCCGCCGACGATGGCACCATCGCCACTGCGCAGGACGGCGCCACCGTGATGGCAATCGTCGAGGCCGCACGGCGCTCGGCCGCGCTGGACGGCGCCGAGGTCACCGTTGCGCCGGTCGCGGAGGTCTCGGCGTGATCGCCGTCATCCAGTTCGACGCCGCCAGCGCCCGCCTGCTGGGCCGCCTGGAGGACGAGGGCCGGCTGCCCCACCTGACGGAGCTGCGGCAACGCGGCAGCCGCATCGAGCTGGAGACCCCGGCCGAGCATTTCCCGGCCAGCGCTTACCAGGACCTCTACCGGGGCGTCGAGGTCGGCGACCACGGCCTCTTCTATCCATTCCAATGGGGCGCCGGCGACCAGCGAATCCGGCTGGCCGCCACCTTCGGCGCACCGCCGCCGATATGGGACCGGCTCGGCGAGCACGGCCGCAGCACGCTGGCGATCGACCCCTACGAGTGCCACCGCCCCCACGCCGCCGAGGGCGAGCTGGTCTGCGGCTGGGGAATGCGCGAGCGGGTCGTGCTCGAGCGCTGGGCAGTCCCCGACGGCGGCGACCGCGTGGCCCGCCGGCGCCACGGCCGCCCGCCCGACGTGACCGAGGTCTTCGGCGCCCAGACCCCGCGCGAGCTGCGCCGCCTGCGCGAGCGCTTTCTCGCCGCTCCCGCCCGGGTCGCCGATCTGGCGATCGAGCGCCTGCGGGAGCGGCCCTTCGACCTCGCCTGGATCGTCTTCGCCGCTCCCCACCTGGCCGGCCACCGGCTCTGGGAAGTCCCGCCCTACATCGACGGCGAGGCGATCGGGAGTGACGAGCGCCAGCGGCTCGACGGCGCCCTGGCTGACGTCTACCAGGAGGTCGACGCCCAGCTCGGCCGCGTGCTCGAGGCGCTGCCCGACGACTGCGACGTGATCGTCTGCTCGGTCCTCGGGATGGACCAGAACACCAGCCGCGCCGACCTCCTGCCGGGAATGCTCTCGGCCGTCCTGGCCGGCGAGGGCCAGTCGGGTGGCGAGGGCGAGGACTCCGACTCGGGGGCGATGTGGCGGCTGCGGGCGGCGCTCTCCGGGCGCCTCCGCGCGAAGATCGCTGCCGCGATGCCGGACCGCGTGGCACTGGAGCTGACCGCGCGACTGGAGCTGCGCGGCGTCGACTGGTCGACCACCCGCGCCTTCGCCCACCCCGCCGACAACCAGGGATACGTCTGCCTCAACCGGGCCGGCCGCGAGCGCGACGGGATCGTCGGCGAGAGCGAGGCGGCGGAGCTGGTCGAGCAGATCCGCGAGGGCCTGCTCGATTTCCGCGACCCCGACGGCGAGCCGACCGTCGTCGCCATCGACGAGGTCGCCGACCGCTGGCAGGGCGCGGCCGCCGACCGCCTGCCGGACCTGGCGGTCCGCTGGCGCCCGACCTCCTCGGTCGCACTCGGCGCCGTCCACTCCCCCCGTTTCGGCAGCGTCCAGCGCCAGGGCTACGGCAGCGGCCGGACCGGTAACCACACCGACGGCGACGCCTGGGCAATCCTCGCCCCCCGCACCGGCCGCACCCGCGACCTGGCCCGCCCCGCCCGCGTCACCGACATCCCCGCCACCGTCGCCGCCCTCAACGGCGTGCCCCTCGAGGGCCTTAGCGGCGAGCCGCTGATCGAGCGCTGAGGACTCCGGCGAGCGTCGCGAACTGGGCGGCGCAAACCAGGAGGCCGGGAACGAGACCGACAGAGAATCCGGCGCGCAGGAGACCGGTGTAGAAGCCGACGGAGCCGCGGCGACGATCGGCCCCGGCGCCCCGATACCGGGCGGCGCCCTGGCCATAGCGGTACTGCTGGCGCAGGAAGGCCCGCGTGCTCATCCCGCTCTGGTGGACAACCGTTGCGGCGGGGACGAACCGCATCCCAACCCCCGCTCGCGCAGCCCGCTCTCCCCAGTCCCGGTCCTCGCCCGCCGCAGCCGGGAACGACTCGTCGAACGGGAGCCGGTCGAGCAGCGAACGCCTTATGGCCAAGTTGGCGGTGACGGCAAATCCCGGCGAGGCGGTCCCGGGGGCTCCAGCCTGTACCTGCAGGTAACCGACGATCGCCGCCCATGCCCTATCCGCGGCGGTGGCTCCCCCTCCCATCGAGACCGGGCCGGTGGCCGTCTCGACCGCCTCGGCGAGGATCGGCGCCGTCAACGCCTCCGCCCAGCCAGGCGTCGGCGCGCAATCGTCGTCCGTGAAGCAGACGATCTCCCCTTCCGCTCGCCGCACGCCCTCGTTGCGCGCCCAGGCCGGCCCTCGTCCCTCGCTGTCCTCGATGACGACGACCTCGACCGGAACCGTCTGCTTCTCCAAGGCCGCCAGGCAGCGCTGCAGCAGCTCGGGACGGTGGCGGGTCGGGACCACGACCGAGACCCGCGGCCGCTCCTCCCCCATCAGCCTTCGACCGCGTCGAAGACCGCCTGCCGGGGGTCGTCCGAGTCGCTCTCCTCGATCGCCGCGGCGACCTGAGCCACCGCCTCTTTGCCGGAGAGCCTGCCCAGCTCGGCGATCCCGGCCGCTTCGACGATCGGAAGGGACTGGCGCCGGGCCGCCTGCTCCGGCTCGGCCAGGTAGGCGACCGCGGTCGAGTCCTCGGTCGCCTGGCGCGCGTTGGCGCCGACCTGCGCCAGCGTCCAGCGCCCCTCGGGCCCCGCGACGTCGAGGCAGACGACGCGCAGCTCGAACCCGCCCGGCTCACCCGCCCGCCGCGCCTCCCGCCGCGCTTCGTCGCAGATCACCCGCCCAAGCTCAGCTTCCCCCCCGCTCAGCGGCGCGCTGACATAGACGTTCAGCCGCGCCCCCTCCTCCGCCCCGCCCTCGCCGCAGCCCGCCGCCACGAGGACGGACAGGGCGACAAGCACGACGACCCCGGCGGGCCACCTAGCCAAAGAAGACCTCGGCCTCTTCGTAGAGCGAGCGCGGCACCGTCTTCAGCTCGGCGGTCGCTTCTTCGAGGGAGACGAGCTCGATCTCGATACCGCGCAGCGCCGCCATCGTCCCCCACTGCCCGGCATGGGCGGCGTCGATCGCGTGCAACCCGAACCGCGTCGCCAGCACCCGGTCGAAGGCCGTCGGCGTGCCGCCGCGCTGGACGTGGCCGAGGACGGTCGCCCGCGCCTCTTTCTCCGTCCGCCGCTCGATCTCGCCCTCGAGCCAGTGCCCGATTCCGCCGAGGCGGACGTGCCCGAATGCATCAAGCTTCTCCTCGTCGGGCGCCGGCATCCCACCCACCGGTTCGGCCCCCTCGGCGACGACGACGATCGGGGCGAACCGGCTCGCGAACCGCCTCCCGACCAGCTCGCAGACCTTCTCCACGTCGAAGGGCTGCTCGGGGATGAGGATCACGTTGGCGCCGCCTGCGAGCCCGGCGTGGAAGGCGATCCAGCCAGCGTGCCGGCCCATCACCTCGACGATCAGGACCCGGTGGTGGCTGTCGGCGGTGGTGTGCAGGCGGTCGATCGCCTCCATCGCGATGTTGACGGCGGTGTCGAAGCCGAAGGTGTAGTCGGTGGCGCCGAGGTCGTTGTCGATCGTCTTCGGCACGCCGACGATCGGGACCCCGGTCTCCGAGTGCAGGCGCGAGGCCGCTCCCAGGGTGTCCTCGCCGCCGATCGCGATCAGGCCGTCGACCCCGGCGGACTCGAGGTTCGCAGCGACCCGCGCCGGACCGTCGTCATCGGCAAACGGGTTGGTCCGGGAAGAACCGAGGATCGTCCCCCCGCGGGGCAGGATTCCCCGTACCTCCGGCACGCCGAGCGGCCGGCTGTCGTTCTCCAAGGGGCCGCGCCAGCCGTCGCGGTAGCCGACGAACTCGTGCCCGTAGACGCCGACGCCCTTGCGGACGATCGCCCGGATGACCGCGTTGAGGCCGGGACAGTCGCC
>Ga0190271_10003309_pt1 | contig 10072 bp, 5 predicted proteins | sample Popmic356T_FD_133747 | JGI IMG/M metagenome (GOLD analysis project Ga0190271, IMG submission 133747) | Populus adjacent soil microbial communities from riparian zone of Weber River, Utah, USA - 356 T | ecosystem: Environmental > Terrestrial > Soil > Riparian zone | place: USA: Utah | collected... | reverse complement strand
TGCTGCTCACGCAGTTCGTGCAGGCCGAGCCCGTCAACATCAACACCGCCGATGCCACGGCGCTTGCCAAGGCGCTGAACGGCGTCGGGCCCGCCAAGGCCAAGGCCATCGTGACCTACCGCGAGAAAAATGGTCCTTTCAAGACCGTCGACCAGCTCGCCATGGTCGAAGGCATCACGCAGAAGCTCATCGACAAGAATCGCGCCGACATCAAGCTCGGGGCGGACAAAGCCGCGGGTGCGCAGCCCGCCGGGCAGCCCGCCGTCAAGCCGGCGAAGCCCGCTTCGTAACGCGCGGACCCGCACCCGTGGCCGCGAGAGGCATGACGTAGGTCAAACTCTCGCGTGCCCGGGCCGGTTCCCTGCAGAGCGAAAAATCGCGGCGTGGTATGGTTTCGGCCCCTAATGGGCCGGAGCCAACATGCCCTCTGTTGTGAAGAGACCCGCAAAGAAGAGCCGTGTCGACGTTGCCGTTTTTCCGGTTGCCGGACGAGGAACCCGTTTCCTTCCGGCCACCAAGGCCAGCCCCAAAGAGATGCTGCCTATCGTCGACAAACCACTCATTCAATATGCGGTGGAAGAGGCGCTGTCGGCCGGCGCGCGGCGACTGGTGTTCATCACGGGTTCTTCCAAGCGCGCCATCGAAGACCACTTCGATTCCGATGGCGAACTCGAAAACCTCCTGCTGAAGCAGGGCAAGAGCGATCTGCTCAAGATGCTCAGGAGCGTGCTGCCCTCATACGCCTCCTGCATCTACATCCGACAGCCCGCGCCTCTGGGGCTGGGCCACGCCGTGCTGTGCGCCAAACCCGCGGTGGGTGATGCGCCGTTCTTCGTGCATCTTGCCGACGACCTCATCGACGCCGAGGAGGCGTGCCTCAAGCAGATGAGCAATCGCTTCGACAACGGCAGCATCGTGGCCGTGCAGACCGTGCCGCATTCGCAGACGGACAAGTACGGCATCGTGAAGACCGGCTCACGCCACGCGGATCTGTTGCGCGTCGAAAAGATCGTGGAAAAGCCCAAGCCCTCGGTGGCGCCTTCGAATCTCGCGGTGGTGGGTCGCTACCTGCTTACGCCTCGCATCTTCACGCATCTCGAACGCATCGGCGAAGGCGCGGGCGGTGAAATCCAGCTCACCGACGGCATCGCGCGTCTCATGAACGACGAAGTCGTGTATGCGTATCGCTTCGCAGGCAAACGCTTCGACTGCGGCAGCAAGCTCGGCTATCTGCAGGCCAACGTGGAGTACGCGCTGGCGCACCCCGAGCTGGCGGCCTCGTTCCGCAGCTACCTGCGGAAGCTGGGCCGCGAGCTGTAACAGCAGCGGGCTACCCGCCCCAGGCCAGTGCCTGGGCTTCGATTATGTAATCGAGGTTGCATGTCACGAGTCCGCGATTTGTGACATCGAAACACAACATTTTTCATCTCGCATTGCGCGAGTTCTCCCGCTGTTGCTGCTGCGCCGACGGGTCGCGTATAACTACCGCCGCATCACCGGCAATCAAGAAGAGTTAGAAGCCGGCGGTGCCCGAATCAAGGGCGAATAGTTAGTCGACCATCGTTGCTGGAGTCGCACGATAAATGAGCATACGGATATGTGGCGCGCTCGTACTGCTGCTCTCGTTGTCGGCGACCAATGCATCAGCCGCTCCGTCGCTGGCAATGGCGCCCCTGGGATTCCGCGTTGAGAGCGTGACTCCCGTCGCGGGCATCCCGCGCACCTACGACGTGATTGCACGGGCCGCCATCTACAACACTGGTGATCCGGCGGCCAATGTCACGGCCCAATTGACGAGCTCGAGCGCGGAGTTGGTGATTGCCGACGGCAATGTGTCATTTGGCAATGTGGGCAGGGTCACACGACTGAGGCCTGTGCAGAGTGTCGATACCTTCAAGATACGGCTGACTTTTCCGCGTCCCCATACATTCGCCGAAGCGCTGCAATTTGTCCGGACCACGATCGAGTCGCTCTCGTGGCGAATTTCCTGCGGGAATTGCGGTGGGAATCGGCCGCCGGTGGCGAATGCCGGAGCAAACCAGACGACGTATGTCGGCCAGACGATCGCGCTCGATGGCAGTGCATCAATGGATCCTGACGGAGACGCGCTGCATTTTAACTGGAGCGTCGTGTCAGCTCCCACTGGCTCCACTCCGCAGATTGCCGATGCTTCGTCGGTCAGGCCGACGACGATCCTGAGCGCGCCGGGAACCTATGTCATTCAACTGATCGTCAACGATGGCCAAACGAATAGCGCGCCGAGTGTCGTAACGCTGACTACCGAGAACTCGGCGCCCATCGCGAACGCGGGGCCGGACCAGTCGGCGGCCGTCGGTGCGCACGTATCCCTCGATGGTGCTGCTTCGAGCGATGTCGATGGTGATGCGCTGACCTATGAATGGCAGCTGCTGGAGGTACCCGCCAACAGCGCTGCGGCAGTGTTGAATGCAGACCCGGCCAGTCCGGCTGCCGATTTCGTCGTGGACAGGGCGGGTCGCTACGTGGCGCAGCTGACGGTGCGCGACGCGCAATCGGCCAGTAGCCCTGACTCTATGATCGTATCGACGATCAATTCCGCCCCGGTCGCCCGGGCCGGAGCCGATATCACGGCGCGAATCGGGCAATTTCTGGAGTTCACCGGCGCTGCGTCCTCGGACGCAGACCAGGATTCCCTGACGTACCGCTGGTCTCTTTCGGCTCCGGCCGGAAGTTCGACCGCGCTGTCCTCGCTGACTGGTTTGACGACCGGCTTTGCGCCGGATGTACATGGCGTGTACGTCGTGCAATTGCTGGTGAACGATGGATCGGTGGATAGCGAGGCGGATACGGTTGCCGTCTCGACAGTGAATTCGCGGCCGATCGCCAATGCCGGCGCGAACCGGGAAGTGTCCGCGGGCAGTCGCGTGGACCTGGATGGCAGCGGTTCGTCTGATCCGGACAGCGATGCGTTGTCATTTGCGTGGTCGCTCATCAATGCGCCTCCGGACAGCGACGCGGCACTCGTGGGCGCTGACACTCCGAATCCTCACTTCGTCGCCGACGTTCCGGGCGTCTTTGTCGCGCAGTTGGTCGTCAGCGACGGCAATTTCGACAGCGACCCCAGCACCACATTGGTGTCGGTGCTGGTGACCGACGACGAGTCTCCATTTGTTTCCATCGAGAGCCCCGGTCACCAGTCCTTCGTGAATTCACCAAACGTGAGGTTTCGTGGGCAAGTCAACGAACCGGCCGTGCTGTCGATTGCCGGCATTGCCGTCACCCTCGATCAGCAGAATCGCTTTGATCACGTCATCGAGCTCGAAGAAGGATGGAACCTGATCAACATTGTGGCGCGGGACGCGGCGGGGAACGTCGAATCAGCCTACTGGGTTGTGACGGTCGATACGCAGGCACCGCTACCGCCGCGAGCGCAGGCGCTTTCCAGAGAAGCACTTCCAAACGAAGTCATTCGCGTGCGCGGAAGTTCGGAAGCGGTCGAGATGTACAGTGTCGTGCGCGTCACCAATCTGCGCACCGGCCAATCGGTCACTGCGACGGCGAATGGAAACGGTGTCTTTGAAGCACAGATTGCGGGCCTGGAAAGTGATGATCTGTCGATTGTGGTGGTCGACGCCGCCGCCAATGAAAGCCCGGCAGTTCAGCTCAGTGGTATCGGCGGCGGCGAGTTGCGCATCGAGATCGCAGCGCCCCTGGATGGCGCGACGGTGGCCGATCGGTCAGTCGTAGTCCGTGGTCAATTGTTTGGGCCAGTGGATGCGGGTGTGTCGATCAACTCCCGCCAGGTAGTGCTGTTCGAGAACGGTGGCACACGTGCCTTTTCCGCACATGTAGTCCTCGCGGATGGCGAGAACCAGATCGAGATTGTCGCGAAGCGACCGAACGGTGCGAGTTTGACCCGCCAGTTGCGGATCATCAGGGCCGGCATGCAGGCCTTCTCCGTGGAAGCGACTCCGAACTCCGGCATCGCGCCGTTCGATGTCATGTTCAGGATTTCGCAGTACGGGCCGGGAAAAATCAGCCGGACCTCAATCGATTTCGATGGGAACGGCACAGTTGATATCACCAGGGAAAGCGACGATCGCTACATCTCCGGCAGTTACAGCCTGCCGGGCGTATTCGAGGCACGGGCAATCATCACGACGACAGACGGAGAGATCATCACGTCGACGGTGCCCGTTACGGTTCTGGATCGCGCTCAGGTGGACGTCCAGATTCAGCGCGTGTGGAGCGCACTGCGCACAGCCTTTCAGGCGGGTGATGCAGAGGCGGCGCTGGCTCTGTTCGAGCCGGGCGCTGCGCTGCGCTACCGGCCCGCGTTCACCGCACCAGGAGCAAATCTGCCGGCGCTTGCGCCGGATCTCGCGCAGATCCATCCCGCGCAGCTCGGCACGTCATACGCGGACTACGTCATCACCGCGAATTCCGGCGGAGTCAATGAAGGCTTTCTGATCACTTTCGTGCGCACGAGCGACGGTGCGTGGCGCCTGTCATCGTTATGAACCAGCAAGACTCACCGCCGGGATCGGGAAGCCGCAAGTGGTGGTTGCTCGGCATTCTTGTCGCGGTGATCGCGGTTCAGAGCGTCACGGTGACGCCGGCCTTGCGTCTCCGATATGTGTCGGCAGACTCCGGAATTCCCATCGAAGGACTGGTCGTGGTTGCCGTCTGGCAGCTTCGCGCAGGGAATCTGGCTGGGAGTGTAGGCGCGGGTGTCATCAGAGTTCATGAAGCGCGCACCGACAGGCAAGGCGACGTTCGCATTGGCGGCGCCGTGATGCTGCATGTGCCGGTTATGCCGTTCAGCCTGCTTTACAGGGACGTTCAATACCTGCCCGTGGCGTACGTGGACGATAGTCGTTACGAGTCAAACGTTGCTGCCAGCGGACTGCGGAAGTCGTCCAATCGCGCCCCGAAGCCGTTCTTGAGTTACCAGGATGCGGCGCTGGACGGTGAAACCTGGCGACTGGTGCCTTCGAGAAATACGGCGGTCTCCTACCACCGGGAGGTGGTCCGCCGACAAATCCGTGAAGCGTATTCCTCGTGCCGCCAGAGCTGGGTCTGCAAAGAGGTCGAAAGTTAATATGCAATGCTTACGCTCCGCCTGGCGATACCTTGTGCGCGCCGTGTCCGCCGCGGCAATGTTGCTGATCCTGACAACGTTGCGGGATGCCAGTGCTTACGAGGTGCTGACCCACGAAAAACTGACGCTCGCGGCGTTGCAGGATTCCATACTGGCCGATGCGACTCGCGGGCCACTCAGCGCCCTCGACATCGATGATTTTCATGAAGCGCGATTCTGGAGCATCATTCCTGTAGGTCCAGAGGTCCGTCTCGTGGACTCGCATTTTGATTCACAGTTTGCCTCCGCGGCTGGTCTCATTGGACTTGGTGCTATCTACCAGGACCACCCGCAGCACGATTTGCCTTTCATGCGTCATTTTTTCGATCCGCAACAGAACGGCAAAGGCTTGCTCGGATTCATAGCGTCTCCGATCTGGATAAACGAGCCTGCGGGAAGCCGCACTATCGAGGCGCAGAACTTCTCGCTTGCCGATGCCCGTGACTACTATCTGCAGGCGCTTGCATTTCCTACCAGGGAGGATCGCGAGCACTCGACAATCCTGTTGCTGCAGTCGATGGGCCACGCGGTGCATCACCTCCAGGACATGGCACAGCCTGCGCACGTTCGCGACGACGCGCACCCGCCGTTCTTCGATAACGACGAATACGAGGCGTATACCGAGCAAAAATTTGTTTTTGGGAATCAGGCGCTTCCTCAGGGCGGAGGGTGCGGCGAAGCGTCGATCGATCTTCACCGGTTCGATCAGGCAATGAAGTTTTGGGAGAACGAAGGCGCGGGGATCGCTGAATTCACGAGCTCGAATTTCTTGAGCAAGGACACGGTGTTTCGCAGGGCGCCAACCCCGCCTCATGATTGGACAACGGATGGAGTGCATCCGCGACCTGCTTTCCCGGCGAATCCGGTCTTTGACGAGCCCACGGCCGTCGATCTCGCCATTCAAGCCCCGATTCCCGCCAGTCGTTTCAAATTTCTGGTCCTGCCCATTGTGGACGCCATGTCCGGGGACGGTTGCTCCAACACGCGCGCAGCAGCGCTGACATATTCGTCCCGATGGTCCTCGTCAGCCAACATGCCGTTCCTGGTTCCCGAGTTTCAGACCAACAGATTCACCTATGAGGGAAACTATCGGATTCTGTTTCCGCGCGCGATTGCATACAGCACGGGGCTACTGAACTACTTCTTTCGCGGCCGCATGGAACTAGTCTCGTATGCAGTCGTGAATGCAGAAGTTCAGGTCGTCATCCGCAATGTGAGTGCCGCTGAGTTTCCACTGGCGCGATCACCCGGCTTGGGCCTCGAAGAGTTCAGTCTCTACTACGATGCGCGGGACGGTCAGCGGCGCGAATCTCCATTGCAAAATGCAGACCTGACCACAGCGGTGATCGCGCACGGCGAGACCTATTCACTTTCGTTTCCGTTGCCGGCAGACATCGACCCATCGATCGAAAAGCCGTTCACGCTGGTGTTCGACGGCACGATCGGCGAGGAGCCAGGGGTCGCTGCAGTAAAGATCGGATCTACGCCAGAAACCTTTCTTGTTACACCCAACTATGTTCCGGTCGACGGTATCGGCGGTACTCGGCTCATCACCCGGACTCCAGGCGCCTGGGAAGTGAGTCCGACTGCCAATGCTCGGGCTGGCAACATCGATTGGCGCGGGCACTCCGCGGATGACGTGCTCACGTGGGACGGTCCGCAGGGGCGGTATTTCGGAACGTCGATCAACTCCCCCAACATTTATCACGGTGGAAGAGTGCTCGCCGTTGCGCCGGACACCGTGATCGGCGCCGCGATTTCCGCCCGAGGCGCGCAGCGCTATCTGATTGCGGCGACCAACGAAAACGGAACGCTCAGGATTTACAGGCGACCATTTCAGGTAAGTTACGCGCGACATGGCTTGTTCGATGCGCTGAACAATCCGCTGGGCTGGCAGCTCATCCATAGCCAGTTCATCTCTCCTTCGACACCGATGTTCTTCAACGCATCCGGCAACGAAGGACAGGTGTTCGGCGGCCCAAACGTGCGCTTCCGGGCGAGGCTAGCCGGGACTTCGGTGTCGGTGGTTCAGCTTTCGAACGTTGGCAGCTTCACAAGAACGCTGGACCGCACCATTGACCGCAATGGCAGCGCTGACCTCAATCCTCCTGGGCTGCCGTTTGAGTGTCGAGCCCCCAACACCACATGCGTGAGCGCCCGTGGCACCTGTACGGTTCCCGGCGGACCCACCTTCTCAAATGTGTGTCTGGTCTCGGAATCCCATGAGGACACGATCGACTCGACGATCACAGAGGCAAGGATTACACGGGAGAACGTCACGCGCACCGTGGTGTGCGCCGACTATCGAGGTGACACCGAGGTACTTTGCATGGTGGAAGCGGATGAGACACCCGATATCGGCCTTGAAGACAGTTCTGCTCACTGGAATGCCAACCGGATACTGACGACCAACCAGTCCTGCGGGATCACACCATCCGGACCTGCCCAGTATCGTCACTCCTACAACTACAACGAAACGCACTCCACCAAGATGCAGTTTCGCCTTGGGGGAATTGTCATTCCGCTCTCCGGCTCTCTCTACCAACGGGAGAAGCACTACGAGTCGGTTGCGAGCTGGAATTACGGCAATCCGCCAGCAGAACCGACGGTCAGCTATGTGTTCTCAGACCTGACGACGGACTATGACACCAAGCTGCTTTACGCTGACGCAAGAAACGGAATCGTTGCTTACGAAGACAATCAGCGGGTCACACGAGCGGTTGGTTCGGGAGGTGCGCCAGCACTGCAGCGTTCGCCTCCGGGGTTGGCGTACACATTCGACGCGCAAGTGGGGAGATCAATCAGCTCGACGAGCCGGACCGTGGTTCATGCGGATAGGGAATATCTTGTGTCATCGCGCACCACGGAAGGCGAATCGTCCGCGATCATATACAGCGAGAACGCGGGGTTTTCTTCCACCAGCATTGAGCATTGCAGCGATTTTGCGCCGAGAATCGAGCACTACGTGGACACTATCCAATCGGAGCCCACCAGTTTCTACGCAGGTTCGCTGCATCAGATGATTTATCAGCCCGTCACGCAGAGCCTCAGCGCGATTTCCAGCGATCGTTTCGTGGCTTCGTTCCCGATATGGATCCGACAGCCGAACGCTTCGTACATCCGCGAAGGCACGTGGAATTTCCTCAGCGACGGATCTCTGGGAACATTGCTGCCGAATGCTCCGGCGTCGGCAACCTACGTGCGAACCGGCATAGTCCGATGAGTCTCGGCAATGCTCCGCGCGAGTCTTAGCCCGCGCAGCTCTGCGCAGCCGACGAAGCGCTCGTCACCTGGAACGTGCGCACGTTCGTGAGCGAGCGCGTCAGTGAGCCGTTGACCGAGTTCATGGTGTGCGTCCAGTCGACGAGCTGCACGGTGTCACAGGAGCCGGCAACGCCACGCACGAGCTGACCCATGCGAATCGTCTGCGTCAGCGTATTTCCACTCGTCGAACGCGTGCTGGTTTCGACCGCGTAGTCTGAATTGTTGAACATCGTGAACTGCCAGAGATACTCGGACAGCGACTCGAGTTCATCGGCATTCAGCGGGCGCTGGTTCATCGAACCCGCCGCGCCCACGTCAGCACGCAGATCCGTGCTCGAGCGATCGAGATAGTCGCAACGGAAAACGCGATGACGAACCATCGCAGTCACGTCTGCGCGCGGTACGCGCACCAGTTCGAACATGCGTGTGTCGTTTTTGACTTCAACGAGATCCGAATACTGACCCTGCCAGGTGGCCTGACGCTCTGACCAGTCGATGGCCTGCGCCATGTCGTTGGTGCAAACCTCGAAGGTGGGGCCGGCGGCTTGCGGGCCGGTGGCCAGATCGGTGTTCTTCAGGTGGCGCGTCGACAGTGTGCCGAGGACGCTTGCCGGACGCGCTTCGACATCGAATCCGCCCGGAGTTCGCTCATCACCCTTGTAGAGGCGTGAGGCAAGCGAGAGGTCCGCGGCCAGTGTCGACGGCGGTGTGACCACGGGCGGCGGTGTCACCGTGGCAGGCTGGGAATTCGTGGAGGCGGGAGGATTGCCGGCGGCGCCGCCACCACCGCCGCACGCGGCGAGGGAAGCGAGACTGACCAATACCAGAAGATTGCGCATATTCATTCGTTACACCGCTGCCAGCTGTCATTGCGGACACGCACCCAGGTGCCGCTTTCTTCGATAGATCCCGATTCGTCGAACGTCCCCGTCATCGTTGTTAGGGGCCGGCGGCAGCACACGAGCACTTGCGAGAGAGGAGTAACCGTCGGTCGGTTGCACGGACCCGCGAGCTGCCGCCAGCTAGACGTTGGTACCTGGCAAAATGCTTCAGCACCCTGAGAGGGTTTACGGCGGCAATACGGCCGGATTGAGCCGCCGAATGTGACCGGCTTCGCGGGTGCGCGGCAATTATTTGAACCTCGTCACTTATGTTGTGTTGTTAGTCGTGATCCCCTGATTACATAAAGAAGGCTAATCCCGCTGCTCCACGTGGAACATAGGTAGTTAGCGCAACGAAAACACGCACGAAAAAAAACGCGCCAGAGGCGCGTTCAGGGGAGGCGTAGACCGAGGGAGTGATCAAGCCTCTGCAGAGAGAACCTTGCCGGAGCTGGCGTACGGATTCGACTGGCCACGCGGGCCGTAGGCGCGGGGTTCGGCGGAGGTGCCGGTCATGGCGCCCAGCAGGCCCTCGACACGCTTGATCTGCGCGCCGACCAGGACGCCATTGCGAATGTTGAGCTCGCGGCAGTTGCGGGCGCGGGTGGCGTATTCTTCGTAGCGCTTGACCAGAGTGCGGGTCGGATCGCACCAGGCGAGCAGCTTGGCGAGGCCGGTGAGATCAGTGTCGTAGCCGAGCATGCTGCAGAGGCTGCGGCGCTCTTCTTCGATCTTGAGTAATTTGACGACGCTGGCCTGGCGCGCGTCGGCCAGCGTTTCCAGGGCGTCGATGTCACGGCCGCGCAAT
>Ga0190271_10003308_pt1 | contig 10073 bp, 19 predicted proteins | sample Popmic356T_FD_133747 | JGI IMG/M metagenome (GOLD analysis project Ga0190271, IMG submission 133747) | Populus adjacent soil microbial communities from riparian zone of Weber River, Utah, USA - 356 T | ecosystem: Environmental > Terrestrial > Soil > Riparian zone | place: USA: Utah | collected... | reverse complement strand
ATCGACCAGGAGACGGCGACCGGCGTCTCGATCATCACGTCGAAGTCGCCCTGGAGATCGAGCGCCGAGATCGACTTGAAGCGCCGGGCTCCGACCGGGCCCGCGATCTTGACCACGCGGTCTTCCCGGAGGAACTGCTGGTAGAGGAGCAGGAAGTGCTTGCCGAGATCCGCGAAGCTCCAGAGGTAGTGCTGCTTGCGCGCCTGGATCATCCGCTGCGCGATCGACGTGATGATCGAGACGCCGGTCGCCGTCTCCTGGTCGATGCTCTGGGAGTCGGTGCCGCCCGAGTAGGGGAGCCCGCCCATGATGTTCTGGAGGTCGCCCTTCAAGAGCGCCTCGGCCTGGAGGGTGAGCTGCGCGGCGCTCGGGTCGATCGGGAGCTGGCTGACCTGGCCGGGATCCTCCACGAACCACTGCGCCATCGGCTCCCAGGGGAAGGCGTCGGGGTCATCGACATCGGAGCGGATCAGGGTGATGACATTGGCGAGCATCTGGAGTAGATCAAGCCGGGTGTTCTGCAACGTCCAGAGCATCTCCTGGAGCTGCGCGAGCGCCTCGGCCACCGAGATACCGGGGATCTGGAAGGCGTCCGGCATCGCCGAGCAGACGACGAATGGGAGCCGCCCATTCCAGAAGGGATTGGGCGTATCGCGCAGCACGACCTTGCGATTCGCGACGGTGATGACGCGCTCGGGCGTCCAATACTCCAGGACTTCGATCAGGTCCTTGTTGCGTCGGACGTTGCGCAGCTCCTGCTCGCGCTCAGAGACATCGCGGAACTCGGTCGTGTCGCGAGACTCCTTGAGCTTGTCGATGTTCTTGTAGACGCCCTCGTCCTCCAGCCGCTTGAGCGCATCGAACGTCTCGTAGGTGCGGTCGATCAGCCACTCGGCCTTCTCGACGTTGGGGGCCTGCTCGGGCCAGAAGAAGTCGCGCACGTCGCGGACCTCAAAGCAGGCGTCGTCGCGGATCTGCACCTTGCGGGTCTGATCCTCCAGCGTGTCGAAGGAGTCAACGACGGAGCCGTAGCCATCGGTGACCTCGACCGTCTTGGAGGTCGCCTCGATCACGTCGCGCGTCTCGGTGTCCCAGTAGGTCTTCATCACCGTGATCCCGGCGATCAGGTCCTGCTGCATGAAGTCGCGCTGCTTCTGCGGGAACTTGTCGCGATCGAGCGCGTAGCCGAGTGTCTGCTCGATCGTCTCCGCTCGGGTCATGCGGGCGACGACCTCATCGGTCGAGTCGCCGGGACGGGGCCGGGGCTCCACGTCGAAACGCGGCTTCGGCTCCAGCATCGTCGCGATCATTCCCTCGATCGTGTGGAGGATGTACGGCACCGTGATGTCCGAGTGCCAGTCGGGCTCCTCGTCGCGGCCACCCGTCGAGCGGGAGCCGGTGGCGGGCTCGGCGAGGCCACGGTAGGCCCGGTAGCGACGCTCCACCTTGCGCACGAACTCGTCGTGGTAGCTCTGCTCCGCGCGCTCGACGGCGCGGTTGACGAGCTGGAGCGCGTCGGGCAGCTCCTCGCGCGTGTAGGCGTCGATCTCAGGCATCAGGCCCCACCGAGGGCCCTCGACAGGCTCTTCATCCCGCCCTCACGCGCGTCCTGCGTGTTCGCCGCCTTGAGGTCGAGGATGATCTTGAGCGCCTGCGAGGCCTTCGCTCGATCGGCGTCGTCGGGATCGACCTGGATGAACTGCTGGAGCGACTCCTCCGCGTCGAGCAGGAAGTCGAGCGAAGTGCCGCCACCCTCCGGGGGCTCTTCGCCAGGGACGGGGGCCCCCATCTCCTCCTCGGGGACGGGCTCGCCCATCATCGCCTCGGGGTTGAGTCCGGGCCCACCCGGCTGCGGCGGACCGCCACCGAGCGCGGCCTGGAGATCCATCATGGACATGCGTTCCTCCTCGTTTCGTTCACGCCGAGCGGGGGTGTAGGGTCAGCGCTCCGCTTCGGTCACGCTCGTCGCGAGCTGCGACCGGATCGGTCTGCTAGGACCGATGAGCGACCCCACTCCACAGGGGTCGTTCGTCGTTCTAGGCTGCGCGCTTCTGCCAGCGGTAGCGGTGCGGCTTGCGCTTCTGGGTGGTGCGCTTGACGCGGTGCTCGTGGTGCCCGTAGAGGCGGTACAGCTCAAGCGTCAGCGCGAGCGCCATCACGCGGTCGTCGTTGGAGCCCTCCTGCGCACGGGGCGAGGGGAGGGTGTCCTGGCGGACGAAGGTGCGCAGCTCCATCATCGTCTCGGCCGGGATCCCCGGCAGAGTCCGCTCGCGGAGCACGCGCTCCAACTGGTTGATGATCTGCGGCCGGGTCTTCGTGTTGATCGGGAAGCCGTAGTTCGCGAGCATCCGCGCGTCGGGGCGGTCATGCATCGAGTGGCGATACAGCTTCGGGTAGTGCGGTCTTCCCTGACGACCGTCGCGGAGAGAGATCACCACGGGCTCGCCGTAGCCGCCGCCCATTTCGATCGCGAGGCGCGCGTTGTTGTACCAGCGTCCGAGGAAATGGAGCTGCTCCGCGAACTCGTCTGCGGCGATCTTCGCGTGCAACTCGGCGACGATCTCCATCTCCTGGAGATCCATCACGAAGCAGCAGGAGTAGTCCATCCCCCGGCCCGTTGCGACATCGGCACCGATGACGTAGGCGCGGCTCGGATTCGGCTTGTTGTAGACGCGGATCCAGCCCTTCTCCTGGTGCTGGAGCTTCGCCGAGTTTCCAGTCTCGGAGGGGAAGAACCTCGCCCGATATTCGGGCTCAAGCCGCCGCTCGGCCGAGTACCAGGCGAGGGCCTCAAGATCGAACCAGCACTCGCCGGTATTGATGAAGGCGTCTTCGGGATCGCGCGGGAAGCTCTCCGCGCGCTCGGCCGGGGGCAATGCCCTCGCCTTCGTCGTGTACCACTCCTCATCGCGCTGGGGATGCAGCGACCAGGGAAGGAACTGCGTCTCGATGCCGTAGTCCTCGGCGTTGATCCAGAGATGGTGGAAGAAGTTGCCGCCACCTGTCTCCGGGTTAGAGATCCCGTTGGCGGTCGAGATGATGATGATCTGCCCGCCGTTATCGGCGACGGGGAACAGCGCCTTCCACGAGTCCCTGGCGAAGTCATGGCGGGCGAACTCATCGAGCAATACGAGCGTCGCCGTCTCACCGTGGCCTGCGCGTCTCGTCGCCGGGAGCCCGACGATCGAGGAGACTCTTCCGTCCGGGAATACCAGCTCGATCAGCGAGCTGGGCCGCGCGTTCTTCGTGGGCTTCTGCACCGTCGAGCCGTTGCGCAGGTAGACCGGCAGCGACTGGTATATGTCCCAGATTCGGTTGACGACCTTGATCGCCTCGTCCTCGTTGATCGAGACGACGAGCACGCGCGTGCCCGGCTTCATCACGGCCTTCCAGAGCCCGTAGCCACCGCCGAGCCAGGTGATCCCGATCTGCCTCGCCTTGAGCACGAGGTTGAGCGGGTTGTCGATCCAGCCGTCGAGGACGCCGCGCTGCCAGTACCAGCCAGCCTCGGGGTCGATGAGCTGGAAGTTGAAGCGCTCGCCGGTCTTCGCGTCGATGCAGCGGACGTGATCGAGGAAGGTGGAGGGGTGGAGCCGGGCGGCGGCAGTGACGGTTTGCCGCCGCGCCAGCTCCTCCTTCGCCGCCGCTCTGATGTCTGGAGCAGCGGTGGTCGTCATCAGCCTCCTATCGCAAGCCGCACATCACCGAGGTCGTGGGCCACGGCTGCCAGCCGCGCGACCTGTAGCCCCGGTGGGCCATCACGTCCTGAGCCCATGCGGGCCAGTTCGATGCCACCCCCCAGCGGTCGTAGAACTCGCGCCCGTAGGCCCGCTGGAAGTCGATGTCAGCCTGCCACTTGCCGTAGTAGCCGTTGCCGGTGTTGCTCGTCACGCCGCCCTCCTTGGAGGAGACGCAGCGAGCCGCCCACGAGTCAGCCCAGTACCTCGCGTCCCTCGACTTGAGGTAGTCCCTGAGCTTCGCCACGCGGCCCTTGTGCCACTTGAGCTTGGCCCGCGCGATCGTGCACGTCGCGAGCCACGGAACAGCGGTGCAGTACGTCTGGTTACGGGCGATCATCCACCCGTGCTTGGAGCCGGTGAAGAAGTTGACCACCGTCTCCGACTTGCGGAGCTTCTCCTGCTCTTGCGAGGCGGCGGTGGCTGGCAGAGCAGCCACGAGCGCCGCTGTTGCGGTTGCGAGGAGCAGCTTCACGAGCTACCTCCCGGTCGCTTACAAGGGTGTTGGGAGCCCTTGTCCTAGCACCGGGGCGTAGCTCCCAAACCAGCTAACCGACGACGACGATCTTCACGATGAAGTCGTGGCCGGGGTCGCACAGCTCCCCGTCGTCACCGCCCCACTTGACGTTGTTTCCGGGCGACACACAGAGCGTCTTCACCTTGTCGCCGAGGCCACCGGCCTCGCCGCGCTCGCCACGCTCTCCGCGCTCACCACGATCGCCCTTCGGGCCAGCAGGCCCGATCTGACCGGCAGGCCCAGCGGGGCCAGTGCCGCTACCGGCAGGGCCAGCAGGCCCGGCGGGTCCGGCGGGGCCAGCGGGCCCACGCTCACCCTGCGGGCCGGGCGTGCCTGCCTGCTTCGGCAGTGCGAGCCCGAACTTCCGCAGCTCCCACGGACGGCACGGCTGCTTCACCGCGACCGAGCGCACGACGCCAGCTCGGAGGATCCCGAACCGCCGCGTGGTCTTGCCCGAGCGCAGGCCAGTCCGGCTGCCCTCCAGGTTCTTGAGGTCTGGCTTTCCTACGCAGAACGGTCCGGCCAGGCGTCGTCCCTGGTCGCTGCTCGCGGCCACCGCAGTCCCGAGCAGAACAGCGCTCGTCACGAGAACGACGAGCACGGCGATGAGCTTCATCTATCCCCCCTCTGGGGTTGGTTACCACGCCTCGCGAATCGCGATGGCGAACGCGACGAGTGTCGCGATACTCAGGACGACGATCACCCAGAAGGAGGCGTCGCGTCTCACGTCTTCTTGGCACGGGAGCGCTTGCCCTGGGCGCGCTTCCCTTCCTTCTCCCACTTCTTCGCGATCTTCGGATGCTTGGCGTGCATGAAGCGACGCTGCTTCTCGCTCTTGAAGGGCATCTGACGTTGCCTCCCGTGAAACCGCAAGATCGGGTCTATTCGACTTTCTACTGATTTCTGAGCAGGGATTTCGTAATGGCGAAGTGCTATTTCCGGGCCATTTCGCGAGATCGGTGAAATCCGCCTTGATAGAATGTGCAGCGGTTAGGTCAATCTCAAGCGGAAAGGAGTGAGGCCTTTGTCTGGCTTCCTCATCCAGTTCAACATCCCCACGGGCGGCGTCATGTTCGCCGGGGACGCACCGGACGGCTCGCTCGGGTTCGCCCCGCTACTCGCCGGGGCTCGCGTCTACGAGACGCGGGAGATCGCCGAGCGCTTCATCGAGAACGGCTACCCGCAGATGAAGGACGTGGCCGAGGTCATCCCCTACGAGCAGGCGGGCCCGGACGGGCTCCGCAAGCTGTTCCAGTTCTGATGACCCGCCACTACTACTGCGATCGCTGCGGCATGAAGCTCAAGTCGGGCGTCTGGGTCTACTCGGTCTGGACGAAGAGCCGCTACTGCACCCAGCTCGACGCCTGCGCGAAGCGAGCCCGTAAGAAGACGCGGGCGGCGAAGCGACAACAGGGAGCGACCATCGCCCAGGCGTGAGGGTGAGAAGCTGGCTCGACTCAACGGCGAACCAACCCCGTGGGTCGGTGGCCGCTAGACGAACGGGGGGCCCTGCGGGGCCCCTCGCGCGTCTACACTGCGCGCGTTTCCAACGGTCAGACAACCCACAAGGGGGATCCATGAGTAAGAAGCAAATCGCCGGGGGCGTGGTTGGCCTGCTGGTCGTCCTCGCCATCTGGGGCGGTACGCAGGAAGAGCAGGTCAAGCGCTCGACCGTCAACACTTCGACCCCGGAGACATCGCTCTCGTCGGGCTCGGGGAGCAGCTCGTCGTCGTCCTCGTCCTCGTCCTCGTCCTCGTCGTATGAAACATCCGGGGAGACGAACGCGCGCGAGAAGGGCGAGTCGTATCTCAGCCACAGCGCCTTCTCGCGTCCGGGGCTGATCGACCAGTTGAAGTACGAGGGCTTCACGACCGCCGAGGCCACCTACGGGGTGGACGCGCTCAACGTGGACTGGAACGAGCAGGCCGCGCTCAAGGCCGAGAGCTACCTGAGCCATCAGAGCTTCTCGCGCTCGGGGCTCATCGACCAGTTGAAGTACGAGGGCTTCACTCCGTCGCAGGCCAACTACGGCGTCAGCCAGGCGTACTAGAGTCCCGCGCACTTGGGTGGAAACGAGGGGGGCCTACGGGCCCCCTTCGTCTTAGAACGACCAAGGGCCCCGAAGGGCCCCTAGTCGGGTCAGATCAACCCAACGCGCGCCCGAAGGCTGCGCCAGGAGTCACTGGCTGCGAAGCCTAGCTGTAGGTCCCGTCGGGGCGCAGCTCGCGCCCGTGCCCCAGGTGATGGATCTCGGCGTGGCCGCTCTCACCGGGAGCGAGCTTCGGGGCCTCGGTGGCGACGAAGCGAATCCGCCTGGCGATCAGCGCCTCCAGCTCCAGCTCGTTCGGGTGCTCGTAGCCGTCGCGGCCCCCGGCCTTGCGGATGATCCGCCGAGCCCGGAGAACGCCCTGGGGTTGCAGCGAGAGCACGGTGATGCACTTGCCGGGGTTCGTTGAGGGGCCGTGCCGGTAGACGCCGAGGTCGAGCCCCTTGCCACCCAGCTCGTCCTCCAGGAGCTGCCACGTCTCCCAGGCAGCACCGGCCGTCGCGAACATCGCCGAGTAGTGCCACCAGGGGGTGTCGAGATAGACGTGGGGATCCATGACCTGACCAGTGCCCCTGGGCAGCCACGTCACGGTGCCAGATTCAGGACCGGAGGCGGGGGCGCAGGGGCACCCGGAGCTTACTCGTTGAGCTGATCGTCCGGGACGACGGTGACGGTGATCTCGTCCGGCGAGCCCATCTCCTCCCAGTCGAGCCGAGGGAGGAAGAAGGAGGGGTCGTCCTCCTTCGGCCCGTCGAGGGGCGGGGCGAGCGCGGGGACGAAGTGGATCGCCCCGGCGTCCGGGTCCTGGTTGACCTCGCGGCCGAGCACGAGCTGCTTCTGGAGCAGGTAGACCGTCTCGCTCATACCACGTCGATCCCGAACAGGAAGATGCACCAGATGCCGATCGCGATGGCGATCGCAACGATGTCTGAGGTCGTGAAGGTCATGCCTCCTCCTTGCCGTTGGGTTGGGTGGCACCGACGCGGAAGCCGATGTAGGCACCGAGGATCCCGATGATCCCGCCGCCCCAGCCGGTCAGGACCTGGGTGGCGTTCTCCGAGAGCGGAGCGTTGTTCTCGATCGCCGTCCAGAGCACGGCGGCGCAGAACATGTTGAAGGCGAGCCCGAGCGCGACGGCGAGCACGAGCGCGACGTAGCCGCCTGCCTGCGAGAACTTCATGGGGACCCCCTCTCGGGGCAGGGCCCCTAGCTCAACAGAGGAACGACGACAGCCAGCACCAGTGGCCGCACTGGGCCAGGTGGTAGACGGGCTCGGCGGCGACGGTGGCGAGCACGATCCCGGAGCGCTTGCCGTAGTCCTCGATCACCTTGAGCATCGCCTCGTAGTGCGCGATCAGCGAGCGGATCGTGCTAGCCGAGCGGCCGTTGGCGTTGGTCGAGGGAGCGCCGTCCACCGAGCGCTGGTCAGCGGAGCGGCGGACGAACTCCTCCAGGGAGACATCCTCCTCAAAGGCTGCGCCCGACCAGACCTCGTGCTGGCGGCTCGTGCAACGGATGCTCAGGCGACGTTGACGATCGGGCATTGGGGGGTGACGGCTCTGGGAGGAGGGAGCGACGAGTGTTGCAGAAGGCGCGAGCCCCCGCAATGACAGCAGTGCCCCAGCCCCGAGCCGGCTGTTTACCAGCAGGACATCCGCCCAGCGTGTTGTACTCCCCGGCATGGAGAAGAAGCTGATCGTCTGCGACCGCTGCGAAGCGGTGATCCCCGACCGGCGTCGAGCTGCGCAGCTCACGTTCGCCAAGGTGGGCCGCAAGAGCGGGCTCAACCCGCTCGACCTCTGCACGAGCTGCAAGGAAGGGTTCCAGAAGTGGCTCTCTGGAAAGTGAAGTGCGGGCCCTGATCCAGCGCCCACCCGAAGGCAGCAACTGGGAGCCCGCGCCGGAACTCTAGCGGCCGGGCTCGACGTAGAGCGACAACCGCAGGAGCAGCGACGAGGCCTTCCCCTCGTAGTCACCTGCGGTGGTCTGCAACTCCCTGGCGATCTCTCTGCGTTGCCGGGGCCCCATGTTCTCCACGAGGATCCTGATCGCCTCGGCGAGGGCCTCGTGCGTCTCGGTGCGGAGCTTGTAGCCGGTCTTGTAGGTCACGGCTTGACCTCCAGCCAGTCCGGGTTGCCGTGCAGCGGGCAGAGGGGCTCGACCACGAAGACCGGACGCGAGGCACCGGGATTGAGGATGCCGCGCCCGAGCGCGTTGTCGAGCGGCGGGCAGAGACAGCCCTGGAGCACGGCCTCGGGGGAGCCTGGGGTGGGAACGATCTGATGAGGCACTCCAGTCTTCTCCTCAAGGAGCTGGCACCAGGCACGCTCTAGGCCCCGGCGGGCTTCGGTCGGGATCACTCGTGGCCGTCCGTGACGAAGGGCATCAGCTTGCCGTTCGGCCAGTCCTCGGAGGGCTCGGGGATCCGCGCGAAGAACCCGATCGAGAACTGCGTCTCCAGCTCGTCCGCCATCGCGACCATCGCGAGCGCGTGCTCGGCCTGGCGCTCTTCGGTCGGATCGGCGAGCAGGTTGTTGGCGGCACCGAGCGCGGCGACGGCGCGCAGCTCCCTGCGGATCCCGAGCCTGGCGAGCCGGGAGATGCGCCACCACTGCGCGAAGGACACCCCGATCAGGGCCCCGGTGACGAACGGCCAGGCCTGGTCGAGGACCTCGGTCACAGGAGCGCCTCGACGCGAGCGCGGTAGCGCTCAAAGCGGTGCCACCAGTCCTCCTGGTCGGAGCGCGAGCGGGGCTCGCGGCGCGGAAGGTTCCAGCCCTCGTAGTGCGCCCAGTAGGCGTCGAGCGCCTGGAGCATCCGCCGCGTCCAGTGCGCGAGATCGGCCTGTCGTTCCAGCCGCTGGTTCTTCGTGACGTAGCGCTCGCTCACGGGTAGAGCAGCTCCTCCTGGATGTCGCGCGCCCGGTCAGCCAACCAGGCTCCGAAGAGGAACCCCACCAGGGCCCCGAGGAGGAACTTCACTCGGCCGCTTCCAGCTTCGACCGGGTGCGCTCGACGGCATCGACCATCGCCTGTCCGGCGCGGCCGTAACGGGAGATGATCGAGCGCAGGTCATCGACCGAGCCGCCGTGCTCGGCGACGAGCGCAGCCGTGTCGCGCATCTGCTGCCCGCTTCCTTCCACGAGGCCGAGGAGCTGGTGGAGCTGCTCGCGGTAGAGCTGGTGCTCCGACACGAGCCGCTCTGCCTCGTTCACTTCTTGTCCCTCGCGCGGAAGTCAGGCTGCACATCTCGCTTCCGGCCGACCTGCGAAAGAGGAGCCTCCCGCCCGCCCGCACCGAGGCTCGACTCGACTGACGAGCGGGAGGCATGAGGGAGGCGGTCGTGTGTGTCGGAACCGGGTCTGTCCTTGACTGGGATAACCGGCTCCGTCCGGCCCGCCTCCGCGAGCGAAGTCTCGATGATCGAGCGCGCCACCTGGCCGATCGAGAGGTTTGCACGGAAGGCTCGGGTGCGGAGCTGCTCGTGCGTCTCCCCCGAGAGCGGGACGCTGATGCGGAGCTGCGGCTGCGTCATGCTGCCTGCATATCAGGACTGCTGCAATGCAGCAAGGCAGCACTGCCGCAATGCAGCAATGCAGCAATGCTGCATATCGGGGTGCCTGTCTGGGGCCCCGCCGAACCTGACAGGCGTGTGGGGCGGGGGGCTCCGGGACTAGGGCCCAGGCGCGCGCGCGCGAGCGGGGGGGGGCCACCCCCCCCCCCCCCGGGCCCGTATTCAAGGCGCGCCCCCGCGCCCCCGGGCGGGGGCGGT
>Ga0190271_10003307_pt1 | contig 10073 bp, 9 predicted proteins | sample Popmic356T_FD_133747 | JGI IMG/M metagenome (GOLD analysis project Ga0190271, IMG submission 133747) | Populus adjacent soil microbial communities from riparian zone of Weber River, Utah, USA - 356 T | ecosystem: Environmental > Terrestrial > Soil > Riparian zone | place: USA: Utah | collected... | reverse complement strand
GGCACCGCTCGGACGACGCGTCGTACGAGTCGGCCCGCCGCCTGCTCGCGCAGCTGCGCACGGTGGCACGGCGACTCTCCTCCGGCCTTGACCCGGTGTCGATGTCGGCCCAGATCCTGGCCACGACCCACGACGCTCTCAGTGACTCGCGCTCGGCGGTCTTCGTCCGCACCGAGGGTGGAGTCCTCTCCCCGCTGGGGTACCGCGGTGCCGGGGCGAAGGAAGGCCTCTCCGCCGACGGGCACATCGTGCAGCGGTGCTGGGACCAGACCGAGCCCGTGCACGAGCCCCAGGCCAGCGGGCTGGCCGAACGCCGGCAACGCATCGCCCTGCCGCTCCGCTCCGGCTCCCGGATGATCGGCGTCGTCGTCGCCGAGAGCGAGTCCCCTCCGTCCACCAAGACGATGCATGACCTGATGGACGTGCTCGATGAACAGAGCCTGCGCCTCGACACCGCCCTGGTCTTCGACGAGGTGCGGTCCCTGGCCACGCTCGAGGAGCGCCAACGACTCGCCCGGGAGATCCACGACGGCGTCGCCCAGGAGATCGCGGGGCTCGGGTACCTCGTCGACGACCTCAGCGCCACCTTCATCACGGAGACGCAGCGAGCGAAGCTGCACGACCTGCGCAGCGAGATCAGTCGCGTGGTCAGCGAGCTGCGGCTGTCGATCTTCGACCTGCGCAGCGAGATCTCCCCCACCGCCGGCCTCGGCTCCGCGCTGTCCGACTACATTCGCGCCGTCGGCGCCCGATCGGGTCTGACGGTGCACCTCACCCTCGACGAGTCGCCGACACGACTGCGCGGCGAGGTGGAGACCGAGCTCCTGCGGATCACCCAGGAAGCGGTCACCAACGCGCGCAAGCACAGTGCCGCCGAGAACCTCTGGGTGGACTGCCGGATCCGGCCCCCGTACGCCCACATCAGCGTCCAGGACGACGGCACGGGCCTCGGCGCGGGTCGTCCTGACTCCTACGGCATGAAGATCATGCGGGAGCGTGCGGAGCGGATCGGCGCACACCTGGACGTCGCCGCGCAGAACACGCATCAGGGGTCGAAGGGGACTAGAGTCGCGGTCAGCATCGGCGAGGAGGCCGACGGCGCCGGCCGAGGGAGAGAGGGATCCCGATGACCGAGACTCAGGTGCTGAGCGTGCTGCTCGTGGACGACCACGAGCTCATCCGGCAGGGCCTGGCGCGCGCGTTCGAGCGGACCAACGACTTCACGGTGGTGGCCGAAGCGGGTTCGGTGTCGGAGGGCAAGGCCATGGCGTCCCAGCACCAGCCCGACGTCGTCGTGACCGACGTACGGCTGCCCGACGGGACCGGGCTGGACCTCGTGCGCACGCTCCGCTCCGACAAGCCGGAGATGGGCATCGTCGTCCTCACGATGTACGCCGGCGACGAGCAGCTGTTCGGCGCACTCGAGGCCGGTGCCTCCGCGTTCGTGGCCAAGGACGCTCCGTCGGACGACGTGATCGCCGCCGCGCGGCACGCCAGCGTCTCCCCTCGCTCCTTCACGGCCGCCGACCTCGCCGAGGCGATGAGACGCAAGCTCACCCCCAGCGGTCCGCAGCTCTCGTCCCGCGAGACCGAGGTGCTCAAGCTCCTCGCCGAGGGCCTCGGTGTCGCCGCGATCGCGCGCCAGCTGTTCGTCTCCGAGTCCACGGCCAAGACGCACATCTCCAAGATCTACGAGAAGCTCGGTGCCGCGAACCGGGCCCAGGCGATCATGATCGCCATCCGCTCCGGCCTGCTCTCGGGCGAGCCGCTCTGAGTCGTTCGGCACGCATCCACGGGTCACTCGATCGGTTGACTAGTGTCGTCCTCGATACAGGCCAGGTATACCTAGTCCTCACGGGTCATACAAACGGTGGCTGATCGGCCATTTGGTGACACGCGATCGCCCGTTCCGCCGATGACCACATGGTCCCTGTGCTGCAATCTTGATGCGGGTTCGTCCGACCCGTCAGACACAACATGGGAGATCCAGATGCTTCAGTTCATTCAGCGTTTCACCAACCGCAAGAAGGACGAGACCGGCGCGTCCGCGGTCGAGTACGGCCTCCTCGTCGCCGCGATCGCAGCGCTCATCGTCATCATCGTGTTCGCCCTGGGCGGCCTGGTGAAGGACGTTTTCTCGAACACCTGCTCCAGCATCGACTCCGAGGTCTCGGGCGTCGACGCATCCGGCTGCTGACGTGACGGTGGGGTCGCCGGGTGCTTCGTCCCGGCGGCCCCACCGTTATCGGCTGAGGCATCCCCACGCGAGTTCCATCCACCCGAGGACGCTTACATGATCACCTTGAAGACCGTGCCGCTGGCCGACCTCATGGCATTGTTCAAGCCCAAGCGGGAGCGCACTGAGGACGGTGCAAGCGCGGTCGAGTACGGACTGCTCGTAGCAGCCATCGCCGCGTTGATCGTCATCATCGTGTTCGCGCTCGGCAACGTCGTCAAAGGCACGTTCGACCACACCTGCGACACCATCGCGTCGAAGACAGCCCCCGTGCAGACCAGCTGTGTCGAGTAATCCACGACCGAACTACTACTCGATCGCCGGCCCGGATCCCACGGACATCGTGAGGTCCGGGCCGCGTCGCGTCGGTACCGACTCCGGTGCCCTCTCCCGGACTAAGTCCCGGACCGTGTCTCGGGCCATCTCCTGAGCCATCCGGATCGCCTCGACCGCGCCGCCGGTGCCGGTCCGAGCCAGGACCAGGCCGCACGCAGCAGCCTCGAGGTAGACGATCCCGAAGGCCTCGGTCTCCAGTCCCCCCTTGCGGCTCCGGCACGGCAGCGCGAACACGTCACCGGCGTCGAAGTGGGCAGCCACCTCCTCCCAGGGGACGGCGCCGGTGAGCACGACCGACCCGGTCACGCGGTGCCTCCGCACCAGTCGCTCCAGCCGAGTGCGGTCCGGCCCGTCGCCCACGAGCAGCAGCACGCTGCCGGGGAACCGCTGCTGCACCTCCGGCCAGATGCGCACCAAGGTGTCCTGGCCCTTCCGCCTCACCAGGCGCCCGACGCAGACCACGACGAGGGCGTCCTCGGGGATCCCCCATCGCCCGCGGACCTCGTCTTCCCCGCAGCCCGGGCGGAAGCGCTCGAGGTCGACCTCGGGGACCAGCCGGGTGAAGCGCTCCCGTGCTTGCGGTGACAGCGCTGGGGCGATCCGGCGGCGGCAGTACTCGCTGACGTAGGTGAGCTCGTCCACGTCGTCGCCGATCCTGCGCATCAGCCGGCGGGTTCCTGGCACGGTCGCCCACCACACCTCGTGACCGTGCGTGAGTGCCGTGACGTGACGGGCACCGGCCCGGCGCAGGGCCGGAGCCATGAGTCCCAAGGGAGCGCTGGCTCCGAAGACCACCCGGTGCGAGCCGGTACGGCGCAACGTCTCGGCGACCCTGGCGGTGGCCGCCCGGGTCGGGAGCAGCGTCCGGGCCGGGTCGCGGACCACGAGGAAGGGCAGGGTGGCGTCGTACTCCCGGTCCCCTGCCATGCGCGAGGTGTGCACCACCACGTCCGCGGGGTCGAGCTCGTCGCACAGCTGCCGCACCCAGGTCTCGATGCCCCCCACCCGGGGCGGGAAGTCATTGGTGACGAACAGCGTGCGGCTCATGGCGTGCCTCGCTCCTCCGACATCGCGGCGGCGATGCCGACCCGCTGCAGCACGGTCGGGTGGCTGCCGAACCACAGCTGGCTCCATCGCGGCGGCGTGGCGTCGGCCAGGGAGCGCAGCGCCAGGCTGCGCTGAAGCTCGACGAACGACGCGGGGTCGTTCGTCGCGGTGAGGGCTGCCCGGTCCGCACGAGCCTCGATCGCCCGGCTGACGGTGTTCTCGGCCGGGCTGACGAGGAACGTCGCCCACGCCAGACTCGCGAGCACCAGCGCAGCGACCGCGGGGTCCGCGGGGCCCGACACCCCGGCTCGCCGGGTCACGGAGCGGGTGTCGAGCAGCAGAGCCAGAAGACCGGTCCCCGCCAGCACGCCCAAGGAGGCCAGGCCCGTGCCGAGCACCACGTCCTGGTGGCGCGCGTGCCCCAGCTCGTGCGCCACCACCGAACGCACCTGGTCGGGCGGAAGGTCGTCGACGAGGGTGTCGTAGAGGACCACGCGGCGCGTTCCCCAGAAGCCCGACACGTAGGCGTTGAGCGTCGTGGTGCGCCGCGAGGCGTCGGCGACGAGGACCTCGTCGACGTCCACGCCCTCCTCGTCGGCGAGGCGCAGGATCGAGGTGCGCAGTGGTCCGTCCTGCAGGGGCGTGAAGCGGTTGAACAGCGGCTCGACCAGCAGAGGGTAGGCGAACGACGCCACGAACGTCAGCAGCACCCCACCGGCCCCGACCGCGAGGAACCAGCGACGTGGGTGCCGACGGGCGCTGCCCACCACCAGCAGGACAAGCAAGGCGCTCACGAGGAACGTGAGCCCGAGCCCGAGCACCCGGTCCCAGAGCCACGGGAGCAATCCCTGGTTGGTCAGCCCGGCCTCGAGGTTGCGAGACCGGATCGCGAGAGCGAACGGGAGGGTCACCAGGCGCACCGTGAGGCAGAACGCCAGGGTGCCCACGAGCGAGACCACCCACCACCTGCGGCCGGCTGTCCACCGGCGCGCGAGGCGCGCTCCCCAGGGCGTGAGCCCCAGCACGCCGGCAACGGCGAGCGACACGGCGAGCGACGTCCAGGAGAGGTAGCGCACCGGGCGGACGTAGGCGTCGGCCCTGGCCAGCTCCTGTGGGGTGAACACCTCACCCGCGTCCGGCGGGTCCAGCCGACCACCCGGGACCCAGTCGAACGGCACGAGCCAGGCGGCGAGCACGGCGAGGACCGTCGTGGACGCGGCGACGACCAGCCACGCCAGTCGCCGATCGGTCCGGCTGCCCGACGTACGGTCGTCGGAACCGATGCTCACCCGCCCAGCCTGCCATGGCGGGTGCCGGCCGATGCTGCCGCCCGCCCCATGCTGTCGGCCGATGCCTCAGCCCGCGAGCTCGTCCAGCCTGGCCTGCCACTCGCGGGTGAAGGCTGCCTCCGTGGTCCCGAGGACGGAGGAGAAGGCACGACGCGGGCTCTCGCTGTCCGAGGTGCGGTAGAACCGGTGCACGCGCTCGGCTCCGTAGCGGTCGCCCATCAGGTCCACCGCGAGCCAGGCGCTCTCATACCAGGCGCCGACGTCAGGGTTGTTGCCTGCGAGCTCCGCCGCACCGGGAAGGCGGTCGGGCACGCCGTCCCTGCGCACCAGGGCCATGATCTGGGCACCCAGGACGGTGGCGGGCAGTGGGCTGTACCTGAGGGCGACGTAGTCGGCATAGCCCTCTGACAGCCACAGCGGCAACGAGGTGTCGGCCGCTCCGACCGCGACGTGCGTCGCCTCGTGCGCGAGGACGATCTGCTGGCCACGGGGCCCGAGCGGCCCGAACACGCGTGGGTTGAGGAACACGTGGACGGGTGGCCTCGGGGACCCCGGGGGTTCCGTGGTGGTCGTCACCGCCGCGATGCCGCGCGCCTGGTCGCGAGGCAGCCCCGACGCCGCCGAGAAGGCGACCGCCGTCCCCGGTGCCTCCACGATCAGGGGGCCCCGCCACGCCGGCAGGGAGCGGTTGACGGTGCGGACGGCGACGACGGCCTGCCGGCCGAGCCGTCGTGCCTCTGCGGGCGACCTCGCCTCCACGAGGACCCGAGACGACTCGCCCACCGCCACGGGACCGGTGACCCACATCGGCACCCGGTACGACGGGTCCACGAGCACGTCGAGGAACAACGCGTCCTGGCCGGCCGTGATCACGAAGGGGACCTCGACGGTGGAGGGAGCGGGGTCGCGGCCGCGCAGCCGCCACGTGAGCTGCACGTCGGCGACCCATGCGTCCGGCGCGTAGCGGCCTTGTCGGGCCGAGGACAACGAGGTGTCCGACTCGTCGATGTAGCGCAAGGTGATGCGGTCGAGGTCAAGCGTCTCGACGTTGTCGACCATGACGGTCAGGAGACGGGTTGCCTCGTCCGATCCCCCCAGCCTTGCGGCCGCTTCCTCGTCCTGGTGACGCAGCGCGGCCTGGATCCGTTCCACCAGCGCGCCCGCGCCCGACGCCCGGTCGTCGTCCGGGCCGTCCGCCGAGGAAGGACCGTCCAGGTCCGCGCGTTCCGGTCGGGTCACCACGACCACGACCGTCACGACCAGAGCAGCAACAACCCCCAGCGCGATCAGCCACCAGGCCAGCCGTCCCGGGTGTCGGGGACCGGCGGCCCGGTGATCGTCGCCCTGGGGGGTCGGAGCGTCAGCCAGGGCGCACGGCCCCGCTGATCGGCATCAGTCCGACGGGGTCGACACGCACCCCGGAGGAGGGGTTCGCTGCGTGGACGATCTGCCCGTTGCCGATGTACATGGCGACATGGCTCACGGGGCTGTAGTAGAACACCAGGTCACCCGGCTGCAGTGCGCTGATCGACACCGGCGTCCCCGAGCCCATCTGCGAGCCGGACGAGTGCGGCAGCGACACGCCTGCCGAACCCCATGCGGCCATGGTGAGGCCGGAGCAGTCGTAGGCGTCGGGTCCGGCGGCGCCGTACACGTAGGCGTCGCCTACCTGACCCATCGCGAACTGCACCGCGGTCGCAGCACGACCTGAGGCAGGTGCGGCAGTGGCGACGCGGCTGTCCGAGCGGCTCGCGCGCTCCTCCCGGGCCTCGGCCCGCAACCGGGAGAGCAGCTCCTTCGCCTCGACGGCGTTGCGGCGGATCGTGGCACGCTCCCGCACGAGCTGCTCCCGGGCACTGGAGATCGCCTCGACCTCGCGGGCCAGGTGCTCCTTCCGCAGCGCGAGGCGCTCGACCTCGACGGCGAGCTGGTCCACCTTCGCGTTCTGCTCGGAGGAGTACTGGCTGATCGTCGTCAGCTGCCCGAGGAACACCTCCGGGTCGTCAGCGAGGACGACCTGGCCGGCCTCCGAGAGCGACTCGCCCTGGTACTCGGCCACGACGTTGGCGACGACCTCGTCGCGGATGTCCGCAACGGTCTCGGTCTGTCGGTTGAGGTCCATCTGCAGCGCGGTGAGTCGCGAGTTCGCGGTCTGGAGGCGGATCCGGAGGTCGTTGGAGCGCTCCGAGGCCTTCTCGGCCTGGTGGTAGAGGGTCTGTACCCGCGACTCGACGTCGCCGATCGAGGGATCCGCGTGGCTCGGCGAGCTGCCGAGCACGGGGCTGACGAGGGTGGTGAGGGCGAGGGTCGCAGCGGCAGCTGCAACGCGATATTTCCGGCCGTCGGTCACGAGCGGTCGAACTCCTTTGTCGTACGCCTACCAGGTGAGCTGACGGGTTCGGGCCGGCAAATACCCTACGGAGAGGGACACGCGCAGGTGTGTGCGCGTCCGTCCTCCGATTCACCCCAATGGAAGTGGTTCCCCGGCTTCGTGTGCTCCACTCCCGGATGCGGGCCACGAATTCGACGCGGTGCCCGCGTCCCACCTGTGTGCGGGACTGCTTCAGGCACCGATCTCCCACACTAAGTGGGACGCTTGACCGACACCAACCCGAGGACGACGAAAAACACTGTGGCCGTGCCCACATCAGCCATGTCCTTGGTCACACAGACCTCACGAGCCCGCACCTCTCCCACGGACCCCTCGTCGTCAGGCGGTGACCGCGTCCGTCCCCGGATCCTCGGAGGCGACGGGTGTGACCATCCGCAGCTGCGGGACCAGCCCTGACTCGGCCAGCACGGACAGCGCTCGCTGCTCCTCCTCGTCGAAGCCCATCTCAGGCGGCGGGCCGAGCAGCACCGTCACGACGCAGTCCTGACAGGCAAGCCCGCGCACGACGCAGGCATCGCAGTCGATCAGCACGCTCATCGCGCACCCTCCTCCTTCAGGCCGGGCCCCCTGATGGGCCTGTGCCCGCATGAGCCTGCACCAGCCCTCCGACAAGTCCGATTTGGCCCATCTGACCCGGTCCTAGCGGCTACCGTTGTGGAGCAAGTCGCCGAATCGCCGGAGGCCCCACAGGTGTTCGACCACGTCATGACACGGTCCGCGACCGTGGCCTCCGAGACGTCGCACACCGCATGGGTCGACGTGGACTCCGACGCGTCCCCCTCGCCCGACACGGTCCCGCCCCTCGGGAACCGGCTCCGGATGCTCGTCACGGGCCTGCTCTTCAGCTACTTCTGGGCTGCCCTCTGCGTCGGCGTCCTCGACGCGATCCAGGCCGGAGGCAACGTCGGTCGGGTCATCACCTACGAGCTCGACGAGACCCGGCTGACCTTCCTCATCTCCTCCGGCGTGCTGTGGGTCGTCCTCATCGGGCTCTGGGCTCTCACGAACCGGCTGGCCCTGGCCGCTGGCCTCCTCCTCGCCGCCGTCACCGTCGTCGGGTTCGCCGACTACCAGAAGCTGCTGGTGCGGCACGAACCGCTCTACCCCTCCGACATCTCCTTCGCCCGGCAGACCAGCTTCCTCACCGAGATGGTCGGCGTGCGCACGGTGATCGTCGTGGTGATGGTGCTGTTCCTCGAGGTGCTCATCCTCGTGCTGCTCGGCCGCATGTTCTCGCGTATGTACCCCCGAATCCGCCGCCATCGCGAACCCCGTCGCTGGTGGGTCCTGACCGGCATCCGGGTCGTGACCCTCATCGTGAGCATCGCGTCGATCGGCTACCTCACGACCTTCAACTCGCCGGACAACAAGGTGCGCGAGCTGTACGAGGCGTCCGGCACCCGGTGGGCGTTCTGGTTCCAGACCGTGAACTATGCGAGGCACGGCTTCGTGCCCGGGTTCCTCTACAACCTCAACGTGCCGGCCATGGAGGTCCCAGGGGACTACAGCGCCCCCACCATGGACGCGCTGAGCGACAAGTACGTCGCCAAGGCTGAGCGCATCAACGCAGCACGCGCCGCGGGAGCTCTCAAGGACGTCAACGTGGTCGTCGTGCTGAGTGAGGCCTTCAGCGACCCCACCCTGCTCGACGGGCCGACGGTGTCGGAGGACCCCATCCCCTACACCCGTGAGCTGATGTCGAGGACGACCTCGGGGTCGATGCTCGCCCAGCTGTTCGGCGGTGGCACCGCGAACATGGAGTTCGAGGCACTGACGGGTTTCTCCCTGAGCCAGTTCCTGCCCCAGATGAACACGCCGTACCAGATGCTCGTGACGAAGAGGTCGACGTTCCCGTCCGCCGTCGGCTACCTGGCCGCCGACGGACACCGCCCGCTCGCGGTCCACCCGTACATGACCTCCATGTACAAGCGCGCCGAGGTCTACCCCACGCTCGGCTTCGAGGACTTCGTGCACGACTCGACCATGCAGAAGGCCGAGCGCATCGAGGACAACGAGTTCATCTCCGATGCCTCGGCCTTCGACGAGGTACGGCACCAGATCGAAGACAGCGACGACCCGGTGATGCTCAACCTCGTGACGATGCAGAACCACTACCCGATGGTGGACAATTACGACGACCCGATCCCGGTCGGCGGGGTGAGCGAGAAGACCGCTGGGCAGTACAGCAACTACGCCCGCGGACTCAGGTTCAGCGACGACGCGCTCCGCGACTTCATCTCCGAGCTCGAGCAGTCCGACGAGAAGACCGCCGTCGTGTTCTACGGCGACCACCAGCCGGCGTTCTGGGACGAGGACGTCTACGAGCGCAACAGCGACCTGGGCATGCGCCAGACGCCGTTCTTCCTGTGGACCAACTTCCGCGACCTGCCGAGTGGCCAGACGCCGCCGTTGACGAGCCCCATCTACTTCCTGCCCATGCTGTTCGACCAGCTCGGCGCGCCGCTGCCGCCCTGGTACGTGCTGCTGCTCGAGCTCCACGAGCAGGTGCCGGCCATGGAGCAAGGTGAGTACTTCCTGCCCGACGGCCAGAAGGTCACCGAGGACGAGCTCAGCGCGAGGGCGCAGCGCCTCCTGCGCGACTACCGGCTGATGCAGTACGACCTCGCGGTCGGCCAGCGCTACTCGCAGTCGGCGATGTTCTACCCGGACGCCGGCTGACGTCAGGTGCGTCCGGCGCCCAGCAGGGCCGCCAGCGTGGTGGCCCGGACGACCCGGAAACCGGCCGCGGCGACGTCTCTGGTCACCTCCTGGT
>Ga0190271_10003306_pt1 | contig 10073 bp, 10 predicted proteins | sample Popmic356T_FD_133747 | JGI IMG/M metagenome (GOLD analysis project Ga0190271, IMG submission 133747) | Populus adjacent soil microbial communities from riparian zone of Weber River, Utah, USA - 356 T | ecosystem: Environmental > Terrestrial > Soil > Riparian zone | place: USA: Utah | collected... | reverse complement strand
TGGGATCAGTCAGCAGACGTCAAACGTCAAGCGACTGTGCACCCTCGCTAGTTTAGGACGCTGCGCAACGCCGCGTGCGAATCCTTTGCCTCGATGGGTGCACGCGAAAGATTGCTAGCGTCGGCCGCTGCGCTGATGGGTATCTCAACGTATGAGGCACCGATCGGCGCAGTGATCGGACCGAGCGAGGCCATCGTCGACGCGGCACGGCGCGCGATGGGTGGGTCGCTCTCGCCGATGCCGGCGACCCGCACCCGTTGGTACATGTCCGAGCTCGAGGCCGCCGAGTACATGGCGAACCAGGGCGATCTGTCGTGGGCCGCGATGCTGATGTCGGCCGCGAGAAAAGACGGGGTGATCAGCGGCGTACTGTCGACGCGCACCTCGGGCCTCGTGCGCCTCCCGAAACGCTTTCGCGGGCCGAGCTCGATGGTCGCGCAGCTCGAGCTCGGACACGGGCAAGTGCGCTCCGTGTTTGACGAGATGTGCCCCCCGCAAGATCTCGCCGTGCTCGCCGCCGACGGCGAGTTGCTCGGTGTCGGTGTCGGCGAGCTCGTGCCCGTGCAGGGCCGCCGCTATCCCGTGTTCGTTCGCCTCGATCCTCAGTTCCTTCGCTTTCGATGGAACGAGAGCCGTTGGTATTTTCAGAGCAACGCCGGGCCGATCCCGATCACTCCCGGTGACGGTCGGTGGGTCCTGCACACGCCGGGGGGCCGCACGTCGCCATGGATGCACGGCCTTTGGCGAGCAGTCGGCCGCGCGTACATCCGCAAGGAATACGCCGCGACCTACAAAGACAGTTGGGAAGCCAAGCTCGCTCACCCCGCACGTGTTGCGTACGCACCGAGCGGGAGCGTCGAGGCGCAAAAGGACACGTTCTTTAAGCAGGTCATGGCATGGGGCCTCAACACGGTCTTCGGCCTCACCCCCGGTTACGAGATCAAGCTGCTCGAGAGCAACGGCCGCGGGTACGACTCATTCATCAAGACGATCGCCGCGCAGAATGAAGAAATTCAGATCTGCATCGCGGGCCAAACCGTCACCACCGACGGCGGCGCCGGGTTCCAGAATTCCGACATCCATCGCGCGATCCGGGCCGACCTGATCAAGGCGACGGCCGACGCGCTCGGGTACACCGTCAACACTCAGATCCTCCCGGCATGGGTGGCGAGCGAGTACGGCGAGGATGCGCTCGAGCAGTGCCCCGTCGTCGAATGGGACGTCACCCCGCCGAAGGACCGCACCGCCGACGCGACCGCGCTCAACATCGGCGCGCAAGCGATCGTCGCGCTCAACGAGGCGCTTCGAGCGCAGGGCCGCGAGCTCGACATTGACGCGATGTGTCTGAAGTTCGGCATCCCGGTGAAGGGAGACATCAACGGCGACGGCCGGCCCGACGTCGAGCCCGAGCCCGCGGTCGACGACGACGACAAACCCGAGGAGCGTGCCGCGGTGTCGCTCGTTCGTGAGGCCGCATGACGATGCGTCGACGGTACGACAAACAGGGGATCCTCGCGCTGTACCCGCAAGCGTTTTTCGATCTGTTCGTCGAGGTCGACCAGCCAACGAACGAGACGATCGAGAGTTGCGAGATCGTCGCCATTCGAGGGCCGCTCGAGCACCATGACGATTGGTGGTGCGACTCTTACGAAGCCATCCTCGACCGTGTCACCGCGGCGTGTGAGAGCACCTCGAGCACGGTCGTGCTTAGGATCGACTCACCCGGGGGTGAGCTGTTCGGCTGTTTCGATGCTGCGCGCACGATCCGCGCGCGGGTCAAGGCGGCCGGCAAGAAGCTCGTTGCCTATGTCGACGGGTGCGCGTGCAGCGCGGGGTACGCACTCGCTTGCGCGGCCGAGCAGATCTACACGAGCGAAACCGCCTTCACCGGGTCGATCGGCATCCTGATCACGCGCGTCGACCTGACTGCACGCGATGCTCAGATGGGCGCGCGGTTCGCGCTCGTCGCAAGTGGCAAGCGCAAGATCGACGGGCACCCGCACAGCTCTCTCAACGATGCCGAGCTAACCGCGATGCAGAGTCAGTGCGACTCGCTCGCCGAGCTGTTTTTCGAGCTCGTCGCTAGTTTGCGCGGCGTTAGTGCCGACGCGATCCGCTCGCTTGAAGCGGGCGTTTTTCATGGCGCCGCGGCCGTCTCGGCTGGGCTCGCCGATCGAGTTGCGAGCTTCGACGAGATGCTCGCGCAGCTCGCAAACGGAGGAAACATGCCACCCGAAGACGACAAGAAGCCCGACGACAAAAAGGACGAGGAGAAGGAGCCCGAGGCGTCTACTGCCGACGTCGACGAGGCTCGCACCGCGCTCGAGCGCGCAGCGGCCGACGGCGACGAGCGAGCGCAGCGCGCGCTCGACGTGCTCAACGGCGACGAGGGCGGCGAGAGCGAGAGCGAGGGCGACGAGGCAAGCTCGAGCGCGAGCTCGTCGCGCCGTGCCCCCGCTGCGCGCGTCCCATCGTCGCGCGTGTCGGCCGAGGGTGCCGCGGGCCTCGCCGGCATCGTGGCTCGGCTCGAGCGGCAGGTCGGCGAGATCGCAAGCGAGCGAGACGGCGCCAAACGCTCGGCACTCCTCGCCGGCCGGCCCGACCTCGGCAAAGAGCTCGCCGCGCACCTCGCGACGATGCCGTACAAGGATGCAAAGGCGATCGTCGACCGGATGCCGGTTCCCGACGCACCGCCGAAAAAGAGCCCGGCCGCGACTGCCGTCGTGTCGCCGAGCGTGCGCGGATCCACCGAGGGGCAGGGGGGCTCGAGCGGCGTCGAGGCGTCGCCGGCAACCGAGGCCCTCGATCGCGCCTTCGGCATCGCCGGGCCGAAGCAAGGGGTCAAGCGCGAGGGTAACGCGCTGGTCTTCAACGCACCTGCCGCACGCGAGCTCAAGCGGCCCGCGACCACCACCACGCCTGCAACCTCGGCCGCTCCCGGCGCCGCGAAAGGATAACGAGCCATGACTGCACTAGTTCGCGAACGCGCTAACAGCATGGAGCGCTGGACGCATCACTTGTTCCCGCTCAAGTCAGGCTTCAAGGCTTGGAAAAACGGTAAGGTCGGCCTGATCATCGGCGAGGGCAAGGTCGTGCCGATGCCCTCTGACGCGAGCCTCCTCGAGATCGGAGTGTTCGACGAGACGGTCGACGCGACGCTCGCCGAGGCAAACGTCAACGTTAACCTCGGGATGGAGATCGAGGGCCGATGGTGGGCTCAAGATGGATCTATCGCCGCTGACGACGTCGGCAAGTTGTGCTTCGCCGACGACGATCAGTCGGTGACGCTGCTCGCCGGGGGCCGCTCGATCTCGGGCCGGATCTGGCTCGTCGACTCAATCGACGGTGTCTTCGTGCAGAAGCTCGAGAGCCTCGTCGATCCCGGCGTGTCGGGTAGCAGCACGAGCGTGATCGCGTTGCCCGCGTTTACGGCCGGCGCCTCGGCACCCGTCGAGATCACCGACCGCGCGACGTACGACGTGCCGACCACGGCCGCCAACTCAACGATCGACCTGCCCGACGGCACCGAGGGAATGCGGATCTGGCTCTCGGCCGATGGCGTCAAAAATGGCCACACCGTGCAGTACCGAGACGGCACCACGCCGATCACGACTGCGCTCACCGCCTCTAAACGGCACCTCGTCGCCGCGCTGTTCCTCGACGGAACATGGCGCGCAAACGCTTACGTGAGCCCGTAAGGGCGAGCTCTGAAAGAAAGGACAGTCAGACATGCCCGCGCTCACTCCACAGTTCATGATGGATCTCGAATCTCGGATGCAGCTACTCACCGAGAACGAGTACGCACGCCTCGTGCAGGGCCTTTGGTGGCAGAACCTCGCGAAGGTGAAGACCACGACGGCCGGCAAAGAGATCCTCGCGTGGCTCTTGAGCACGGCGAAGATCTATCCCGAGGGCAAGGGCGGAAACATCCGCTTCGATGACCTCGTGTCGACGTACACGACGATGGAGCCGAAATTCAGCGGCGCCGGGCTCAAGCTCAACAAAGCCCAATTCGAAGACACCGACGGTCAGGGCATGAACCTCGCCGCCGAGTGGTCGAGTCAGATCGGTGCGCAAATCGCGTACTGGCCACAAGAGCAAGTCGCCGACTTCCTCATGCACGCGCACGAGGCCGGCACGTACGTCGGGTACGACGGCAAGCCTTTCTTCGCGGTCGATCATCCGGTCAACCCGTACCGCACCGGCGTCACGTTCGCTAACCTCCTCACCGGCACGGCCGGCGTAGGCGGAAACTCGGGCACGACGTCACCCGGTGCGCTCCCGATCGACGCGTCGGTACCGGTCGACACCGCGTTGCTCAACCTGCAACGCCTGTTCGCGTACATCGCCTCGATCAAGATGCCGAACGGCAAACAACCGCGGCGACTCCGGCCGCGCTTCATCCTCACCCCGCCGAGTCTGACTTTCCGCGCGGTGCAGCTCACTCAGGCGAAGTTCATCGCGCAGCTCGCGTCGGGTGGTGGCGCCGCGTCGGCAGACGTCGAGGCGTTGATCCAAGCGCTCGGGTACGCCGCTCCCGTGCAGGCCGACGAGCTCGGTGGGTTCGAAGACGAGAAGACTTACTTCGTGGCTTGCGAGCAAGTCACGTCGAGTCAGCTCGGCGCGATCACGTTCCTCGAGCGCGAGCCGTACAAGATCCTTTACTACGGCAGTCAGACCGAGGCCGAGCTCGACCGTCGCGACGAATACGAGTGGCACGTCAAGGGCCGCAACGGGATGGGAGCGGGCCACCCGTTCCTTCTCTTCAAGGTCAAGGGCGTCTGATCACTGCGCGCGGCTCTCTCCATTCCACTAGGTGCACGTGCCGACCTATCTCACGATTGCCGAATTCAAGATGCGAACGATCATGCCGTGGGCACAGATCGATCGCATCGAGAGTCAGCTAGCTCCGGGCTGGCTCCTCTCGCAATTCGCGTCGTCGTCGGGGTGGATCGACATGAGGCTCGCGAAGCGGCTCAAAGTGCCGCTCTCCGAGCCGGTGCCCGATCAGGTGAAGGGGTGGGTCGCGCGCATGGTCACGCTGCGCGCCTATCTGCAACACGGCATCCCGGCGAGCGACGCGCAGATCGCGCTCGTCACCGCCGACGCGGAAAAGGCCGAGGCCGAGGTCAAGGAAGCGGCCGACGGGCAACTCAGCCTGATCGACCTCGCGTCGAGCGACCAGCAAGCGCACTCGGTGCAGTACGGCGGCACGCGGGCCTACTCCGAAGCGTCGCCGTACGTCGGGTACGACGTGCAGCTCGAGCGCGGTCGCGGCGAGGATCGCAACCGTCGGGGGTCGCGATGAAACGCAACGGTGACGCCGAGCTCGACGCGATGATCCGCAAGATCCGGGCTATCCCGGGCCTCGCTCGTCGTGCTGCTCCCGACGTCGCCGACGCGGTGAAGGCCGAGCTCAACAAGTCGATCGCCGCGGGCACCGCACCCGACGGCACACCGTGGCGACGGCGCAAGGCCGACGGCGAGAAACCGCTTGCCGACGCCGGTGAGGCTCTCTTTGTCGCGGCCGTCGGCAAGCGCATCGTTTGCCACGTTCGCGGGTACATCGCGCGGCACACCCTCGGCCGCGCTCGAGGCGGCATCGTGCGCCGCGTGCTCCCGCTCAAAGGGGTGCCGCCTGCACTCGCGAAGGCGATCACGGCCGAGCTCACCGCGCGGTTCAATGACGAGATGAAAGGGGGGCAGTAGTGGCGATCGTGTTCGCACTGCCGCGCCTCTATGATGCCGTGGTCGCGCGGTTCGCCGCCGAGGGCACGCTCGTGCCGCACGCGTTCGGCTGGCTCGCACCGGCCGAGCAGATGCACGGCCTCACGCGTGTCACGTGGACCCCCGGCGATCCGAATGGCTCGCTCGGCGCGATCACCGGGCCGAAGTACGTGGGGCAGAATCCGCGGCAACTCGCCACCCTCGCCGAGCTCGTCACGATCGAGATCAACGCGTTTGACCCGACCAGCTCGAGCGACGAGCGCGCGCAGTATCAGGCCGTGCGAGAGGTGCTCGACGCCGAGCTGCGCGCCGTGCACCTCGCGGCCGTCGGCACGTATCAGATCCTTAGCGCGACGTGGGTCGGCGGCGATCGAGGTCGGCGCATGGGAGCAACGATCCGAATCGTGCTCTCGGTGCAAGCGCCGCTGCTCGACCTCGCGATCGCGATCGCACCGGCCGACACCGGCGCAGCGATCGACCTGCACGAGCTCGACGTCACCGAGTCAATCGATGTCCCTCCGCCCTCGCCATAGGAGCTAGCGAATGAGTCAGCCAAACGTAACGATCACCGAGCTCGACGGCGCCCTCGCCGTGCTGCCACCGAGTGCCGGCAAGGTGTACGCACTCGCCGGGCACTCGACGGCCGGCCCGCTCAACACGCCGGCAACCTTCGCTCGCGTGAAGGACGTGATCGCGACGTACGGCGCCGGGCCGCTCGTCGAGAAGGCGTGCCACTACATCGAGCGGTACGGCCGGCCCGTCGTGCTCATTCGTACGGCCGCCTCGACCGCGGGCCTACCGGGCACGCTCGTGATTAGCGGCGTCGTCGGCACGAGCGTCGTCACGGTCACCGGCGTACCAAACGACGACTATGAGGCGGCCCTCAAAGTGCTCACCGGGGGCACGATCGGCGTCGCCGGCATCACCTATCAATGGTCGCTCGACGGCGGCCGTACGTGGTCGCCGGCAACCGCGCTCGGCACCGCGAACACCTTCGCCTTCCCGGGTGCGGGTGGGCTCGGCCTCGCGTTTGCCGCGGGCACGCTGGTCGCCGGTGACAAAGTCTCGACGCGCACGACGGCGCCCTCGCCGACGGCCGCCGAGCTCGGCACCGCGCTCGACGCTCTCGCCGTGTCGATCGTCGATTGGGAGATCGTGACCCCCGCGGGTCCGATCGACGGCGACATGTTCGACACGCTCGAGCTCAAGCTCGCGGCCCTCGCGGCGGCCGGCAAGTACCGCGCATGGATCGCCAACACGCGCATGCCGAACGTCGGCGAGACCGAGGCACAGTACAAAACAGCGCTCGATGCGATCTTTAGCGCGAAGGCCACCCTGTACGGCGACCTCTGCGCCGGAGCTTGCAAGCTCACGAGCTCGGTGACCGGCCGCAAGTACAAGCGCCCGATCTCGTTCGCCGTCGGCGCGCGAGAAGCGTCGCTCTCGGAGGAGGTCGACTCGGCCGACCCCAATCTCGGGTTCCTCGTCGGCGTGTCCATTCGCGACGCAAACGGCAATCCCGACGAGCACGACGAGAGCGTAAACCCGGGCCTCGACGACTCGCGCTTCACCGTGTTGCGCACGATCGAGGGATTGCAAGGGGTGTACATCAACCGCCCTCGCATCTTCTCGCCGGCCGGATCTGACTTTCAGCTCCTCCCGCACCGCCGCGTGATGAACCTCGCACACGCCGCGCTGCGCGTGTTCTTCATGCGCCGGCTCAGCAAGGTCGTGCTCGTCGACGCAACCACGGGCTTCATCCTCGAAGAAGAGGCGTTGGAGATCGAGTCGGGCGCCCTCGCGGTGATGCGCGCAACGCTGCGCACGAAGCCAAAAGCGAGCGGCGTACTGTTCGCGCTCTCGCGTACCGACAATCTTTTGTCGACGAAGACCATGACCGGCGACGCGCGGATCATCCCGCTCGCGTACCCCGAATTCATCAACCTAACTGTCGGGTTCTTCAACCCGGCGTTGCAAGTGCAGGCGGTGTAATCATGGCCGATCAGATCAGAGTCAACGGCAACCTGCACTCATGGGGCTCGATCACCGTCAAGGCCGGGGGCTCGCGGTACTACGGATTCGATCTCGTGTCGTACGCCGACAAGCGCGAGCGCGTGAAGGGATACGGCACCGGCCGCGCTCACGTGCCGCGAGGTCGCTCGAGCGGAAAGTACACCGTCGAGCCCGTCAAGCTGCGCGGCCCGAAGTCGACCATGGCTGCACTGCGCGCCGACCTCGCTGCGCAGTCTCCCGACAAGAAGTCTTACGGTAGCGTCGAATTCGAGATCGTCGTGCAGTACGTCGAGCCCGGCTCGAGCGAGCTCCCGATCTGCGACGAGCTCTCGCGGTGCGTGTACGTCGGCACGTCGACGTCGCACGAGGAAAGCGCCGACCCTCTCAAAGAGGAGATCGAGTGCGATTGCATGCTGATCCGTCGCAATGGCTTGTCACTGTTTGAAGGGAGTGGCCTGTAAAGATGATCGACGACGCCAACGAGCAAGCGGCCGACCCGGATCACGAGGCTCGGCAACGGTTGCAGGCTGCGAAGCTCGAGCGCGCGCGCATCACCGAGGCCCGCACCGCTCGCGAGAAAGCGCGCTCGGTGAGCGAGCAACTCGCCGAGGCCGAGCGCGAGCTGCGCGACGACCAGGCCATCGAGAAGGCCGAGTGCGAGCATGGGTTGCTCGGCAGTAAGCTCGCGGCCGTCAAGAGCGGGCTCGGGGTCGTGATCGTCAAGCGACCGCATCACGTACTCTTTCGGCGCTTTCAGGATGCCGGCAAGACTGACTCGGTGCAGCTCTCGATCCTCGTCAACGGGTGTCTCGTGCACCCCGACCTCGGCACGTTCGAGCGGTATTGCGAGGAGGAGCCCGCGCTCCTCTTACGCGTCGCAAACGCGGTCGCCGCGCTCGCGGGGGTGCGCGCATCGGAGGTGTCGGGAAAATAGTTGAGCTGCGCGCCGAGGCGTTGCGCGATGCAGGGATCGCCGCCGCTTGTCTGCTCGCAGCGCTGCACCCGGCCGACGATAGCGAGGCCGAGCTCGAGCGCTCTTACGTCGGTGCACTGCTGATCGTCGCCGGCCTCCGAGAGCTCACGAACATTCGCAAACTCCTCAGTTCGGAGAAGTGACCGATGGCTGATACCGACGCGCAAGCGACTTACTCGATCGACCTCGAAGACAACACGTCGGGTGCGGCCGAGTCGGCGGCATCGGCTCTCGCTACGCTCAAAAAACAGCTCGAGGGCGACACGCAAGCGCTCGGCGCCATGCAAAAGGCGATGAAGAATTTGCAGGGCGGCACCTCGGTCAACATCGAGCAGTTTCAAAAGTTGAAGGCTCAGATCGACGCGAAGAAAAACTCGATCGCGCAGGCGCAAGGCGCGTACATCTCGCTCGGTGGCAGCTTCGCGAAGGGCAAGTCGGGCGCGGGCTCGTTCTCCGATCGGCTCGCCGCGCTCGGCGTCACGGCCAAAGGGATGCCCGGCCCGCTCGGCGGCATGGTCGGATCGCTCGAGGGATTGAAGGGGCTCCTCGGTGGTGGTGCGCTCGCGCTCGGCGTCGCCGCCCTCTCGGCGGCCCTCGTCGCGCTCGCCGCCGCGGCCCTCGTCGCCATGGGGGCACTGCTCAAGTACGGGGTAGCGCAAGCGGGTGCGCGTCGCTCGGAGCTATTGCAGCTCGAGGGCCTCACCAAGATGCGCAATTGGTACGGCCTCGCCGCGGGCAATGCCGGCGAGATGCAGTCGGCGATCGATGCCGTGAGCGGGTCGACGGCACTCGGCCGCGACAAGCTCGCGAGCTACACCGGCGAGCTCTACAAAATGGGCTTGCGCGGCAAGAATCTCGAGGTCGCGCTCGAGGGCGCCGCGGTGAAGGGCGCCGTACTCGGCGACGAGGCCGCCAAAGGCTTCATGCAATGGGCCGCGGGGGCCAACATGGCTGGCGGGTCGGTGCAAAAACTGACTGACGACGTCAAGGCCCGCTTCGGCGGTGTCGCCGCCGCGCAGCTCCTCGACCTCAACGTGCAGACAGAGAAGCTCAAAGAGAACTTCGGGCAACTGTTTTCGCAGCTCAAGATCGAGGGATTGCTAAAGGGGATCTCGACGATCACCGCGCTTTTTTCGACGGCGACCGCCTCGGGCCGAGCGTTGCGCGGGATCTTCAACCTCATGCTGCAACCGCTGATCGACGCGGCGACGGCCGCTGCGCCGCTGCTCAAGCGGTTTTTTCAGGGCCTGATCATCGGCGCACTGCTCGTAACGATCGCCGTGCTCACGGTGCGCAAGTGGTTTCGGAAAACGTTTGGCGATAGCGAGGTGCTCGCCGGGATGGATCTGCAAAAGGCGGC
>Ga0190271_10003305_pt1 | contig 10074 bp, 20 predicted proteins | sample Popmic356T_FD_133747 | JGI IMG/M metagenome (GOLD analysis project Ga0190271, IMG submission 133747) | Populus adjacent soil microbial communities from riparian zone of Weber River, Utah, USA - 356 T | ecosystem: Environmental > Terrestrial > Soil > Riparian zone | place: USA: Utah | collected... | reverse complement strand
CGCCCGACCTACGGCGCCTTCAAGGTGGCGATCGGCTGATGGGGGCCGCTGACATCATCCGCAAGGCCGTCGCTGAGGACCCGACCGGCGACCCCCAGGTGATCGCCGCGTCCATCCGCCGCCGTCTTTCCGGTCGCGACGTGGTCGGCCTCATCGTCCACGTCATCGTCGCAGAGCAGCGCAACCTGGCGCGACGACAGGAACAGGTGGCGTTCTCGTCCATCCACCGCGCCAGCCGCATGTTCGACCCGGCGGACCCGGGCACCCCGGTGGAGGAGATGACCTTAGGCAACACCGCAGCGAAGCTGATGGAACTCCTGGAGTCCTCGCCGTTCAAGATGGGGGACGGTTCCGACCCGCTGCAATGGGGCACAGCCACGGTCGCTCAGCATGAGGCCCGGATCGCCATGCTGTCGAAGATCCGTGACGGCATCGACGCAACCATCGCTCGCCACCGGGAAGCCATCAGCCTGTGCCGCCAGGCGGGCGTCGACCGACTGATGGACGTTCCCAAGGTGGCCTGATCTTCTCGGCGGGGCTGGGTAAGGCAGGGCTCGGCATGGCAGGGCCTGGCGCGGCGAGGCAAGGCAGGGAGCCCGTTGATGGCTCGACACCATCGGCGGGCACGCAACAAGGCCAGGCTCGGCGAGGCTTGGCACGGCAAGATGTGGTCAGGTGGGGCAAGGCAAGGCGCGGCGAGGCAAGGCAGGGGTGCGGCCGGGCCGGGTCAGGCAAGGCGCGGCACGGCGCGGCATGGCGAGGCGAGGCAAGGGATCGAGGGAGGCTCGGGTTCGCTCGACCTCCCTCGATCGCGCTGCAAGGCGGCGTTCTAGCCTGGGGTGGCGGTGAAGGGTCCGCTCGTTTGCACGGGGGTGTGGTCGGGCGGTCCCTCGCCGCCGGTGAGGGCGGGGGTCCGGGTAGCTCAGAGCAGAGCGACCGTGGCCACCCCGCAAGGGAACAGACAGGGAGAGAGCACGGGTAGCGACCGTGCACCGGAGTCCCCCGCCCTCACCCGTCACCGATCCACCAGCCCGTCACCCCGAGGTGGGACCATGGAGCGAGCCCTCCGACAGACCGGGAGCACGCCATGACCGAGCCCACGCGGCGCTACAACGCCAGCTACTCCACCGTCGTCGACGTGCTCATCGTCGTGCTGGCGATCGCCCTCGCGATCTGGACGCTGGTAGACGACACGCTTCCGGCATGGTTCTTCCGGCTCAGCCTCGGCGCGGCCATCGTCGCCGGGGTCGCTCTGACGCTGCACGCACTGCACCGTCTGAGCGGTAGACCCTGACGCTTCGAGGCGCGGCAATCCGGTCCGGGCAACTGCATAAGGGTCGACTATTGTTACCCCTATGCCCGCTGCCTACATAGTCAGATCCACGCTCGCTGCCGACGTCCAGCCCGGTGCTCTGATCGAGCACCCGGAGACCTGGGTTCCCTACCTCGTCGACGCGGTGACCCGCTCGCTCGACGGCTTGGAGCTGGCCTGCTACCCGCCAGGCCGGCACAAGGGGAAGCGGATCGTCCTGCGCCCCGACATCGGCCAGCCCATCTCGGAGATCGCCGGTGAGGACCAGCGGCGCAAGCTGCTCAGCGAGTACGCCGCAGCCCAGGCGACCATCGCCGATGGCAGGGTGACCCTGTCCTGGCCCGATGGCTGGATCATGGTGCTTGAGGCCAGCGGTGACTCCCTGCTGACCTTCGAGCCCACCCTGCCTGATGCCGACTCCGACGAGCCGGTCACCCCCGAGCCCGAGCCGGAGATCAAGTCCTTCCCCGACGCCGTCGAGACCACGGAGGCCACCTGAGATGCCGCACGTAGACCTGAACACCGACGTGGTGGGTGTCAACGCCACCGTGGAGTGGGACGACGTGGGCAAGGAGATGCTGATCCGCGACCCCGACTCCCAGCGCGAGTGGGTGGGATCTCTCGACTCACTGCACGCACAAGGGCTGATCGAGATGGCCGACGACCCGACGCTGGACGAGGTGACGACCTGGCTGGCCGAACCGCTCATCGCTGACGGGATGCTGCCGGAGCTGGCTCTGACCCGAGCCCGCAGGCAGTTGTCCAACCTCGACGCCGTAGGTGTCCGGGTCATCTGGCGCTGATGGCCATCCCGCGCCGACTCGTCCTTGCCGTCACCGCCTGGCCCGAGGGCACGCACAGCGACCCGGACACCGGGACGGGCACCTGCATCGAGGTCAGCAGGCTCCTCGTCGACACCCTGCGTCGCCTCGGCATCAGCGAGGCCAAGGCCGTGGCCGTCGATGTCGTGTTCGGCAACGCGGCGGCCAAGGGGCTGCAGGGCGTGCCGATGGATGAGTGGCCACCCGACGCCCACACCTGCGGCGCCGGCGTCGGCTACCAGATGCTCGCCGCCGGCTCAACCACCGAGCCAGGTCGACGCAAGGGCTTCGTCGGCCACGTCGTCGTGGTCGGCGACGACTGGATGGTGGACATGACCGCCCAGCAGTTCCACCGCCCCGACCGCGGGATCATCATCGAGGGTCCGGTCTGCACCGGCAGCGTCCCCGGCATCGGCTCCAAGCACCACCACGAGCTCGAGCTGGCGCTGCCCGAGGGCGGCTGGTGCCTCTACGTCACCCGCCCCGAGGTCAAGTCCTACCGGACCTCCAACGCCTGGCGCAGCGAGGTCGGACTGGCCGACACCATCGACGTTCTCGTCGCCGCGGTGTTGCAGCGGGAGGCCACCCTCGGCACGGTGGCGGGGTGAGCAGACTGCAACGCTACGTCGCCGTCGCCCTGCTCGGCTTCATCGCCCTGCTGGCGCTGCTGTCCCTCGACGACCCGACGACCGAGCAGCCCGATCAGCGCACCCCGGTGGAGCAGGTCGATGACGGTTGACGTCCGCTACGACACGGTGCTGCGTTGCGACGAGCCGGGCTGCAGGGCTCGCTACCGCCGGGGGCAGCACTGGACCTACGCCCGCAAGCGCGCGGCGGTGGACGAGGGCTGGGTGTGGGACGCCTTCTGGGGCGACTTCTGCCCGGCGCACGTCGAGACCATCGGTATCGTCCGCAAGGAGCCGACCGATGGCGGATGAGGAACGCGACCACATCACGATCCGCTTGAGCCCTGAGACGCACCGCCGGCTCCGAGAGGCCGCCGCCGAGCGCCTCATGTCCCGCAACTACCTGATCGAGCGGGCCTGCGAGGACTTCTTGGACCGGCTCATCCCGATCGACGAGGTCCAGCTGACCCGACCACCGAGGGAGGACCCGTGAGCCACACACTCTGCGAAGGCCGCCACGACTGGGAGCCCTGGTTCCAGGACACGGGGATGCTCCATCGGTTCTGCAAGAGCTGCGATGGCGAGCGGTGGATGGACCCGGTGGATGCGGCCAGCGAGGTGGACGAGCTGCGGCGCTGGAAGGAGGAGGCGACCGTCGTCATCGGGCAGTGGGAGAAGGTGTGGGAGCACCTCGGCCAGCCGGGGGCGCTCGGTGAGGACAAGTCGCTGGCCGCAGCCGATGAGGTCGATCGGCTCCAGTTGGAGGTTCTGCGTCGGGGCGAGGTAATCGCCACCCACAAGCAAGCTTTCGATCGGGAACGGGTCGCCGAAGCCATCAAGAACGCCATGTCCTCGGCGGCGACGTGGGGCGAGTGCCTAGCCGCTGCCGATGCCGTGCGGGCACTACTGGAAGGCGAGGCCCCGTGAGGCGCTGCACGAACCGCGAGTGGTGGCGTTGCTGTCTGTGGATGGCGTGGCTCGCCGGTTTCACCTACGAGGAGGATCGGCCGTGAACGACGAAGAGGTGCGGGCGTTGCGGCTCGACAACCACCGCAGTCTGCCGTTCGTTGCCCAGACCTTGCGCGACGAGGTTCTGCGTAGGGGCGAGGTCATCGCCACCTACGACGCTCTCCACGCTGACCCCGAGGCGCTGAGAGAACGCATCGCCAAGGCCATTTGGGATGACTGGGTGCGGAGGATCGTTTCCTACGACGACGCCATCGCACTTGCCAACGCGGTTCTGGCTGCGCTGTCCGTGGAAGGCGAGGCCCCGTGACCGTCCGGCAGCTTCGAGACCTCCTGGCCGACTTCGCCGATGACCTCCCGGTCTGGCATGACGGTGGTGGCGATCCATACTGCGCCGCTGAGATCACCGGCGCAGTGATCGTCGACCCACCGCCCGGCCAAGTGCTGATGGGCCATGAACACGACATGCCTAGCCGCTGGTTACAACTCCGCTGACGCCCAACCAAGAGCAACCACCTGGAGGCCCCGTGAACGACGACGAGGCGCGCTCGATCCTCGAAACGACCAACTCCTACGAGAAGGCTGACCTGGCGGCGGAGGTTCTGCGTCGTGGCGAGGTCATCGCCGAGCTGCAGGCCGCACCGCTCCCCAGCGATGACGATCACTACGAGCTGATCGAGGCCCGCCAGACCATCGCCACCTACCGGGGCATGATCGCCAAGTACCGCGCCGGCTGTGAGCCGCACACGGAGATCTGGACCTGGGCGCACCTCGACCGCGAGCGGGACCAGCCCATGACCGACGACGAGATCGCCCTGCTCGAGGCCGAGTGAAGCTCCGACGCCGCCTCTGGCTGCAGCGCTGGCTCACCTGCAACCACGTCGTCAGGGTCAGCCTCGGGCCGGGCTCGACCTACACGATGCTCTGCGAGCGGCGGCGGTTCCACGGCGGCGAGTGCCGGGGCTCGGTGCGGATGATGGGCTGGCGATGACGCCCCTCGCCGGGATCGGCTCGACTGTCCTTCTGCTCGCCGCGGTGGTCTACTCGGCGCTGAGGCGATAGGACAGATGCCGCATGACCGACCAGGACACCGCCGCCCGCGCTCTGGTCGCCATGGCCCTCCCGTTCTGCTGGTGGGTCTGGTGATCCAGCACGCGGTGATCGCATCGCTGCGCTCCGCCGGGGGCCGATGGGAGGTCAGCTGCCTCTGCGGCCGGCGCTTCTTCGCCGATGACAAGGGCTCGGCCCTCGCCGCCCAGCGCGGCCACTGCGAGCGGGCCAACGGCGGCTCGGACAACCCCGAGTCCCCGCCGGTCGTCGCCGATGCCCCCTCCGACACGATGGCGGTCGCCAGCAGCATCCTGGGCGCCCTGGCCGAGGAGCTCCGAACGCTGTTCCCACGCGCCACCGACACCGACGCCGTGAACCTGCTGGCCCGCCTGCACGACCGAGGCTTGTGGCTTGCGCCGAGAGCGGAGACATAGATGACCGTCGATGGGTGGCATGAGATACATCGAAAGTGCGACATCATGTCGGAGATTTCCTACTGCAGACGAGGCAACTAGCGTGGGTGGATGGATGACGCCTCGCTCTACCGCCTCATGTCGCGCCTGGTCGAGGGACCGTTCCCCCAGCGCTGGTACTACGCCGAGAGCGACACGGGGGTGCTGGGCCAGCACATCGAGCACGGCCGGTGCTGGTTCCTCATGGGCCAGAACGGCAGGGTCGGAAGCTGCCGCCAGAAGTGGGGTCCGGCGAACGGCCGGCGCCTCGACCTGCACATCGCGCTGTGGAACCACCTGTTCGGCGCCCATCCCGATCACTGGATCTCAGGCGTTGCGGGGACCAAGCACCTGCTCGTGCTCGACCATCTCTGCGCCGAGGGCCGCTGCTGCAACCCAGGCCATCTCGAGCTGGTGTCGATGGTGGAGAACCTCCGTCGCCGGCACTCCGGCACGCCGTACTACCCCTCGGTCGGGTGATGCCGCATGACCAGGCCGGACCCGAGATCGCTCCATGCTTGCAACGCATGGTGTGAGGACGGGCTCCACGCCAGCGTCCTGTGGACGCCACCGAGGGGCGACTCCCACTCCTGGTGGACGCTGACGCCTCCGGTGACGCTGAACCTGGGAGCGGCGCTGCTCGTCAGCATGGAGGAAGCCCCGGAGGCAGGACCGACTCCTGCTGGCGTCCCGAGCCACTACGTCGCCGTCCTGGCCCGGCTGCAGTTCCGAAGCGACCTCGGGCCCTCGCGCCCCCCCGCGAGGTCCACCGGAAGCCAGGTATGGGGATCAGACGGTGGCTGAGAACATCGACCCTGGTCCCAACATCGCTCACCCCCCAGGCGACGAATGGCACCAGCACGTCACCGTGCGCTGTCCACGGTGCCGGGCTGCACCGGCCCAGCCCTGTGCGGCATGGAACGGACACGAGCGCCAGGAGATGGTGGGCACGCACGCGGCTCGCAAGCGTGAGGCAAGACGTGTCAACGGGCGCTAGGCCGAGGCGCCCAGGCACCCGTCGGCTCTACCGCGCCTACATCGGCTCCCCGGCCTGGACGGACCGCAAGGAACGCTACTGGGCGACCTACGACCGCAGCTGCACCGTGTGCGGGACCAAGGAGCGCGTCGGCCTGCACCACCTCGAGTACCGCCACCTGGGTGACGAGCCCGACGAGGACCTGCTCCCGCTGTGCTGGTCGCACCACGAGGGCCTCCACGTCTACGCCGACCAGCAGGTCGACGTCACCCTGCGCCAGTCGTCGGCCGCCTACGTCGAGGCGATGGGCGGCCCGAACATCGACCCTGGCACGCCGAAGCAGGTCGGACCCCGGGACGCCTGGCTGGTGGCCATCCAGTCGCCGTGCCGGAAGTGCGGCGCGCAGCCCGGCGAGCCGTGCTGGGTCGTCACCGGCCAGCGGCGCAGGGCGATCTCGGCGTTCGTCCACCTCGGCCGTCACCGCCCGGTGGACTGGCACACGGTGACCGAGGTGCCCTGCTCCCAGTGTGGAGCCGAGTCTGGGAAGGACTGCATGGAGGGCAACAAGGCCCTGATCGGAACGCACAACGTCCGACGGCAGGCCTGGCTGGATGCCTAGCCCCCGCCCTACGGAGGAGCTCCGACGGGATGAGGTAGCGGAGCGGAGTCAGGCGGAAGCACCCAGCCTGCTGCCGGTCAACGCCGAGCAGATGAGCCACCTCCAACATGAGGTCGAACCGATGGACCTCGACCGGGTGGAGTCGCTCACCGAGGATGACCTCTCCGCAGCCGTAGCACTAGCGGTCCACCTCGGCAGAGCCACACGAGCGGTGCAGCTCAGCATCGGCGCAGCCCTGACGTACCGGAAGCAGCGCATGCACGGCCAGCAGTGGCGGGCGTACCTCAGCGAGCGGTGCACCGAGTGGGGCAGGAGCGACCGCACGATGCAGCGCTGGATGCTCGCAGCGCAGGAGCACTACCAGATCGAGGCACCGAAGGGCGCACAACGCTTACAGCGTGGCGCCGTGAGAACGCCAGTGATACCCCGAGGAGGGGGAAGGCCAGCAGGAAGCACGCCGAAGGCAACGAATCGACCGGACAGCGTGGGGGAGATGACTCTTCGGCGCCCCGCCGGAGGCCAAGAGAACCCGGAAGGGGTGCTGGTCGACGAGGCCCTAGCGTCAGACGATTCCCCCACCCCCACGCAGCATCGCCCCCTTCGCGCCCTTCCACCGGAGCAGATCACCCCGAATGAGGCCGCGATCCGCCTGATCGACGCCGATCCGAGCGAGATGAGCCTGCAATCGTGGCGAAGCGTCCGACATGCCGCCGAAGAGGCGATCGCGGCCCTCGTGGGTGCTCGCGCCGCCGCGCGAGGTCAACCGGATCGCGGCTATGGGGATGCGACGGCGGGCGTGACCACCGCCGGGGCCTGTTCCCACCCCAAGGCTGAGCGAGTGGTCCGCAACGGCGGGATCGTCGCCTGCGGTGCCTGCGGTCAGATCCGTCGTCCATCAGGAGTGTGGGTCTAGCCGCTGCGTCTGCAGTACCGTGGTCGTCAGCTGCCCGGGACCTGGCAGCCAGCCGGCCCCGCCCTCGGTCGAACGGCGGGGCCGGCACGCGCCTGGGCGCGATATCGATCGGAGAGCCGCTATCGGCGCGAGCGCCGGTGCGAGAGGCGGCGCTGGTGGTGGTCGCCCGCCCTGCCACATCCCCCACGCACACGAGGCGAATGGTCCGCCCGCCCGCCCCGGATCTTCTCCAACGACCCCCTTGGTCGGGCAGTAGATGCCGCGGACCATGGGGGAGTCAACACCAACCGACCCCGAAGGAGTCGCAAAATGGACAACCCGTCCACCCCGGAGAAGTCTCGCCTCGAGACCCTCCGTGACGAGGGAGTCGAGCGTGGCATCGAAGGTGCCCGCACGATGACCATCAAGCAGATCGAGCGTGCGCTCGCATCTGGCTCGAAGGAGTCGACCACGCCGGTCGCCTCCGATGCCCCGAAGGGGGCCACCAAGCCGAAGGCACCGTCCATCGGCTCCGTCCGCAAGGCAGACGCCGAGCGCAAGTTCGACGCCTGGCTCGCCGAGAACCCGGACCGTGTGTCCGATCTCGACCTGTCCATCCCCGGCGTCGGTGGTCGCCAGACCGCCAAGCGTCGCCACGCCGCCGACAAGGCCGTGGCCACCATGCGTGCCAACGGCACGCTCGGTGAGGCCAGCGCCAAGGAGCCGGTCGACCCGGTGCTCTCGGCCCGTGCCAAGCAGGCGTGGGAGACCCGCCGGGCGCACGTCGCCGCCTGGGAGGCCGAGCAGGCCGCCCAGTCCGGCGAGACCGAGACCGGCACCGAGTAGCCGAGCTCACCGACGAGGCCCCGGAGCACACCGCTCTGGGGCTTTGTCGCGCCTGAGTTCCCGTTCCTGGTCTGGCCGGCCGCCCGCCCGCTGTCGACCGGGGTGCGTCGTCAGGCGCGATCGTCTACCGGCGAGCGTCGACCGGCCCGTGCGTCAGGCGACCCTCCTGGCTGGTGGCCCGCCCGCCCGCGGCCCAACTGGGGGGGCGGTGAGCCGCCCGCCCGCCGGGAGACTTCGGCGCCGACCCTCTTGGTCGGGCGGTAGATGCCGCCGATGCTTGGTCCATGACCAACGCACCCGCACCCCGACCAAGCAGCATCCCCGCTCTCGAGGATGGCTCGCCCAACCCCGAGTGGCTGATCACCGAGGACGGCGTTCCGTTCGCAGTCGGTGACCGGCTGTTCGACTACTACGACTGCCGCTGGGTCATCGTGGCCGAGGCGCCCGACCCCCGCATGGGCTGGTTCCAGGTCCGCCTCGAGGAGTTCCCCGACGGCTTCGGCTACACGACGAACTCGGTCCGCCTGGCCTCCAAGCCCCCGGCCTGGTGGAAGGGCTCGTGACGTCGACCTGAGGCCCAGCGTCAGCTGATCCACCGAAGCCCCGGAGCCCGACCGCTCCGGGGCTTCGTCGCGCCCGATCATCGACCGGCGAGCGTCGTCAGCGGCCCGCCCGCCCGCCGAGGGAGCCGTCCGCCCGCGTCGGCGCGAACATCGACCGGGCAGCGTCGTCGGCCGCCCGTCCGCCGCCGGCTGGTGGGCCGCCCGTCCGCCGAGGGAGCCGTTCGCCCGCGGCCCCCCGTGGCTGGTGGTCCGCCCGTCCGCGGGCAGGGGGAGGGAGCTCCCCGACGAGAACTTCGGCGGGGACCCTCTTGGTCGGGGGGCAGATGCCGAACAGGATTGGTCCATGACCAATCCACAGCACACCGACCAGCCGGAAGGGGAGTTCAACCTCGTCGTACTGCTCGACGAGATCCTCCCCGACGGCTGGGACCACAACGCCGGCATCTACGGGATGGACTACACGCTGACCTGCCCGTGCGGTGACGAGATCGAGCAGGACGGCACGTGCCCCCAGGGGTGCGAGTCGCCGATCATGGGGTTCATCTGATGGCCCGCCCCGCCCCCACCTGGGACGACGGCACCCCGGTGCCGATCAACCCGTTCGCCCGGACCACTTGCGACGAGTGCGGCTCGCAGACCACGACCTACATCGTGGACGACGGCGCGCCGGCGGACCTCGAGAACGGGCCGAGCGCGGCGGAGATCCCCTTCGTCGTGTGCATCGACTGCTTCTGGTCCGAGGACGACGCCGGCCCCGGCGACGGCTACTCGGTCCTCGACCGGCTCCCCGCCCTCGAGGCGATGTCGTCGGCGGCCAACGACCTGGTCGTGTTCCACGACGACCCCGGCATGAACGGACCGGAGCTCTAGCCCGAGCGTCGACCGGAGGGCTCGCGTCAGCGGATCTGCTGGTGCGAGCCCTCCGTCCGCGCCCGGCCCCGGCGACCGAGG
>Ga0190271_10003304_pt1 | contig 10074 bp, 7 predicted proteins | sample Popmic356T_FD_133747 | JGI IMG/M metagenome (GOLD analysis project Ga0190271, IMG submission 133747) | Populus adjacent soil microbial communities from riparian zone of Weber River, Utah, USA - 356 T | ecosystem: Environmental > Terrestrial > Soil > Riparian zone | place: USA: Utah | collected... | reverse complement strand
TCGGGGCGGTCGCGGAACGGAGCGAGACGGCGCGGGAGCTCACGCGTGCGGGGGCGGGCGAGTTGACGCCACCCCAGGATCCCGAGGCGCTCGCGCACGCAATCACGCGGTTCAAGGGCGCCGCGCCGGAAGCCGAGATGTTCGGGATGCGCGGTCGTCGGTATGCGGAGGAACGCCTGTCAGCCGTCCACGTGCTCGAGCGCTACGAAGCCTTCGTCGAAACGATCAGCCGCGGCCACGCTCCTCACTCGCTGCGGCGACGTGCGGACAGCCGACCCTGGGAAACACCGGATCCCGAGCCGCGATTCATTGAAGCGCGATGCACGACCGAGAGCCCACGCATCTCGATCGTGATCGTGAGCTTCAACTGCCTGCCTGCGCTCGCCGTGTGCCTGGAGTCGCTGAACGCCGAGAGGTCGACTCTGCCCGCCGAGGTCATCGTGGTCGACAACGCATCGAGCGACGGCACGGTGGCCGAGTTGAGCACGCGCTACCCGTGGGTTCGGATCGTCGAGAACCACGTCAACGTCGGCTTCGCACGCGCCATGAATCAGGCCCTGGAGATCGCGAGCGGCGAGCTCGTGCTCGCGCTCAACCCGGACACCGCCGTCCCACCCGGTGCCGTTACGAGCGCAATCGACGAGCTCGAGCGGCATCCCGACGTGGGCATGCTGGGCGTGAAGCTCGTACGACCCGACGGCACGTTCGATCACGCGTGCAAGCGCGGCTTCCCGACGATCGGCTCGGCGCTCTCCTACTTCCTCCATCTCGATCGCCTCTGGCCACGAAGCCCGCGCTTCGCGCGTTATACGGCGGGACAGCTCGGACAGGATGAGCCCGGAACCGTCGATGCGATCAACGGGGCCTTCATGCTCGTTCGCCGTGAAGCTGCGCTGGACGTCGGGCCGATGGACGAGCGGTACTGGCTCTACGCCGAGGACCTCGACTGGTGCCATCGCTTCTGGGAAAGGGGGTGGAAGGTCTTCTACTGGCCGGGTGTCGAGGTCGTGCACTGGAAGGGAGGCAGCTCTGGGGACGTCCGTTCGTGGGCTCTCAACCGGGCCTTCCATCGGAGCATGTGGCAGTTCTACGACAAGCATCACGCCGCCGATCACGGCCAGCTCGTGTCGCGCCTTGTCTGGATCGGGGTGTGGGCGAAGTTCGCGGGTTCAGCCCTGGCGAACGCATTGCGCAAGCCACCCGCCCACGGCTGGGACGACGACGAGCACACACCACCCAACGGTATGCCGGCCACGCCGGACCCGTGATCGCTCACCCCGGGCAGGCCGAGCTCGAACCACCGCGCGAGGCGTCACCAGGCGTACTGCGAATCTGCACGCTCTTCCACGAGGTCCAGGCGCTCGGAGCGTCGACGTCGTTTCTGAGAGTCACCGACGAGCTCGCGGCGTACGGCTGGACGGCGAGCGGTTGGCTGCCCGGCTCAGGCCCGCTCGACACGCTGGCCGACGAGCGCCTGAACGTCGTTCTCCGGGCCGACCGCCCGTTCGCATTCAGCGCGCGCGGGTGGCGCGAGAGCCCCGGCATCGCAGTCCGTGCCTGGCGGTCCCCCCGGTACCTGCGCACGGTCCGAGAGGCGCTCGAGCGCGTTCGCCCGCACGTCGTGCACGCCAACACGCTGCTCTCGCTTCCGGAGGCCGCTGTCGCGCGCTCCTGTGGACTGCCGGTCGTCCTGCAGTCGCACGAGCTCCCAGCGGAGGGGCCGAAGGCGACCGCGACCATCCGCTACGCCGCGGGGATTGCGGACGTCCTCGTGGCGGTGTCCGACGCCGTCGCGCAACGGCTTCGCCGGCACGCGGGAAGAACGCCTGTCCTGACCGTGCGAAACGGGGTTCCGGCGCCTGTCTCAGTGGCTCGAGCCGACAGCACTCCTTTCACGGTCGGCACCGTCGCGACCGTCTCCCGAACGAAGGGCACCGACGTGTTCATGCGTGCTGCGTCCCTCGCGCTAGAGGAGCGGCCGGACATGCGCTTCGAGCACGTGGGCGCGCCGGATCTGCATCGAGACAGCGGGCTCGAAGGCGAGCTCGCGGAGCTGTTCGCCGCGATGCCGCCGGATGGTGCCCTCGCGATGCTCGGGTACCGTCCCGCCGCCGAGGTGCTCCCGCGCTGGAACGTCTTCGTGTGTCCGTCGCGATCGGAGGCGTTTCCGCTCGCCACGCTCGAGGCGATGGCAATGGGCATCCCCGTCGTCGCGACCATGGTCGGAGGGATTCCCGAGCAGATCGATCACCTCGAGACCGGTGTCCTGGTCCGGCCGGGCGATCCCGAGGCGATCGCATCGTGGCTCGTTCGACTGCACGACGAGCCCGAGCTTCGTGCTCGCCTGGGTGAGACGGCCGCCGAGCGCGTGCGGCGCGAGTTCACGCTCGAGCGGCAGGCGGAGGGCCTGCATCGAGCGTATCTGCTGGCGCTCAACCGACGATTTGCGCCGTCGCGCGTGCGCCGAATGAACGCGGCCGCTGGATGACGGCACCGCGCATGAGCGCCGTGGTCGTCGCCTGGAACTCGGGGGGAGCACTCGGGCAGTGCCTGGACTCCCTCAGGGCGTCGGCCCAGCAGGCGGACGCGCAGCTCGAGCTCGTCGTGGTCGACAACGCCTCCACCGACACTGCCGTCGACGAGCTCCGACTCGAGCCGCAGGACGTCGTGATCCGAAATCCGGTCAACGCAGGCTACGGAGTCGCTGTCACGCAGGGGATCGCCCGCTCGAGCGCGGCGTGGATCCTGCTCGTCAACCCTGATCTGGTCGTCACGCCGGCATTCGTCGGCGCCCTCCTCGCAGCGGCGGACGCCAGCGGTCCGAACGTTGCGACGCTCGTGCCGGAGATGCGGTTCGCCTCCCGGCCGGATGTCGTGAACTGTCGCGGACTGACCGTGGACGAGATCGGGATCCCCGCCGAGATCGACGCAGGCATGCCCGTCGTCGAGCCGACGAGTCCATCGATAGCCGCCCTCGGCGGATCGAGCGGCTGTTGCCTCCTCCGTGCGGAGCCGCTGCGCAGAATCGGGGGCCCGGAGCCGATGTACTTCGCCTATCTCGAGGATGTCGACCTTGCCTTGCGTCTCGACTGCGCGGGTCACGAGACGACATTCGTCCCAGAGGCGATCGCCTTCCATGAGGGGTCCGCGTCGACAGGTGCGCGGTCGCCACTCAAGGTTCACCTCGTCGCGCGGAACAGGCGGCTGCTGTTCCGGCTCCACGGGCCACGCTCGCTCGGTGCGACCGCGTGGCGCGCGCTCTTCGACGTCGCTCATGGCGCCTACTCCTCGTTCACGACACCCCTTGCACCGTGGGCGGGTCGGCTCGAGGCGTTGCGGTTCCGACGATACGTGCGGTTCCTGCGCAGGTCCCGAGCCCGAGAAACCTGTACTGGAGACTATTCGAGCCCACCGCGAGCAACGCTGCGAGAGACGCTGAGACGCAAGCGCCGGGTTCTGCATCGAGACGCGCGAGGGAAGGTCTAGGCGACGGCGCAGGCGAACTACGCTGCGAAAGATTGCTGACGACGATGCCGGAGACCACACGGGAATTGACAAATGCCCACCCCCTGCCAATACTGGGATTACCGCTAGAGGGGGCGGGGAACTGGGCTAACGACTGGGGGCTACGGGGGAGGATGATGAGTATCGTCGGAACCGTTCCGACTGCCCGTGCGCATCGACGCAGCGACCGCGGGTCCCGAATCGCTGGCCCGATATCGAGAGACCCGTCATGAGTGATCCTGCCATCGCGTCCAAGGAGTCGTCCGCCGGGGAGCTGGGCTCCGCCGAGCGCGGCACCGTTCAGGGCGTCAACGGGCACGTCCCCGACGAGATCTCGCAGGACGCCGTCGTTACGGCGTTGCCCGTCGCCGTCCCGGAGCGATCACGGCTCCGTCGATGGACGGTGCGCGCGCTGCTCGTCGACGTCGCGATGCTCGTGCTCGCGAACACCCTGTTCCTCGCCGGCGGCGCCGGCTACAGCCTGCCATTGCTGATCCTGTTCGACGTGGTCGTCATCGGGCTTGTTGCGGGCTGGCGCGGCTACGCAAAGCGCCTCAGGCTGCAGACGCTCGACGACCTCCGCCTCACGTTCACGTCGACGGCCGTCGCGACGATGACGATTCTCGCCATCGACGCTCTCCAGTCGGCCGCTGAGCCCGGTGTCTATCCGGCGCTGCGTCTCTGGTTGCTCGCGACGGTTCTGCTGGGGGTCGGAAGATTGAGCTTCAACCTCGTCGTCGCATGGAGGCGCGCGAGCTCGCGCACTGCCGCGACGACGATCATCGTCGGCGCCGGCCGGGTGGGCCGGTTGACCGCGATCCGGCTGCTCGATCATCCCGAGTTCGGCCTGCACCCGATCGGCTTCTTGGACGCCGAGCCCATGGAGATCAGCGGACGTCCGCTCTCTCTCCCGGTCCTCGGCAACAGCGGAAATCTCGCACGCGTGATCGCCGCGCACGGTGTCGAGTGCGCAGTCGTCGCATTCTCGACGGACTCGCACGACAACCTCCTGGACCTTCTGGACGAGTGCGAGCGCCTCGGCATTCGCGCGCTCGTCGTGCCGCGCCTCTTCGAACGAGTCCCCTCGCGCCTCGAAGTGACCCACGTCGGCGGGCTCCCGCTGCTCGAGCTCCTGCCGACGAGCCCCCACAGCATCCAGTTCGCCATCAAGTACGCGATGGATCGTCTCGCCGCGCTCGCGCTCCTCGTCCTGCTCTCGCCACTCCTGGTCGTGCTCACTCTCGCAGTCGCACTCTCACTCGGCCGGCCGATCCTCTATCGACAGGATCGTGTGAGCCTGGACGGCCGTCGCTTCAACATGCTCAAGTTCCGGACGATGGTGCACGCGCCCGACGCCGACGCTCAGGAAGAGCGCTTCGATCCGGAGGTCGCGCCGGGCGGTGTCGAGGGAGAGGATCGCAGGACGCCTGTCGGAACGTTCCTGCGGAAGTGGTCGCTCGACGAGCTACCTCAGCTCGCGAACGTGCTCAGGGGCGAGATGAGCCTCGTCGGCCCCCGGCCGGAGCGCCCGGGCTACGTCGAGTACTTCCGCGAGCACGTCCGGCGCTACGACGGACGCTTGCGAACGAAGGCGGGCATCACGGGCTGGGCACAGATCCACCGGCTCCGCGGTCAGACGTCGATCGCCGACCGCGTCGAGTGGGACAACTACTACATCGAGAACTTCTCGCTCTGGCTCGACGTCAAGATCCTTCTCCGCACGATTCCCGAGGCACTGAAGGGTCGCGCGGACTGACGCGCGTGAGCCCGCCTCGGGCTCAGCTCGCGCCGAACAGCCGCCCGGCGATGATCGTGATCATCCGTTCGATCTCCTCGTACGTCTCGACGAACCGACGGTCCGTGCCACCAACCGGGTCCGCGACGACGGCCGGAGGCGTCCATGCTGACGCGGACCGTGCTGCATGCGCGCGGGTCACGACCTCTCGGAACTCGCCGCCGTCTCGCGGCGGTTGCGCCGAGTCAGCGGCCAGCAGACGGGCGAGGTCGGCGACGAGGAACGCACGCGACGTCGGCACTCCTCCCACGACGACCGAATGTGCGACGTGGAAAGGCTCGAAACCGATGACCAGGTCCTTCCGCTCGAGCGATCCTCTCACCGCAGATCTCGCGCGGTGCGCGCCGAGATCGATACCGAATTCCCGTGCCGCGCGGACCGCCTGCGGAAGCGCAGTCCCCCCTTCTCGCTCGAGCGTCCCGAACGAGTCCACCACGATCGGGAACGCCGTGCTCTTGTCTCGAAGGAGCGCAGCGGCGAATGGGCTTCGGGCACGATTCGCCGTACAGACGAACGACACCCGAACCGCGTGCGACCCCTCGGCGCTCTCGTCGCTCGGTCGCACGACATCGCACGATAACGCCCGCACAGCAGGAACGACCGGCGCGAGCCGCGAACTCCACGCACAATGAGAGCGTGACGATGCAGCACGGACCCCAGGAACAGACCTTCGCCGACTATCTCGCCGTCATTCGGCGGTACAAGTGGCTGATCCTCGTGGCCGCGCTCGTGGTTCCGGTTGCGGCGTACGTCTGGTCGTCACAGCAGACGAAGGTGTATCGCGCGGACTCCGACGTGCTGCTCAACCGACAGGACCTCGGATCGACCCTCACCGGTATTCCGACGCAGAGCACCGTCACGGACCCGGTCCGGTACGCGCGAACCCAGGCGCGCCTCGCCGGCGTTCCCGCCGTCACCCGCGCCGCTATCGCGAGATCGGGAGTGTCCGGAATCGACGAGCCGGAGTTCGCAGAGAACTCCGACGTCAACACGAACCCCGATACGGACATCCTGACGTTCGGTGTCAACAACCGCGACGCGGACGTCGCCGCTCGCCTTGCGACGGCATATGCCGAGTCGTTCGTGGCGTACAAGCTCAGGACCGAGACGGCGAGCCTGCAGGCGGCACGCCGAGAGCTCCAGGGTCGGCTGGCCGAGTTGCGCGACACCGATGCGACCGACACCGAGGCCTACCGCCAGCTCGCCCAGCAGGAGCAGAGCATCAGGACGCTCGAGCTCCTCCAGGTTCCTGCATCGGTCGTCCGGCCCGCGTTGGGCGCAGGGCAGATCGCCCCGACTCCCCAGAGGAACGCGATACTCGGCGTCCTCTTCGGCCTCGTACTCGGACTGGGCGGGGCATTCCTGCTGAATGCGCTCGACCGGCGAATCCGCGACGCCGGGGAGATCGAGCGAGAGCTCGGGATTCCACTCCTCGCGAAGCTGCCGACGCCGCACGCACGGCATGGGGTGCAGACAGTTCTCGATCGTCCGGCTGACGAGTTCGCAGAGGCTGTCAGTCAGCTCCGAACGAGCTTCGACTTCGCGAACAATCAGTTGCAGGCAAAGGTTGTGATGGTCACGAGCGCCGGGCCGCGTGAAGGCAAGTCCACCACGACGGCGAACCTCGCAATCGCACTCGCGCGAACCGGCCGGCATGTCGTCCTCGTGGATCTCGACCTTCGCCGGCCGAGCCTCACTCGGATGCTTCACCTCCCCGACGGCTCGGGATTCACCGACATCGCAACGCGGAACTCCGACCTCGCCGACGCGCTGCAACCCGTCGGCGTCACGCCGCTGCGGGCGCGACTCGCATCGGTTCCGTCCGGCGAGACCGGCGCGGGACGGCTCGAGGTGATCACCTCCGGCCGAACGCGAGTCGAGCCTGGCGAGTTCGTCGAGACGAGCGGCTTCGCAGAAGCGCTCCAGACCCTCCGCGCGCATGCGGAGATCGTCCTGGTGGACACACCCCCCATATTGGCGACGAGCGAAGCCATGGCCCTGACCGCCAAGGTCGATGCGATCCTCGTAGTCACGAAGCTCGGAACGTTGACCCGGCCCACACTCCGCGAGCTCGTTCGCGTTCTCGGTCGAAGTCCCGCGCCAGTGCTGGGATTCGTCGTTACCGGTGCGGAGATCGACGAGAGCTACTCGTACTACCAGGTCGAGGACTACCCGAAGCAGAGCGCACGCGAGGAGAGCACGCAAGCCGCACCCCTCGACGTTTCGGAGGTGCGAAGCGCATCAGGCGGATCGACGCGTTGGACGCCTCGCCGCGGCGGCTGACCCACCCGCGACCGCGGGTGATACGGATTGCCCCAAACGGGGTACCACGCGCTAGCGTGTTCACATGGCGACGAGAGTGAAATCGACGACACGTCGTGCAGCCGCCCGCGAGGCGGAGGCACGACCCCCCGACGCGGTGGCCGTCGGCGCCGTCCCGGCGGAGTACGTCGAGAAGAACCGCGCCGCGTGGGATCGCTGGGCGCTCCATTACACGGCAACCGGGCGCAAGGCCTGGACGGAGAACGAGCTGCGCTGGGGCATATGGGGCGTCCCCGAGTCCGAGCTCGGGCTTCTCGAGGGGCTCGGCGCTGGAGCGGACGTCGTCGAGCTCGGGTGCGGAACGGCTTCGGTCTCGTCGTGGATCGCCCGCGCGGGCTTCCGGCCGGTCGCGGTCGACATCTCACGCAAGCAGCTCGACGTCGCTGTCGGGCTACAGAAGGAGGTCGGGCTGTCCTTCCCTCTCATCCACGCGAGCGCAGAGGACGTGCCGTACGAGAGCGCGAGCTTCGATCTGGCAGTCTCGGAGTACGGCGCAAGCCTCTGGTGCGAGCCGCATCGCTGGCTGGCCGAGGTCGATCGCCTTCTGCGCCCGGGCGGAGGACTCGTCTTCGTCGCGAACAGCCCGCTGCTCATGGCGTGCACGCCCGAGGGCGGAGAGCGCGCGGGCGACCGGCTTCTGCGCGACTACTTCACGAGCCCGGTCCGCGAGTACCCGGACGGCGTCGTCGAGTTCCACCTGACGCACGGCGGCTGGATCGAGATTCTCAACGCCTACGGCTTCGCGGTCGAGCGGCTCGTGGAGCTCCGCCCGCCGCACGGATCGCAGCCCCGGTTCGACTTCGTGTCGATCGAGTGGGCTCGGCGCTGGCCCAGCGAGGAGATCTGGGTCGCGCGCAAGCAGTCGTAGCGCGGCGAGAGGCGTGTCCGAAGGGGACGGCTAGATGCTCGACCGGAGATTGACGCGCAGCCGAGGGCGGTCACGACCAAGCCGGGCGCCCGCACTCGCTCGCCGTGCAGGCTGGTAAGCCTGTGCGGCGAGGGAGGGTGACGATCCGGCGCCGCGTCGTGGCCGTCATCGGCCCGCCGTGAATCTCCGGTCGAGCATCTAGGCTCCAGGCGTGCTGAGCCCTGCCGTCGAGAACCTCGTCACGCAGCTCACGAAGCTCCCCGGAATCGGGCGGCGAACCGCGCAGCGACTCGCGTTCCACGTGCTCTCGACGAGCCCCGAGGAGGCCCTCGAGCTCGCGCGGGCGATCGAGGAGGTGAAGGCGCGGGTTCGCTTCTGCCGAGAGTGCGGAAACCTGACCGAGGAAGAGCTCTGCGGGGTCTGCTCGGACGCCCGGCGGGATCGCACCATCATCTGCGTGGTCGAGCAGCCGGTCGACGTCGTGTCGGTCGAGCGCACCGGTGAGTACCGCGGCCTCTACCACGTGCTCGGCGGCGCGCTGTCGCCGCTCGACGGAGTCGAGCCGGGCGACCTGCGCATCGACGGGCTGGTCGGGCGCGTCGAGGCCAACGGCGTGACCGAGGTCGTACTTGCGACGAACCCGACGATGACCGGGGAGGCGACGGCTGCATACCTGGCCGACCGCCTGCGGGGTCGCGTGCAGGTCACGCGGCTCGCGAGCGGGCTCCCCGTCGGCGGCGATCTCGAGTACGCGGACGAGGTGACGCTCGGACGCGCTCTTGCCGGCCGCCGCGCGATGTGAGCCGCGACAAATTCTCTCGCAATTTGCGGCTTTTCAGTTGGGCGAGGGGGTTGCATCCCGTCAGGGGGTCTCATAGGTTGCACCTACTGAACCGGCGGGCCTTCGGGTCAGCCGGTTCAGTGTTTTTTGGGGTCTTTCGCATCAACGTCCGTACACTGGTGCGATGTTCGATCCCGGGCTCCGCATCGGCGTCGTGGGCGCAACGGGCGCTGTCGGTCGCGTGACGCTCGACTACCTGAACGCGCGTGGGCACACGAACGTGCGGGCGTTCGCATCGCGGCGATCGGCCGGCAGGACGGTCGCAGGCGTCGAGGTGGAGGAGGCGACGGCGGAGACGCTCGGCGCCGGAGACCTGGACGTGTGCTTCTTCTCCGTCGGGACACGGCTCAGCCGTGAGCTCGTGCCGGCTGCTGCGGGCGGCGGCGCGCTCTGCGTCGACAAGTCTGCGGCGTTCCGGCTCACGCCCGGGATCCCACTCGTCGTGCCGGAGGTGAACGGCGCACGGGCACTCGAGCACGACGGCATCGTTGCGAACCCGAACTGCTGCGCGATCCCCCTCACCATGACCCTGGCTCCGCTGCGGCAAGCCGTAGGGCTGCGAAGCGTGCGGGTGGCCACGTATCAGTCCGTCTCCGGGGCGGGCGCGGGCGCGGTCGACGATCTTCGCCGGGAGGCGTCAGACGACCACCGGCTGCGCATGGACTGGGACTTCGACGGCGTCGAGTACGACGAGGAGGTCAAGCTGCGCGAGGAGACGCGGAAGATCCTGGAGCTTCCGGACCT